>Ga0209539_1001279_pt1 | contig 13730 bp, 12 predicted proteins | sample BarGraNGADG00312_2_FD_184499 | JGI IMG/M metagenome (GOLD analysis project Ga0209539, IMG submission 184499) | Arctic peat soil microbial communities from Barrow, Alaska - Barrow Graham LP Ref core NGADG0011-312 (SPAdes) (version 2) | ecosystem: Environmental > Terrestrial > Soil > Wetlands >... | reverse complement strand
GAACCCGACCCGGCCGCCGCTCCCCCCAGCAACGATGCTGAGGAAGCACCGGCTGCTGAAGCGCCCGCACCCGCGCCTCCGGCGACGCCCGCCGCGATAGACGTCGGGATCGCCCCGGCAAGGCCGACCTTCGCCATAACGCCCGCTTTGACCGTCAGGGGCAGGAGCAGCGGGATGAGGCTGTGGAACGTGGTGTTGGCTTCGACCATCTGTTCCGACGCGAGTGTGCAGAATGGGCACTCTGTGATGTGTGCCTGGATCTCCTTCTCCTGCTTGCTCGTGGCCTCGCCGTCCAGCCAGCAGCTTATCAGGGGCAAGATGCGCTCACATTCGTCCGAATCCGGTTTCTCTGTTAACTGAAGCATCCTATACATCTCCCTGAACTTTGCCCTCGCCCGGTAGATCATCACGCCTACGTTCGTCTTGTTCGTGTCCAGCATCTCCGCGATATGGTCGTAGCTGAAGCCCGCCTGTTCCCTGAGCGCCAGCACCTCCCTGTATCGCTCCGGCATCATCTGCAGCGCGTTGACGATATCGGCCTGCTGCTTCCGGTTCCGCGCGGCCCGGACCGGATCCGCATAGTAGCTGTTGTCCGGCACGCGCTGAAGAAAGTCGTCATCCGCGTACTCCTTAGATCGCCGCTGGAGCTGCAGGAGCGCCTTGTTTCTGGCCACCGTGTAGAGGTACGCCTTGAGGTTCTCTATCTTCCGGTTCTCCAGCAGAACCTGGTACACGGCAACGAAGCTCTCCTGCGTGAGGTCTTTCGCCTCTTCCACATCGCCGACCATCTGGTACAGGAAGTTGAATATCGGAAGCTTATACAGCTCATATAGGCCGTCGAAAGATTCCGGTTGTCCCTTCCTGACCCCGGCCGCCAGCTTCTTGTCCGTCCTGTCGGTCATGAAACCCCTTGTTCATCTATGTTCAATGGGCCTACGCCCGTATCTTCATATCAAGCCACGGCCTTGACGCCGCGGCCGCCTCCTAGACGCCCAGGCTCCGGGCCCTGCAAGTGTCGAGGAAAGGAGACCACTGCGCCCTGAAACTCACCTTGGCCGGCTGACCCCTGCCGAACTCCGTTACGAACGGCCCGCTCGTGCCCTGGCTTATAAAAGACTGGCACCCGGCCACGATCGCCGCGGCCCGCGTCTGCAGGTAGCCGCACAGCGTCACCAGTTGCGAATGAATATCCTGGAGGTCGCCCGACGGCTTCATCGAGTTCACCGACTGCGCGAGCTGGTCGGCCCTGGTCGATAGCGCTTTCGCCTGTTCCAGGAAACTGGTCGGTATGGAGTTCTGGGGCAGGTAGACCTCGTTGATCTGGTTGGCGTATTGAACGAGCTCATTGTCTATCGCACTGGCCTCGTTGATCTTTCCAACGACGTCGGCCCTGTAGTTACCCGTCCCACCTGTCGTCGTGCTCCCTCCGCCGGAAGATCTGTACTTGCTGCTGGCCTCCGCCAGGACCGCCCCGGCCTTGTCGTAGGCGGAGGCGCGAAGCTCGTGTTCCCCGGAGCCGCCGGGGTCGATCTGGGCCTCGGAGGTGGTCCCGCTCAGGGTTCTCGTCTGGGCGCCGTCCACGTAGAGCTCTATCCTGTCCACCTTGGCCGGGTTCTTGACCGTAAGTGCGACGTTCATGGGGTTGCCCACCGATTCGCCGGCGGTGGGTTTGGTGATGGTGACCCCTACCTTGCCGCCCAGCAGCAGGAGCACCACCACCACGGCTATCCCGGCCAGGACCACCAGGGCGCCGGCTCCCACCCCGATCCAGAGCCCGGTCTTCTTCTTGGGCTGGCCCGCCGCGGCAGGCGTGGGCGTCATGGCGGCCGCGGGCATCGCCTGCTCTATGGGACGGGCGCGCAGCATGGTGCCGTCCTGGGATGAAGGCACGGCCTCCGTGGCGGGGGTCGCCCCGCTCTCTATGTCATCCTTCATCTCGGAGGCGCTCTCGTAGCGCGCGGCCGGGTTCTTGGCGGTGGCCCGGGTGATGACCGCCTCCAGGTTGGGCGGCACCCCCGGGTTGATCAGGTGGGGGGGGCGGGGCTCCTCGTGCACTATCTTGTACATGATGCTGGTGGCCGAGGTGGAGGAGAAGGGCGCGGTCCCGGTCAGGAGCTCGTAGAAGAGCACTCCGGTGGAGAAGATGTCGCTCAGTGGACCCACCACCTCTCCTTTGACCTGCTCGGGGCTCATGTAGCCGGGGGTGCCCATCACCTGGCCTACCTGGGTCATGGTGGAGGAGGAGGCTATCCGGGCTATCCCGAAGTCGGCCACCTTCACCCTGCCGTCGGGCAGCAGGAATATGTTGTCGGGCTTGATGTCGCGGTGCACCACGTCGTGGGAGTGGGCGTAGGCCAGGGCGGAGAGGACCTGCGAGGCCACGCTCTTGGCCTGGGGGATGGAAAGCGGGCTCTCATGGGCGGTCTCGGTGAGGTTCGCCCCCTCCAGGTACTCCATGGCTATGTAGGGCACGCCCTCTTCTTCTCCCACGTCGTAGACGGTGACTATGTTCTGGTGCGAGAGCATGCCGGCGGCGCGCGCCTCCCGCTCGAAGCGGTTGCGTATCTCTTCCTTCTCGTCTTCGGGCAGGCGGCGGTCTATGTCCAGGGCCTTGATGGCGACGTTGCGGCCTATCTTGTCGTCCCGGGCCAGGTAGACGACCCCCATGGCCCCCCTGCCCACTTCCCTCAGGACCCGGTAGCGCCCGAACGATGCCGGGTGGGACGCGCCCGACTTTGAGAGCATCACCGTTGAAGGCGTTCCCTCTTTGTCCTTGCCGGCCCGGACCACCGTGCCGGGGGTGGGCTCTCCCTTTGGTTTGGTGCCAGCGCCTTCCTCCTGGCCCGGCCCTTCCTCTTTATCCTTGCGGACCACCGTGCCGGGCGAGGGCTCGTCCTTGGTCTTGTCGCCCTTGAGCCGCGCCCCGCAGGAGTCGCAGAAGGCGGGATCACCTTTCAGCTCGGTTCCACATTCCGGGCACTTCAATGGAAGACCTCCCGTCTTTCCAGAATGTCGGCCTGTCCCGTTATTGCAGCTGTGGAGCAGGTACTTTTATGTCCAGTTGTCCCTGCCTGGCCGCGGCAAACAGCTTGTTAAAGGTGCCAGCTGCGCTCTTCGCCCGGTCGCTCCAGCTGTCAACCTGGCTCTTGTACGTTTGCGGGTCTGTTGGCGTAGTGTAGGTGTAATAGTAAGGCTGGGTCAGGTAATACTCGGCGGACGCCCACTGGATCGCGGCGTCATCCGCGTTCATCGCGTACTGGACGGTGGTCTTGAACGCGCCGTGCGCCTCGGCGAACTCGGGGGGTGGCGCCATCGCGTTCAGGCTCTCCAGCAGCGAGCGGCGCTCGTTCTCGACGGAGCCGAATGTGTTCTCGGCGTCGAGCCACGACATCCGATTCGCGGGCGCGTCCGTATACGCCTTGTTGAAAGTCACCAGCCACCTGTTGTACTCGTCGATCTTGTCGTCGATCTGCTGGACGTAGGCGTGCGCGTTATTGACCGGGGCGCTCAGGTCCACCTTCACCTGGAGCGTCTCCGTAGTGGAGACGTTGCCCTTCCAGTCATATGCCTTGACCTCCAGGCTGTGATCGCCGACCTTGGGTGCATTCCAGACAGTATTGAACTCCTCGGTCTTCTGACCCGGCGATCCCTGCGAATCTTTTCGTGATGTAGTGGCCTTCGCTACCTTAATGGGTGGAGTGCTGCCGTCGGCCAGGAATTCGACCCTGTCCAGGCCTTTGTTGTCGGTGGCCGTCACTTTGATCGCCACGTCCACTCCGTTCCGGACGGGCATGTTGATCTGGAAAGCCTGATTTGGAGAGGGCTGGACAAAGGACACGGTCGGTGCCGCCGAGTCCCTCTCCGGCAGTACCACAAACACCAGGACGAGGACGATCGCCGCCGCGACCAGCACCAGGCCCCCGATGATCCCTACGGTGAGCCAGATCCACTTTCTGCTCCCGGCCCCCGGCGCCTCCGCCGCGACTATCGGAGCGGTCGTGACCGCCTTCCGGAAGGTGACCGTCGTATCGCCCAGGAAGAGCTTGTCTCCGTCCTGCAGCATGTACGTGTTCACCTGCTGACCGTTGACGACCGTCCCGTTGGAGCTACCGAGGTCTTCGATGAGGAAATTGTCTCCTTGAGTGATGATGCGACAGTGGTTCTTGGAGACCATCGGGTCCTCGATGCTGATGTCGTTCTCCTCGGATCTTCCGATGCTTATGAGAGGACGGTCCAGCAGGAACCGCATTCCAGCGAGAGACCCGGTCTCAACAGTGAGCTCTGCTCCAGTCACACCGTTCTGAGCCATCCTGAATTCCTCCCGTCTCGCCGAGGCTTCGAGGGCCTCGGACTCCTATAACGCAAGCACTACGATTGTCACTACCAGGCCGATCAGCACCAGGGCGAGCAGCGAGAGGAGGATGACCCCCACGATGAACGACGTCGACCTCCCGCCGGTGACCGGCCGCAGCTCGTAGTTGACCGGCACCGTGACGTATTGCTGCATGCCCTGTGGCGCGTTGCCCTGGGGCGGATAGAGTTGCTGCTGGTATTGCTGGCGTTCCGCTAAGACCTGGTCGGACCTGAAACCCGCCGGGTCGAATTGCTGCGCCGCCGGCGTCCCCGGAGGAATATAGTGAGAGTGATAGCTCTTTTTCTCGATATCCACGGGGGGCTGCATCACAGGGGTCTTGTACCTGCGCAGGATCGTCCCGCCGTCCTTCTTGGGGCGCACCTTCGCGGCCTTCTCGGCGTAGTCCTCGAGCTGCTTCATCGAGGCCTCGAATTCCTTCTTCTGTTCCTGCTGGTCGAGGTTGTCGCCGCAGCCCTCGCAGAACCTGGCCTCCGGGATGTTGTCGTGGCGGCACTTGTCGCAGGTGCGTATGAGGGCACGAGCCTTGGCCGATGAGGAAACGTGAATCGTCTTGAACGTCCTGGGCGCCTCTTCGGCTTCGTCATTGCTGAAGGGTCGCACGACGTTCGTACCGGGTGTGCCGCGTGGAGGGGTGTCCTCGCGGTTCATCTTCCCGATAGCCTCGACTGCCGCCTCAGGCTCTACGGCGGGCTCGCTGTCCCTCTCGGCCTTTTCTTCTGCGTCCACTTCGCTCACACTCCGGGTTCTTCGTCGGCCTCTGACTGTAAAGAGACCTTAACCGGCACAAAATTACAGTGCTGTCACAGGAACCTCAGCCGCATCAGGTACCTTCCCAGTTGTATCTCGTCTCCATCGGCGAGCTTGCTGTGTGCCTGTGGCACCAGTTTCCTCTTGTTAAGGTAGGTGGAGTTGGTGCTGTTCAGGTCCAGGATGAAGTATTCGTTGCCTTCACAGATGATCTTCGCGTGCAGGCGCGATACCCCGTCCTCCAGCGCCGAGGGGTCGTCCAGCAGCACCTGTGGCTCCAGGCCCCGGGATGGGTCTCCACGTCCTATCAGAACCTCTTCGTCCGGATGCAGGTCGAAGTTCTTGCCCGTTGTGATCGAGCTAAGAACCGCGGGCTTTGCCTTCACGTTGATGGTCGGATGCTTCTTCGGGGCTTCCACGAACTGTTTGCCACAGCTGTCGCAGAACTTCGCCTCGTCGAGGTTCTCTTCTCCACAGTGACCGCAGAACTTCACTTTGACCTCCACAATCTCCACCGCTGCCCCGGTGACATCCTACGCTGGTTATTCCGCTCTGAGCACCTCGGCTATGTCGGACTGCGTCGCCTTCCACGCCGGATACACACCCGCCACGACACCCACGATCATCCCTGCCAGGAACGCCACCAGCACCGCCCATAGCGGGGTCTGCGCCGGCAGCACGGTGTACTTGTTTATCAGGAAAGCTATGAAAACCCCCAGGGGGATCCCGATCGCCGAACCTACCAGACAGAGCGTCACCGACTCGAACAGGAACTGCGCCAGTATCGCCCTGAAGGAAGCTCCCTGGGCGAGCCGCACTCCGATCTCGCGCGTCCTCTCCTTCACGGCGATGTACATGATGTTCGATACGCCTATCGCGCTCTCTGCCAGGGCCACCAGGGCCACGCCAAGCACTAGAGCCGTGAGTATGCTGAATATCTTGTTGTATGAAGCGACCAGGTCGTCCTGTGTGGCGACGTAAAACGGATGTGAATCGTCGTGCGTCTTCTTCAACTCCGCGGTGATCTGCGTCTTTGCCTCTTTTACCCTGCTCGCGTTCTTGACCTTGGCGTAGACCTCGAGCACTTTGTCGGAGTCCTTTGCGCCGAAGACCTCGCGGGCGTCCTCGATGCCGATGAAGACCTGGCGGTTGGGGTCCGCGAACAGAGACTTCTCTTTGGGCGCCGCCACCGCTTTTATCACGAACTCATTGTTCTGGATCTTGATCTTCTCGCCGATCACATCCGAATCCCTCTTGTGTTCCCCGAAAACGGTGGTCTTCACCGCCTGGCCGATGACGCACTCCCCTCGTTTCTTGTTCTCGAAAGTCCATCCCTTGGCTTGTCGGGAATAGGCAAGGTCCCGCACTTTCCTGAAATCCAGGTCTCCGCCGACGATCTTCACGTACATAGCTTTTGGGGAAACCACCTGTTCGGCTTGTTCGATCGTGCCTGTGGCCCCCTCCACGAACTCCTTGTCGTCTGCCACGACCTTCGCGTCCTTCGCGGTGAGGTTGCTGCCGCTAACGCTGTTTGCCACCTGGGCGTTGACCCCCCGGTCCTCGGGCGCAACCTCTTTCCCGGATTTGACTATGACCAGGTCCGTCCCCATGTCTCGTATCTGGTCTGATATCTGGGTCTTGACCCCCGCGCCCATCGAGATGAGGACGACCACGGCCCCCACGCCGAAAACGACCCCCAGGATGGCGAGCATCGACCGGACTGGATTGATGCGCAGCGAATGCAGCGCGGTCCTGAAGAGCTCGGATATCGACATATACAATTACTCCCAGTTAGAGCCCCGAATAAGATCTGTCCATTGAAGAGCCGCACCCACCGCAGAACTTGGCCACCGGCCTGTTCCGCACCCCGCACGCATCACATCTGACCTGGTCACCGACCAGCCGCGCCCTGACGTTGTCCCTGCCGAGGTCGGTCTGGTTCAGCAGAAAACCGCACTGGCGACAATGACGGCTGCGCGGCCGGTTTTCGCTGCTGCAGCGCGGGCAGATGGTCGGTTCCTCCTCGATGCGCTTTCTCGGCATCTCGATCGGGACCGGCTCGAATGAGTCAGCCGGCTGCACCCGCACGACCTCCCGTCTCGGATGGGGCTTCTCTTTCGCCGCCGCCACCTCGACGACGTCCGGCCGCGCCTGCTTCTGGTTCTCGATCACCTCGTCCGCGATGATGGAGCCGTCCGACAGCTTGATGACGCGATGCGCGTACTGCGCGATGTTGTAATCGTGGGTGACCATGACGATGGTCCGTCCCTGGCCGTTCAACTGCTGGAGTATCGCCATCACCTCGACCCCCGACTTGGAGTCGAGAGCACCCGTAGGCTCGTCGGCAAGGATGACCAGCGGCTTGTTGACAATGGCCCTGGCGATCGCGACCCTCTGGCGCTGCCCGCCCGAGAGTTCGGCCGGCCTGTGGTCCACCCTGTCGGAGAGGCCCACCGCCATCAGGGCTGCCACCGACATCCGCCGGCGCTCTTTCCTGTTGATCCCCGCGTACTGGAGCGGGACCTCGACGTTGTTGGCAGCGGTCTCCTGCGGCATCAGGTTGAAAGCCTGGAACACAAACCCCAGCTTGCGGTTGCGGATCTTTGCCAGCTCCTGGTCGGACATGGACGCGACGTCCTGTCCTTCCAGAAAGACCTTCCCCGCCGAAGGTCTGTCCAGGCAGCCGAGGATCTGCAGCAGCGTGGACTTGCCACTTCCCGAGGTGCCCATTACCGCGAGGAACTCGCCGGGGCGGACCATCATGGAGGCGTCGCGCAGCGCGTGGACTTCCGAGTCACCCATCTTGTAGACCTTGCAGACTTCCTGCGTCATCAGCAGCGGGAACTCTGTCACGTTTGGGTGTCCCCTCAACAGTCCACCTCCTCAAGGCACCTTGATGTAATCAGCGGCAACATAGCCCTTCTTCCCGTTGGCCGGGCTGGCAGTGTCGGTGACTTCGACCTTGTACCACGACTTGCCTGACGCGAAGCTGGAGCTCCCGGATATTACTTTCAGCTTGCATCCGTTGGGGAGCACTGCCACGATCTGCTGCACGGTCGAGTCTGTCGTCTCTCTGAGATTGACGTTGCTACCCGTGGTAACCACCGCGGTGCCTTTCGCGAGCTCGTTGCCCTCCGCGGGACCGGTGCTGGTGGGACTGCTGGCCGAACTCGAGTTGGACCTCCTGGGGCTGGTGCTCAGGGGAGCAGTGGTACGGGTGGTCTTAGCCGGAGTCTTGTTGCTGAAGAAAACAGCCCCGACGCCCCACCCGATCGCGAAACCGATACAGAGGACCAGCAGCATCAGCAGGGCCGAGGCCCAGCGCGGCAACGAGCCGGTGCCGGTCGCCGCGGGCTCATGCCTTGCAACGCGGCGTCCACCCGCTGCTGAGAGTTCCTCTCCCGGTGGCATCCTCCAGGCGATCGCCGAGACGTTGTCATCGCTACCGTTCGTGATCGCGAGATCCACAAGGCGGTCGCACGCCGAGTGAAGATCGCCGCCGCCGGCCAGCGCCTGGTAGATCTCGCCGGCCGTGACGGCCGAGTACAGGCCGTCGCAGCACATGAACATGATGTCGCCCGGCTGCATTGGGACCTTCAACAGGTCGATCTCCACGTTCAGCTCGGGTCCCACGGCGCGGGTCAGTATGTTCCTCCTGGCGTGCGTTCTAGCCTCGTACTCGGTAAGCAGGCCCTCGGTCACCATCTTTCCCACGACGGAATGGTCCTCCGTGACCTGCTGTATGCCCGCCGCCGAGATCGTGTAGGCGCGGGTGTCGCCGACGTGGGCCAGGTGAGCGTACTCGAAGCCGATCAGGGCGCAGGTGAGCGTGGTCCCCATCCCTTCGTGCTCGGGGTTGGCTTCTCCCAGGTCGTGGATATGACTGTTGGTGGCTGAGAAGGCGTTCCAGAGCATCTGCTCCGCCCCCTGCTCGAAGTCCTGGTTGCTTGAGAAAGCGGTGGGACCCGCGTACTGCTCGAGCATCTGGACCGCGACGCTGCTTGCGACATCGCCCGCCTGGTGCCCGCCCATGCCATCGGCCATGGCCATGAAGCAGAGGTACTTGCAGTTCCGCCGGAGAGAGTAGTCATGGACCGTGCAGTAGTCTTCGTTGTAGGGACGACCGCCCTGCTTGGAGACGACTCCGTACCTGAATTCTGATTGAGCTTGTGCCTGTTCGAGTTCCGCCAATAACCCAAACCCTTCAAGTCGCTGATGCCGATAATCATCAACCTGCCGCACCCGTACCGAGGCAGACGCCTCGGCTATATCCCCTCTGGGTTCAGGGCATTGACATTATATATCAAAGGAATCCACGGCAACCTGTGGCTATTACTGTCCTCACATGAGGGCAGTCAGCGTGTTGCGCTATAATTACGCGACGGTGCACAGGAGCTCTGGGGGACGGATCACCGCGCGCGGACAAGCCCTGACAAGACGATAAACAGGACGATCTTATGACACATGGCATGCGCAGGCGCTCCGGACGGCTGATGCTGGTTGTAATCCTCTCAATCAGTCTGCTGGTAGGAGTGGGCATCGGCCTTGGACTGTTCTTTGTTGCCAGGGGGCCCGCACTGGTCGAGACTCCCAGGCTGACGGGCGTCGTGTATGGAGATGCCTCCGGTGCCACCTCTGCAGCCGGGTTCATCCTGAGGGTCGACCCAAAACAGCGCTTCCCGAATTCAAAAGACCTGTCGACAAAGAAGATAACCTCCCAGACACCTGAAGCGGGCTCGGCGGTCAAGAAGGGAACGACCATCACCGTCCAGCTCGAGGCTGACAAGCCCGTGCAGCCAAAGCACGTCGTATGCCTCGACCCGGGCCATTCCAACGGGCCGAGCAGTGTGATCGACCCGCAAAGCGGCCTGGACGTGGCCGACAATACGGGTGCTGATGGAGAGATCCCGACGAACTGGGATATCGCCCAGAAGACCAAGGTGTTACTGGAACGGGCCGGCTATGAGGTCAGGCTGACCAGGCAGTCACTCGATGCGCCCTCGGACCTCAGGCAGAGGGCGGACATCGGAAATACCTGCGACATCATTATCAGGATCCACTATGACCCGGGCGTTCATGCCGTCCTCTATCCCGGAGCGGGTCAAACCAAGTCGCACGGCGCCAGTACATTGACGGTTAGCTCAGAGATCTCAGAGAAAAGCCGCGTGCTCGCCAACGCTCTCTTCCCTTACCTCCAGCCGCTGGGGGTTACCAGGGTGGACAACGACATGGGAGGTTCCTCCAACAACACCGGCCCCGCCTACGTGGGCTCCGTGCTCTCTAAAGTGCCGGTCGTAGTGATCGAGAACGATCCCAACGTCGTGAGGAACAACCCGAGTGGCCAGGACCAGGTTGCAGCCGCTATTACCAGCGGCGTAAAGGCCTACTTCGACGCGAAATAGTGCGGCCCGGTTACAGCCGCCCCGCCTTCATCCCAGACGCTCTGTAATCTTTTTCCCTTCCGGCTGTCTTACCCGATTGAGACACACGACAAGGAGATGGATCTCATGGAGGCAGCGGTTGATTTTATCGGGGCGGAGGCCGTAGAATCCGGTCGCGTGCGGCAAACGCGAACGGGGAAAACGGCTATGGGTCAGGAATGCGGCTTCTCACCGGATAACAACAGGCTCGCCTCGAGAGCGATGATCCGGTCCATCCAAACGTACCAGAGACTGATATCCAGCCACGCGCGGCGCTCGTGCCCGTTCGAGCCCAGTTGCTCGGAGTACATGGTCCTCGCGATCCAGAAGTACGGCGCCGCGAGCGGCTCCCTGAAGGGTTTCCGTCGTATCGCCAGATGCAATCCATTCTACAAAGGCAGCCACATTGACTGGCCATAAAGTTGTTTTCAACGCTCCATGGCTTGATAGGTGGAAGGCCGGAGCACGATTGGGGAGGTAGTCACCGGAAGCTCCACAGTCGGAGCCCGATAGATTGGGGGTATCGAGATGAAAGCGGTAGTGGTCCTGTTCGTCCTGCTGATGGTGGGAGCCATCATCTATGTCATCTGGGGCAAGGACCCACAGGAAGTATCTATCAGTCAGCCAGAGCGACAGCCTGATGACGTTCGCGATGGACAAGAGCGCCTCGTGCATCATCGCGTTCCTCCTCCTGCTCATAGGGTTCATCCCCGGCATCCTGTACCTGATCCTTGGTGGCAGCACCAAGACTCTGACAGTACAGTTCGGCACGCTGCAGGGGCAGCAGGGTTGGAATGTGAGAATCCAGGGGCAGAGGTCAATCGTCAATCGCGTGAAGAAGGTCGTAGGCATCTCGCAGGCCGCGCTCTCGCCGGTCCCGGCGCAGGCCTCATACTCACCAGTTGTGGGCGCCGGTAACCCTCAAAACGTGGCGGTCCCTCAGCTCAACCCGGTAAGAGTTCAGGAAGCTCGCGTCCTCACTCCTCCGCCCGCGCCACAGCCACAGCCCGTGATGCCGGAGGCGAGTCTCGCAAGCAAGGTCGCGCCCGTGGCGGACGACAACATGAGCGCGAGGTCCTGCCCCAATTGCTCCTCGCCCGTCCAGCCGGGGCTGAAGTTCTGCCAGAAGTGTGGCACAGAGATGGCATAGGTATACGTCAACAAGAATGGGGATCGTGATGCGGCCCATGGCCTTGTCGGAAACAGGGGGCTCTCCGGCGGGCCATGGGCACTCCCCATGGAAGACCTCGGTGGTAGATGAAAGGAGCCGGCTTGCCTGCTTGTGTACGCTGCGGGGCTGAGCATAAAGACCGAGCGCGATTCTGCCAGAATTGTGGTGTCGAGATCGCGGCCGAACCGGCGCCGGAACGGCAGGCTGCTAACGGTTACCCCGAGAACGCAGCCTCCCCTGGCCTCCGCACGGATCCGGCAGCCTTTTCACAAGGCGGTCTCGGCGTCGCGGTTCCCGAAGGCTTGCACCGGCTAGAGGGCTGGACGTCCAAGACGATCGAGCAGCTGAGGGAGCAGGTCGACCGGGGTGTGCTGGGGAGCCTCGCGATGACGCAGGGCACCGTGCTGGATATCAAACCGGGCACAGATTGGAAATCGGGCGGTTTTTCGAAGGGCTACGAGCTCAAGCAGATCATCGAGATCACCTACAGCTCGCGGACGGCACCGAGGCGGTCGCCCGGGTGGACGCTCTTCGCGGGCCGGTCCTGGCCATCGGCGACGAGATCCGCGTGCAATACAGGATCAAGGGAGCAGGGGCATTGGTCGCCGGCATCGAGAACATCTCCAGCGGCGCCTACTGGAGAGCAAAGAAGCGGATTCTGTGACCTTCTGCCATGGGAGACACCGCGACCCATTTTGCGGACAGCCGAAATGTGCTACAATACGAATTGAGTTTGTTGTTCTTAGGTAAGTTGGTTCAGTCCCGAGGAGCGATTCTCGGGGCTTTTTTTATGTGCAGAGGAGGTGTAAGTAAATGAAAATCTACGCAGGTAACCTTAGCTACAATGTCAGCAATGAGGACCTCAGGGCGGCTTTTGCTCAGTTCGGTACAGTAGATTCAGCGGACGTGATCATGGATCGCGCAACCGGCAGGTCGAAGGGATTCGGCTTCGTCGAGATGAGCGATGCTACGGAGGCGAAAGCGGCGATCGAAGGATTGAACGGCAAGGATCTGGATGGCCGCAACCTGAATGTGAACGAGGCGAGGCCCAAGACCGACCGCCCGCAGCGTTCATACGACAGGTACTAGACTAGAATGTGTGATAGTCCGGCGGTGGCGCTTGTTGCCGCCGGCGTTCACGCATAAGCAGCACGGATGGCTCGCGTCAGATAACGAGGAAATTCCCCTATGTCAGATCCCTCGATAAGCACGGACTTCGAAGAGGTTCGCGACCTCGCCGCCACAGGAAAAGAACAGGGGTTCCTTACCGTCGGCGACATCGTCGAAGGCCTCAAAGGCGTGGAGCTCACCCCCGAACAGATGGATAACATCTTCGTCTTCCTGGCTGAATCCGGTATCGAGATAACCGACGAGGCCGAGGAAGATCTGGACGAGCTGGTCGCGGACGAACCCGCCACCAAGGGAAAGCGCAAGCCGGCAGCTCCCCACGACGAATTCTACGGCGGGTCGCTCAACGACCCGGTCCGCATGTACCTCAAGCAGATCGGCAAGGTCCCGCTGCTGACGGCGGCACAGGAAGTCTCGCTGGCACGCCGGATCGAGGGCGGCTGCCATGCGGCGGCAAGGCTCGAACAGAACGGCCATATTCGAGCCGACCAGGTGGAGATCCTGCGGGCGATCGAGGCGGACGGTCTGGAGGCGAAGAAGAAGCTCGTCGAGTCGAACCTCCGACTGGTCGTCAGCATCGCGAAGCGCTACGTGGGGCGCGGCATGCATTTCCTGGACCTGATCCAGGAAGGCAACCTGGGCCTGATCCGCGGCGCCGAGAAGTACGACTACACCAGGGGATTCAAGTTCAGCACCTACGCCACCTGGTGGATCCGGCAGGCCGTGACCAGGGCGATCGCCGACCAGGCGAGGACTATCCGGGTGCCCGTCCACATGGTAGAGAACATGAACCGGCTCGCGAAGGTCCAGCTACGCCTGCTGCAGGAGGAGGGCACCGAGCCCACCCCCGAGCAACTGGCGAGCGAGATGGGCACGACCCCCGACAAGG
>Ga0209539_1001278_pt1 | contig 13734 bp, 12 predicted proteins | sample BarGraNGADG00312_2_FD_184499 | JGI IMG/M metagenome (GOLD analysis project Ga0209539, IMG submission 184499) | Arctic peat soil microbial communities from Barrow, Alaska - Barrow Graham LP Ref core NGADG0011-312 (SPAdes) (version 2) | ecosystem: Environmental > Terrestrial > Soil > Wetlands >... | reverse complement strand
CTGTTTTTCTTCATAGGCAGTTTTTAAAGTTTAATTATTTAGGTTGGATATAAAGATTTTTATTTACTTCTATTAAATCCTTGTCTTCGGATAAGGTGACTACCCTTCCGTTCAGTTTGAAATGGATGGGCGCTGTAATGCTCATCACTTCCAGAACCTGTTCAATAGGCTCGGCAAGGATCGTCCCGGTGAACCTGTAGGACTTTAGCCGTTCAGATGCAAAGAGTATCTGAACATCGAATTTACGCTCCAGATCAACAGCCATCTGTGAAAGGCTTTGATTTTCAAATATCCACCGGCTCTCTTTCCACGATATCACCGGTTCAATATTTACATTTTCCTTCACAAACCTTACTGCCGAAGCCGTACTCTGCACTTTTACCGGTCTAATTTCGGTTTGCGATTCTCCGGCAGGCTTCTTTGAATTATCCTCAATTCTGGAATCTTCCTTGTAAAAGGTAAGCTTCTGGTTCGGTTGAAGTATGGTAATTTCACCTTTTCCCCCATCAGTATTTGGTTCTATTTTTACAGAACCATTTACCAGCGTAGTTTCGATTGTCTTATCGATAGAATAAGCCTTTACATTGAATTCGGTTCCCAGGGCTGTGACTTTCAGATATGGAGTTTTTACAATAAATGGTTTTATCTTGTCTTTTGCCACTTTGAAATATCCTTCACCTTCAAGCTCTACAATCCTGTCATTAATCCCAAAATGGTTATCAGTTCTTAATGTACTCCCGGCATTAAGGGTAACAACCGTACCATCAGCTAGTGTGAATTGTGCTCTGGATCCCAGTGGAACGACCAGCTCACTTTTACCTTGAGCTGGCATGGAAGAGGTTCGTTGACTAAATTGATAGAATAGAAATCCTCCTGCAATGAAGGCAATTATAAATATGGCAGCGTATCTGATCGCTGTTTTCAGGAACCTGACCTTTAACGGGATTGTCACTTGCTGATCGCTCTTTCTGATCCTTTGCCTGAATTTCCAGAATCCCTCCTGGGCATTATAGCCCGGATTTTTTGATATAGACCTGGTTGTTATCCAAAGTTCGCACCATTCATCGAAAGTCTGCTTATTGGCTTTGTCAAGTTTGATCCAATCTATCAGTTCCCTGGTCTCTTCAGGAGTTAAATCACCTTTAAGGTAACCAAACATCAGATCTTCTTCCGTTTTTTTGTTTTGAGTAGTTTCCATAGAAATATTAACTGGTTACAAAGACAGGAAAAATTGAACACAGGGTGAAAGCGCTGACAAAATTTTTTACCGGGAATTTTAAGAGCTCATGATGAAGAGTAATAGTTTCTGACAGCGTCACGGAGGCGGGAAAGGGCGATCTTAAGCTGCGTCTTTACCGTATTTACCGAAATACCCAGCTTGTTTGAGATCTCACTATATTTCATATCCCTTTCGCGGCTCAACAGAAATATTTCCCTGCAGGCTTCAGGAAGCTCATTAATGCAATTTGCAAGAATATCCTGTAACTCTTTTTCATAAAGATGGCCGAGAGGATAGTCGCTGTCCCATGCAAGTGCTTTCAGATCAGAACTGCTGAGTCTTCCGGTAGACTTCAGCCTTATTGCGTTCTGTTCAATGTAATTCAGCGAAGCATTGTGAACAGCCCTGATCAGGTATGCTTTGACCGACAAGATTATCTCAGATTTTTCTCTTAAATTCCACAACCTCACAAATACATCAGATACAATTTCTTCAGCATCAGCATGACTCCTGATTATATGCTCGGCAACAAAACAGAGGTATACATAATACTTTTTGTAGAGTTCCTTGTAAGCCAGGACATCTCCATTTTGCACAGCAGAAATTAATTTCTGATCAGAATATTCCATCAGAAAATTTTTAGGATAAACGTAAATGTAAATCTTTTTAAGCTTATAGTGATAACAATTTGTTCGAATCATCACTAACATACAAAATGAAATTTTCGTGCGTTTCTCTATTTATTATCTAATTTTGCAGTCGGTTTAACAAAAAAGTATGGATACCAGACCTGATCCTGTATATTCACATAATGTTGTCGAATTTGTAGCAGCTGCCAACGAATACTGCAAGTACGCCGAGCATGCTTCAGAGCTGAAAGGAGATGAGATGCTCAAGATTATGCAACGGATACTTCCGCTGTTGTATCTCAAAGCAACGTTGTTACCTGTTCTCGAACCGGTTTTTGAAGACGGTAACGAGAAGTTTGTTACCGAAGCTGACTGGAACAGAATACATGATACCATAAAATGGAAACTGGGAACGGCTGATGATTTCTCTGCAGAAATGGGAGACAGGCTCGATGATTCGAGCATCCCGGTTCCTGTCACATTATCGGAGAATATGGCCGATATACCAGGATCTCAAGGACTTCATTCTTCTCTACCAGGCAGGGACCGATGAAGTGATGAATGATGCTGTCTGGGAATGCCGGATACCATGCAAGCAATATTCATGTTATATCTTGCACCTTGATCTCTCGCAGCCGTCAACCGCTCGATTTCGATACCATGACTGTTATTTACGACACTTCATCAACGGTTTACTTTCGTTCAGCTCCTCTATCCACACCATAATTTGACTAATGTATATGGAGGTTGAGCATGATAAATGATATTTGTATCCTATTTGTATCTCATAAAACAGAAACCCCCTTAATATCACTTATATAAGGGGGCTTAACTGTACCCGGAACGGACAAAAGTTGCAACCTTTTAAGTAAGGTTTTAAGCAAAATCGCTTTAACAAAAAATGTCTAATTTTGATTGGATCGGATTTACGAGAAGCCGACAAGTTTAGTTTGATATTCTTTCAAACTTGCTTATTTTTAATGATTAATACATTTTTGATTATATCTAAACTGCATGGAATTTCCTCACTACTTATTGCAACCTCCAAGTGTTAGACTTGAATTCATAGAAATAGATAAAATATAATCTAAAATTGAAAAACCCCTTTAATTTGAGGTTTAAGATTTTTTTTCTTACTTGATAAATTACCTTGTTTCCCGTTAGCACTTCTAAAGTGCAAAAGCCTGACATATTGAACAAAGTTTTTCCATTCGGCATGTTCCCGAGAGGTTTTCATTAATTGTTGACGTTCTTTCCTACTCAGGAAGTCTTCAGGAGTTAGAATGTAGTTTTTAAATTCAGATATATTATAGTTTATACGTACAAAATGATGCAAATGATGCAAAATTTCTTGCAACTGCTGCTGAAATCAATTTAGAGGAAATTAAGCTTGGACAATTGGCTCAGCAAAAAAGTACACAGAAAGATATCAAAGAACTTGGGAAATTGATAGAAACCGATCATAGTAAAAACATGGAAAAACTAACCACGTTAGCAAAGAAAGAATCTATAGAGTTACCAAGCGCATTAACTGACCAGGGAAATGATGATTACGAAAAGTTGAGCAAATTATCCGGAACTTCTTTTGATAAAGAGTATTGCGATATGATGGTTAGTGGACACAAAGGAGCCATATCTGAGTACGAAAATGAAATTAAAGAAACGAAAAATTCAGATATTAAAGCATTTGCTACAGCAACACTTCCTCAATTGCGAACACACTTAGAACATGCAACCATGTGTAAAAATAAATATGATAAAATGAATTAAAGGTTGCAGGTTATTTGTCTATTGGAATTAATAATATTAAAATGTCAGATTAATATATGTTCAACACATTTATGAATCTGACATTTATTAAACTCGGATACCTTAAGTGCAATACAAAAGCGAATGCCTCACAATACTAAGGAGCAATTCCCCTCTATAGAAAAACCGCAACTACCTGCTGATGATATTATCAGTTTTTTCAGTAGAATTTTGCTTCCTGATCAGGGAAACAAGATATCTTGATTTGAATTGCTCGCTTGCGAGGGCTTGCTTTATAGGAGGTAGTTTAAGAATAACACCCAGTACAGCAGCCATGGTCCTGTGACTTAATAAAACATGATTATCGAAAATGAGATTCTGAAGTTTCCCCCGTTCGATAGCCATTGTTACAATCCTGTGAATAGAATTTACGGGTGTGATGATTCGTTCTGTGCGGCTTTTTAGCTCAATTGCCTTTTTATCACAACCATTAAGACATACACCGCAGCCCAGACAGATCTCCTGCAGCACTTTTGCCTTTTTTCTGCCTGGTTTTGAAGGATCGTTTGCTGATACAAGTGTCATTGCTTCCACAGGGCATAAAGCAACACATTTACCACATCCGCTGCAATTCTCTTCAACGATATATGGAATAAAGTTGGTTGTATGAACAGGATTTTGAAATCCAAATTTTCTTGCGGCTATAAGTGCCTCGCAGCAACAGCCGCAACAGTTACATATGAAGCTCACTTTTTCCTGTACATTCTCGCCGAATTGAACGAGGTTATTGGCTCTTGCTTCTTCCAGCAGATCTAATCCTTCTGAGTAATCAACTTTCCTGGCAACTCCATGACGGATTAATGAATCTGCAGTTTCATTAAATGTCATACATATATCAAGAGGAGCATCGCAGTTTTTTCCCAGATGTTGCATTTTATGACGGCAATAACATATACCAACACCAATTGCCGAAGCTGTTTTTATTACTTCCGAGGCTCTTTCGTGATCGAGCACATGAAGAGCATTTTCGCTGGAGAGTACCTTTTCGTTGACATAAATCCTTCCAACCTGCGTTTCTCCTGCCATGAAAAGATCCTTAATAAAATCTTCCTCCACATTCATATACTGGTAATATAGTTCAGAAAGAGATTTCTGGTCAATATCATTTCTGTATCTCATCAAGGAAAACTCGAAAAAGCCTGCCATCGGAGGTGGCATGGAATATATGATGTCGTCATTCTCCACTGCATCGAGCAGCAATCCTTTGTCAGCCAGGTCATTCAATATTTTTCCTGCATCCTTTTCACCCATTTTCCAGATTCCCGCTGCTTTTTTGACATTGAAGGGTTTAATTGGCAGCAATGAAACCAGTCCGGCCTCTTTTTCCGAGAAAAGAATTTTTAGTATTTTGAAAAGCAAGTCAGAGGCTACTGCTCCCTGTGGGAAACGATTATATCTCTCTGCAAGCAGTTTGTAGTTATTCTGTTTAATTGTATTGTGATGAGCCATAGCAAAAGGGATTTTTCTTATTTACATTATCAAATATAAGTTTTTTTAAAATAAGGAAATACTGTCTTAAGCAGCTTCCGTTCCCCCGAACATACCATCTTCTGCCTTGTTATAACCCTGTACAGTATTCCTATCATTGATGATTATCCAGATAATTCAATATCCGGATTGTATGATGCAATTATTTGCAGAACATACTTAAAATTAAGAATATGAAACCAAATTTATCGGATAAAAAGATTCTGGTAACCGGTTCCACTGACGGGTTGGGAAAACTGATTGCAAAACATCTGGCAATGCAGAGTGCTTTCGTTCTTCTTCACGGAAGAAGTATAAAAAAAGGTGAAATTGTATTGAATGAAATTTATCAGCTTACTCAGAATGAGGGTTTGAAATATTATAATGGAGATTTTGCATCGCTTGAGGATGTAAAAAATCTTGGTGAACAAATACTCAGGGAGAATGATCGGATTGATATTTTAATTAACAATGTTGGCATTGGCACAGGGAAATCAGGCAATAATTTAAGGGAACTTAGCAAAGAAGGATTTGAACTGCGGTTTGCTGTTAATTATCTTTCACATGTATTGCTGTCAGAAAAGTTGTTGCGCCTGCTCAAACCAGGATCTGTAATAATCAATGTGGCTTCAGTAGGGCAGGAACCTATTGATTTTTCAAATCTTTATGCTCGAAAAAAATTATGATGGCTATACTGCCTATAAAAAGAGTAAAACAGCTATGATAATGTACTCATTTGATCTGGCAGACAGGCTTGTTAATAAGGATATTAAAGTCAATGTACTTCACCCTGCTTCGCTGATGAATACAAATATGGTTATAAAAGACTGGGGTTACACCTTAACTACAGTGGAGCAGGGTGCCGAAGCCGTTGAAAATTTATTGGCACCCGATATAACCGGGGCCTATTATGATGGGAAGCATCCTTCAAGAGCCATAGCCCAGACTTATGACCCTGGAGCCAGAATTAAATTAAAGGATATTACATGGAAATTATTGGAAAGCTATTCTTAGTGTTTGTATGGTGAGGTTAGGTATAATTTAAATTCTTTAAGCAGCCTGAGCTGCATGTCTCAAATACTTTATTTATGACCCTGCAAATCTGAATAGGGGGGGTATCAATTTTTTATTCAAACCTCTTAAACAATGCTTAAATATTGTTTATTATTAAAATAACAGCACCGGAATACAAGATGAAAAAAGCTTATATGATTTGCAATCTTAATCAATATGGTAGTTATATAATATAATAAGTGGCATTGTATTAGGACCTTACACTAAATGTTATTGTGTAACTTTAATTTGAACAATTATGCGCGAAGCAAATGACAGCTATAAATTGACCGTTACCGGCCTTCTGAAAGAGACCGGGATAAAAATTGACTGCAGTAATCCATGGGATATCAGGATTTACAATCATCGTTTTTACAGGAAAGTTCTTACCGAAGGAGATTTAGGTTTGGGAGAAGCCTACATGGATAAATGGTGGGATGCTGAAAGAGTTGATGAATTTATCTATAAAGTAATCAAAGCACGTCTTCGGGAAAAAATCCACCTGAAGTTCTCTATTCTGTTAGAGATTTTTTATGGAAAGATTTTTAATCTTCAATCTAAAAAAAGAGCATTTATTATTGGTGAAAAACATTATGATCTTGGGAATGAGCTTTTTCAGAATATGCTCGACAAGCGGATGAATTACAGTTGTGGATACTGGAAGGATGCAGTAGATCTTGACAGAGCACAGGAAGATAAACTGGAGTTAATATGCAGGAAACTTTATCTGCGCCCTGGTATGAGGATCCTCGATATTGGTTGCGGATGGGGCGCTTTTGGAAAATATGCTGCAGAGAAATATAAGGTAGAAGTAGTCGGAATCACAGTATCTAAAGAACAGGTTGAACTGGGAAAAATATTATGTGAAGGTTTGCCTGTTGAATTCCGGCTGGTGGACTACCGTGAACTTAACGAAAAGTTTGACAGGATTGTAAGTGTCGGGATGGTAGAACATGTAGGCTACAAAAATTACAGGAGCTATTTTGAAGTGGCCTCAAGGTGTCTGAACGATGACGGCCTTTTTCTTCTTCATACTATTGGTAATGTATTGTCAGAAAAGTTCATTGATCCATGGGCCGACAAATATATTTTCCCAAACGGGATGCTGCCTTCGCTCCCGCAGCTGACAAAAGCGATGGAGGGACTCTTCATATTTCAGGACCTTCATAATTTCGGAACCGATTATGATAAGACTTTGATGGCGTGGTATAAGAACTTTGATAAAAACTGGAATAAGTTAGAGGATCAATATTCAGAGCGCTTTTACAGAATGTGGAAGTATTATCTGCTTTCAGCAGCCGGATCATTCAGAACAGGAATGCTCAATCAATTATGGCAAATCGTCTTGTCAAAAAATGGGATTGAGGGAGGTTATCGCTCTGTTCGATAATCAAATAAGATCACAATACGGGCTTACTTCCGGATTTGCGTTTTATACAGGATTGTAATAATTGGCTGTATTATCAACTGAAAAAGACAGTTCAGCCTGAGCACCGAAAACCGGAATAAATTGTACATATCATTCAGGTCATATTTGAGCATTTGAATCTATCAAAAATGGGATCAGAATTGTGAAGATGAACGTTTTTTGATGTGATTTGTTTAAGATAAGTATTTTGTTCTAAACAGGCAAATGATAACCTGTTATGAAAAAAGTAGGTGATCTTAATTAACCAAATCTCAGGTTAATTCTTCTGCGTTCTATTGCAAATTGCATTAGGATAATTTACGGTCATACCTTATTGATCTCCAAACAAGTGTTATGGCTGGTTTCGTTTTAATAATCAAAATTAATTCTACAAATTAACGAAAGGAAAACAAATTATGTCAACCGAAGATGAAGTCCGCAATGCATCAAATCAGTTTTATGCAGCGCTAAACAAAATGGTAAATGGAAGTTCTCAATCCTTGTCAGATATTTGGTCACACAGTTCGGCAGTTACCACTATGCACCCGATTGGAGGACGGCAGGTAGGATGGAAGGACGTTTGGGCAACATGGGATCAAACCGCCCAGGTAGCTTCAGAAGGTCAAGTCAAACTACAGGATCAGTTCATCCGGGTAGTCGGGGATATGGCTTATGAAATTGGCGTCGAGAACGCAGGGTTCAGGATTGCCGGGCAGAAGGTCACTGATCAGGTTCGTGTAACGAACATCTATCAGAAAGAAGGCGGAACGTGGAAGATTGTCCATCATCATAGCGATCTCTCCCCCGCAATGGTTGAAGTTCTTCATAAGTTACAAAACACGTAAGGGCAAATTGAAATGAAACCTAATAATCGCTAAGGTTTCTGGTTTCAAGAGTGTTTCTAATATTCAACCGGAGTGTGCAAAAAATATCAGGCACCTCCGGTTTAATCGTGCTGGTCGTGATTTGCAACTTACCTTTAGAGGATCTCAGCCTCAACCTCAACCTATACACCTAAAACAGAATAAGATGCAAAGAAAAAACCCGCCGTCGCTAAAGCTATGGCGGGCGAAGGTGGGCCCAGCTGGGCTCGAACCAGCGACCCCCTGATTATGAGTCAGAGATCTTCGTATTATTCTTAATTTAACTTATTAAGATGCTCATTTACAGCCCCATTTGACTTTGTCATTTTTTTAGTTTATATTTTATTAAAAGAGAGATTCTTAATGATAAACGAACAAGAATGTACAAAGATATTAAATGAGGGTGAGTTCAAATTTACCCACGAAGAAATGCTGCAGATCAGAGAATTCCTTTCCACCTTAGCCTTGATAGAATTTGAGAGCTACAAACATAAACAAAACGAATCATCCAAAAATGAACGTAATCTGCTACAAGCGGGTCAGTACAGACGAGCAAGCTGACCGTGGACATAGCCTTCAGCATCAGGAAGTGATGCTGACGAAATACTGCGAGATTAACAATCACAATATTGTTGACATTTATACCGAGGACTATTCTGGCAAGTCATTTAATCGACCGGAATGGATTAAAATAATGTCTTTTATTAAAAAGAATAGGGGCAAGGTTGATTTAATTCTTTGTAATCGATGGGATCGATTCTCAAGGAATTAGTATGACGCAATGACAGTTATTAAAGAGCTTAACAAACTTGGGGTAACTGTTAATACAGTAGAACAACCTCTTGATATCTCAAAATCTGATAATAAAATCCTTCTCAGTTTGTACCTGACAATGCCTGAAGTAGAGAATGATCGGATTTCAGAGAAAACAACTGAAGGTTCATGGCGAGCCAGGATGAATGGTTACTGGACGACACAAGCCCCGAAGGGATACGATAATTTCAGGGATGACAAAAAGTCAACACTTCGTCCAAATTCAGATGCTCCTTTGATGATTGAAGCTTTCAAAATGTTATCGTCTGGTGTGTACTCTGGGGATGAAGTCAGAAAATGGCTCAATGATAATAAGGTAAAAATTAGTAAGAATACATTCCTGCGGTGTATTAGAAACCCAGTCTATATCGGTAAGATTAGAACTGGTGCATGGAGAAAAGAACCTTCACAAATTGTTATGGGATTGCACCCTGCTATAGTTACAGAGGATGTTTATTACAGAGCCAATGATGTATTGGAAGGGCGTAGAAGGAATATGAAGTTCCACGATGATAAATCAGACTTATACCCATTGAAAGGATTATTAAAGTGTCCTGAACACGACAGATCACTTACTGCCTACGCCTGTCGTAGTCATACAGGGAAACTCCATCACTATTATCTCTGTTGCAAAGACAAATGTAAACAAAGACATAGGATTCAGGATGTTCATGAGAGTCTGGAAGATATTTTGTTTCAGATTTCGTGTTCTGCGCAGATCGTTAATTTATACAGGAAGACATTGGAAAAACTATTTGAGAAGGACGATTATATTAGAAGGGATGAAATCCAGCGAACGAGAAAGGAGAAAGAGAGACTTGAAACCCGTAAAGCCAACCTTCAGAATGATTTAATGGATCGTGTTATCAGTCCTCAGGACTATCAGGATATGAAAAGTAGGGTGGAGAAGGACCTTGTCCTTACAAAGGATAATCTTACTGATTTACAAAAACAAACATCTCCTTTCAAGAATTATATTCAGAATGAAGCACCTATGCTGGAAAACCTCCTGGAATATTACAGGAAGTCAGACGGTGCCACCAAGAAGAAATTACTTAATACCATATTTGCTGAAAAACTGATTGTTGTAAATGGGAAAGTAACAGGATACAACTTCACGGAACCTATAAAACTTATGCTTAGGATAAGAAAGTCTATTGCTAATTCAAAAGAAAAAAAAGAGGTCGATATTGATCTTAAACTCCTACGATCTTAACAGAGCTAAAATCAATCCATTTCTACGCCACCCATATATTTCGGTTCTGGGGTCGATTCCTCAATTATTATATTCATATACATCCTTTGTTAGTAATCTCATAAAAGCGTCCCAGAAGCAATTGCTCGAGGTCTGGGAGGTATTTTGTGCAAATTCAAAATAGGACTGTTCGAAAGAGTACCCTTGGTTGCAACTCTGCCAAAAAACTCGTTTTCTTCAAAATAAAAGTTGCAACCCTCTCCCTGAAAATCACTGTACATCTCATCCTCTGAATTAGTGAGGGTTTCAGAATGTCATAAAATGAAACAAGAGGTCAGTTTTGACCTCTTGTGCCTCTGGGTACCCGGAGCGGGACTTGAACCCGCACAACCGTAATGGTCACAGGATTTTAAGTCCTGCGTGTCTACCATTCCACCATCCGGGCGGAATATTTAAGTGGGGCAAATTTATAATAAATTATTATTAATTGAAACAGCCTAAAGTAAAAAGGCTGCTCATAAGGCAGCCTTTTAATTTTATCTATAATTTTATTTTACCAGAATAGGTTTACCCAGACCTACTTTCTCAAGATCTTCGAGTTGAGTTTTGGCATCTCCGACAACAACATAATACATTCTTGAAGGATCGATATATTTATTGGCCAGGGCCAGCAGCTTTTCTACTGTAAGACCTTTCACAAAGGATTCTTCCTGTTTGATATAGTTAGCAGGCAGATCGTAGGAAGTCATAGTATTGAGCATGCCAAGCAGACTACCAAGCGTCTCAAACCTGAGAGCATTGTTTTTTAATAGTGAAGATTTGGTAAAATCGATGTACTCCTGAGGAATATTCTTACGGTATTTCTCCATCTCGGTTTTGAAAATTGTCACAGACTCAAGAGTCGAATTTGTACGAACCCTCGAAGAGGCAGTGAACGATCCATAATTTTTTGCCCCGTAAAAGCTTGATCTGGCTCCGTAAGTAAATCCTTTTTCCTCACGGAGAATCAGATTGAATATGCCATTGAATGATCCCCCAAGTTTATAATTGGCAACCGTTGCAGAATAAAAATCAGGATCAGTTCTGGGAATAGATGGTGCCCCGATTGATATAACAGATTGCTTTGCCCCGGGGACATCAACAAAATAGATCTGAGATTTGTCAGGTGAACCGGGAACTTTAATTTCAGGAATAACGACATCTTTCGGCTGCCATTTCTGATTCATATCTGCAAGGGCAACTTTAACTTTTAATGGATCAATATCTCCTGCAACCAGGAATTTAGCAATTGATGGAGAGAAATATTTATTATAATATTCTTTGAGATCATCAATTGTGATAGCTGTAACAGATGCTTCTGTACCCGTAGCATCGATTGCCAGGATATTATCCCCGAACATTAGTTTATTGAGCGTACTGGAAGCAAGATAATCGGGACTAGCAGCATTCCGTTTAAGATTATTTATTATACGGCTCTTAGCCAGGGCAAACTGCTCTTCATCCCATCGTGGTTCGAGAAGAATTTCCTGGACAAGAGTCAGAGTTTTTTCAAAGTTTTTAGCAAGCGAACTTACATCTATTGTAATATCTTCATTGTCGGAAGATACTCTTATTGATGCACCCAGTAACCCAATTGCATCTTCAAGTTGTTCAGGAGTTTTGTTTTTTGTACCCTCGTTCATCATTGCAGCAACCAGATTGGCAACCCCGGCTTTTTCAACCTTATCGAGCATATGTCCGCCATCAATAACAACAGAATACTGAACCAGAGGCAATTCATTCTGCAATATTCCCCATAACTTCATTCCGTTGGGAAGTGATGCCTTCCATGGAGAAGGGATAGAAACTTCAGGATCAGGTCCTATTTTAGGCATTACAGACCTGTTGAATCTGGTTGGTGTTTTAACAAGAGGTTCTTCTGAGGTTACAGCAGCTTTGACTTCGGCAGCTTTTGTCACATCTTCCTCAACAATTCCTGCATTTTTAGACGCTTCAACAATCAGTTTTGTCTGACCTTTCGGTACAAAACTCGTTTCAATAAAATTCTTCCCCTTTATATATTTTTTGAATACAGCTTTCACATCAGCCATGGTAACAGCCTGAATAGCCTCCAGGTCCTTTTTATAATATTGGGGATCTCCGGTATTCATTGTATATTCAGCAAACTGGAATGCTTTCCCCTGAACACTTGCGAAGGTATTATAGAAACGGGTTTCATAACCGGCTTTAATCCTTGTGAGGTCCTCTTCTGTAAACCCATCTTTCTCAAATTTTTCAAACCCTTCAAATATAGCTTTCTCAACCTCGGTAAGATTAACATCAGGATTGGCTGTAACAGAAATAGTAAAGCTTCCGGCCAGTTCCTGTGATCCGTTTCTTGTCATAACTCTCGATGTAAGTTTTTTATCTTTCACCAATACAACATAGAGTGGAGATTTTTTAGTGCCGGCCAGCAAGTCACCGAGGAAATTGAGCGCATATGAATCTTTAGAGTATCTCTCAACTGTTGGAAATACCATCGTTAATTGCGGTACCTTGGCAAAGTTATCTTCGTGATAAAGCCTTACTGTTGAGGAAAGTGTGACAGGCATAGGACCTCTCTTTTCAATTTTTGTTCCGGAGGGTATTTCACCGAAATACTTTTCTATAAGAGCCTTAACTTCATCCTTGTTGATATCTCCTGAAATAACAAGCGTGGCATTGTTTGGGGCGTAGAATTTTTTATGAAATGCCCTGACATCTTCGACTGTGGCGCCGGTTAAGTCTTCCATTTCTCCGATTACAGTCCAGCTGTAAGGATGCCCTTTAGGGTAAAGATTTTTCCAAATCAGACCCTGATTGAAACCATAGGCAGCATTATCCACGCTTTCTCTTTTCTCATTCTGCACTACATTCTGCTGGTTTACCAGGGCGGCTTTTGTAACTGTATTTTCAAGGTAACCCATTCTGTCAGATTCCATCCACATTGCCATTTCAAGTGCATTTTTCGGAACTACCTCGTAATAATTGGTTCTGTCCTGGTTAGTGCTGCCATTTAATGTTCCGCCTGCGCCCTGAATGTTTTTGAAAAATTGATCTTCTGCGACATTCTCGGACTTCTGAAACATCATATGTTCGAAAAGATGGGCGAAACCGGTCTTGCCGGGAACTTACAAGGCTCGAAAGTTAAAATAATTTATTTCAAGTTGGATAAATAAAGGTAAAACAAATCAGATTATATAAAAAAAAGAGGCAGATAGAACAGCCTCTTTTTGAGCGGGAGACGGGACTCGAACCCG
>Ga0209539_1001277_pt1 | contig 13735 bp, 11 predicted proteins | sample BarGraNGADG00312_2_FD_184499 | JGI IMG/M metagenome (GOLD analysis project Ga0209539, IMG submission 184499) | Arctic peat soil microbial communities from Barrow, Alaska - Barrow Graham LP Ref core NGADG0011-312 (SPAdes) (version 2) | ecosystem: Environmental > Terrestrial > Soil > Wetlands >... | reverse complement strand
TCGCGAACCGCGGCGAGATCGCGGTCCGCATCGCGCGGGCGTGCTCCGACGCCGGGCTCTCATCGGTCGCGGTGTACGCCGACCCGGATCGCGGTGCCCTGCACGTCCGGCTCTCGGACGAGGCCTTCGCCTTGGGCGGGACCCGCGCGGCCGAGACGTACCTCGACATCGACAAGCTCCTCGACGTCGCCCGGCGTTCTGGTGCCGACGCCGTCCATCCGGGTTACGGCTTCCTCTCCGAGAACGCGTCGTTCGCCCGAGCGGTGATCGCCGCCGGACTGGTCTGGATCGGACCGCCGCCGGCCGCGATCGAGGCGCTCGGCGACAAGGTGAGCGCGCGGCACATCGCCCACCGGGCCGGTGCGCCGCTCGTGGCCGGAACCCCGGATCCGGTCGCCGATGCCGCAGAGGTGCACGCCTTCGCCGCCGCGCACGGCCTCCCGATCGCGATCAAGGCGGCTTTCGGCGGTGGCGGACGGGGCCTCAAGGTCGCTCACGCGGCGGACGAGATCGACGAAGCCTTCGACAGCGCGGTCCGCGAGGCGACGGCGGCCTTCGGTCGGGGCGAATGCTTCGTCGAGCGGTACCTGGACCGACCGCGGCATGTCGAGACGCAGTGCCTCGCGGACGAGCACGGGACCGTCGTCGTCGTGTCCACCCGCGACTGCACACTCCAGCGGCGACACCAGAAGCTCGTCGAGGAAGCCCCCGCTCCGTTCCTGACGGCCGAGCAGGAAGCGGAGCTGAACCGAGCGTCGGTCGCGATCCTCCGCGAGGCAGGGTACGTCGGAGCCGGTACCTGCGAGTTCTTGGTCGGACCGGACGGCACGGTCTCGTTCCTCGAGGTCAACACCCGCCTGCAGGTCGAGCACCCGGTCACCGAAGAGGTCACCGGCATCGACCTGGTGCGCGAGCAGTTCCGGATCGCGATGGGCGAGCCGCTCGGCTACACCTCGGTCGCGGTCCGCGGCCACAGCATCGAGTTCCGCCTCAACGGAGAGGACCCGGCGGCGGGCTTCCTGCCCGCGCCCGGGAGGATCACCACTTTGCACTTCCCGAGCGGTCCCGGGGTGCGGGTCGACTCGGGCGTCGTCGAGGGCGACGTCGTCTCCGGCGCGTTCGACTCGATGCTGGCCAAGCTCATCGTGACGGGAGCCGACCGAACCCAGGCGATCCAGCGCGCCCGGCGAGCCCTGGCGGAGCTGGAGATCGGTGGGGTCCCGACGGTCGTCCCGTTCCACCGCGCCGTGCTGACCGAGCCCGCCTTCGCGCCCGCGGACCCGTCGACACCGTTCTCCGTCCACACCCGGTGGATCGAGACCGAGTTCGCCGACCGGCTCGCCGCGCTCACCCCGGCCCCGACGCCCCAGACGGACGAGTCGGGCGAGGAGACCGCGTTCGCGACCGAGCGGGTGATCGTCGAGGTCGGCGGCAAGAGACTCGAGGTCGTGCTTCCCGCCGGTCTCGGCATCGCCGCGAACCGAGCCCGCGCGCAGAGCGCCGGTCGCCGTGTCATGCGACGCACCCCGGTGAGGAGTCCGGGCACGGTGGCCGGCACCACGCTCGCGTCACCGATGCAGGGCACGATCGTCAAGGTCGCCGTGGCCGACGGCGCGGAGGTCGCCGAGGGCGATCTCGTCGTCGTGCTCGAGGCGATGAAGATGGAACAGCCGCTGCTCGCCCACCGTGCGGGTCGCGTCGCGGCGCTCACTGCCTCGGTCGGTTCGAGCGTGAGCGCCGGCAGCGCGATCTGCGAGATCGTCGACTGATCCGCACGGTGGCTCGCAGGTGATCCCCGACGACCGGACCGGCGAGTTCCACCGGCACCCGGGCGACGGATGGATCGAGGACTGCCGGTGCGGGCACCGGCACTGGGGCCTGCACGGAGCGGCCGGACTGCTTTCCGTCCGGTTCGAGGGTGACGCGCCCGCCGCCGTGATCCTCCAGCACCGCGCGCCGTGGAGCCATCAGGGATCGACCTGGAGCATCCCCGGTGGCGCGGCCACGCCGGGCGAGACCCGGCTGGCCACCGCGTTGCGTGAGGCCGCAGAAGAGGCCGGCATCGATCCCTCGCTGGTCCGCCCGTTCGCGAGGCACCTGCTCCAGCACCCCATCTGGAGCTACACCACGGTCGTCGCCGAGGTGATCGGCAGCTGGGACCCGACCGAGACCGATGCCGAGAGCCTCGAGGTCGCCTGGGTGCCGATCGAGGTGGTGCCGACGATGGACCTGCATGAGGCCTTCGCCGCTGCGTGGCCCGAGCTGCTGCACCTCGCGACCACACAGCGAGACGGAACTTGGAGCGACGAGCGTCTCTAGGTTAGGCTCCCCTTTGTTAGGTAAGGCATACCTCACTATGCCCCACCGGCGACAGTGGCGGGACACCCTCCCAGATCGGAATCGGCCATGCTCGCGAACTACCTCATCGGCCTGCGCGAAGGTCTCGAGGCCGCGCTCGTCATCGGCATTCTCGTCGCCTATGTGGTGCGGATCGACCGACGGGACCTGCTCCCCCGAGTGTGGGCCGGGGCCGGGATCGCCGCGGGTGTGTCTCTCGCGTTCGGCGCCGCGCTCACCTTCGGCCCGCGCGGGCTCAGCGAGCACGCCCAGGACGCCCTCAGCGGCTTCCTCTCGATCGCCGCCGTGGCCCTGATCACCTGGATGATCTTCTGGATGGCTCGCACCGCGCGTCACCTGAGCGGTCAGCTGCAGGAACGGCTGGCCGGCGCGATCGCGGTGGGCCGCAACGCCGTCGTCGCGATGGCCCTGGTCGCCGTCGGGCGCGAGGGCCTGGAGACGGCCCTGTTCTTGTGGGCCGGCGTCAAGTCCACCGGCGCCACCACCTCACCGATGCTCGGCGCCACCCTGGGCCTCGGCTCGGCCACACTCCTCGGCTACCTCATCTACCGCGGCGCGCTCCGGGTGAACCTGCGACTGTTCTTCGCCTGGACCGGTGCCTTCCTCGTCGTCATCGCCGCAGGAGTGCTGGCCTACGGATTCCACGACCTTCAAGAGGCCGAGATCCTCCCCGGCGAGCACTCCCTCGCCTTCGACGTCTCGGCCGCCGTCCCGCCGGCGTCGTGGTACGGCACCCTTCTCAAGGGCGTCTTCAACTTCTCGGCTGCGACGACCTGGCTCCAGCTGGCGGTCTGGCTCGCCTACCTGGCGCCGACTCTCGCGCTGTTCATCCGGGTGGTGCGCGGGGGCCAGGCTCGGCCGGCAGCACCCGCATCGACGGCGAGGAGGGTGGCCCCCACGGTGCCCGCGGAGCGCGCCGTGAGTCGCTAGCGTGGGTCCGTGCCAACGACGCCACTGGCCCCCAGCCGACACCTCGCCTCGCTCCCGCATGTCCTCTTGCTCGCGACGCTCACCGTGCTCACCCTCGAGCAGATCCGCGCGAGCGGCCCGCTCCTCTCCCGCTCCTTCGACGCCGGGACGACCAACGCCGCGCTGACGGCGTTCGTCACCTACGCCCTGCCCGGGCTGCTCGCGACGGCGTTCGTCCTCCTCGGCCGTCGGCTCCCCGGCGGTGACGTCGGCGCCCAGACCGTCCGCGGCACGAGGCCCGGTCGGGAGGCGCTCAGCTACCGTCCGGCGGTCACCGGGTTCTCGCTGCTGTCTGCCGTCGTGGCCCTGGCCGCGGCGCGGGTCGCCATGCAAGCGACAGGTGGCGATGCCCGCTTCTGGGTCGGCCTCGTCGCCGTCGGGATCGCGATCGCTGCGCTCACCCTCGCGGTCGCCCTCGTCGCCGGGCGGGACCAGGGGCCGGTCGAGACGATCGTCGGGCTCAGCCTCGGCACCGCGGTCACGCTCGCCTGCCAGTGGACGCTCTTTGGTTGGGACCCGCTCTGGCGTGGCGGTCCGCTCGGTTGGACGCACACCCTGGTGCTCGTCGCCGTCGCCCTTGCCCTCGCCTGGGTCACCCGCCGGAGCCACCCGCGGGTACAGGTGAGGGGACTTGGCTGGCTCGGTCCGTGGCTCGCGCTCAGCGCGATGATCCTCGCGAACGCCCCCTTCCTCGCATCGCAAGCGAGCACGACGCTCGCGATCGCGGCGGGGTCTCTCGTCCTCGCGGCCGGCGCCACTGCTGCCCTGCTCGCGCGGGGCATCCTCGCGCCAGTGCCCGGACCGGTCCTGGCGCTGGCGCTGCCCGGCGCCGTCGTCGGGATCTTCTGGCTCAGCGGCCCCGTCGTCCTGGTGGCCGCTGTGGTGGCGGTCCCGGCAGCGGCCGTCGCTCTCGTCCGAGCCCTGCGACCGGCGGCCGACGGTGCACCGAGCGTGCGTCGCACCGCCGGCGTCGCGAGCATCGTCGGCCTGAGCACGATCGTTCCGCTGCTGGTGTACCAGCTGGACTACGACGTCCCCTTGCACGTCCCGAACGCGCTCGTCCTCGTCGTCCTGGCGGCGTTGGCAGCCGCCCCTGGTTGGCGCCGCGCGCTGCCGAGCGCTGAGACCGGGCCGGAGCTCGAGCAGTCCCAGCCCGTGGTGGCGACCGTCCGAGCCCCCGGGAACGGCGTCACCCGGCGCCTGGCTGAGGCGCTGGCCCTCGCCGGGATCGCAGCCCTCGGCATCGGCATCGCCCTCCCGGCAAGCGTCCCGTACCCATCGGCCGCGGCCCTCGGGCCGGACACCGCCGTCCGGCCCGCGATCCGCCTGGTCTCCTGGAACCTGCACTACGGCGTCGCGAGCGGACCGGGCGTCGACCTCGAACAGGTCGCGCGGACGATCGAGGCCGAGCACCCGGACCTCGTCACGCTGCAGGAGGTCGAGCGCGGCTGGATCCTCGGCGGCGGCGCCGACATGGCCACGTACCTCTCGAGCCGGCTCGGCATGCCGTTCGTGTACGCCCCGGCCGCCGACCGTCAGTTCGGCAACGTGATCCTGAGCACCCGACCGCTGACGGAGGTTGCGATCCACGCCCTCCCGTACGGCGACGGTCCGCAGAAACGATCGGCCATCTCGGCCACGGTGGACGCGGGTGCGGTCCGGCTCCGGATCACCTCGGTGCACCTCCAGCACCGCGCGGAGAACACCCCCACGCGGCAGAAACAGATCGCGGAGCTGGTCCGCGCCGAGCCGCTCTCCGGCTCGGCCGTCGTCGCAGGCGACTTCAACGCGGAGCCGGGATGGCCAGAGATCGGGGCGATGACCGCGGCCGGCTACCAGAGCGCCCAGGACACCGTCGGCGACCCGACAGGCCTCACCTCACCCGCGGAGGTGCCGGTGGAACGCATCGACTGGATCTTCGGCTCGGGTGTCTCATGGACCGACTTCACGATCCTCGGCGACGCGCATTCGTCCGACCACCGAGGTCTGGCGGTCACGATCACGGCACCGGGCGTGGTCCCGGGCTAGCCTCGACGCATGAACAAGTCGCAGAGCCTCGGCGACCCGCGGACCGACCCGTTCGATGTCGCACAGGAAGCGGCGGTGCTGCTGGCCGGCGAGACGGGCGTGGCGCAGCACGACTTCGCTCTCGTCCTCGGGTCGGGCTGGGGCGGCGCAGCGGAGCTGATCGGAGAGACGATCGCCGAGCTGCCCAGCTGGGCGGTGCCCGGGTTCTCCGAACCGACGGTCGAGGGTCACGTCGGTACGATCCGCTCGATCCGGATGCCGGAGACCGGCAAGCACGTCCTCGTCCTCGGCGCGCGCGCTCACCTCTACGAGGGCGGGGGGGTGCGGCACGTGGCGCACGGCGTTCGCACCGCGGCGAAGGCCGGCGCGAGCGTCATCGTGCTCACCAACGGCTGTGGCGGGCTGGATGTGCTCCGCGGCCCGGGGACCCCGGTGCTCATCAGCGACCATCTCAACCTGACCGGCGCCTCGCCGCTCGAGGGAGCCGCGTTCATCGACCTCACGGACCTGTACTCGCCCAGGCTCCGCGCGCTCGCGCACCAGGTCGACCCTGCGCTCAGCGAGGGTGTCTACGCCCAGTTCCGCGGGCCGCAGTACGAGACACCCGCCGAGGTGCGGATGGCCGGCCGGCTCGGCGCGGACCTCGTCGGGATGTCGACGGCGCTCGAAGCGATCGCCGCCCGGCACGCGGGTCTCGAGGTGCTCGGCATCTCGCTCGTGACGAACCTGGCAGCCGGCATCAGCGCGCGGCCGCTTGCGCACGAAGACGTGCTCGAGGCCGGCGTGTCCGCCGGGCCGAAGATCAGTCAGCTGCTGGCGCAGATCGTCCGACTGTTCTGACGATGACAACCCCGGACGACCTCGACACCCTCGTGACGAGGGTGCAGCAGTGGATCAGCGACGACCCGGACCCCGCCACCGAGGTCGAGCTCGCGACCCTGCTCACCGATGTCGAGAGCGGCACGACCGAGGAGCGAGTTGCCGCCGTCGCCGAGCTCGAGGACCGGTTCCGGGGCCTGCTCCAGTTCGGCACGGCCGGGTTGCGCGGCGCGCTCGGCGGCGGGCCGAACCGGATGAACCGGGCCGTGGTGATCCGGACCGCGGCGGGCCTCGGCGCGTTCTTGGTCGAGAGTCTGTCCGGACTCGGTGCGACGTCGCAACAGCCCCGCGTCGTCATCGGCTACGACGCGCGCCGCAACTCGGACGCGTTCGCCCGCGACACCGCTGCCGTGCTCACCGCGGCCGGCGCGGAAGCCTTCCTGCTGCCGCGCGCCCTGCCGACGCCGGTCCTCGCGTTCGCCGTCCAGCACCTCGCGGCCGACGCCGGGGTGATGGTCACCGCGAGCCACAACCCGCCGCAGGACAACGGCTACAAGGTCTACCTCGGCGGACGCGTCGTCACCGGCTCCGGCCAGGGCGCGCAGATCGTCCCGCCGATGGACACCCAGATCGCCGCGCACATCGCGCGGGTGCCCTCGGTCACCGCGGTGCCGCGTGCCGAGAGCGGCTGGACCGTCCTCGGCGCGAACATCGAGCAGTCGTACGTCGAGACCGTCGCACGCCTCGCCGATCCGACGTCGCCACGGAGCCTGCGTATCGTGCTCACCTCTCTGCACGGCGTCGGCGGCGTCGTCGCCCAGAGCGTGCTGCGACGGGCCGGGTTCACCGACGTCCACGCCGTGCCCGAGCAGGCCGAGCCCGACCCGGCGTTCCCGACCGTCCCGTTCCCGAACCCCGAGGAGCCCGGCGCGATCGACCTGGCCATCGCCCTGGCGCGCACCGTCGACGCCGACCTCGTGCTGGCGAACGACCCGGACGCGGATCGCTGTGCGGTAGCAGTCCGCGACCGGTACGCGGGCGGCGACGGCTGGCGGATGCTGCACGGCGACGAGGTCGGCGCGCTCATCGGCGAGGAGCTCGCGGGCCCCCTGGCCGCAGCTGCCGCGCGCGCGGGTGGCGAGCCGCCGGTCCTCGCGTCCTCGATCGTCTCCTCGCGCTTGCTCGGCCGGATCGCCCTCGCGCACGGGCTCCGCCACGCCGTCACGCTCACCGGGTTCAAGTGGCTCTCCCGGGTGGACGGGCTCGCCTACGCGTACGAGGAGGCGATCGGTTATTGCGTCGACCCGGGGCGGGTCCGGGACAAGGACGGGATCAGCGCCGCGCTCATCGTCGCGCAGCTCGCCGCACGGCTGGCGTCCCAGGGATGCACCCTCGTCGACGCGCTCGACGACCTCGCCCGGACGCACGGCCTGTACCTGAGCGGGCAGGTCTCCGCGCGCTTCGCGGACCTCGCTCAGATCCCCGCGACGATGGCGCGGCTGCGCGCGGCGCCGCCCGCCACCCTCGCCGGATCGCCCGTGACCGAGGTGCGCGACCTCGCCACCGGGAGCGCCGAGCTGCCGCCCACGGACGGCATGCTCGTGCTGGCCGAGGACCGCACCCGCGTCATCATCCGCCCGAGCGGGACGGAGCCCAAGGTGAAGTGCTACCTCGAGGTGATCGCCGACGTGGGCGAAGCGGAGCTGGGTTCAGTACGCGCTGCTGCCGGGGCCCGCCTGGCTGCCGTCGGCGCCCAGATCGGCGCCCTGCTGGGCGTCGCTTGAGGCCACCGCCCCTGACGTCAGCGCGTCGAGCTCGTCGAGCACCGCCGCGGTGCCGGAGAGGCCGAGCCGGGTGGCACCCGCCGCGACCATCGCGAGCGCTTGCTCCGCGGTCCGGATACCGCCGGACGCCTTGACCCCGAGGCGCCCGCCGACGGTTGCCGCCATCAGAGCGACGGCGTGCACGCTCGCGCCGCCGGCCGGATGGAAGCCGGTCGAGGTCTTGACGAAGTCCGCGCCCGCGGCCTCCGCCGCGTGGCACACGGCGACGATCTGCTCGTCAGTCAGCGCGGCCGACTCGATGATGACCTTGAGGACCCGGTCTGCGGGAACCGCACCCCGGACCGCGGCGATGTCGGCCTGCACAGCGGCGTAGTCTCCCGCGATCGCCGCGCCCACGTCGATCACCATGTCGACCTCGTCGGCGCCGTCGGCGACGGACCCGGACGCCTCGACCGCCTTGACCTCGCTGTGGTGCTTGCCGGACGGGAAGCCGCACACCGTCGCGATCCTGATGTGCTCGGTGTGGACCGGGAGCATCGACGGCGACACGCACACCGAGAAGACGCCAAGGGCCTCGCCCTCCGCGACGAGTGCAGCGACGTCGGCGATCGTCGCCTCCGGCTTGAGCAGGGTGTGGTCCACGAGGCGGGCCAGGGCGGCGCGGTCGAGCCGGGGGGTCGTCATGGCTCTAGCCTGCCACGGCCGCGCTACTCCGCCCGGTGGCGCCCGGCAACATCCTCGGCGAACGCCGGCAGCAGTACCTGGTCGACGAGGTCGCCGCGCTCGTCGTGGTGCAGGAACCCGTTCCAGGCCGCGACCACCATCGACTCCTCGAGCTCCTCGAGGGTCCAGCCGGCCTCGTCCGCCAGCAGGGTCATCTCACGGGTGAGGGTGGTGCCGGACATCAAGCGGTTGTCCGGGTTGATGGTCACGGCGAAGCCCAGCGCCTTGAGCGCGGTGATCGGGTGCTCGGCGATCGACCGCGCTGCGCCCGTCTGCACGTTGGACGACGGGCACATCTCGAGCGGGATCTGGCGGTCGCGCACCCAGTGCGCGAGCAGTCCCAGCTCGGGCTCGCCCGCACCGTCCGCCGGGAAGGTGATGTCGTCCACGATGCGCACGCCGTGACCGATCCGGCAAGCTGCGCCAAGGTGCACGGCCTCCGCGATCGAGTCCAGTCCGGCCGCCTCGCCGGCATGGATGGTCACCGGGAAGTCGGCGTCACGCAAGGTGGCGAAGGCCGAGGCCAGTCGAGACGGCGGAAAGCCCTCCTCGGCGCCGGCGATGTCGAAGCCGACCACGCCGCGGTCCCGGTTGGTCAAGGACAGCGCGGCGATCTCGTCGCCCCGGTCGGCGTGGCGCATCGCGGTGAGGATCGTGCCGACCCGGATCGAGCGTCCGGCGTCGGCGACCGCAGCGACGCCGTCCTGGAGCCCCCACTGCACGGCGTCGACCACCTCTTGGAGGCTCAGACCGCGCTGAAGGTGCTGCTCGGGCGCGTACCGCAGCTCCCCGTGGACGACGCCGTCGGCAGCCAGGTCGAGGACCGCCTCCTTCGCCACCCGACGCAAGCCCTCTGGTGTCTGCATGACGGCGACGGTGTGCGCGAACGTCTCGAGGTATCGCTCCAAGGACCCCGAGCTCGCCGCCTGGGTGAACCAAGTGCCGAGCTCGGCCGGGTCCGTGGTCGGTAGCTCGTAACCCACCTCGGCGGCCAGCTCGACGATCGTCGCGGGCCGCAGCGCACCGTCAAGATGGTCGTGGAGCGACACCTTGGGCATGGCCGCGATCTGCTCGTGAAGGTTTGTCATGCCGCCCAAACTAGCGGCGACCGGCTGATCGCCCCACCTGAGACGTCCGCGCGAGAGCTCACACCTCGGGGTAGTCGTCCGCCTCGTCGTCCGGGACCTCGAGCTCTTGCTCGGCAACGTCCGCCTCGCCCGCTTCCCCGCGCAGGTCAGGACGCGGCAGATCGGGCTCGTAGTCCTCGTCGTCGCCAGGCCGCGGTTTGGCTGGTTCGGGCTCGACCAGACCGGCGTCCGCCAGGGATTCCTGGCCAGGAACCATGCTCATGACGCCCTCCCCGTTGTCCGGCTAGGACACCATCGTCGCCCCGGCGTCGTCAGCCCGCCAGCGCGGGAGGATCGCCCAGGTCACCCGGTTCCAGCCGCCGAGCGCGGGGCTGCTCTCGCGACTGCGCAGCTGGACGTCCGTGATCGTGTGGACGGAGCCGCTGGAGGGCTCGTACACGGTGAACCCGTCGGAGTAGCGGCCGGTCAGCAGCACCACGTGACGGGGGACAGCCGTGGCGACCCCGCGGCCCAGGTCACCGCCGACGTAGAGCAGTACCGGCACGCCGGCCCGGACCGACTCCTCCGCGCGGAGGCGCATCGCCTCGAAGTCGGAGGCATTCGAGTCGTCGACCGGGAGGTTGTCGAAGAGCAGGTCCGCGAACCGCGCCTCGCGCGCAGCGCCCCACGGCGGGCTGCCAAGTCCACTCGGCCAGGGCAGCCCGGCGACTGCACCCGAGTTCGTCTGTTGTTTCACCTCGCGCTGGACGAGCGCGAAGCGGGCCAGAGCATCAGGCTCCATCAACGAACCCGGGCGGACCCGGCGGATCTCCCGCGGCAGGTACCCGGCGAGCGTCTCGCCGATGGCGAGCCACAGGGCGAGGGTCGGGTCACCAGCAGCCGCTTGCATGACGAGCGCAGCCGATCCGCAGGTCGAGCCGTCGATCTGCGCCCCGTGGGCCGGGCCGAACAGCATCGGGCCGCCGGCCGGGCCACCGAGCGGGCGGCTGACCTGGCTGCGGACCGTCTCGTCGAGGCTCGGCCACAAGGCGGCGAACTCCGTCATCGCCTGGATCGACACACCCGACGCGATCAGGGCATCGAGTACCACCGAGAGCTGCGTCGTGCCCGCGGCCTGCAGCTCGCGGACCTGCGCGCGGGCGGCCTCCGGGAGCCGGTGCAGGCGGCGAGCGGCCGCGCTGACGGTCGCCGAGAGCGGCGCCTGGACGGCGGTGCTCTCCACGGGGGTCGAGCCGGCGACGCCGGCGGCCGAGGTCTCATCGGTCCGGTGCCGCCACGGCAGGTGGCGTCGGATCACGTCGAGGGACGACTCGCCTCGACGCAGCGCGGTACCGAGGTGAACGTTTCTCCACGACTGTGGCCACTTCATCTGGGACTCCTTCTAGCGATCGGCGATCCGGTCGAGGACCAGCGCCGGCGGCGCGACCTGAAGTGCTGACGTCTCTACGTGTACAGCCTCGACGAGCGCCTCGCGAGCGCGGGCGAACCGTTCCGGCGTGTCGGTGTACAAGGTGAGAAGGGGCTGGCCGGCACGAACGACGTCGCCGGGCTTGGCGTGCAGGCGGACGCCTGCGCCGGCCTGGACCAGGTCCTCCTTGCGCGCGCGGCCGGCTCCGAGCCGCCACGCCGCCACGCCGACGGCGAGGGCATCGAGCCGGGCCAGCACACCGTCGGACGGGGCGAGGACGTCCTCGCTCTCGCGGGCGGTCGGCAGCGACGCGTCCGGATCGCCGCCCTGGGCGCGGATCATCTGCCGCCAGACGTCCATCGCCCGGCCATCGCGCAGTGGTTCCGCGGGATCCACGTCGGGCTTGCCCGCGGCGGCGAGCATCTCGCGGGCAAGGGCCAGGGTGAGCTCGACGACGTCGGCCGGGCCTCCGCCGGCGAGCACGTCGAGCGACTCCTGGACCTCGAGCGCATTGCCCGCGGTGAGTCCGAGCGGGGTCGACATGTCGGTCAGCAGAGCGACCGTCGTGACCCCCGCGTCCGTCCCGAGCTCGACCATGGTGCGGGCCAGCTCTCGCGCGCGGTCGAGGTCCTTCATGAAGGCGCCGGCACCGACCTTGACGTCCAGGACGAGGGCGCCGGTGCCCTCGGCGATCTTCTTCGACATGATCGACGAGGCGATCAGCGGGATCGCCTCGACCGTCCCGGTGACGTCGCGCAGCGCGTAGAGCTTGCGGTCCGCGGGTGCGAGGCCCGCGCCGGCGGCGCAGATCACGGCGCCGACCTCCTCGAGCTGAGCGAGCATCTCGGCGTTGCTCAGCGAGGCCCGCCAGCCGGGGATCGACTCGAGTTTGTCGAGCGTGCCACCCGTGTGACCGAGGCCGCGTCCTGACAGCTGTGGCACGGCGACGCCGCAGGCCGCGACAAGCGGAGCGAGCGGCAGGGTGATCTTGTCGCCGACGCCGCCGGTGGAGTGCTTGTCTGCCGTCGGGCGGGACAGCCCGGAGAAGTCCAGCCGCTCCCCCGAGGCGATCATGGCGCCGGTCCAGCGGGCGATCTCGGCCCGGTCCATGCCGTTGAGCAGGATCGCCATCGCGAGCGCGGACATCTGCTCCTCGGCGACCGCGCCCCGGGTGTACGCGTCCACGACCCAGTCGATCTGGTCTGTGGACAGCCGCTTGCCGTCGCGCTTCGCAATGATCACGTCGACCGCGTCGAACGCCTCCTTCATCGCCGGGTCGCCGCCATCAGATGCGATCGCTGAGGTCCTGCGGGCCGAACGCGTCCGGCAGCACCTCGGTCATCGGGACGACGCCGCGGATCGCGTCCACCAGCAGGTCCGGCCCACCGTGCTCCCACAGCAGCTGGCGGCACCGGCCGCACGGCATCAGCGGCGCTCCGCGGGCGTCGACGCACGCGAATGCGACCAGGCGGCCACCGCCGGAGGCGTGCAGCGCGCTGATCAGCGAGCACTCCGCGCACAGCGTGAGGCCGTAGGAGGCGTTCTCGACGTTGCAGCCGACGACGACCCGGCCGTCGTCGACGAGCGCCGCCGCGCCCACCGGGAAGTGCGAGTAGGGCGCGTAGGCGTGTGCCAGCGCTTCCCGGGCGGCCGCCCGCAGTGCCAGCCAGTCGGGCGACGCACCCTCGGCCATTGGTGTCCTCACTTGACGTAGGGGATGCCCTCGGAGGCCGGCGGCCGATTCCGCCCGACCAGGCCCGCCACGGCGAAGATGGTCGCCAGGTACGGCGTCATGAGCATCAGCTGGCTCGGCACCGGGGTGCCGATGATTCCGAGCACGACCTGCAGGTTGTCCGCAAAACCGAACAGCAACGCCGCGAGCAGTGCTCCCTTGGGGCTCCACCGCCCCAGGATCATCGCGGCCAGGGCGATGAAGCCCTTGCCACCGGTCATCTCCTTGCCGAACGCGAGACCGGCGGCGACCGTGAAGAACGCCCCACCGAGACCGGCGATCGCGCCACCGAGCACCGTGTTGCGAAGCCGCGTGCGGTTCACCTTGATGCCGACCGTGTCGGCCGCCTTGGGGTGCTCGCCGACGGCGCGCATCCGCAGACCCCAGCGGCTACGGAACAGCATCACCTGGAGCACGACCACCACCACGAACATCAGGTACACGATGATCGTCTGGCGGAACAGCACCGGACCGAGCACCGGGATCCGGGACAGGAAGGGGATCTCCAGGACGGGCAGCTTGGGCGGCGTGTTCCAGGTCTCGCGGTGCGCGGTGAGCACGGTCGAGAAGAGGTAGCTCGTCACGCCGACCACCAGCACGTTGAGCACGACGCCGACGATGATCTGGTCGACCCGGTACTTCACCGCGAAGAGCACCAGCAGCAGCCCCACGAGCGCGCCGGCGATCGGCGCGGCGATGAGGCCCGCGTACGGGTTGTGACTCATCGTGGCCACCACGGCGGCGAGGAAGGCACCCGCGAGCAGCTGGCCCTCGATCGCGATGTCGATGATGCCGGAGTGCTCGCACAGCACCCCGGCGAGCGAGC
>Ga0209539_1001275_pt1 | contig 13743 bp, 11 predicted proteins | sample BarGraNGADG00312_2_FD_184499 | JGI IMG/M metagenome (GOLD analysis project Ga0209539, IMG submission 184499) | Arctic peat soil microbial communities from Barrow, Alaska - Barrow Graham LP Ref core NGADG0011-312 (SPAdes) (version 2) | ecosystem: Environmental > Terrestrial > Soil > Wetlands >... | reverse complement strand
GACGCTGATCAGGCAGCCGCCCTGGCCCGTCGGTTGCTGATCAGCGTCCCCGTCGCGACGAGGACCAGGGCTGCCAGGAACATCACCGTGCCGATGACGTTGATCTGCACCGGGGTTCCGCGCTGGGCCGCGCCCCAGACGAACATCGGGAAGGTCACCGAGCTCGGGCTCGCGTTGAAGTTCGTGATGATGTAGTCGTCGAAGGACAGTGAGAACGCCAGGAGTGCGCCAGCTGCGATACCCGGTGCCACCAGCGGCAGCGTCACCCGCATGAAGGCCTGGGTCGGGGTTGCGAACAGGTCCGCCGCCGCCTCCTCAAGACGGGGGTCGAGGGAGGCGATTCGCGCCTTGACCGTGACGACGACGAAGGACAGACAGAACAGGATGTGCGCGATCAGGATGGTCGGAGTGCCGGGCGCGATGCCCATCGCGATAAACAGGGTCAGCAGACTGGAGCCCATCACGACCTCCGGGGTGGCCATGGGCAGGAAGATGAGCAGGTTCACCGACGCGCGGCCCCGGAAGCGGTTCCGGCCGATGGCGAACGCGACCATGGTCCCGAAGATGGTCGCCACAATCGTGGCGATGAACCCGATTCTCAGACTGAGCCCGAGCGAGCCACAGATGCCGGGGGTCCCACACGGGTTCGTCCAGGCGTCGAGGGAGAAGCGTTGCCATTCGTAGTTGTAGTTCCCCCGTGGTTTGTTGAACGAGAAGATGATGACGATGAGGTTGGGGATCAGCAGAAAAGCCAGGACCGGCAACGCCGCGATCCCCACGAGATGCGAACGTAGCCAGCGCATCAGACCAGCTCCTCGGTACCGGCACGCCGCACGTACAGGGCCACGATGATCACGATCACGGCCATCAGCACGAAGGACAGTGCCGCTGCCACCGCGTAGTCCTGGACCCGCAGGAACTCCGAGTCGATGACCTGCCCGATCATGACCGTCTGGGTGTTCCCGAGCAGTCGGGAGTTGATGAAGTCACCTGCCGCAGGGATGAAGGTCAACAACGTGCCGCCCACGACCCCTGGCAGGGACAGAGGCCAGGTGACCTTCCAGAACGTCTGGACCGGTGTGGCATAGAGGTCCCCAGCGGCCTCTATGAGGCTGTGGTCGAGCCGCTCGAGGTTGGCGTAGAGCGGCAGGATCATGAAGGGAAGGAAGTTGTAGGTGAGGCCGGCGATGACCGCGAACCGCGAGTTCATCAGCGAGTCGTTGCTCGTCAGCTGCATCCACTGCAACAGGTCGGTGAAATGGATCGAGCGGGCAAGAGCCACCACCGGTCCGTTGTCGGTGAGGATGGTCTGCCAGGCCAGGGTGCGGATCAGGAAGCTGGTGAAGAAGGGCGCGATCACCAGCACCAGCAAGATGTTCTTCCACCTGCCGGATTTCTGTGCCATGAAGTAGGCCAGCGGGTAGGCGAGCAGCAAGGTGAATACCGTGGCAGTGCCCGCGAACACGATCGACCGTGCGAAGTGCGGCCAGAACCGCGACAATGCGTCGACGTACGTCTGGAAGTGCCAGGTCAGCGTGTAGCCGGTGTCAACGCTGCCGGTCTGCAGCGACTGTGACGCCAGCGAGAGCATCGGCACGACGAAGAACACCACGAGCCAGGCCAGTCCCGGCAGGAGCAGCAGGTATGGCGTGTAGTTGCGTCTGACCCGCCGCAGGGGCTGCGCTGCGGTGGGTCCTTCAACCAGCTGCCCGACCACTAGACGGCTCCGCTGTCGTCGGCCTGATCCTGCGCGCCGGCGTGCGCATCCTGGTTCGCGTTCAGAGCAAAGCCGTGCTCGGGAGCCCAGCCGAGAGTGACCTGCCCTCCCCTTGCGGCCGGCCGCGCACCGTCGTTCTGCTGCACCACCATGAGCTCCTGGCCCCACGCCAGCTGGACCAGGTAGTTGGTGGCCAGACCGGTAAACGATGCGTCAACGACAACACCGGTGAGCCGATTCTGTTCGACGTGATGGTCGGCGCCACGGTCGGCGCCGTCCGAGTCCAAGGGCCCGACCAGCCGCAGCTTCTCAGGGCGCACTCCGAGCCACAGCTCCGTGGTGCGGTCCTTCAGACGGTCCACCGGCAGACGCAGGCTCACGCCGTGGACATCGAGCTCGGCGGTGGTCCCGGTCCGGCTCTTCACGATCGCCTTCAGCAGGTTGGACTGTCCGAGGAAGTTGGCCACGAACGTCGACGTCGGGTGCTCGTAGAGCGTTGCCGGGTCGCCGACCTGCTCGAGCCGCCCGGAGTCCATGACCGCAATGGTGTCGGCCATGGTCATGGCCTCCTCCTGGTCGTGGGTCACGTGGACGAACGTCAGTCCGACCTCGGACTGGATCTGCTTGAGCTCGATCTGCATCTGCCTGCGCAGCTTCAGGTCGAGGGCACCCAGCGGTTCGTCGAGCAGCAGGACATCCGGACGGTTGACGATGGCCCGAGCCAGCGCCACCCGCTGCTGCATGCCACCGGAGAGCTGACCAGGCTTCTTCTTGGCGATGTGGGCAAGCTGGACGAGCTCGAGCGCCTCCATGGCCTTGGCCTTGTGGTCCAAGACCTTGCGGCGACGTAGTCCGAAGGTGACGTTGTCGAGGATGCTGAGATGAGGAAAGAGCGCATAACTCTGGAAGACGGTGTTGACGTTGCGTTGGTAGGCCTTGGTATCGGTGATGTCCTGGTCACCGATCCAGATCTGGCCGATGGTCGGCTGGTCCAGCCCGGCAACCATTCTCAGCGTTGTCGTCTTGCCACACCCCGAGGGACCGAGCAGGGCGAAGAACGAGCCGCGCGGTATGACCAGGTCGAGCTGGTCGACCGCCGTGAAGGTGTCATACATCTTCGTGACCCCTGTCAGCTTCAGGTCACCAGAGGTCTTCTCGGTCACTGACCACTCACCCCGTCACGATCGCCTGGAACTGGCGGTTGTACTTGGTCTCCTCTGCCGCAGTCAGGCCGCGGAAGACGCGCGCACGGGCCAGGACCTCCGCCGAGGGGAAGATCAGTGGGTCGTCGGCCGCGGCGGGGTCGCTCTTCAGCAGCACCGCCTTCGACCCCTTGACCGGAGAGATGTAGTTGACGTAGTCCACCACCTTGGCCATGACAGCGGGATCGTAGTAGTAGTTGATCAGGGTCTCAGCGTTCTTCTTGTGCCTGGCCAGGTTGGGAATCACGAGGTTGTCCGACCAGTAGATGAAACCCTGTGCCGGCAGGGCATAGCCGAGGCTGGGATTGTCCGCCTTGAGCTGGACGATGTCGCCCGTCCATGCCATGCAGGCCGCCGTATCGCCTGAGGCCAGTGGCTTGGTGTAGTCGTTGCCGGTGAACCCCTTGATCTGTCCGGCGTCCTTGGCCTTCTGGATCTCGACGCATGCGGCCGTGAAGTCCGCGTCAGTGAAGCTGGCAGGGTTCTTGCCCAGCGCCATCAGCACCAATCCGATGGTGTCATGCATCTCGGTGAGCAGAGTGACTTTGCCCTTGAGCGCGGGATCGGTGAGGAGCTGGTCGACGCTCTCGATCTTCTTGCCGCCGGTTGACTTGGGGTTCCAGGCGATCCCCGTGAATCCGCTCTGCCACGGCAGCGAGTACAACCGGCCCTTGTCGAAGGGCACATTGAGAAGTGCATCCTCGACGTTGCCGTGGTTGGGGATGTTGGCCAGGTCGAACTTCTGGACGTAGTTCTCCCGGATCAGCCTGGCCACCATCCAGTCGGTGCTGACCCACATGTCGCGGCCGGTATCGGCTCCTGCAGCCAGCAGGGGGCGCACCTTGGCGTAGAACTCGTCGTTGTCGTTGTAGTCCTCGGTGTAGTTGACCTTGATCCCCGTCTTCTTGGTGAACGCGTCCAAGGTCGGGTGGCTCTTGCTCTTCTCGTTGACGTCCATGTAGGACGGCCAGTTCGACCAGTTCACCAGCTTCTCGGTATCCGACATGTCCTTGGCGGCCTTGACCAGGGCCTTGGCCGAGGCGCCGGAGGAGCTCTTGCCTGCCGAGCCGCAGGCTGCGAGCGCAGCGACGGCGGTGACTCCCGCCATACCGGCCATTGCTGTACGCCGGGAGATCAGACCACGGGCCATGGCCGCCCGGTAGACCGACGGATCCTGATTGCTCACAGCGAACTCCTTCGTGTACTGACTCTGCCGGGGGACGTGCTTAACCATCGATGTTGGCCATGACGTGCTTGATCCGCGTGTAGTCCTCAAAGCCGTACATGGATAGGTCTTTGCCATAGCCACTGTGTTTGAAGCCGCCGTGCGGCATCTCGGCCACGATGGGAATGTGGGCGTTGATCCACACACAGCCGAAGTCCAGCTTGCGCGACATTCGCATGGCCGTGCCGAAGTCCTTGGTCCAGACGCTGCTGGCCAGTCCGTACTCAACGCCGTTGGCCCAGGAGAGTGCCTCCGCTTCGTCGGAGAACTTCTGCACGGTGATGACCGGGCCGAAGATCTCACGCTGGATCGCCTCGTCGTCCTGGCGTAGTCCGGACAACACCGTCGGCGCGAAGAAGTAGCCGTCGCCAAGTCCGTTGACCCGACTGCCGCCGGCGGAGATGCTGGCGTGGTCAGGCAATCTGGACAGGAACCCCTCGACGTGGGCGAGCTGGTTGACGTTGTTGACCGGACCGAACGTCGTATCCTCGTCGTCGGGCAGACCGACCCTGGTGCTGGACAGGGCATACTGCGCCAGGGCGGCGACGAAGTCGTCGTAGATGCGGGGGCCGGCGATGACGCGGGTGGCCGCGGTACAGTCCTGTCCGGCGTTGAAGTACCCGGCATCCGCGATGCCTTGCACGGCTGCCTCCAGATCCGCGTCATCGAAGACGACCACGGGTGCCTTGCCGCCGAGCTCGAGGTGAACCCGCTTGACATCGTGAGAGGCGCTCTCGGCGACCTGCATTCCGGCGCGGACCGAGCCGGTGATCGAGACCATGGCCGGCGTCTTGTGCTGCACGAGCGCACGTCCTGTGTCGCGGTCACCGGTGACGATGTTGAGCGCGCCCGCCGGAAGGAACTCGGAGGCGATCTCGGCCAGAAGCAGCGTGGTCTCCGGCGTGGTATCGCTCGGTTTGAGCACCACGGTGTTGCCGGCGGCCAAGGCGGGCGCGATCTTCCAGATCGCCATCATCATGGGGTAGTTCCACGGCGTGACCTGGCCGATGACGCCGATCGGCTCGCGCCGGACCCAGGAGGTGTGGCCCTTCATGTACTCGCCGGCCGCGCGCCCCTCCAGGACCCGGGCGGCACCGGCGAAGAAGCGGATCTGGTCGACCATCGGCGGCAGCTCTTCGCTGGCCGTCACCGCGTACGGCTTGCCCGTGTTCTCCGTCTCGAGGTGCACGAGCTCATCGGCGCGAAGCTCCACCGCATCGGCGAACTTCAACAACGCCTGTTGACGCTGGCTGGGCGTTGCATCACCCCACACCTCGAAGGCCGCTGCCGCTGCGGCATACGCCCGGTCCACGTCCGCGGCCGAGGACACCGGCGCAGAGGCGACCACCCGGGCGGTGACCGGGCTGACGATCTCGGAGGTCACGTCGCTGTCGGGTTCGACGTACTCGCCGTTGACGAAGCTGCGAAGAATACGGGGGCTCGCGGTCACAGGAGACTCCTGACGCGTACGGGTTCTGGTGAAGGCACTCTATCCGCCCAATATGTGATTTCAATAGGTCCAGAGCAAAAGAAGTATCGAATTCATTGTCTCTCGCCCCGTTTGACAACGATTTCACTCGTGCAGGGACTTGCCAAGACGCTTGAGACCAGACACCATCGCAGGGTGAGCCCACGAAGATCAGTCACCGGCAGAAGCCGTCTGACCGACCGTAAGACGCTCAACGGCGGCCTCGACGACGTCTCCAAGGCGATCATCGAGCAGCTGCAGATTGACGGCCGCACGTCGTACGCGACCATCGCCCAGAACGTGGGGCTGTCCGACGCCGCCGTCCGCGTTCGGGTGCAGCGTCTGCTGGACAACGACGTGGTGCAGATCGTGGCGGTCACCGACCCCCTCCAGCTCGGCTTCACCCGCCAGGCCATGGTCGGGATCAAGGCCGAGGGCGATACCCAGCTCGTGGCCAGTCGCCTCGCCGACATGACCGAAGTCACCTACGTCGTCACCACGGCCGGCAGTTTCGACCTGATCATCGAAGTCGTCTGCGAGGACGACGACGAGCTGCTCGACCTTGTGTCGCGGCGGATCCGCACCCTTCCGGGCGTGGTCTCCACCGAGACGTTCGTCTATCTGAAACTCAACAAACAGCACTACAACTGGGGTACACGATGAACACCGAAGAGACACTCAACAAGGCCGCCCGTCCGATCCGCACCACCCGCGCAGGCACGACGTATGCCGATGCCGCACGCGATCACCTGTGGATGTCCTTCACCCGCCAGTCCACTTACGAGCCAAAGGAATCCGGCGGCGGGGGCGGCTCGGTCCCCATCATCGTCAAGGGCGAGGGGGCCTACATCTGGGATGACCAGGGCCGCAAGTACCTCGATGCCCTCGCCGGGCTCTTCGTCGTACAGGTCGGGCACGGCCGCGAGGAGCTGGCCGAGGCGGCCGCCAAGCAGGCGCGTGAGCTGGCATTCTTCCCGCTGTGGTCCTACGCGCACCCGCGCGCCATCGAGCTTGCGGAACGTCTGGCGGCCGACGCACCCGGTGACCTCAACCGGGTCTTCTTCACCACCGGCGGTGGTGAGGCGGTCGAGTCGGCCTGGAAGCTGGCCAAGCAGTACTTCAAGCTCACCGGCAAACCGGGCAAGTACAAGGTGATCAGCCGCAACATCGCCTACCACGGCACGCCGCAGGGCGCCCTGTCCATCACCGGCATCCCGTTTGCCAAGGAACCGTTCGAGCCGCTTGTCCCCGGTGCCGTGAAGGTCCCCAACACCAACCTGTATCGCGCACCGGAGCACCTTCGCGAGGACCCCAAGGCGTTCGGCCGCTACTGCGCCGACCGCATCGCCGAGGCGATCGAGTTCGAGGGCCCCGACTCCGTGGCCGCAGTCTTCCTGGAGCCGGTGCAGAACTCCGGTGGCTGCTTCCCTCCGCCGCCCGGGTACTTCGAGCGAGTCCGCGAGATCTGCGACGAGTACGACGTGCTGCTGGTCTCCGATGAGGTCATCTGCTCCTTCGGCCGCATCGGCAGCATGTTTGCCAGCACCGACTTCGGCTACCAGCCGGACATCATCACCGTCGCCAAGGGCATGACCTCGGGCTACTCCCCCATCGGCGCGATGATCGCCAGCGACCGGCTGTTCGAGCCCTTCAGACATGGCCACACGATGTTCGCCCACGGCTACACCTTCGGCGGCCACCCCGTCTCGGCTGCCGTCGCGATGGCCAACCTGGACATCTTCGAGCGTGAGGGCCTCAACCAGCACGTGAAGGACAACGCCCCACTGTTCCGGGCCACCTTGGACAAGCTGCTCGACCTGCCACTGGTCGGCGATGTCCGCGGCGACGGCTACTTCTACGGAATCGAGCTGGTCAAGGACAAGACGACCCGCGAGACGTTCGACGACGACGAGTGTGAGCGTCTGCTGCGCGGGTTCCTGTCCAAGGCGTTGTTCGACGCCGGCCTATACTGCCGAGCCGACGACCGCGGCGACCCGGTGATCCAGCTTGCCCCACCGCTGATCATCGGCCAGCCCGAGTTCGACGACATCGAGCAGCGCCTGCGCTCCGTGCTGACCGAGGCTGAGAATCACTTCTGAGATACCACCTGTGAGATACCACCTGTGAACGAGAGGGCCTCCGGCCCGCTGTGGTGGGCCGGTCTGCCGGCAACGGCAACCCGGGCGCCGCTGACCCAGGACGAAAGCGTCGACGTCGCCATCGTGGGTGCCGGCTTCACCGGGCTCTGGACTGCGTACTACCTGCTGAAAGCCGACCCTTCGCTGAAGGTCCTGGTCCTGGAAGCAGAGCACGTCGGCTTCGGCGCCAGCGGACGCAACGGCGGGTGGGTCTCAGCCCTGTATCCCGTGGGGGCGCGAACGCTGGTTCGTGACCATGGCGAGCCCGCGACCAGGGACCAGTACGCGGCACTACGCGACAGCGTCGACGAGGTCGGCCGGGTGACGCGGGCGGAAGGCATCGAGTGCGGGTTTCACAAGGGGGGGACCCTGGTCGTTGCCACCAGTGGCGCCCAGGCGACTCGGGGCCGGGCGCAAGCCACGGACTCCGCCTACTGGGGAACCGGCACGACCTGGCTCAATGCTTCGGCCGCCTCCGATCGGCTTGCTGTCAACGGACTCTGCGGCGCCACCTTCAACCCGAACTGTGCCCGCATCCATCCATTCCGGCTCACCCTCGGACTTGCCCGTGCCCTCGAGAGCAAGGGCGCCCGGATCCGCGAAAGCACTCGGGTGGCAAGCCTGGGCGACCGGACCCTGCGGACCGACGAAGGCATCGTCGTTTCGGCCCGCCACGTCATCCGGGCCACTGAAGCATGGACTGCCCGGCTGCCCGGCCAACGGCGCACCGTGGCACCCGTCTACTCACTCGTCGTGGCCACCGCACCCCTGCCGCAGTCGGTCTGGGACGAGATCGGTCTGGCCAACGCCGAGACGTTCAGCGAGCATCGGCACATGATCGTCTACGGCCAGCGTTCGATGGACGACCGGATCGTCTTTGGCGGTCGGGGAGCGCCCTATCACTTCGGCTCCGGCATCAAGGCCGGGTTCGATGTAGACGCAACGGTCTTCAGGACGCTACGCCGGAGTCTGACCCAGCTCATCCCGGCGACCGAGGGCGTCGAGTTCACCCATGCCTGGGGCGGACCGTTGGGCATCGCCCGTGACTGGCACCCAGGTGTCGGATACGACCCATCAACCGGCACGGGCTACGCGGGGGGTTACGTCGGCGACGGGGTAGCCCTGAGCAACCTGGCGGGGCGCACGCTGGCGGACCTGGTGACCACCCGCCATACGGCGCTGACCCGCCTTCCGTGGGTCCAACACCGGTCTCGGCGTTGGGAACCCGAGCCCCTGCGCTGGCTCGGCGTGAACGCGGGGCTGCAGCTCGCCACTCTGGCCGACCGTGAGGAACGGCTGACCGGGCGTCCGGCACTTCTGGGCGGAGCGCTCTCGGCCCTGACCGGCCACTAACCCTGCCCGGCCGCTAACCCTGCCCAGCCGCCAAGGCCAGGTCTCGTGTGAGGACAGGTCGCAGTGCCTCCAGCACCGACGCGTCCTCGATGGTGCTCGGCACCGCCGGGGCGCCGCCATCGGCGATCTGGCGCATGGTCTTGCGCAGCATCTTGCCCGAGCGGGTCTTGGGCAACGCCACGACGATATCGACCAGGTGCAACGACGCAACGGCACCGACCTCGTCGCGGACCCGCTGAACCAGCTCCGCCTCCAGCGCCTCCACGGCACCCTCACCCGAGACGTCGACCCCCGCCTTCAGGACCACGAGTGCCCTGGGCACCTGACCCTTGAGCTGGTCGGCAACCCCGATCACGGCGCACTCGGCGACGAATGGGTGGCCGGCCAGTGCCGCCTCCAGCGATCCGGTCGACAGGCGGTGTCCAGCCACGTTCAGCACGTCGTCGGTGCGACCCATGACGTAGAGATACCCATCTTCGTCGAAGTAGCCTCCGTCCCCGGTCAGGAAGTAGCCGTCGTGTGCGGAGAGATACCCCGAGACGTAGCGCTCGTCGTCATGCCACAGCGTGGGCAACGTACCCGGGGGCATGGGCAGCTTGATGCAGATTGCCCCCTCGACCCCTGGCTTCACCTGCTCCCCTCGCTCGTCCAGGACCCGCACGTCGTAGCCGGGGACAGGCACGGTCGGTGACCCGGGTTTGATCGCAAGGCGTTCCAGGCCGATGCAGTTGGCTGCGATCGCCCATCCGGTCTCGGTCTGCCACCAGTGATCGACCACCGGGATCCCGAGGCGCTCCCCTGCCCAGGCGTAGGTATCCGGGTCGAGGCGCTCACCAGCCAGGAACAGCGTGCGCAGCTTCGAGAGGTCGTGACCGGCAATCAGCTTGCCGTCAGGGTCCTCCTTCTTGACCGCACGGATCGCCGTGGGAGCCGTGAACAGTGCCGCGACGCCATACTGCGCAGCCACCCGCCACAAGGCCCCCGCGTCGGGCGTGCCGACCGGCTTGCCCTCATAAAGCACCGTTGTGCAGCCCGCCAGCAACGGCGCATACACGATGTAGGAGTGGCCGACCACCCAGCCGACGTCACTTGCCGCCCAGAACACCTCACCCGGCTTGAGCCCGTAGATGTTGCTCATGGACCAGTGCAGCGCCACGGCATGGCCACCGTTGTCGCGCACGACGCCCTTGGGCCGACCCGTGGTCCCGGACGTGTAGAGGATGTAAAGGGGATCCGTCGCCTCGACCGTCACACACTCGGACACTGTCATCTGTTTCGGATCCATCAGGGCAGACCAGTCAAGGTCGCGGGGCCCCATCGACGCCACAGCCTGTTCCCGCTGCAAGACGACGCAGTAGTCGGGCTTGTGCGCGGATCGCTCGATGGCCGCATCCAGCAGCGGCTTGTACTGCACCACCCGCGAGGTCTCGACCCCGCAGGAAGCGGTGACCACCACCTTCGGCTCGGCGTCCTCGATCCGGGCCGCCAGCTCGCCAGGCGCGAAGCCGCCGAACACCACCGAGTGCACGGCCCCGATCCTGGCGCAGGCCAGCATCGCCACGACAGCCTCGGGCACCATCGGCATGTAGATGACCACGCGATCGCCCTTGTCGACGCCGAGCGCCCGTAACGCTCCGCCGAACCTGGACACCTGGTCCAGCAGCTCGGCGTAGGTCAGCGTGCGCGCGGTGCCGGTGACCGGACTGTCGTAGTGCAGCGCCGGCTGGTCGCCCATGCCTGCGATCACGTGCCGGTCGAGGGCGTTGTAGCAGGTGTTGAGCTGACCGCCCTGAAACCACCGGTAGAACGGCGGCCGGGAGTCGTCCAGCACCTGCCGGGGTGGGGTGATCCAGTCGATCCCGCGGGCCGCTTCTCCCCAAAAGCCCTCAGGATCCTCGATGCTGCGCCGATGGGCTCGTACGTAGTTGCCGTCAGTCATAGCGGCATCATCGTCCCGCGCGCGCTGCCCCGCCACTCCGCCCGCCTGTGATGCGTCGAACCGTCACTGTCGTGCGACGAACGGCGTGGTGCGACGAGCGGCGTGATGGGATGAACGGCGTGGTGGGATGAACGGCCGGCAGGGGACGGCATCCGGTTCAGGCGGTCGCCGCCGCCAGCTGGCCGCACGCGCCGTCGATGTCCGAGCCTCGAGTGTCACGCACGGTTGTCGGCACGCCGAGAGCGCGCAACCGGCGCACGAACTCACGCTCGACGCCCGGGTCCGACGCTGTCCATCTGGAGCCCGGCGTCGGGTTCAGCGGAATCGGGTTGACGTGAACCCAGCCCCGGCCACGTGTGTTGAGCTTCGTGCCGAGCAGGTCCGCCCGCCAGCCCTGGTCGTTCATGCCGCGGATCAGTGCGTACTCGATGCTGACCCGGCGACCGGTCACCTGGAAATAGCGGTACGCCGCGTCGATCGCCTCGTCGACCGACCACCGGGTGTTGATCGGCACCAGCTCATTTCGCAGCTTGTCGTCAGGCGCATGCAGCGACAGCGCCAAGGTGAGCGGGATGCCTTCTGCGGCCAGCTTGTCCATGGCCGGGACCAACCCCACGGTCGACACCGTGATGCCTCGTGCCGACATGCCCAAACCGTCGGGAGCAGGGTCGGTTATCCGGCGAATGGCACCGACTGCCGCGCCATAGTTTGCCAGCGCCTCGCCCATCCCCATGAAGACCACGTTGCCGACCCGCAGCGGAGCACCCTCGGCGCCACCAGCCACCTCGCCGCGACGAAGCAGTCGAGCGGCCTGCACGACCTGCTCGACGATCTCGGCCGTCGACATGTTGCGGGTCAACCCCTCTTGCCCAGTGGCGCAGAACGGGCAGTTCATGCCGCAGCCGACCTGACTGGAGATGCAGATGGTGACCCGTTTGGGATAGCGCATGAGCACGCTCTCGACCAGGGCGCCATCATGCAGCCGATACACCGACTTGACTGTCTTGCCGTTGTCCGCTGCCAGGGTCCGGACCGGCGTAAGCAGCTGGGGCAGCAGCTTGGCCACCAGGTCGTCGCGGATGGCCTTGGGCAGGTCACTCATCTCCTGGGGCGACTCAACGAGTCGCTCGAAGTAGTGAGTCGACAGCTGCTTGGCCCGAAACCCCTTGTGCCCCAGCGCTTCGACCGCAGCCTTGCGCTCGGCGGGGTCGAGGTCGGCCAGGTGCTGCGGCGGCTTGCCGCCGCGAGGTGCCGCAAGAGTCAGCTCGCCTCGCTTGGGGCGCGCGCTTGACTGCGTCGGCATCGCTACCGGCGCGGAGGTGGATATCGCGGTAGTGGGCGCTGTGGTGGGTTCGACGTCAGACATCCCCCACATTGTCTCAGGGGTCAGGACACTGAGATACCCGCGACCGGGACAAGCAGGGTCAGTACCGCCCAGGCAACCGGGGCCGACAGCAGCAGCGAATCTATTCGGTCCATGAACCCACCGTGGCCAGGGAGGGTGTTTCCCAAGTCCTTTATACCGAGGTCACGCTTGATCGTCGACTCGGTCAGGTCACCGACCGTGGCCGAGACGGCCACGGTCAGACCGAGGATGGCACCGGCCCACCACGGACCACCCAGGATCACCACGACGGTCGCGACGCCGGCGATGGTACAGGCAACTAACGAACCAGCGGCGCCCTCCCAGGACTTCTTGGGGCTAACCGACGGTGCCATGGGATGCCTGCCGGCCATCACGCCCACGACGAAGCCGCCAATGTCGCTGCAGATCGTGACACCAATGAACACGATGACGCGCTTGGCGCCGTCGGGCGCCGCCAGCATGAGGCTGGAGAACGACGCCAGCAACGGCACGTAGGCCGCGACGAAGATACCGCCCGAGATGTCGCGGATCGATCCAGCCAGCCCGTCGGACACGCACCAAAGCAGCACCGAGATGCAGGTCAGGCCGAAGCAGACGGTCAGTGCCTGGCCGCCGCCGACGAAGGATGCGGTGATCATGGTGATGGCGCCGACGATGCTGGGCACCAGCGGGACCTTGATCCTTCCCCGCCCAAGCCCGTCGCGCAGCTCCCAGACAGCGAAGCAGACGCCCACGATCACAACCCCGAGAAAACCCTCCTTGCGGAACAGCAGGCTCGCGAGGACCACGGCGCCCAAGCTCACCCCGACACCGATGGCAATCGGGACGTTGCGCCCTGCGCGGCTGGGTCTCGCCCCGGAGGTGCCGCCCGCAGTGCGACCTTTCCTACGGTGGGATGGTGGTGTCGTCATACGTTGGTGAGCTCGCCTCCTCAGACTTCGAGGAGCTCGCCTTCCTTGACCTTGAGGATGGAGTCGACGTTCTCGACATGCTTCCTGGTGAAGACCTCTAGCTCCTTCTCGGCACGGGCGCCCGCGTCCTCGCCGACCTTGCCGTCCTTGACCAGGTGATCGATCTCTTCCTTGGCCTTGCGCCGGATGTTGCGGATGGACACCTTGGCGTCCTCGGCCTTGGTGCGCGCGAGCTTGATGTACTCCTTGCGACGCTCCTCGGTCAGCTGCGGGAGGTTGATGCGGATGACGGTGCCGTCGCTGTTGGGGTTGACTCCCAGGTCGGAGTCACGCAGCGTCTTCTCGATCTCGGCCATCGCCGACTTGTCGAAGGGCGTGATCAGAATCGTGCGGGCCTCAGGAGTCTGAAAGGAGGCGAGCTGTT
>Ga0209539_1001274_pt1 | contig 13744 bp, 12 predicted proteins | sample BarGraNGADG00312_2_FD_184499 | JGI IMG/M metagenome (GOLD analysis project Ga0209539, IMG submission 184499) | Arctic peat soil microbial communities from Barrow, Alaska - Barrow Graham LP Ref core NGADG0011-312 (SPAdes) (version 2) | ecosystem: Environmental > Terrestrial > Soil > Wetlands >... | reverse complement strand
AAACAACTGGGCCGTGACCGCGGCGGCCGACGGGGTCACGTCGGTCACCTACAAGGTCACCGTCTCATCGACGTCGGGCGTGACCGCTGTGCCTCCAGGAGCGCCAGGAGGCACTTCTTCGCCCAGGGCGGTGGCCTCCTCCGACCTCAAGGCTTTCATGGCCTCAGACGTGCTGCTGGCGCCGCAGAACGAATCGGGTGCCTACCTCACCGATGCTTACGGCGTCAAGGTCGCCACGGGGAGCGGCGAGACATCCCTGGCTCCCTGGAAGTCGTCCGGCGCCGGCTCGTACAGCGTCGACTCCACCGGCGCCCTGCTGTCCAACTTCCTGGCCTGGGGAAAGATCAAGACGATCGCGAAGCGGTCGGCCAAGCCCGCGATCACCGTCGGCTTCACCTCCGAGTATGACTCGGCCAAGGACTCGACCCGGAGCGGCTACTCCGACTCTCTGATGAAGCTGTACGACGAGATCGTGCGCGTCATGGGGCCCAGGCCGGAACAGTCGTACGCCACCGTCCTGGTGACGGGCTCGTCCGGGCGCGGCGCCAGGGGGCCGTCCTCGGAGTCGCTGCGCGACTCGTTCATCCTCTTTCACGGTGGTTCCGACCTCTCGGGGTTGGCGGCGGCCGCCGCCGGGCGCGGCTGGTTCGAGCTCTGGAACGAGTGGTCGCTGCTTCCCGCCCAGGGGGGCGACGCGGCGTGGTTCCAGGAAGGCATGCCCTGGTTCTACGGCTACCGCCTGGCTGGCAAGCTGGGCCTCTCGGACGCGAACACGGCCTACTCCGGGTTCTCCGGTGTATACGCCGACTACCTGACGGGCCCCGGCGCGACCACTACCAGCCTGTCCAAGGCACAGGCTACCGGAGAGACAACGCTACTCGCCACCAAGGGCGCCGCGCTCTCGGCGGACATCTCGGTCAAGCTCGCCGCGGAAGGCACCGGCGCGGCCAAAGACATCGAGTGGCTGCTCGGCCAGATGGCCAAAGGGTTCAACGGTTTCAAGGGGCAGAAGTACTCGCTGCCTGACGTGAGCTCGATACTGGAGACGGGCACCAACACCAGCTGGGACGCCTTCTTCCACGACACCGTCTCCGGCACCTCGGTGATACTCGCCTCGACGTTCTCCACCACCGACCAGTTCGGTACCGGCTCCACCGTGGGCGGCGCCAAGAAGCTCAGCGGGAAGGGCTCGGGGAAGAGCTGGATCTACCTCATAGTCGCGATACTGATAATCTTCTCGATCCCCATAATCTTCAGCAGCTACATCAGGCGCTCGATCAGGCTCGACGTGTCCATGCCGAAGATCCTGCCCGACGACGATGAGGACGAAGACGAGAGCTGAGTCCGGTCAACCCCGTCGATTGAGGGCGCTGAGCCGAAGCACGCAGGAATCGCACGTCCCGCAGTGCCGGCCGTCCACCGGCGCGTAGCACGAGAAAGTCTTCTCCCAGGGCACACCCAGCTCGTCACCCGCATCTACCACCTGCTGCTTCGACATCTCGATGAGCGGCAGCGCCAGCTCCACGCCCGTTTCGGTGCCGAGGCGGCACGCGTCAGCCAGCACCAGCAGGCACTCCAGGCGGCAGTCCGGGTAACCGGCCGCGTCGTCCGCGTTGGGCCCGAAGTAGATGCGCCCGTCGCCGCGCGACGCGGCCACGCCGAATGCGTGCGTCAGCATCACCAGGTTTCGCCCCGGAACGAAGGTGTCGGCCGTGCCCGAGGCGGCGATCTCCAGGGGCGTCCTTCCGGTGGGAATGTCGACGCCCGGCTCGGTAAGGGCGCCCCCGCAGGGGAAATCGAGCTCGATGAGGAACGGCTCGGCCACGCCCGCGTCCTTGCAGAGAGAGCGCGCCGCCGCGAGCTCCTCGGCAAGCGAGCGCTGTCCCCAATCGAAGAAGATCGCCTCAACACGCTCCGCCCCGCAATCCGCTGCGGCGCGGTAGAGGCATACCGCCGAGTCCATGCCCCCGGACAGCAGCACCAGCGAGCGCATCAGGCGTCCGCCCCCGCCGCTTTCATCATCAGCGAGGAGATCTCCTGGGCGCCCATGCGAAGGTCGAAGGCGTTCAGGTGGCGGGTGCTGTTGGAATCGAAGAGGAACTGGGCGCGCGGGGGGAACTCCTCGTCTCCCAGCCAGAGGATGACGGCCACCCGTACCAGGGGGAACAGCTCCAGTGAGCACGCGGCGTCACCGAACTCCTCCTCTTTGCCGCCCAGCCCTGCGCAGGCCTTGATAAACCCCTCACGGTCACCACCGAAGCGCGTGGCGAGCGGCGCTTCCACGCTGCGCCGCAGGACCGGCTCGTAGAAACGCCCTCCCGGCAGCTCCCGGTACGCCAGCCAGCGTCCCGAGGGCGCCTCACCGTCCGTGCCCGCGAGGTACAAGAGCGACAGTAGCTTGATGGAGAACGTCCCTATGGGGCGCGGCGCTTCGACCTCGACCTGCGGAAAAGCTACGCGGGCCTCACCCGATAGCACCGGCAGCACGATACAGCCGGCCCCGGGACCATCGGGCTCCCAGCGGGCACCGCCATTCTGCGCCACCTTGATCGGGTCGGCCTGGCGCAGCTTGCGAGTGGGTTCATCGAAGGGGTTCTCGCCCTTCTGCATCTCGATATCCATAGAAACACCGAAAAGATTCTAGCATGGGGGCTCGGGTAACATCACAGGCCGGTGGAGCCGAAGCCTCCTTCGCCGCGCGCTGTGGGGTCGAGCTCGGACGCCTCCTGGAGCGTCGCACGCTCGACCCGCTGGAAGACGAGCTGGCAGATCTTGTCGCCGCGGTGGATCTCGAAAGGCTCGCTGAGATCCGTGTTCAGCAGCACGACCTTGATCTCGCCGCGGTAGTGGGAGTCGATGAGTCCCGGGGTGTTGACGATGGTGATCCCGCTGCGGGCCGCCAGTCCGCTCCGCGGCTGGACGAAGCCTGCGTAGCCCTCAGGGATCGCCACCGCTATCCCCGTCGGGACCAGCGCTCTGTGCCCGGGCTCAAGGGTAAGGTCCTCGCGGCTGGATAGATCGCATCCGGCGTCGCCAACATGTGCGTACTGCGGGGTGGGGACACCGCTTTCAAGTTTGGTGAACTTAACGACGAGGGACAGCGGTCCTCACACCGCCTCAGGCCGCGTAGTTCGCGATCTCGGTCGGGCGCGGGACGTGGCAGCGCCAGGAGTGGATGACGTTCTCGGTGTCGTCCACCAGCACCATCGAGGGCGTGCACAGTACACTGTGGTACGCCGCCTCGGCCAGCCCCTCGGCGTTGTCCATGTTGAACAGCCTGCTGAACCCGAACTGGTTCGCGACCTCTTTAGCCGCCGGACAGTTTGGACAGTCTTCTTTCACGAATACTTTCAACAACATCTCTATCCCCTCCCATTAGCGATGTCCTGTTGCGCTCCGCCAGCTCTCCGAGCTTTCCTTTGTTCCACGTCGATACCTTGGAGTAGTAGCCCACGATCCTGGTTATCCCGTAGGTGTCCGTCGAGCCGCAGAGCGGGCACTCCTCCGAGAGCCCCCGGCTCGTGCTGCTGCAGGTGTTGCACACGGTGAACTCGGGGCTGAACGCCACCTGCGCCGCGTTGGTGTCCCAGAAGATCTTCTCGACGAAATTCATAATCGATGCGGCGGGAGGCTTGTGCTCGCCCAGCCACACGTGGATGATCGCCCCGGCCTTGATCAGCGGGTGGAACAGGCTCTGCTTCTGCACGCGCTCGACGTAGTCAATCGGCGCGTCGGTGGCCAGGTGGATGCTGTTGGTGTAGTAGTACTGGTCGTCCTCCAGGCTGCCCTTGACCACCTGGCCGGCCTGCTCGGGGAAGTACTTCATGTCGAGCTTGGCGAGCCTGTAGCCGCTGGACTCGGCGGGCGACTCCTCCAGCACGATGCTTATCCCGAACTTCTCCGACAGCCTCTCGCAGACCAGGGCCATGTGGGCGACCACCTTGAGCCCGAACCTGAGAGCCTCGGGCGACTCGTGGAGCTGCACCCCCTTGTGGTACTGCACCATCTCGTTGAGACCGAGCAGGCCCGCCAGGTAGGTCAGGCGGTCCACCTTGAGGTAGGGCTCGCCGTCGAGCTCCATGCAGAGCAGCGAGACCGGCCCGTCCTGGCCCAGCTCCATCAGGCTCACGATGAACTTCTGCTTCTGTACGTGGGCGCGGGCGACCAGCTCGAGCGTCGTCTCCAGCTCGCTGAACAGCATCTCGTCCGAGCCGTGCGCCCGGTAAGCGATCCTGGGCAGGTTGATGGTTATGTTCTGCAGAGCGCTGAAGCGCATCTTCTCGGGCGTCATCGCCTCGATGAGGTCCTCCTCGCGCAGCTTCAGCTTCAGCCTGCAGCACTGCGAGACCGTCACCTCGTCTCCCCTGTCAAACACGAAGTATGTTATCCCCTGCGCGCTGGCGACCTCGCAGGCCAGCTCCAGGAACTCCTCCCAGCCCTCGGTCTTGAAGAAGTCGTCGTTGATGTGCAGCAGCGGCTTGGGGAACACGAAGGTCTTCCCCATCGCGTCGCCCTCCAGGTAGATCTCAAACAGCGCCTTCAGGAAGAGCTGCGCCTCCTTCTCGTACTCGCTGTAGGGCTGGCCGGTCGGCAAGCCGCCGGGCCCGATCGCGGGGGCTTCCTTGAGGTGCCTGGGCACGTTCCAGTAGAGGTTGAAGTCGGTGAAGACGACCTGGCTGCCGCGCGCACCCGCGAGCTGGTTGAACTCGAAGATGAGCATCTGGGCCAGTTGCTTGATGCGCTCGTACGGCATCCCCACCAGGAACGGGGCGAAGAAGACGTTGACGGCTTCCCATCCGATCGCTCCCGCGTAGTAGGACTGCAGCGTCGAGGCCATCTTGACCATGTGGCCGATGAGCACGTTGGCGTGTTTGGCCGGGCTGGAGGTGCTGGTGATGTTGGGGAGCCTGAGGCCGAACTTCTTGACGTACTCGAGGCTGTGGCCCCCGCAGTACGGCCTGATTATAAACCCCAGGTCGTGCAGGTGTATGGCACCCTCGTAGTGCGCGCGCGCGATGTCGTCGGTGAAGACCCGCTCCAGCGCGTACTGCTTCAGCACGGTCTCCGCGATGGTCAGGTTGATCGACTCGGGGTTGTGGGTCGTGTTGGAGTTCTCTTTGTTGGCCTGGGTGATGATGTTCTCGACGTCGAACATCGGAAGGCCCAGCTTGGTGTGGCGCCCCAGCATTTGTGACAGGCCGCGCTCCATCAACTGCAGGTCGACCAGCTCGCGGATCAGGCTGGTGGTGACCCTTGTCTGCCCCGATGCGACCAGAGTCTTCTCCACCTCGTCCGCTATCTCGCTCGCGAGCCCCGGGGCGGCCTGGGCCTCGAGGATTATCGAGTCGACGATCCTCTGCTTGTCCCAGAGGTTGATCTCCTCCGCCGATACCGTGCTGACCTGCAGTGCAATATCGGTGGTGTCACCGGCGGGGTTGTAGTTGAACTCCCCACCGTTGTTGAGGACCTGGATCCGAGGTGTCACTTCCTGCTCCTTTCCATCCAACCCTGTCGCGTACGACCCGCGGGCTCAGGCCAAGCGGTCCTCCAACTGCTCTGGCATGAGCTCACCGAGCTCCTTCTGGAATTCGCTCACGTCGCCGAAGCGCTTGTAGACGGACGCGAACCTCAGGTACGCGATCTCGTCGATGCGCTTGAGACGTTCCATCACCATGTCGCCGATCTCCGAGGCCGGCACGTCCTTGTCCTGGCGCCTCTTCAGCTCATCCTCCATCTCGTCCACGTTGGTCTCGATAACCGACTCGGGGACGTTACGCTTGGACAGAGCCTTATAGAAACCGTCCCATATCTTCTGCCGGTCATAGAGCTCCCTGGCACCGTCTCTCTTGATGACCACCACGTCGACCTTCTCGCGGCGCTCGAACGTGGTGAACCGCGACCCGCAGGAGGGGCACATCCTCCTCCTCCTGATGGACCCGCCGTCCTCGACCGCTCTGGAGTCGATCACTTTGGTTTTCTTGCTCTCACAGTACAGGCAGTTCATGCTTTATACCGTTCATTTCCCTTCAGGTGGCGTACCGCGACTCCGTTTCGATCTGTCGATTTCCTTCCACCGGAGTCCTAGCCCACATCTTGTACTGCAGGCAATGTTCGCCCACAAGATAGGGTGTGTCAAGAACGTTTTTGGAAATAAAATGTCTGCTGGACTGGTACAGGGTTCGGGGCTCGGATAAAGCTGGATTTAAGGTTTACTCCGTGGTCGAGGGTCGTCGAGATCTAGTGTAAACAACCTCTATCCCCCACGCCATGGGCATGCCGGAGAGGTGGCTGTTTGAACCCCGGGTCGAGCGCGGGGCTCTCGTCCTTCGTAGCGGCAGGGTCCGTGGCGCCCCAACCTTGAGCGGTACTGCAGCGAATCTTTTTTCTGAGCCTGAAGGAGAGGTCAAGGAAGAAATGGCAGTATCTGGCGTTTAGTTGCCATCTCCTGCCATGAAGCGCGCGTACTCGTGGAGCCGGTCGCGGGGCAGGCGCACCACCATCAGAAGGTCCTCATCGGCGAGTTCACGTTCCAGCACCGTCCCTTCGCGATAGAGAGCGGCGATGAGATCGCCCCTGGCGGCGGGGATGAGCAGCTTCACCGTGCCGGTGCCCTCCACGGCGGCCGCGATCGCGCCGGCGAGCTCGTATGCACCCTCCCCCGTCAGGGCGGAGGTGTGTATGGCATCCGGTCTCTGCGCCGAAAGCGCCAGGCACGCCGCCGGGTCGAGAGCGTCCCACTTGTTCAGGACGGTGACTGACGGGATGTCGGCGGCGTCCAGGTCGGCCAGGACGTCGCCGACGGCCTGCATCCGCTCGTCGATCATCTCGGAGCGCTTGGCGTCGACGACATGCACCAGCAGGTCGGCGTCCCTGACCACCTCCAGCGTCGAGCGGAAGGCGGCGACCAGTTCGTGGGGGAGCTTGCGGATAAAGCCCACGGTGTCAGACAGGACCACCGGGCCGGCGCCGGCCAGCTCCAGCCGGCGCGTGGTCGAATCGAGAGTGCTGAACAGTTGGTCCTCGACCAGGACGGCCGACCCCGTCAGCCGGTTGAGCAGCGAGGACTTGCCGCTGTTGGTGTAGCCGACCAGGCAGACCGAGGGGAGGCCGGCGCGGACGCGCTGCTTGCGCTGGGTCATCCGCACGGCCTCCATCTGGGTCAGGTCGCGGTCCAGCTTGCGCATACGCCTGCGGATCCTGCGCCGGTCGATCTCCAGCTTGGTCTCTCCGGGGCCGCGCATCGGTCGGATGCCGCCGCCGAGCCTGGAGAGTTCGGTTCCGCGCCCGCGTATGCGCGGCAGCAGGTAGGACAGTTGGGCGAGCTCGACCTGGGTGCGGCCTTCCGCTGTGTGCGCGTGGAGCGCGAAGATCTCCAGGATGAGCGCGGTCCTGTCGAGTATGCGGGCGTCCAGCATCGAGGTGAGCCTGTCCTGCTGGCCCACCGACAGGTCGTTATCGAAGATGACCAGCGAGGCGCCACTGCTCTCGACAGCCTGCCGCACCTCGTCAACCTTGCCTCTGCCCATCAGGGTCGAGGGGTCGTAGGTGTTGCGGCGCTGGACGATCCTTGCCGCGACCTCCGCACCGGCCGTACCGGCGAGCGCCGAGAGCTCTTCGAGGGAGTCCGTGATCTCTTCATCCGAAGTGGACGGGAGGCTGACCGCGACAAGCACCGCGGTCTCCGGCGTCGTCGAGGCGTCCGCGGAGGAATCATTCACCCTTGAAGACTTCCCCGAGGCGGCGGACCGCCTCCTGGACCCGTTCGTCCGGTACGGTCAGGGAGAGCCGCACGAAGCCTTCGCCCGAGGGGCCGTAGGCATTGCCGGGAGTGAAGAAGACGCCGGCGCGATCGAGCACGTGCTCCGAGAAGCCGGCCGAGTCGAATCCATCGGGCACCTTGAGCCAGATGTAGATACTTCCCAGTGGCCGCCTGGCCTCCCAACCGAGAGAGGAGAGCAGCGTCACCAGGAGGTCCCGGCGCTCGCGGTATATGGCGACCATTCGATCTATGTCATCCTGACCGTTGTCGAGGGCCTCGACGCCGGCTAGCTGCACAGCGTTGAAGATGCCGGAGTCAATGTTGGTCTTGATGGTTCCCAGCGCGTCGATGACGTCCGAGTTGCCGCAGGCGAAGGCGATGCGCCATCCCGTCATGTTGAAGGTCTTGGAGAGCGAGTGGAACTCCACCGCCACGTCGCGCGCTCCTTCGACCTGGAGCACGCTGGGCGCCACGAAGCCGTCGAAGGTTATCTCCGAGTAGGCGTTGTCGTGCGCCAGTATCAGGTCGTTGCGCCGGCAGAACTCGACCGCGCGCTCGAAGAAGTCCATCTCCGCCACGGCGCCTGTGGGGTTGTTGGGGTAGTTGAGCCACAGTATCTTTGCCCGCGCCAATACGTCAGGCGATATGCTCTCCAGGTCCGGCAGGAACCCGCCGCCGGATTGGAGCGGCAGGAAGTGCGATTCCGCGCCGGCGAGCAGGGTGCCCATGGCGTACACCGGGTACGACGGCTCTGGGACCAGGGCGATGTCGCCGGGGTCGAGCACGGAGAGCGCGATGTGCGCGATGCCTTCCTTGGAGCCCATAAGGGGGAGCAACTCGCAGGCGGGGTCGACGGTGATGCTGAACCTGCGCTCCAGCCAGCGGGCCGCGGCCCGGCGGAACCCGGGCAGCCCGAAGTACGAGGGGTACTGGTGGTTCTCCGGCTTACGCGCCTCCAGGCAGAGGCGGTCAACTATCGCATCGGGGGTGGGGACGTCCGGGTCTCCCACTCCGAAGCTTATGACATCCACCCCCTGGGCTTTCTTCTCGGCGATCTTGCGGTCTATCTGCGCGAAGAGGTAGGGGGGTATCCTGTCGAGCCTGTGCGAGTAGCGCATCTAACCCACCGTCTTTCCATCGAACACGTGACGCGCAGGGCCCGTCAGAACGACCTGACCCTCGCGCCACTCCACCTCCAGCAGGCCGCCGGGGAGCGAAACGGTGGCGCTCCTGCCGGTCAGGCCTTTAAGGCTCGCCGCGACCAGGATGGCGCACGCTCCCGTCCCACAGGCCATCGTCTCCCCCACCCCGCGCTCCCACACGCGCGCGCCCACTCGGTCGGCCGCGTCCACGCGAGCGAACTCCACGTTGGTCTTCTCCGGGAACATGGGGTGGCACTCTATCTCGCGCCCGGTGCTCTCGACGGGGAACGAGGCGACGTCGTCGACGAACACCACGCAGTGGGGGTTGCCCATGGAGACGCAGGTCGCTCGCAGCACCGATGAGCCGATGGGGACCTCGACGTCGATCGCCTCATCGCCCGCGGGACCCTCCACCGGAATTTCACCCCGCGACCAGACGGGCTCACCCATCTCCACCGAGAACAGGCGCCCCGAGGGCCCTTCCCCCGCGACGCGCACCCGGCGTACGCCGGCCGGCGTCTCGACGGTGATCTCGTTGGCGGTGCTGATGCCCCGGTCGAGGGCGAACAGGAGAAGGGCGCGCGCCCCATTGCCGCACATCTCGGCCTCGGAGCCGTCGGCGTTGAGGATCCGCATCCTCAGGTCACACGCGTCCGAGGGCAGGGCCTCGATCACCCCGTCCGCTCCGACCCCGGTGCGCCTGGCGCACAGGCTGACAGCTTGATCGACGCTGGTGAGCGGGCCCCCGGTGGTGCGATCGAGCATTATGAAATCGTTCGCGGTTGCTTCGTATTTGGAAAACTCCATCGCGCTCAATTTTCCAGATTCTGCGCGAGATATTCAAGTACGGCCTCGGCCGCCTCGTCGAGAGCCTCCGCCAGCCCGGAAGAGGGGTCTTTGCGCTCCGCGCGCACGGTGAACCACTTTATCCTGGGGTCCGCGTGGAACCAGGTGCGCTGCCGCTTGGCATAGTTGCGCGTGCGCCTCTTGATCTCGTCGACGGCCTCGTCGAGTGTGCATTCGCCGTCGAAATAGGACAGCAGCTGCCTGTATCCCAGCGCTTCGCCCGCGGTGGTGCCACGCGCCAGGCCGCACTTGGCCAGGTTCTCCACCTCACCGACCAGGCCGCGCTCGACCATCGAGTCCACGCGCTCCTCGATCAGGCGATAGAGGGCCTCGCGGTCCATGTCCAGGCCGGCCGCGACGCCGTTGTAGGGACTCTCGAAGTCGGCCCAGGAGTGCTGGTGCTCGGACATCAGCCGGTCGCCTTCGCGCGCCACCTCTATCGCCCTCAAAACCCTGCGCCGGTTGGACGGTGGTATCTCGGCAGCCGACGCCCGGTCCAGGTCGGAGAGCAGGTCGTGGAGCTCGACGTCGTCCATCTCCTCCAGCTCCTCGACGACCTCAACCCTGTACAGGTCTGTCCCGCTCGTGTTGGCGAAGTCGAGGTCGTCCACTACCGCGCGGTAGTACAGGCCCGAACCGCCCACCAGCAGCGGTATCTTGCCGCGCGAGGCCGTGACGAAGACCTCGTTGTCGGCGAGCTCCTTGAACCGCGCGACCGAGAATGTGTCCGAAGGCTCGACGATGTCGAGCATATGGAAGGGCACCGCCTTGCGCTCCTCGGGTGTGGGCTTGCCGGTCCCGATATCCATGCCCCGGTAGACCTGCATAGCGTCCACGGAGATGATCTCCGCGTTGAGGCGCCCGGCTATCCGCAGGGCGACAGTCGTCTTTCCCACCGCCGTGGGTCCCACTATCGCGGCAAGCCTGGTTCCGGGCTCTATCCTGGCTGTGATCATCGGTTCCACTCAGTCACCTCAGTCGTGTCTCGTCACCTTGAACCGCTGGAGCCTGACAGGCTCCCCGGGCCTTATCCCCGCCTTCATCATGGCGATGCGGACCTGCTCCTCGGCCGTGTCGACACCTTCGAGGTCGGGCAGGAGCAGGCCGGCCTTGTTGCCGGACCTCACGATCACCCCGTAGGTGCTAGGGTCGAGCTTGTCCATTCCGTCGATGTCCTCGGCCTCCTCCAGCACGTCTACCGAGTAGGTCAGGCTCGCGAGCTCGTCAGGGCTCACTGGAGGGAACCTGAAGTCCGCACTCGCGCTGGAGACCGCGTTGTCCCTTATCTCCTCGGCGATGCTGCCGGTGGCTGGCTGGATGGTGCCGATGCAACCTCTCAGTTCGCCTTCCTTCTTGAGGCAGACGAAGACTCCGGCCTTCCTTCCCAGCAGCTCCTCGGGGGCGTCGCCGACCTCGGCCTTGCCCTCGCCTCTGACGTATGACTCCACCGACTTACGGGCGAGCCTGGCGTACTCGCTCGCTGGCTCATGTGAACTCATGGTCCGCCGTCCTTGATGAGCGAGAGCGTGGGGTCGGCCTCTCCGGGCTCAACCCTCGCCACCATATAGCCGACGCCGAACGGACCCTCGTATGACAGCACCTCACTGGACCTCGCGTAGCCGTCGACCGTCCCTGCCATAGTTATTATTGAACGGAGCCCGCATTCCCCCGCCTCTTCCGTAAGTTCAGGATCGAGCTCGAAGAGGCGCGCGTAATCGCCGGTCGATGTTATTTCCACTATCTGCCGGTCGAACTCCGCGGCTCGCGGGCTGTATCCGGCGGGCGCGCCCGGCATCAGGCGGTGCGACATGTCCCCAGAGGCCACGAACACAGCGCGCCGCCCAGTAGAGGCGATGGCGTCACGTATCGCTATGCCCATGATGTAGTGCGAGCGGAAGTCCAGGAACGACATGGAGAGGCACACCAGTGGATAGGCGCTTTTCGCAAGGAAATAAAGCGGGACCATGATCCCGTGGTCCAGCTCTCCCGCGGAGAGCGCGGCCCTGCCCGCCCCGCCGACCTTCTCGCAGGGCACCCCCGCGACGGCGGCCTTCTCGACCACGGCCTGGGCGAGCTCCAGGTCCGGGGTAGTGTCCATCCGCACGTGCGGTGCCCCGAACATCGAAAAGGAGCCGGAGAGCATCGGGGCCGTCTTGACCGTGAAGGCGTCTGAGTAGATCTGGCTGTGGGGAGACATGATGACGATGGTCTCGGGCGCGATCCGCTCGACCTCCGCGGCGAGCTTCTTCATCGCGCCCACGCTTCCCTCGACTTTCTTGACGTCCGCTTTACCGACCTCCGGGACCATGATGGGTGGGTGTGGCGCGACGCAGCAGAGCTTCAGGAACTCCATTCAAACCCCTCCCTCCTAACCGCCTCAGTTCGGTGACACGTTCTGTAAATACGATAGCGTCAGGGCGGTACCTGCATCCACCGCGGCGGGCTATTTCCCCTTGACCATCTGAAGCGCCGCCTTGCGCGCTTTGTCGAACGCCGCCTTCTCGCGCGCCTCTACGTAGACGCGCACCAGGGGCTCGGTGCCTGACGGCCTGACCAGCAGCCAGGTGTCCGAAGCGGTCACCACTTTCACGCCGTCGCGCAGGTCGACTTTGACGACCTCCTCGTCGGCTATCTTGCGGGGCGGGCTCTCGCGGAGGGAATCCATAAGCTCTTCCTTGCGACTCTCACCGACCTGGACGTCGATCCGCTCGTCGTAGCAGGGGCCGAACTCGCGGTAGATGTTGTCGAGCAGTTCCGAGAACGGCTTCTTGAAGCGCGCGGCTATCTCGATGAGGATGAGGGCGGCCACCAGGCCGTCCTTCTCGGGGATGTGTCCCGCCACGCTCATGCCGCCGCTCTCCTCGCCGCCGAGTATTATCATCTTCTTGCGCATCAGCTCGCCGATGTACTTGAACCCCACCGGCGTCTCCAGCACCCTGCAGCCGTTGTGCTCGGCGATGGTGTCGAGCATGTGGGTCGTCGCCAGGCTGCGCGCCACAGCGCCTCCGGTCGGCTTGTAGGTCAGCAGGTACCAGAGCATCAGGGTGAGCGCCTTGTTGGGTGTCAGGTACACGCCCTTGGAATCGACGGCGCCGAAGCGGTCCGCGTCCCCGTCGAGGGCCACACCGCAGTCCGCCTTGTTGTCGAGCACCGCCTTCTTGCACTCCTTGAGGTTGACCTCGGTCGGCTCGGGCAGCAGGCCTCCGAAGTCCGGGTCCAGGTGGCAGTGCAGCGGCACCACGAATGAGTCCATGTGAGCCAGCGTCCGCATGAATATGTTCTGCCCCGCGCCGTACATGGGGTCGAAGAGGACCTTGACCTTCGACCTCTCGATTATTGAGCGCTCGATGAGGCTCAGCAGTCTCTTGATGTACTCGTTGGATACGTCCAGCTTCTTTATCGGCGCCAGCGTGCGGTCCGCGGGCGGCTCGAGGTCGCCGTCCTCCAGGATGGTGCCGATCTCCCACTCGATGTCGTCGGTGATGTCGTTGGTGGCGGGGCCGGCGTACTCGGGGATGAACTTGATGCCGTTGTACTCCGGCGGGTTGTGGCTCGCCGTCAGCATGATCGCCCCCGCCGAGCCCACCTGCTTGACAGCGAAGGCCGCCTGCGGCGTGGGGCAGAACGTCTCCATGCGAAGCGCCGCGATGCCGTTCTTCATCAGCACGTCGCAGACGTGGTCGGCGAATCCCTCGGAGGACGTCCGCGTGTCGAAAGCCACAACGCAGCCCTTCTGTGAGAGCCCTTTCTCGTAGAGGTAATTGCATATCGCCTGGGTCACCAGGCGCACGTTGACCTCGTTGAAGTCGGCCTCCAGCGTGGATCGCCAGCCGTCCGTACCGAAGGAAATCGAAGTCACGTATACCACTCCCTGGATAAAGCAAGCCGGTTGAAAAAGTATAGCACTCTTGCCGCTAGTGTTGCGTCCCGCAGGTAGCTTGACGCACCGAGAGCGTCGGGGCGCCGCGCCGGCGAGGCGCGCGACCGAGTCGTACTC
>Ga0209539_1001273_pt1 | contig 13752 bp, 4 predicted proteins | sample BarGraNGADG00312_2_FD_184499 | JGI IMG/M metagenome (GOLD analysis project Ga0209539, IMG submission 184499) | Arctic peat soil microbial communities from Barrow, Alaska - Barrow Graham LP Ref core NGADG0011-312 (SPAdes) (version 2) | ecosystem: Environmental > Terrestrial > Soil > Wetlands >... | reverse complement strand
TGGCCACCCTGGAAGCCTGGTGGCCGGCCATCGAGGTCCTGATCATCACCGGCGTCACCAACGCCCGCACCGAGGCCGCGAACACCACCATCAAGAACATCAAACGCACCGGCCGCGGCTTCCGCAACGCCCGCAACTACCGCACCCGTATCCTCCTCGCCAGCGCCGCCAGGAACGCGGCGTGAACACTCAGATCAGCACACCTCCACGCTCAACCGTGAAGAGCCGGTATGTCGCGTGCGACGCGTCCCACGGCGGCGTTCTGCGCGAACGACCTGCTCGCGCTGGGCCTGCTCCAGCAGTGCGTGTCACTCGGCGTCGGGGTCCCGGCAGATCTGGCGATCGTCGGGTACGACGACATCGACTTCGCCGCCGCGGCCGCCATACCGCTGACGTCGGTTCGTCAGCCGCGGCGAGACCTGGGTCGTACGGCGGCGGAGCTGCTGCTCGACGAGGCGAGTAACCCCGACCACGAGCAGGTCCTGTTCACGCCCGAGCTCGTGGCGCGCTCCTCCACCCTCGCCCGCCCCAGCTGAGGGACCCCTTACCAGCCGGTCACCTCGGGGGGGTCGAACAGACGGCCGTGAGGCGCTGGTCCTGGCTGGGTCCGATGCCTGAGCCCGTGCTGAGGGTGTGGCATCCGGCCGCGACGCCGTCGACGCGCAGGTAGCCACGTTCCCGCATGGCCGGGGCGGCCACTCCGTCGACGTACACGTGGTCGGACGTACTCGCTCCCGCGGGCACGTAGACGGACGCAACGGTGTTCCCTGGGACGAAGACGCCGACGTCGGTCCGGTCGCCGGCGGTGTGGAACGCAGCACCGATTCGACCCTTCAGCGTCGGCAACGTGACGCTTGCCCACTCCACCGACTGGGGCTGCGGCCGGACGGTGAACTCGCCGTAGCCGGGCGTCGTGGGCTTGATGCCAAACATGCCTTGCGGCACGTTGTACGCCGGGGAGGCCGCCCACGGGTGCGAGTACGTCATGTTGCCCTTCAACGAGGAGTCCCACGCCTCGGCCGTTGCACCGGCGCCGTCCTGGATCATGTTCATCCAGCTCCGCAGCTCGGTGCTCGTGAGGAGGTCATAGGCGATGTCGGACCGGTCGCCGTTGTAGAGCGACTCGATCACGAACGCCGCGCAGTAGACGCTGCACTGCATGCCGCGGGTGCCGAGGTACTCGGCTGCCTCCGCAGCCCGGTCAGCGTCGGGCACGCCGAACGCGCTGGCGAACACAGTCGCCTGCACCGCCCAGTGCTCAACGGGAGTGCCGTCCGCGTTCAAACCGTCCCGATAGGCGCCCTTCTCCTCGTCCCAGAGCCGCGCGTTCATGGCGTCCCGAAGCCGCGAGGCGGTCGCGGTGTACGACGCGGCGTCGCCGTCCTTGCCGAGCGCCGTCGCGATCGCCGCCATGTCCATGAAACTGCGGTAGCTGATCGCGTTGATCACGGTGTTGTAGGGACGGAACACATAGCCATCACGTTCCGACGCGGGCCAGTCGACGATGTCGCAGTCGGTCTGGCTGTTGCACCCGTTGGACCGGGAGTCCTTGCGGATCAGACCGGTCGACTCCTCCACCCACTCCGACGGCAGCTTCTCGACTAGCGAGTCATAGCTGCGCTCGAGCTGCTCGATGTCGCCGGTCTGCTGGTAGCTGTCGTGCATGGCCAGGATGAGGTACATCGGCCACTCGGTCGGCCAGGTCCGCCGGGTCAGCAGGTACTCGATCGAGTAGTTGCCCAGCGTCGGGTCCGATGAGGTGTAGAAGTTGGCCATCATCTGCAGGTAGCTGTCGGCCTCGTAGGCGCCGCGTTCCCGCGTCCACGAGTCGACGTAGAGGTTGTGGTTGGTCGCCTCGATGGTGTTCTTCGACAGCTGCCACACCTGGTTCAGCGACGAGTCGGACGAGTCGAAGACCGCGGCCTCGGTGTCGAAGGGGTAGATCTGCGCCAGCGCCGGGAAGTCCTGGGCCGTCAGGCCGGACGGCGCGCCGATCACCTCCGCGTAGCGGAACACACGCATGCCCCAGGTCTCGAGGTGCTGCGGACCGTCCTTCAGCGTCCACTTGTCCTGGTAGGTGTTGCCGGTCCGCATCGCGTAGCGCACGGTCTGCGGCGCCGACAGCTCCTCGCCGAAGCGCAGGTCGACCACCTGGCCCGCGGTGCCCTCGATGTCCAGGCTCAGCCCGCCGACCCAGGTCCGGCCGTAGTCGAGGAAGTAGTGACCGGGCGCCTTCTCGACGACCTCGACCGGCAGCCGCAGGTGCTGGTCGACCTTGGCCGTCGGGGTGGGCTGGAGGTCGTCGTACGCCGGCCTCACCTCGGCCTGCTCCCAGGACGAGTCGTCGAACCCGGGCCTGTCGAAGTCGAACGGGTACGTCGCCGCCTGGAGGTTCTCCTTGGGCGCCACGAAGTAACCGGTCCCGATGCTCCCGGCGGCCGGGAAGACCGAGCCGCCGGTCATGACCGACCAGGACGGCCCGGTCCCGAAGGTCTGCCGGGTGCCGTCGGAGTACTCGACGACCAGGTGGGCCTGGAAGCTCTTGTCCCGGGTCGTGTAGGCGAGCGCTCCGAGCGCGTTCGTCTCACCCGACCGGACGAGGTGGGTGACGTCGTAGCCGTCGTACCGCGTCTCGTCGCTGATCGACCGCGTGGGGCCGAGCCCGACGAACTCGCCGTTCATCCAGAGCTTGTAGACGTACTGCCGCGCCGGCTCCGGCGACGCCCCCGTGGCGAAGACGGTCGCCCACCGGACGTCCTTGTCGGCGGCGTCGAACTCCCCACGCATGAACGCCCAGTCGGTGCCGAGCCCGTAGACACAGTTCGCACCCGTGCCGATCGAGAGCCGTCCGCCCGACACGGTCCCGCAGCTGAAGTCCGAGGACGGCGTCTCGAAGTCGTTGGCGTAGAGCACCGTCCCGTCTGCGGCGGTGAGGGTCAGGTCGTCCCAGGAGCTGCGCTCGCTGCCGCCGGTCCGGAACCCGATCGAGCCGCTGGTGAACGGCACGTCCGTGGTGGTGTCGATGAGTACGCCGTCCAGGTAGGTCCTCACCGTGGAGCCGTTCACCTCGAGGCGCAGCCGGTAGTCGGTCCCGGTGGCCAGCGTCGTGCCGAGCGGGACGGTCTTCAGGACCGTGAAAGTGTTGCCCTGACGGACGTGCGGAGCGAGCTGGTCGGCACCGTTGCCGCGCAGCTGCCACATCAGGTAGTGGCTGCTGTCCTGGGCGTTGAACACGATCGTGGCGTTCTGGGACGTGATCCGGAACGTCGTCTCGAGCGTGTAGTCGGCCCACTGGATCCCGGCCGCCGGCAGCCAGATCGGTTCGCTGTCGCCCCAGTCCTGTCCCACCGCGGTGCCGAAGTGGCCGATCCTCGACCACGGCGACACCTCGCCGTCCTGGTCCCAGATCCGGACCCGCCAGTCGTAGCCCTCGGCGGCCTCGAGAGCCGGGCCGCCGTAGGCGACGTTCGTGCTCGTCGCCGACTCGACCTTGCCGCTGTCCCACACCCGGCGCCCGGACGCCAGTGCCGGGATCGACTCGGCGACCTGCACCTGGTAGGCCGTCTGCCCGCCGGCGGGGACCTGCCACGCCAGCAGCGGCGAGGTCAGGTTCCCGACATCGGCCGGAGCCGGGAGCTGTCCGACCGTCAGTCCTGCTGGTGCCTTGGAGCCGGCTGCACTGGCGGCCGGCACGGCGGCCGTCAGCCCGACCAGCAGAGCCAGCGCCGCGACGGCGGCCACCGCACGAGCTCGACGGGTGAGGGATGGGGACATGGTCACTCCGATCCAGATGGCGATGGGGCGGTCATTCCTGCTCCGGGACCGGGACGAAGCGCGAGGTCCCCGAGCCGACCTCGAACAGCACGAGCCCGTCCTCGGTCCCGGCAGGTTCTGCCTTGGTCGAGCCGATCGACCGGTAGGTCCACCCTTCCGCCGCGGGCAGCGCCACGGTGGCGGTCACGTTCACCGGCAGCTCGACCGCCGCGACGACCCCGTGCGGCTTCCGCGTCCAGTCGAGCGAGACGGGACCGCGCTGCGTGTGCACCGTTCCGGAGGCCTGGTCGAGCCCGGCCTTCGGCGGCTGGATCCGCACCGTCGAGGCGCCGGGTGACCCCAGCCGGATGCCCAGCTGCGACTCGACGACGTCGACCGCTGCCTGCGCGCCCCAGCCGTGCGACTGGCTGAAGTTCGTGCCTGGGTCGAGGGTCCAGGCCTCCCAGGTGAACGTGGCGCCCTGCTGCAGGATGTTCGCCCAGCCGAGGTCGTCCTCGTTCGTCAGCAGCTCCAGCACGGCGTCCGGCCGGTCCGCGTCGGTCAGCGCCTGCAGCAGCCAGTGCGCCGTCATCGGACCCTGCCGCATGCCCATGGCCGCGATGTGGTCGGCCAGCTCCGGGTAGTCGGACTCGGGCGCGATGCCGTAGGCGATGGCGTACGACGTCGAGTGCTGTCCCGCGTGGTCGCTCTGCGTCCCGTCGGCGAGCAGCCCGTCGACGTACACCCCGTCCGCGCGACGCAGCTTGTCGTTCATCGTGGCGATCAGGTCGGTCTCGGCCGTCCGCAGCTCGGCGACCTCGGCGTCGGGCTGCCCGAGCACCTCGGCCATGTCCGCCGTACGCCGTAGCACCTCCACGCCGAGCGCGTTGATGGTGGTCCGGGCAGCCGCGTCCATGTCGTAGCCAAACCGACCGGGCGCCGGCCAGTCGACGATGCCGTAGCGGTAGGCGCCGCTGCCGCCGGTCAGGTTCGTGACGAGACCGGCGGTCGGCCCGTCGGCCGGGATGTGCCGCAGCACGTAGCCGGCGGTCTCGCGGATGGCCGGGTAGGCCTCGGCGAGCAACGACTCGTCACCGGTCACCTCGTAGTAGCGCCACACCCAGTCGACGAACATCTCCGTGTAGTCAGGGATGTCGCGCTTGCCGTCGCCGTTGGGGTAGACCGCGTTGTAGCGGCCGGCGTTCTCCCCGCCCTGCCAGAACCGCTTGTTCGACGCCAGGAACTCTCGGATCGCCTGCTGGGTCGCGTCCCGCTCGGCGAAGCCCTGCATCGTCGCGTAGGAGATGTTCGCGGCGTCACCGAGGAACTGACCCTTCTCACGCGTCGGGGTGTCGACGAACTCCTCCTGCACGGAGAAGATCGCCGAGCGCTGCATCATGTCCCAGACCGCGTCCAGTGTGGAGTCGGAGCTGTCGAACTCGGCCTTCTGTCCTTCCGGTACGGCGGTGTGCACGACGACCGCGCGCAGGTCGTCGACGGCGATGTCCTCACCGGCGTTCGGCACCTCGAGGTATCGGAAGCCGAGGTGGGTGAACGCCTGGTAGGTCTGCGGGCCGTCCTTCTGGACGTAGGGGAAGGACATGTTGGTGCCCTGGGTCGCGAGCGTCGAAGTTGCGACCCGGCCGGTGTCGGCCAGCTCGTAGCCGGCCCGCAAGGGCACGGTCCGTCCGGCCACGCCCTCGTCGAAGTCGACGACCGGACGGGCCGGGATCACCTTGCCGAAGTCGGCCACCACGGTGCCGTCGTCGGCGGTGAGCAGCCGCTCGGCCGTCACGGTCGTCTCGACGATCCGGGTCTCCTGACCGGTGAGGTGCGACAGGTTCGCGGTCGGGTGCTGCCCGATCACCGTCGCAGGCGACCAGGTCGAGTCGTCGAAACCCGGCTCGGCCCAGCCCTCGATGATCCCGCGGGCATCCTGCTGGTCGATCCGGTCGCCCTCACCGTTGCGGCGGCCGGCGCCGGCGATGAACCGCGTGTCGCGCGTGACGGTCCAGCTGCCGTCGGTCACGACGACCTGCCGGGTGCCGTCCGCGTGCTCGATCACCAGCTTGTGCAGCAGGCTCCGCTCGGTCGCGGGACGGCCCTGCCCACCGCCGTACCAGTGGTAGCGGATGCCGATCGCGAGCGGCTCCCCGGCCGCGACGAGGTCGGTGACGTCCGCAGCCTGGTAGTAGCCCTCCCCCGGGTAGCCGAAGGAGACGCCGCGGTCCGCCCTGCCGCCGTTGAGGAACAGCTCGTATGTGTGGTTGGCGGCGGTGTAGGCACGGGCTCGGACGACCGGGCTGTCGCTCACCTCGACCTCGGTGCGCGCCAGGGTGTAGTCGTCGGCCTCTGTGGTGTCCCGTCTGATCCACGCGGCACCTTCCCACTCGGAGTCGGCGATGCCGGTCTCGAAGTGACCCGGTGGTGCCCACGGCGAGCTCAGCCCGTCGCGGTCCCAGGTGCGGACCGTCCAGGAGTACGGCGAGCCGCTGTCCAGCTCGGGACCGTCGTAGTCGACGAACGACTGCTCCGACGACTCCACCTTGCCGCTGTCCCAGACGACCTCGTCGCCCTGGCTGACCCGGGCGTGGTAACCGGTCTGGATCTCGTTCGGGTCCTTGTCTCGGGGCAGCCAGCCGAACTGCGGGTCACCCTCGACGTTGAGCGGGGCGGCCGTGTCGTCGACGGTAAGGCCGGCAGGTGCAAGAGGCGCGCGCGAGGGCGACGGCTCAGCGGCGGTGCCGGGCACGAAACCGCCGGAGGCGAGCAGGGTGACGGCGGCGGTGGCCAAGATTGACACTGACAGACGTGGGCGGCCCATGACGTACTCCCGGGAGTGAGGGCTGAAACGTTTTAGATTGAACCAACCTAGGCGCGGGGCCGCCATAGGTAAAGGGGTGTGTCCGGATCCGGACACACCCCTTTACCTTGACCAGACCGGCTCAGTGCGCACCAGACCGGCTCAGACCGCGCCGGGTCATCGGCGCCAGGTCACCCGATCGGAATCACCCACAGGTCGGCGATGGACGGGTCGTAGTCCGCACCGACGTCCTGGAAGCGAACCGTCACGACCCCGTCGGCGCTCAAGGCCGGCTCGTCGACCAGGAACTGATAGCTGAGCGACCCCTGGCCGCCGGCGGTCCGCTGGTAGCGCCGCTCGTACACGACCTCGCCGTCGACGAGGACGTCGTAGGTCTTCAGCTGCGCGCTGTCGAAGGTCTCCACCGACCGCAGCAGGAACCGGCCGTCGGTCGGCACCTCCACGTCCATCTCGAACCAGCCGCCGGGCTGGGCGGAGTTGGTGTAGCGGCGGGTCAGCCCCGCCTCCACGTTGGTGCCCGACGCGGGCGACGCACGCAGCGCGTGGGCCTGCTCCGAGGACGCATCGCCGAGGTCGACGTGGTCGGTGACGACGGCGGGCGGGTTCACGAAGACCACCGCGAGCGACGCCGTGCCCCGCTCCTCCGTCGTGTCGCCCACGCTCACGCTGATCGGTGCGGCGCCCTCGGTCACCTCGAGGGGTACGTCGACGCTCCCCACCACCTCCGTGGTCCCGGAGGCCGGGACCTCGAACGATGCGGCCGACGGCATGGTCCACCCGTCCGGGGACTCGAAGGCCATCGTGCCGGTCGCCACGCTGTCGCTCCGGTTCCGCAGGGTCGCGCGGATCGCCACAGCGTCACCCGGCTGCGCCTCGGCCGGATCGGTGGTGACCGACTCGACGACGACGGCGGGGACCACGACGACGGAGCCGGAGATCGGCAGCGTCGACGTCCCTTCGTGGTACCGGTAGCTCACGGTGCCGCTGAGGGAGCTGCTCCCGGCGGCCTGGGCCACGGGCACGCGCACGTCGTACTCGTGCGTGACCGATCCGCCCGCGGGAACCGTGGTGGCGCGAGGGCCGACGGGGGTGACGGTCCAGCCCGTCGGTGCCTCGAGCACCGACGTGACGGCGGACAGCGACTCGTCGCCGGTGGCCACCACCACGACCTGGACGCGGAGCACGTCACCGGGGAGGTGCTCGCCCAGCGGCACCACGAGCCGGGCCACCATGCCGACCAGTGCGGTCGACGCGGCCGACAGTCGCTCGTCCACCGCCCGCAGGGGTTCGGTCAGCTGGTCCGCCACCGCCGGGGCGATGCGTCCGCGGTCGGCCTGCTCCGTGACCCAGCGGTCGAGGGTGGCCGCGGTGGCCAGTGCGCGGTGGACGTCGGCGGCGGTCGCGACAGCACCCCCGGACGCCAGGCGCGATTGCTGCGCATCGGCCACCTCGCGGCCCAGCTTGGCCAGCTGCGCCTGCAGGTGCAGTTGGGTCGGGACGCCCAGCTCGCCGCGCGCGGCGAGCTCGTCGACCAACGCGACGAGCGAGGCCACCTCCGCGCCGGCCTCACCGATCTCGCCCAGGACCGCGTCCGTGGCGAAGGCGTACGACCCCGACCCGATCTCGTAGACCGCGACGCCCTTGTCCATCTTGACGAAGCGGACGGCCTCCGCCTGCTCGGCGGGGACGCCGCCCTCCGTGACGGCCCATCGGCTCGCCGCCGGCATCCGGACGGTAGCCGTGGTGTTGCCCGGCACGGTGACGTCCAGGGTCAGACCGGCGTCGGCCTGCTTCCAGCTGCTGGTGATCCGTCCGTAGCGCGTGTCGTAGCCGTAGTTGGCGAACGTGATGCCCTCACCGGGCTGCGGCGCGATCAGGATCTTGCGGTAGCCGGGCTCGAGCGCGGAGACGCCGGCCAGGGTGCTGTACATCCACTGGCCCACAGCACCGTAGGCGTAGTGGTTGAAGGAGTTCATGCCGACGTCGCCGAAGCTGCCGTCGGGCATGATCGAGTTCCAGCGCTCCCAGATCGTGGTGGCCCCCCAGCCGATCTCGTAGCCCCACGAGGGGTAGTCCTCGTTCTGCAGCAGCCGGTAGGCGATGTCCGTCCGGCCGATCTCGGTCAGCGCGGGGAGCAGCCCGTCGACCCCAAGGAAGCCGGTCGACAGGTGCCAGTCACGCCGCTCGATGGTCTCGACGAACTGGTCCGCGACCTCCTCCTGCTTGTCGGCCGGCACGAGGTCGTTGGTGATCGTGAGGATGTAGGCCGTCTGGCTGTCACCCTTCACGGTCCCGTCGGCCGCAATGAAGGCGTCCTGGTAGGCCTGGCGGATCGCGCGGTACCGGTCCATGTACGTCGCCGCGTCGCCGTCCCGGCCGACCGCCGCGGCCATCTGGGCGAACTGCCGGGTGCTCTTGGCCACGAAGGCGGTGTCCAGCACGTCCGCCGGGGTGGGGTCGTCCAGGTTCAGCCAGTCGAGGTACCCGCCGGTGGAGCGGATGTACCCGGTGGAGTCCGCGGCGAGGTAGTCGACGTACTTCTTCATCGCGGCGTAGTTCTCGTCGATGACGTCGGTGTCCCCGTACGCCTGCCAGAGCGTCCACGGCACGTTCACGCCCGCGTCGGCCCAGCCGGCCGGGCCGTAGCCGCCGTCGAAGCGGCCCGGGATGATCGGCGCGACCCCCGGGAAGGCGCCCTCCGCGTTCTGCGTGTCCCGCAGGTCCTGCAGCCACTTGTTGAGGAACGCCTGCGAGTCCATGTTGTAGACCGCGGTGCGGGCGAACACGTTGATGTCGCCGGTCCACCCCATCCGCTCGTCGCGCTGCGGGCAGTCGGTGGGGATGGACAGGAAGTTGCCCCGCATGCCCCACACGATGTTGCTGTGCAGCTGGTTGACCAGCGGCGACGAGGTGGTGAGCTCGCTGACCAGGTCGCCGTCGGTGCCCATGACGACACCGGTGACCGCGGACGCCGGGGGCGCCTCGTCTAGGCCGGTGATCTCGACGTACCGGAAGCCGTGGAAGGTGAACGTGGGCTCGTAGGTCTCCGGACCGTCGGTCGCGAAGGTGTAGTAGTCGGTCGCCTTCGCGCTGCGCAGGTTGGCGGTGTAGATCGAGCCGTCGGGGTTGAGCACCTCGGCGTAGCGGATCCGCACGGTGTCGCCCGGCGACCCGCTGAGCGTGAAGCGGCCCTTGCCGACCATGTTCTGACCGAGGTCGTAGATGTAGGCGTTCGGGTCGGGGGACTCGAGCCGCGTCGCGTCGAGCTCCTGGGTGACACGGACTGGCTGGTCGTCCTGCGGCTCGAGCTTGTCGGTGGCGCCGGGGAGGACGTCGACCTGCTGCCAGCTGCCGGCGTCGTAGCCGGGCTCGGCCCAGTCGCCGATCGTCGCCGCACGGCGGGCGTCGTAGGACTCGCCGTCGAGCAGGTCGGCCGAGGTGATCGGACCGGGTGCGGTGCGCCACGAGTCATCGGTGGTGACTACCTGTGAGGTGCCGTCGGAGTAGTCGATCCGCACCTGCGCGATGAGCGAGTCGCGGTCGCCGTAGATGTCCTGGCCGAACATCGCCACCCGGCCGGAGTACCAGCCGTGGGAGAGCTGCGCCCCGAAGGCGTTGGCGCCCGCGCGGATCTGGTCAGTGACGTCGTAGGTCTGGTACTGGACGCGCTTGTTGTAGTCGGTCCAGCCGGGGGCGAGCTCGTGGTCGCCGACCCGCTCGCCGTTGAGCTGGAACTCGTAGACGCCCTGCGCGGATGCGTAGACGCGGGCCCTGGTGACCTCCTTGTCGGCGGCGTCGAAGTCGGTGCGCAGCAGCGGGACCTCGTCGGGGATCGCCAGCCAGGCCTCGGGGCCGTTGGCGTCGACGAGCAGGCCGCCGTCGGTGACGGTGCCGGCGGAGAAGGTGCGGTCGCCGCGCGGGAAGTCGGTGTCGACGAGGACCTCACCGTCGGCGCTGGTGACGGTCACGTCATGGACCAGGCCGGTCTCGGCGCCGCTCGTGCGGAAGCCCATGACGCCGGGCCCGGTGTAGGTGCCGTCGGTGCGCGAGTCCAGCAGGACGTCGTCCACCCAGGTCCTGATCGAGGTGCCCGCCACGGTGACGCGGTAGCGGTGCAATGCCGAGAAGTCGAAGCCCGCCGGGAAGGACGTGGCCGGCAGGACCGAGTAGCCGCCGTCGCTCTTCACGTGCGGCCGCAGCGCCCTCGCGCTCTCGCTGATCTGCCACATGTAGGCGTTGCTCTCGTCGCGCCCGCGGAAGTAGACGCCGAGGGCGCCGGAGATGTCGGAGGCGGTGAAGTCGATCGTGTAGTCGGTCCACTCCGGGCCGACGAGGTCCCTCTCGGGCGCGCCGATCCAGTCGGCCTGCCACTCGCCGGCATCGAGGATGCCGGTCTCGAACTTGCCGGGCTCGCTCCAGTCAGAGGCCCGGCCGGCGTCGTCCCAGACCTTGACCGACCACACGTACGGCTGCTGGCTCTGGAGCGCGGGCCCGTCGTATACGACGTCGACGGACGTGCCGGACTCGACCGTGCCGCTGTCCCACACGTCGGGCGACGCCAGGCCGGCCTCGCTCGTCGCGACGTGGACCTCGTACGCGCTCTGCGTCACCCCGCGGCGGTCGGCCTGCAGCTGCCAACTGAGGCGCGGCGCGTCACCTCCGATGCCCAGCGGATCCTGAAGGCTGTTGGTGAGGAGGTGCGAGACCGACGGTGCGGCGGCGTCCGCCGTCTGCGTCGGGGCCGGCTGCGTCGGGGCCGGCTGCGCCTGCGCCGCCTGGGCGGGCAGGCTGGTGCCAATCATGGCAAGGCTCGCAGCGAGCGCGACCACGCCTGGGCGCAGCCGGCGCATCCCGGTCCGGCGAACCTTCACAGCGCCTCCAGAGATCCAGATGAATCGTTTCACATCTTTCGCGCCAGGATAGGTGTGCCTGGAGCAATTGTCAACGGGGGTAGGACCCGCAGCTCCGCGCGGAACCTGTGATGGCGCACCTCGTCGTGGTTGGCCGGATGTGGACATTTCATTGACCCGGTCCCAAGTCAGTGACAGCGTTGCGTTAGACGTTTGAAACGTTCTAATCGCCGACTCGGCGGGAACGCACCTCAAGAACCTCGAACAGTCGACCATCGGAGTCATATCGTGTTGTTCCGCACCCGGGCCGCGCTCGTCGCATCCCTTGTCGCAGTTCTGGTGCTGCCAGCGGCGCCGGTGGTCGCCTCGTCGGCTGCCGCGTCCACGTCGGCGCCGGTCGTTTCCCACCTGCTCACCAACAGCCTGGCGGACCCGCTCGGCATCTCCGGTGACGCGCCACGTCTGTCCTGGCAGCTTCAGGCCGACCGCCGCGGCGTGACGCAGACCGCGTACGAGGTCCATGTCGCGACCACCGAGGCGGGCCTGGGCTCGCCCGACGTGTGGGACAGCGGCCAGGTTCAGTCCGGCGAGTCGGTCGACGTCCCCTACGGCGGCCCGGTCCTGACCTCGCACACCCGCTACGTCTGGTCGGTCCGGGTCTGGGACGACGCCGGAGCGGCATCGGCGTGGAGCGCGCCCGGGTCCTTCGAGACGGGGCTGCTCGATGCCGGTGACTGGGAGGCCGACTGGATCGGCGACGCCCGGGCCGCGCTGCTCCCCGACACGAACACCCAGCAGAACTACCCCGCAGCGCTCCCACCCGGCGGCACGCTGGGTCAGACCTTCCAGGCCGACCGCCCCTTCGACGAGGCCGCCGGCCGGATGCCGACCTGGAACACCGCCGACTCCGACATGACCGTCTCGCTGCGCCGCGACGGCCCCGGCGGCGAGCTGGTCGCCGAGCGCCGGGTGGTCGACCACCCCGACAACGAATGGGGTTCGGTCTCGGTCGACGAGCCGTTGCCGGCCGGCACCTACTACCTCGAGATCTCCGCCGCCGAGGGCACCGTGGGCTGGTGGAGCCACAGCGACGACGTCTACCCCTACGGCACGGCGTTCGCGGACGGTGCGCCCGTCGCCGGCGACCGGACGATCCGCTGGAGCCCGGTCGAAGCCGCCGATCAGGCCCTGCCGGTGCTCCGCAGGGACTTCACCGTCCGCGACGAGCCGGTGGTCAGCGCCCGGGTGTACGCGGCGGCGCAAGGCGTCTACGAGCTGAGACTGAACGGCGAGCCGGTGGGCGACCACGAGCTGGCTCCCGGGTGGACCGACTACAACAAGCGCATCCAGTACCAGACCTACGACGTGACCGACCAGCTCCAGGCCGGGGCCAACGCGATCGGCGCGGAGATCGGCGACGGCTGGTTCGCCGGCCGGCTCGCGAACTTCGGGGACGAGAAGTACGGCAGCCAGACGGCCCTGATCTCGCAGCTGCGCATCGAGTACGCGGACGGCGGTGTCGACGTCGTGGGGACCGACGCCTCGTGGCGCAGCACACCGGGCGCGATCGTCGCCGCCGACCTCCTGGACGGCGAGAGCTACGACGCTCGTCGGGCGGTCGAGCTCGGGGCGTGGTCCGAGAGCCCGTACGACGACAGCGGCTGGGACGCGGTCGCCGTCCGCCCGTCGGCCACTGACAAGTTGGAGCCGCAGCAGGACCAGCCTGTCCGCGTCACGGAGCGCCGCTCCGCCACGGCCATCGCTTCACCTACTCCTGGCGCGTACCTGTACGACCTCGGTCAGAACATGGTGGGCAAGGTGAGCATCACCCTCAGCGGCGCAGCGGGCCAGACCGTGAAGATCCGGCACGCCGAGGTGCTCAACCAGGACGGCACGATGTACGTCGACAACCTCCGGAGCGCGAAGGCGACCGACTACTACACGTTCGCCGGCTCGGAGCCCGAGACGTACTCACCGTCGTTCACCTTCCATGGCTTCCGGTACGTCGAACTGAGTGGCGTCGACAGCGCCCCGCCGGCGAGTGCGGTCACGGGCCTGGTGATGGGCACGGACGGCGACCTTGTGAGCGAGTTCGAGACCTCCTCGCCGTTGGTCAACCAGCTGCACAGCAACATCGTGTGGGGCATGCGGGGCAACTTCCTGTCGATCCCGACCGACTGCCCCCAACGCGACGAGCGGTTGGGGTGGACCGGCGACATCAACGTCTTCGCCCGCACCGCGGTCTACAACATGGACTCGCAGGCGTTCCTCAACAAGTGGCTGCAGGACCTGCGGGACACGCAGAACGCGGAGGGCGCCTTCCCG
>Ga0209539_1001271_pt1 | contig 13758 bp, 10 predicted proteins | sample BarGraNGADG00312_2_FD_184499 | JGI IMG/M metagenome (GOLD analysis project Ga0209539, IMG submission 184499) | Arctic peat soil microbial communities from Barrow, Alaska - Barrow Graham LP Ref core NGADG0011-312 (SPAdes) (version 2) | ecosystem: Environmental > Terrestrial > Soil > Wetlands >... | reverse complement strand
ATGGGAAATACTAATGAAATATACTAAATCAGCAGATATTGGAATGTGTATTGAGAAAGACACAAACCTTAATTACAGATATAGTCTTCCAAATAAACTTTTCGACTATATCTCCGCCGGTATACCTGTGATTGCCAGCAACCTTCCTGAAACAGGTAAGATTATAAATGAAAAAAACTGTGGACTGATAATTGGCAAAGTAACTCCGGTAGATCTATCGAACGCATTTTCAGAACTTAAAAACAATCCGGTTTTATTGTCGGAACTTAGAAGTAATTCTGTTTTGACATCAGAAAAGCTTAATTGGGAAATTGAAAGTGAAAAAGTCAAAGAATTTTATATCAAAGTATTATTTTGAATAATTACATCCAATCCGAAATCCGAACTCCGAAATCCGAAATCATTTACTCCTGTAACCTGATAAGCTTGAACTGATAGAAAATTGTCTCTTAGATCAGATGATTATAAAATTCATTTCTTTTCCAGCTTTTCCAATATTTTCAGTATAATTTTATTCTGGTTTTCTAAGTGCATAAGTATTGTTTCAATTTCACGCTCGGCTTTTGTATTCACTTCAAAATCTGCTTCAGCGCGTGCTTCGGCGTGATCGCTCTGCAGGTTCTGACCGATCATAATCAGCGGCATCAGGAATATCTGAATCATATTGGAGATAAAGAGCCATAGTACAAAGGCAGGGAAGGGGTCGAAGCGTACCGCTTTAGGCGCCAATGAATTCCACCCAAGCCAGACTACTGTCCATAAGAAGATTACAAAAAAGAACCCCATGGTACCAACATGTTTGGTGATCCAGAGTGCAAGTTTATCAAGACGTGACAATTTTTGTTTCAACTCAATATTAGCATTGCGGATTGGTTTACGGATGGCTTTCAGTTCAATTAATGTCTTTGGCGCAAGGTCTTTCATATCTGGTTATCTTATTATCAGGTTTTTCTCTGTCAGATGTTTCATATTTCCATTAAACATAAGGATTCTATATGATAAATAATACCCGGGCAGAATTACGATAAAATTATTAAAAATGCAATGAACAATCTGATATTACTTTATTAATTGATCGTAAAGATTTAAAATATATTCCGGTTATTTTGTATTTCAGGAATTCGTAATATTGTCTTGCTCTTTATTAAATTTGCTTATAGCATCAGGTTAATTAAGTATAATGGAAATGGTAAAATATCATTCTGTAACAATAAACAAGTTGCGCCAGGGAGCGGATTCTTATATAGAAAGATTAATAAAGGAGGGGGAGCATCAGCTGTTGGATTTTAAATTTGAAATTTCCGATTCAAGAAAAATCGCTAAAACTCTCGTAGCTTTTTCCAATTCAGATGGGGGTACCCTGCTCATTGGAGTAAAAGATAATGGCAAAATATCGGGAGTTCGTTCCGATGAAGAATTCTATATGGTACAGGCAGCAGCAGGTATGTACTGTAAACCGGAAATCGGATTCGAATCAAAAAGATGGGTGGTTGAAGGCAAAACTGTTCTTGAGATTACAATTCCAAAAGGCGTAAACTACCCTTATTTTGCACAGACAGAGCCAAATAAATGGTTAGCATATATAAGGGTAAAAGATGAAAATATTTTGGCTTCAGCAGTGCATCTGAAAGTATGGAAGAATAAGAGTCACAATAGTGGTATATTGATTGAATATGGTGAGAAAGTAAAGAAATTGATGGAATATCTTGAAATAAATCCATCAATCTCAATATCGAAATTCTGCAGAACTGCGTTTCTTCCGAAAAGTGCTGCAGAAAATATTCTGGCTGATTTAATCTATTTTGGATTGATTGAAATAGTCTACCATGATAAACATTTTATCTACAAACTAAAAACCAGGAAATCGGGAGAACTCATTTAACCTTTGTAGGGCCGTTCATTTCTTGCCCAAGGGGGAAAGTCTGCCCCGCAAAGTGGGGGTTGGGAAGGGGGTAACTTGCTAATAAAAATGACTTATATCAATAAGTTGACAATATGTTAACATTATTGGAAAGAATTACACTGCCGACAGGCAGATTTTCGTATATCGCTTAGCTTCATTGTCGAATTTGGCGCAAAAAATAAAAATTAAGAGATATTTTTTTACTTTTGCAGTCACAAAATGGCAATTCCGTGAGTAAAAATTAATGTAAGTAATTCTTTTAAACGGTTTGCAATTCTTAATTTGTTGTCCGGTAAGAGACCTTTTAATGACAACATAAAAACTATAAAGACCTTACATTATTTACCAGTGATGATGAATGCTATATTATTTCTTATTATTTTATCTCTTACATTCCCGGTTTTTTTTATCACCAAATCGTTAAAATATTATTATACCCTGTGTTTGCTTACGGGTGGTATAATTTTAACTTCTGTATGGTGTTTTGAAGTGCTTGCAGGTAATATTCAACAACTGGATATACAGTTATATTTATCGCTTTTTCAAAGAAATTTTGTTTTAACAATAGACAGACTTTCAGCATTTTTTATAGTAGTGGTTAATATAACCGTTTTTACCGGGTTCCTTTATGCCAGAGGATATCTTCAGCCTTATTATCAAAACAAAAATGCTTTGGGTTTTTCGATACATTACTTCTCATACATCTGGCTTTATCTTTCGATGATAATGGTAGTGATGATACGTGACGGATTGTCTTTTCTGATTGTTTGGGAGATAATGGCTTTATCATCGTTCCTTCTTGTTATTTTTGATGCAGAAGATCGTACCATTTTGAAAACAGGAATAAGCTACCTGATACAGATGCATGTAGGTATGTTTTTTATTCTAATAGCTTTTTTAATGGTCGACAAAGCCACGGGGCAAATGAGTTTTGATGCACTTAAGCTTTATTTCTCAAACCATTCTAATCTGTTGCTTTTTATTCTGTTCTTTATCGGTTTTGGCATAAAGGCTGGTTTTATTCCGATGCATACATGGCTGCCAGAGGCACACCCGGCAGCTCCATCGCACGTATCTGGTGTAATGTCAGGGGTTATGATAAAAATGGGCATTTATGGCATTCTGCGGGTGCTTATGTCGGTACAAAATGATTTGCTTGTAATAGGTCTCATACTACTGTCAGTTTCTCTGGTATCAGGCGTGCTTGGCGTAATGATGGCTATTGTTCAACATGATCTTAAGCGATTATTGGCGTACCACAGCATTGAAAACATAGGTATCATAGGTATAGGAATTGGTTTGGGGGTGATTGGCCTCGCAACAAATAATACGGCTTTAACTCTCCTGGGTTTTAGCGGAGGCTTGCTTCACGTGATGAATCATTCTCTATTCAAATCCCTGCTTTTTTTTAATGCAGGCTCGGTATATAAGGCCACACATACACGAAACATTGAACAACTCGGTGGGTTGATGAAGAAAATGCCTTATACGGCAATTCTCTTTTTAATTGGTTCTCTGGCTATCTGCGGATTACCTCCATTCAATGGTTTTATTTCAGAATACCTCATTTACCTGGGTATGTTTAAAAGCCTGTCAGCTGCCAATCTATATCAATCAATCATTATTTTAGGAACTATTGTCGGTTTTACACTTATTGGAGGATTGGCAATTTTTTGTTTTACAAAAGCTTTCGGAATTGTATTTCTGGGAGAACCACGCTCAGAAAAGGCACTGATAGCCAAAGAAGTGGGGAAAGACATGATTTTTCCTCAATACATCACTATAGCTTTTATAGTACTTATAGGATTGGCATCAGCCTATTTTGTAAAACCGGTTTTTAACATTGTAACTCAGGCGTTCGGATTATCCGGTAATTCTATGGTATCAGAATCTACTGTAAATAACCTCACCCAAATAAGTATCCTGAGTGGGATATTTGTTCTTATAATTATTGTTTTGCTCGTTTACAGGCATTTTCATCTTAAAACCAAACGAATTGATGTTGGGCCGACATGGGGCTGCGGCTATACCTCCGGCACCTCTAAACAACAATATACCGCAACATCATATGCTTACAATTTTAATCATCTGGCAAAGCCCCTCCTCCAGACAAAGAAATCAATGACTGACATTCGTGAAGATGAGATATTTCCAGGGAAAAGAACTTTCATCTCACATAGCGACGATATTTTTAAAATGTATTTTATTGATAAACCGATAGATTGGTTTTCAGGCCTTCTGAAAAAGATTGCAGTAATGCAGACCGGGAAGATACAGCATTACATCTTATATGCATTTGTCTTTATGCTACTGGTTTTTCTATTAACTTATTTTAACCTTATCTGAATATGATCGGATTTGTCTTGATTTTAATTGCAGCATTCTTCTTTCCCGGGCTGATATATCGAACAAAAAGTATTGCCTCCGGACGCAAAGGGCCTGGAATATTTCAGCCTGTTAAAGATATAGGAGTGCTGATGAGGAAAGGCAGCGTTTTCAGTAAAACCACGGGACTGGTATTTCAGATTGCTCCGGTTGTTACACTTTCAACTATTCTTTGTGCTTTACTGGTGATACCATTTGCAAATCAGAATGCTGTTATTTCTTTTGAAGGTGATTTTGTTTTTTTCGCTTACCTGCTTGCGTTTGGAAAGTTTTTTGCAATTATTGCCGCACTTGATACCGGTAGCAGTTTCGAGGGAATGGGTGCAAATCGTGAGGCGTTTTTCTCAATGCTTACGGAACCTGCATTTTTTATTCTGCTGGCAACTTTTGCCATGTTTACCGGTTATACTTCTTTCTCGGATATTTTTAGTCACTTTTTCATCACAGATAGTCATTATGTATTGATATATAGTATTATTGGCTTTTTCCTGTTTGTTCAAATTGCCATGGTCGAAAACAGCAGGCTCCCGGTTGATGATCCAAAAACACATCTCGAGCTTACCATGATTCATGAAGTTATGATACTGGATAACAGTGGATTCGATAAAGCATTGATTCATATTGGTTCGTACCTGAAGTTTGCCATTTATGGTGCTTTGATGTATAATGTTATCGTGCCTGCCGGATGGAACATTTTTCTGCAGACTGCATTGTTTTTGGCAGTTCAGGTGGCGTTTGCATTAATCATAGGCCTTATAGAATCGTTCAGAGCCCGGAACAAAATGAACAAAAACCCAAAATTTATTCTGACCATCTCGGCTATTGCATGGATAGCTTTTGTGGTAATTTTAATCTTAACCGACAAATTAAGTTAATAACATAATATGGTAAATTATCTGATAGTATTATTTGCGATAACTCTAATGTATTTTGCATCCGCGGAGCGATTAATTATTTATATAAGGCTTATTGCAGTTCAGGGATTATTATTGTGTGGTATTGCCATATTCGAGCTTAAAGAAATAAATGGTGCAAATCTGATATTTGTAGTGTCGGAGACATTGATTTTTAAGACTATTTTAATACCATATCTGCTGTCCAGGATTGTTACACGTTCCGGTATATCTAAAGTGTCCCGGCTGGCTATGCCAGGGTTTTATTTACTCATATTATCAATTTTCGCACTCTTGATAAGTGTTATTCTGGCAAATTCCCTGATTAATCCATATATCAATACTATATACATGGCAATAGCTCTTTTTACTTTATTTACCGGTTTGTTACTTATTGTAACCCATAAACTGATAATCTCGCATTTAATAGGCTTTTTAATTATTGAGAACTCGGTTTTTATGTTTTCACTTGCAGTAGGAAATGAAATGCCAATGCTTATCAATATTGGAATATTACTTGACATTTTTGCGGGAGTATTAATTCTTGGTTTTTTTGGATTACGACTTAAGCAGCATACAAATGAATTGACCATGTTAAAAGATTAAAAGATGACACTTTTATTGTTTTTTATCATTTCAGCTTTAATGAGTATTTCAATAGTTTTACTTAAAAACAAAACTATTACTAAGGTCATAACTATAGGCTACGCCTTAATACACATCTGGTTTACAATTTATTGCTGGACCAATTTGAATAAAACAGAACTGAGCTATTTCACTTATAACAGCGCCGGTGTGTTGTTGCTCTCAGTTTTATCGTTTTTAACTATTCCAACTGTTTATCATGGATTTATTTATGGAGCCGGTGACGATGTAAAAAAATTTAATATTTACCATGCCGCCCTGATTGGCTTAATGACTTTTATGTCGGGTGCCTATCTGGCAAATGGAATGACTGTATTATGGATTTTTGTAGAAGCTACCACATTGGCTGTTGCAGCCCTGATATATCACGACCGGACTGAAATGGCCCTGGAAGCTACATGGAAATATGTATTTATCTGCTCAACCGGGATTGCTTTGGCTTATTTAGGCATTTTGTTCTTAGGATTTATTTATGGCCGCGGAGATGCCGCTAACCTTTCTTTTGCATCTTTTGCGAATATTATCAACAATGCCAATCCCCTTTATCTCAAAATCGCTTTTCTATTTGTATTAATTGGCTTCAGCACCAAGATGGGACTTTTCCCCATGCACACTGTTACCATTGATGCACATTCTGTAGCGCCTCCTCCGATCAGCGCATTAATTTCCACAACATTGATGAATGTTGGTTTCCTGGCTATTTTTCGTGTTTATACCTTGTTTTCTTCATCATCTATTTTGCCCTTCATGAATCACGTTCTTATCCTTGCAGGAATTTTGTCATTGTTAATTGCTGCAGGATACATGCTTAAAGCAAAACACCTTAAAAGGATGCTTGCTTATTCAAGTCTTGAAAACATGGGCTTTGTAGCGATAGCTATTGGTGTCGGGGGTGTTGGTTATTATGCAGCGCTGCTTCTGTTAGTGTTACATTCACTGACAAAATCAAGTCTTTTTTATCAAATGGGGCAGTTGTCACGGGTACTTCATACATTTAACCTGGATGAATGCGGCAGATACATGAAATTATATCCGGCAGGCGCCTTAGTCCTTATGATTGGAATGATATGCATTCTTGCCATTCCGCCATCAGGGTTGTTTATTACAGAGTTTTTAATCTTTAAAGGGTTGGTTTTCAATGACCAATGGCTAGTCCTGATTATTGCAATTTTGCTGCTTTGCTTTGTGATCTACGCTATGAGCACAAGGATCCTGCATATTGTCTTTTCCAACCCCAGAAATGCAGATAGTCTGAGACTATCAGATAAAGTTAACCCCGTTGAAACAATTAGTCAATTCGTACTTCTCGGAGTAGTGATTATTATGTGCTTTTATCAACCACCCTTTTTGGCAGATCTGATAAATCAAAGCATTGCGTTATTACCTAAATAGACTTATGATGAATCAACAATATTCAGAAATAAAAAATAATTCAAACCCGCTTGATCTTAGAGAAATACCGGTTTTAAAATATAATGTTTTTTATGATCTGATATCTGATTTTCTGAAAGACGAAGCAAAGCATTGCGTAGCCTATTACGGAGTTGAGACATCAGGTAATCTGAAATTATATTGTTGTATTGCTGATGACAATATTAACAGTATTACAGTGTTTGCTTACGAAATCAAAAAGGATGAACCTGTATTGAAATCATTAACTCCGGTTTGCTCCCAGCTTCATATTTTTGAGCGTGAGATTCATGAAAATTTTGGAGTGGAATTCGAAGGGCACCCATGGTTGAAGCCGGTCAGATATTCGAATGATCGTTCAGACAAATCAAAGAAAATAGAAAATTATTCTTTCTATGAGATTGAGAGCGAAGAGTTGCATGAGGTGGGAGTTGGTCCAATACATGCAGGGGTGATTGAACCAGGTCATTTCAGGTTTATCTGTAATGGGGAAAAGATTTTACACCTGGAAATTCAACTAGGGTATCAGCACCGTGGTATTGAAAAATTATTTATAGAAAAAAACGATGCGTTACAAAGATGTGTTCTTTCAGATAGCATTGCCGGAGATACTTCGGTTGGACATGCACTGGCTCACTCGCAGCTTATTGAATCATTAGCTGGCATTCAGGTCAGCGAAGCATTACAGATCGAAAGGTGCATCGCTTTGGAAATGGAAAGACTTGCCATGCACATTGGCGACACTGCTGCTTTATGCGGCGATGTTGCTTACCAGCTTGGACAAGTTGCCTGCGAAGCGCTCAGAACTACAATAATAAATACTACTCAATTTTGGTGCGGAAATCGCTTTGGTAAAGGATTAGTTCGCCCCGGGGGCAGTAATTATCCCTTGAGTAATAATATTCTGGACGAGATGCTAAGAGTACTTGAAGATACAGGCAGACGATATTCTGAAGTGACTGATCTTATTTATAACCTACCGAGTGTTCTTGGTCGAATTGATGATATCGGGATAGTTACAAAACAACAAGCTTTAAGCCTGGGTGCTGTTGGAATGACGGCCCGTACCTGCGGGATTTTACGTGATATCCGGAAAACCCATCCTTTTCAATATTATAAAAACTATCCGGTCCGACCGGTAATTATTGAAACAGGCGATGTTCTTGCACGCTGTATGGAACGAAATCTTGAAGTACGTGAATCGATGATAATTATTCGTGAACTTATTGAGATTTGGCGACAAAAAATTAAAGATATCAGGAAGCCTGATTATGCTTATTACTTAAAGCCAAACTGCTTTGCAATATCCATGGTCGAAGGATGGAGAGGTGAAATTTGTCACATCGCCATCACTGATAATAATGGAAATATTGCGCATTACAAAGTCAAAGATCCATCATTGCATAATTGGATGGCTTTAGCTCTGGCAGTGCGAAATCAGGAAATATCGGATTTCCCGGTGTGTAATAAGAGCTTTAACCTGTCGTATTGCGGAAACGATTTATAGTCTTATAGAGTAATTGAACTACTATGTTTAAAGAGATAAAAGTCCTGAAGAGTCATGGTAAACAATATGTTAAAAACCTTCGTACCCAGTCTGTTTCAGAGCTATTCAGAGGGAGACCGGTCATTTCAGGTGATATAACAAAAGATGAAATCAAAACTGTCTCTGCCGTCTGTCCGGTAATGGCCATTGACGGTAAATCAGGGTCTATTGATACAGGCAGATGTGTTTTCTGTAAGGAATGTTCCTTCCTGCTCCCCGAAAAGATCAGGTTCACAAATGATTACAGGATAGCATCCAATTTGAGGGAAGCACTTATAATCAAACCGGGTTCTGAATCTCTGATACGACTTGATGAAAACAGGGTCAGAAAAGAGATAAGAAGTCTTTTTAAAAGTGCATTGAAGCTGCGTCAGGTATCTGCCGGGGGAGATAATTCCTGTGAGATGGAACTTGCTGCTACCGGCAATGTAAATTTTGACTTAGGCCGCTACGGTATTGAATTTGTTGCTTCTCCCCGTCATGCGGACGGAATTGTGATAACAGGACCTGTTTCTAAAAACATGGCTGAGCCTTTGCAGATCGCCTATGATGCCACACCATCCCCAAAAATTATTATCCTTGCCGGCACTGACGCAATCAGTGGAGGTATTTTTGAAGGAAGCCCCGCACTCGACAGAAAATTCATTGAAAAGAATCATATTGATCTTTACGTACCCGGGAACCCGTTACATCCACTGACATTTATTAACGGAGTGATGGATTTACTGGGGATGTCTTAATGATATTTTCAACCACCCCGTCATAGCCTTCGGCTATGACACCCCTCCTTTAAAAAGGAGGGGAAACGCTTGAAATACAATATCAGTACCCCGAAGGGGGGAGGTGGTGGCCTTATTGACCTACGCTAATATCCCGCGGCCTGCCCGTCTTTCCTCGATTCAGAAGCTCCAAACCAGACTTTATTCTTCTCATCCCACATGATTGCCTGATAGCCTCCATACCCGCCAAGGTCCCACTGTATAGTATGACCCATCGACATAAGTTTTTGAATGACCTCTGTACGGAATCCGCTTTCAAGAAGTAAAATGCCTCCATCAGTCATCTGCTGACCTGTTGGTTCTGATGATCCTATATGATGAATCCTTGGAGCATCACCTGCTTCCTGGAGATTCATTTTGAAATCTATGAGGTTAACGACAATCTGAACATGTCCCTGTGGCTGCATATCGCCCCCCATTACTCCAAAGCTTATCCAGGGCTTATTATTTTTCGTGATAAAAGCAGGTATAATAGTATGAAAAGGTCGTTTACCTGGCGCATATACATTGTTATGACCTTCCGCAAGACTGAACATTTCACCCCTGTCCTGCAGCACAAAACCGAGTCCTGTCGGGCACATACCTGATCCCATTCCCCTGTAATTACTCTGTATAAGCGAAACCATATTGCCATATCTGTCAGCTACAGTAAGGTATATTGTATTGCCGGCTTCGATTTTGCCAGGATCGTAGATCTTTCCGGCTTTTTCCCTGTTGATAAGCTTACGTCTTTCAGCAGCGTATTTTTTTGAGAGAAGTTGAGTAACAGGTGTTTTACTGAAGAACGGATCGGCATAATATTTAGCCCGATCTTCAAAAGCCAGTTTTTTAGCTTCAGTGAAAACATGAATATATTCGGATGAACCAAAGCCCATTGCAGCAATATCAAATCCTTCAAGGATATTCAGCATCTGGAGAGCAGCAATTCCTTGTCCGTTTGGAGGTAGTTCCCAAACCTCGTAGCCTCTGTAAGTAGTGTTTACGGGCTCAACCCATTCAGAATGGTGACGATACATATCATCATAGGAGAGGAACCCTCCCTGTTTTTTCATAAATGCGGCAATATCCCGGGCAATGGACCCCTTATAAAACTCATAACGCCCACCCTTTACAATTTTTTCCAATGTGCTGGCCAATAAAGGGTTTTTGAAGATTTCACCTTTGGAGGGAGTCCTCCCGTTGGGCATGTAAACCTCTTTTATATTCGGATATTCTTTTAATACCTCCGTTCCCTTTTTTAGATAGTATGCAATGACTTCTGTAACAGGGAATCCATCTCTTGCATAATTTATAGCCGGTTGCAGTATATCTTTCATTGGGAGACGCCCGAACATATCGTGTAATTCAAACCATCCGTCAACGCAACCGGGAACAGAAACCGGCAAAGGACCGTACGCCGGGACAAAGTTAAATCCGTTTTCCTTAAAATATTCAAGCTTAAGAGAACGCGGTGACCTTCCGCTTCCATTTAATCCATATAGTTTCCCCTTGGCGGAGCTCCAGATTATTGCAAAAAGATCTCCACCTATTCCGGCACCGGTCGGTTCAACGACACCAAGAACAGCATCTGCAGCTATTGCCGCATCAATGGCAGTACCTCCTTTTTTCAGAATATCGAGCGCCACCTGTGTAGCCAGTGGATGACTGGTTGCTGCCATACCATTGCGAGCTATGACCTCAGACCTTGTGGCAAAATCATGACCGGTGATTCTATCCTGGGATTGTAGTTGAACAGAAAGGACGACCAATAAAGTAGTTGAAATCAGGACTTTCATCGGTACATTATTAATGTGAGACAAAGTTAAATAAATATGATCCACTTTATTACATTGCGACTCACAAATTTTGGTCATCTGTTTGACTTAGGAAACCTTTTGATAAATTAGCGCTTTGATAGTACAATCCGCTTATGAAATATACTTTTAAAATTTACACTATTAAACATGACAACTATTTGCAGGGGTACCTCCAGGAATGATAGAATAATTTCCTCAGAGGTAAAAGATAATTTTGATTATTTTGTTGAACAGTTTGATGATATACGGATTCTTAAATATAAACTTCCCGGGTTTGAAACCTTATCCCTTCAGCAAAAAGAGTATATCTACTACCTGAGTCAGGCATCTCTTATGGGAAGGGATATCTTATGGGATCAAAACTTCAGGTATAATCTCCTGATCAGAAAAACGCTCGAAGCTATTATAGGAAATTACACTGGTGATAAGGAAACAACTGACTACATAGCATTCTTGCTATATACAAAGAAAGTGTTTTTTGCAAATGGGATCCATCATCATTATTCAAATGATAAGTTCAAACCAGGCTTTAATGCGGGTTTTTTCGCGAAACTCATTAATGGCACAAACGATGAAAAGCTGCCTCTTTCAAAGGGACAAAGCTCTGATCAGCTTACTGCATTTCTGACGCCCATCCTTTTTGATGAAAAGTTGTTTCCCAGAAAAGTAGAGCAGAAATCAGGTGTTGATATGATTGCTGAATCAGCATCAAACTTTTATGAAGGGGTGAAACAGAAGGAAGTTGAAGAATTCTATGCACATAAAACAATACCTGATGATCCTCATCCAATTTCGATTGGCTTAAATTCCAGGGTTGTAAAAATAAATGGAAAGGTGACTGAAGAGGTCTATAAGTCCGGTGGAAAGTACGGTGCAGCCATTAATAAAATAATTCAATGGCTTGAGAAAGCTATTAACGCAGCTGAGACAGATAAACAGAAGGATGAGCTTCAAATACTGATAGAATACTACAAGACAGGTGATCTTAAAAAGTGGGATGAATATAATATTGCCTGGGTAAGTAACACCGCACCAATGGTTGATTACATCAATGGATTTATTGAGATTTATGAAGATCCAATGGGAATGAAAGCAACATGGGAGGCAATCGTTGATTATACTGACCTGGAAGCCACAAGGCGTACAAAAATAATAACTGACAATGCCCAATGGTTCGAAGATCATTCTCCAATCCATCCAAAATACAGGAAAGAAAAAGTTAAAGGTGTGGCGGCAAGAGTCATAAATATCGCAATGCTTGGAGGAGATTGCTACCCGGCTTCTCCCCTTGGAATAAACCTTCCAAATGCAAACTGGATAAGGAAGGAGGTTGGTTCTAAGTCAGTTACATTGGCAAACATTACCAAGGCATATGATGTGGCATCACGGGGGAATGGATTTCTTGAGGAGTTCGCATCTGATCAGGCAGAAGTTGAACGTATAAAAAAATATGGTTCAATTTCCGATGCGTTGCATACTGATCTTCATGAATGTGTTGGACATGCCAGCGGAAAACTCGCAGATGGTACTGATCCTAATGCCCTTAAGAACTATGCTTCTCCACTTGAAGAAGCCAGGGCAGATCTTTTTGCACTTTATTATATAATGGATAGAAAAATGACAGATCTTGGTTTGCTTCCGGTTGAGGATGCAGCTAAAGCCTCATATGATGCCTATCTGCGTAATGGGTTACTGACCCAGATTGTCAGGATAAAACCTGGAAAAGATATTGAAGAGGCACATATGCGGAACAGATCAGCCATCTCACATTGGGTTTATGAAAAGGGGAAAACCGGGAATGTTGTTGAGCTTTTCAAATACAATGGAAAGAGTTATGTCAAGATCAACGATTATCATAAACTAAGAAGTCTTTTAGGTGAGTTACTTGGAGAAATTCAGAGAATTAAATCGGAAGGTGATTATGAAGCAGGAAAGAGAATAATTGAAGATTTCGGGGTAAAAATTGATCAGAATCTTCATGCTGAGATTCTTACGCGTTATGAAAAACTTAACCTGGCTCCGTATACAGGATTTGTCAACCCTGATCTGATACCGGTCTATGATTCAGATGGCAGAATGACCGATGTGGTGGTTGAATACGTAAATAATTTTCTGGGCCAGATGCTGGAATACGGGAAGAATTATTCGTTTCTGTGATCAATTGGCTAGCTGAACCCTAACGATAGAAGCCTTATTATGATTTGCCTTTGATTTTCACCCCCCATCCCCCCCAAGGGGGGGTTAAGAAAAGAAACGGATCATAAAGTCCCCCTTGGGGGATTTAGGGGTGGAAAATCAGGAGACATGGATATTTAGTCAGAAGGTAAAAATTCATTTCATATTCTTCCAGAACTTTTCTTCCGATCTTTGCATCTCCCTTCTTTTTTTATTCTCAAGTAAG
>Ga0209539_1001268_pt1 | contig 13767 bp, 11 predicted proteins | sample BarGraNGADG00312_2_FD_184499 | JGI IMG/M metagenome (GOLD analysis project Ga0209539, IMG submission 184499) | Arctic peat soil microbial communities from Barrow, Alaska - Barrow Graham LP Ref core NGADG0011-312 (SPAdes) (version 2) | ecosystem: Environmental > Terrestrial > Soil > Wetlands >... | reverse complement strand
ATTCTGATCGTTATTACCATCCATGAATATTTCCATGCCTGGACGGCGTGGAAACTTGGAGACACGACCCCCGTCGAAACAGGGCGTCTCAGCCTGAACCCTCTGCGCCATCTGGACCCGCTTGGGACCCTCGCTCTCCTGTTGTTCCATGTCGGATGGGCACGCCCCGTGATGATCGATTTCGCTGCGTTCAAACACCCTCGCCGCGATACCGTCCTTGTCTCCCTGGCTGGGCCCGTCTCGAACTTTGCCACCGCTATCGTCGCGTATCTGTTCCTGCTCCTCGTGAAAAGTTCGGCGGGGACGGTCACGCAGTTCACCTACGTGTATATCGTCCTGAAGAGCCTCGTCGAGTTTTCGGTGGCCCTTGGCGTGTTCAATCTCCTTCCCATTCCTCCGCTCGATGGTTCCAAGGTCTTTTTCGCACTCTTCTTCAAGAGACCGGAACGGTTTCTTTACGACCGCGCAGTGGACCTGTACGGGACGGTCATTCTGCTTGCCCTCCTCTGGTTCAACATCATCGGTGGTGTGATGGACAAGGTCCTTGGTTTTATTCTGAATACTCTCCTGAGGCTGTGAGGTGCCTATGAAAAAGCGTATTTTGAGTGGCATGCGTCCCACCGGCAAGCTCCATCTGGGTCACTACCTGGGGGTGCTGGCGAACTACGTGAAGCTGCAGGATGAATATGACTGCTACTTCATGGTCGCGGACATGCATGCGCTGACCACCAAGTGGAACGAGAGTGGTTCGATTCGTGAGTACCGGCGTGAGATGGTCCTCGACTGGCTGGGGGCGGGACTCGACCCACAGAAATCTGCCATCTTCTGCCAGTCCGACGTGCCGGAACATGCCTATCTGTTCACGCTTCTAGCGATGATCACGCCCGTATCGTGGGTCGAGCGAAACCCGACTGTCAAGGAGATGATTCGGGATATGGACCTCAAGGATAATGTGAACCTTGGCCTGTTGAGTTATCCTGTCCTGATGGCCTCGGACATCATGGTATACCGTGCGGAAGCAGTGCCCGTTGGCAAGGACCAGGTCCCACACCTCGAATTCGCCCGTGAACTGGTGCGTACCTTCAACCACACGTATCACGTCGACCTTTTCCCAGAGCCTCAGCCTATCCTGAACGAGTTTCAGAGGCTGCCGGGCCTCGACGGACGGAGAATGAGCAAGTCTCTCGGCAACGACATCGTGGTCTCCGACCCGCCGGAAGTGACGGCGAAGCGCATGATGACGGCCTACACGGACCCCCTGAAGGTACGCAAGGATGACCCTGGTCACCCAGAAGCCGGTTGTGTCATCTACCAGTATCACAAGCTGCTACAGCCGGACACTGCGCCAGAAGCCAAGACTCAGTGCGAACAGGGCTGTCTGGGCTGTGTCGCCCACAAACGCTCTGTCGCAGCGATGGTCTCGGAGCAGCTGGTCGGGTTCCAGGAGCGCCGGGCTGCTTTTGCCGCCGATCCTCAGTCGGTTGACCGCGTTCTGGCCGAATTCTGGCCGAAGGTCGGGAGAAGGCCTCGGTGGTCGCCGCCGAGACCGTGCGGATGGTCAGGGAGGCCATGGGGATCTGAATGTGGCGGGACTGACGGATTCCGTGAACAATCTGAGACTCCTTGGGCGGGCCGGGCGGGCCGACGTCGCCGATGTCGTCGTCGAGCGCCTGGTGGACTTCTGCAGCATGACCATTCGGCGTGACGCCGGGGTCGAGGAGCATGCCGAGCTCGTCTACATGCTGGCAGATCTTCTCAAGCTGAAGAGCGAGTTCATCCTGTTCGGGCACGCGGCCGCGCAGGAGAAATCGTTGCAGGAAGGCATCAGAGCGCTGGACGAGGCGGGGTTGTACGCCAGGCCCATCATCGAGGTCCTCCAGGAAGTCAACGCCGGCAGAGTCCCGTACAAGAGACCCAATGTGAGGACAATGCTGCCACCTGCGGAGGAGCAGACGGGTGACGAGGTGTCGGACGCTCTTCTCGAGGCACTTGCCCGCATTGTTGAACGCATCGCAGCGCGCAAGCCCGTCAAGAGCGAGGACCAGCGGCCGGTCTATCTGAGCCTTCAACAGGTCATGCGGGAGCTTCGCGAGCTGCTGCAGGAGAGGGGAACTATGCTGTTTGAGGATATCTTCGACTCATCCGATTCCCGAGAGCGTGTGGTATTGAGCTTTCTCGCGATCCTCATCCTGACCAAGATGGGAGTGCTGCACATCGCTCAGCAGAGCCGGTTCGAGGGTATTGCCGTCGAATACGTGGGAAAACCGAATGACTGAGCGCACAGAAAGTCAGGAATTCATTACGGGGCTGGAGCTTCAGGCTGCGAAGCAGCGACTCGAGGCCATCCTGTTTGCGGCTGAGGGGCCCGTGGGTGTCCGCTATCTGGCGCGCCGGGCAGGACAGAACTTCCAGGCGACCCGGCGTCTCCTGGAGAGTCTTCAGGCTGACTACGCCAATCGTGGCGTCCGTCTCGTTCAGGACGGCCAGAAGTACTGCTTTTCTGTTCCAGACAAACTCACGCCTGAGCCGGCTCAACCCAGACCCAAGGTCGGCCTCTCCAGACAGGCCATGGAGGTCCTCGCTCTCATCATTACCAAGGGGGCGCTGGCACGCAAGGAGATTCTGCAGCTTCGCGGGGTCACGAGCGACAAAGCTCTGGTGTCACTCCTCGAACGGAAGCTCCTGACGACGAAACGGGACTATCTGAAGAAGGTTCTCGTGTATGACCTCTCGGAGGAACTGCTGGAGCGGTGGGGATTTGCGTCCCGCGAGGAGCTGCTCCAGGAAATCGAATCACGACGCCGAGGCCTGTAAGAACTGCTCTTCTGCCACTGCCAGCTCGTCGAACAGCTCCTCCCGTCGTACCTGCAGCTCGTGGATATGCACCGACAGTGATGCGATATCCGTTCCCTGCATGGTGGGTCCTTCTTCCTGCAATCTCCGGGTGAGATCAGCCTGCTCCTGTTCGATCTCGCCAATCTGGCGCTCGAGAAGCCGTACATGGGCTTCGAGGGCCACGAGCCTGTTGTGTGACGTCCGCGTGGACCTGGTAGTGTCCTGGACATTCGTGCGTCCAGACGGTGGGGTGCGGCCGACACGATCGTTGAAGAGCTCCTGCCGGTTTGCCGAGTAGTTTCCCTCCAGCACCGACACGTTGCTGTGTTCGATGAGGACGACACGGTCGGCAACAGCGTCGATGAATGTCCGGTCGTGCGATACGAACAGGACTGTGCCCTCGAATGCCCGGAGGGTCGAAGCGAGAGATTCGCGTGTCTGGATGTCCAGGAAGTTCGTCGGCTCGTCAAGGATAATCATGTTGGCTGTTTCCTTGGAGAGCAGTGCCAGCAGGAGACGCTGCTTCTCTCCACTGCTCATCGCCCCGGTCTGCTGGTCCATCTGATCGGCGGTAAAACCGAAACTGCCCAACAGGGCCTTGACCTCCGAGATGATCATCTGCGGACGGCGCGCCATGATCCACTCCATGGCAGTCTCTTTCTCGAAGAGCGTGTAGTTCTGAGGGAAGAAGGAGTACCGCACGCTTGGTCCCCAGTAGATGTCGCCGTCGTCGGGGACGATCTGCCCCATCGCTATGTCCAGCAGTGTCGACTTCCCTGCCCCGTTGCGGCCAAGGATGGCCACATGTTGACGAGAGAGGATCGTGACGTTTGCCTTGCTGAGAATCGCTCGGTCGCCGTACGACTTGCTGACGTGCTCGAGGCGCAGCGCGATTTCTCCACTCTCTCCCGTGTTGCGCAGCCGTACGTGGACGCGTTTGCGCATCGAGGCGGGTTCAGTCTGAACCTTTAGCTTGAGACGCTCCATGGCTTTCTCGCGTGAGGCAGCTTGGCTTGCGCGCGTCCCATAGCGGTACTTTTCGACGTACTGCCGCATACGTTCGATCTCCCGCTTGAGCTCGGCATCATGCTGGGTGCGGTCGGCTGCTTCGGCGTCCCTGACGCGGACATAGTCGGTATACCCTCCGCTGAACAGGCGCAGCGTCCCGTTTTCAATGACAAGAAGCTTGTTGCACACCTGGTCAAGAAACCAGGCGTCGTGTGATGCCACGAGAACCGTGGCTTGGAGTCCCTTGAGCTGGCGTTCGAGCCACTGTACGCCGGGAATATCCAGGTAGTTGGTGGGCTCATCCAGCAGCCAGATGTTTTTGGTATCGCTGACCAGCCGCGACAGACGCAGTCGAGAGATCTCTCCGGCGCTCATCGTCCCCGCAAGGCGGTCAAGATCTTCTGTGGCGAACCCGAGGCTGGAGAGCGCCTTGTTCATGTTGACGATGTAGTCGTAGCCACCCTGTGCCTCGAACTGCTCGGTCTGTCGGGCGAGCTCGGCGAGATAGTCATCGGTCTCAACAGCAGTGGATAGAAGGCGTTCCAGTTCGCGGATCCGCGCATCCTGAGCGCGGAGGTGTTCGAAAGGCTCAGCGACAATCTGCCGGGCAGTACGCTCGGGGTCCACGGGAACAGCATCGATGAAGCAGGAACTGTCACCACCGGTGATTTGGACCGTTCCGCCGTACTCATCATCATCCCCGGTAAGGATGCGGAGGAGCGTCGTCTTGCCGCTTCCGTTGGGGCCGACGATGCCGACCTTGTCTCCGGCACCAATGGCACAGTGCTGACACCGGAACAGGAGGCGGTCGCCGTACATCTTTTCAAGGTTTTCCAGTATAAGCGGCATGTTGTTGGGGGCATCCTATCAATTTACAGGTTGACCGTTTCGCGTATCATGATTCGCGGTACGAAACGAGTCTCAAAATTTATTATAGCAGTGAAACTGCAGCTACATACAGGAGCACCAACGCTTCTATCACGATCAGTATCCGGGAGGAACCATGAAAACGACAGTGACGATCCAGCGACTCATCTCCCGGCCGGTCTCGGTGGAGGGATCCTTTCCCCTGCCAGTAGCCAAGCTCAAGGAATTCGTCAACGTGACTTGGACCATACCCTTCTACAGTGCTGCCGAGTCGCACAAGGTCATGCCCATCCTGGCTGCGGAGATGAACGACCTGAACCCGGACCGCAACTGGTGGAAGAAGAAGTTCCCCGGCGCAAACCCCTTCTTCCATCATTGTTCATTCCTGCAGTACTACGTGGCCCATAAGAATGGTGAGCCCGTCGGACGCATCGCAGCCTTCATCGACCATTCCTATCGTGAACGCACAGTTCAGGGTGAGATTGGGTGGATCGGGTTGTTCGAGTCGTTCGATGATGACGAGGTTGCGGCTGCACTGCTTGACGCGGCCACTCAGGATCTGCAGCAGGCTGGCACCGTCAAGATCATCGGCCCGGCACGGTTCAATGCCAACGGTGAGGACGGTCTTCTTGTCAATGGGTTCGACAAGCACCCCATGGTCATGGAGCCCTATCAACCCCCATATTACACGCACTTTCTGGAACAGTGGGGAGTCAAGGAAAACGACTGGTATGCCTTTCGCATGACGCACGAGAGTGCTTCTGCTTACATGGAGCGCCTGGGTGACATGCGAAGCCGCGGGCAGGACCTCGAGCAACGGCTGGCACGCCAGGGCGTTGCTGTCAGATCTGTCAAAATCAGCGACTGGGCAAATGAGATCGCCCGAGTGAAGACCATCTATAACGTCGCGTGGGACACCAGCGTCCACCCACAGTTTGAACTGTTCTCCGAAGAGGAATTCGACTATCTCGCGAGCGGATTGAGGATGATTGCCATCGAGGACCTGGTCTTTGTGGTCGAAGATATGACGAAACCGGATCATCCTGTCATCGGCATGGCCGTAACACTGCCCGACCTCAACGAGGTGATCGAAGAATACGATCGACTTCACGCGGGCTACGTCCCCAGCGACCACATCTACGGGTTGTCGGACGTGCGGCGCGACCTGGGAATTTTCAGGTTGCTCAGGAATCGCGTCAAACACCGGAAATTCAGGTATGCCCGCGTCTTTGTCCTTGGGACGACACGCAAGAAGAATGGCATTGATGCCTTGTTGTATGAGAAGACGTATCTTGCGACTATCAAGATGGGAGTTCAACTCGCATCAGGGTCGCAGATTGCAGATACCAACCCCGAGATCTATGTTCCACTGTCGCATATGGGCAGCGCCGACATCACATGGAGAGTCTACCGTCATACGTAGGTTCAGCAACCTCGTGTCAGATGCTGGAACATTGTGTCATCATAGAGACGAGGGTGGTGCCGGGAGTGGGAATTGAACCCACACAGTGTTGCCACCGCGGGATTTTAAGTCCCGTGCGTCTGCCAGTTCCGCCATCCCGGCAGGGATGCCTGGATATAAAAATGGAGGCAGCACCCGGATTCGAACCGGGGTATGAGGGTTTTGCAGACCCTTGCCTTACCACTTGGCTATGCCGCCTCTGGAGCGGAAGACGGGATTTGAACCCGCGACACTCGGCTTGGGAAGCCGATGCTCTACCCCTGAGCTACTCCCGCACAATCATGTACGCCTGTATTCTACACGGCGCGGAGGCTTCTGTCAACCCTGATGAAGGCGCTGCGAGTCTTCTGCAGCCAGACGTGTAAAAGCAGCCATTGCGTCGAGTGTATGTTTGTCGATCGGACGGGAATTCTGGCGCAGATAGAGCAGCGTCTGCTCAAGGGCGCGCAGCATTGCGGTTTCGAGACTGGTGAACAGCAGAGAACGGACTTCCTCGACGCCAGCGAAATGGCGGCCCGGCTCACAGTAGTCGGCAAGGAAGACGATCATCGCCAGTCGGCCCATGTGAGGGGCGCCGGTCGTATGCAGAGCAATTGCCCGTAGAATCTCAGGATCACCCACGCCAAAGTCGCGTCGGGCGATCAGCGCCCCGACTGGGGCATGGAGGACTACCGGGGCGAACGTCTCAGCCATCTCACGAACCAGAGAGTCATCGGTGTCTTTGGCTAACTCGAGCAGGAACGACTCGGGCTCATCCCTCGCGATGTCGTGCAGCAGAGAAGCGACGCTGGCCTTCTCCTCGGATACTCCCCAGAAACGGGCAAGTCTCACTGCCAGCGTCTCCACGCGGAGCATGTGCTTCAGTCGTTTTTTCGGAACACGCCCGGCGACGAGGTCGACCAGGTGGGCTCTCTCCTCCGGTATCACTGACCTCTGTACAATCCGTGCTCTGCAATATACGCAGCAACGGACGCGGGTACCAGGCCATCGACAGACAGACCCTGCTGCAGCCTGTTGCGAATCAGGGTCGACGACAGGCTGTCGAAGGGATTGATGGCAAACAGAGCTCTCGCAGGGACTTCCGGGGTGTCTGAACAGTGCCGGCCGGCGCGTGGGACGAACCATAGTTCGACTTGATCGAGGATGTCCTGGTATCGGTGCCACTGTGGGAACGACATAAGTTGGTCCTCACCGAGAAGCAGCACTGGCTTGCCCGCACCCAGCCCCGGACGGAGGCCTTCGAGCGTATCCACGAAGTAGGATGGTCGTGGCTCACGGCGCAATTCGACGTCGGAGATTTCTACACCGGGCACTCCTGCGAAGGCAAGCTGCAGCATTGCCACACGATCAGCATCGGATGCGGAGAGGCACTTGTCAAAGTCCGGGTTGGGAAGACCGGTGGGGATGAGAATGAGCGTAGAAAAGGCCATGAGACGAAGAGCCTCATGGCCGACAAAAACGTGGCCGGCGTGGACAGGGTCGAACGCTCCCCCATACAGCACAGTCTTCATCGTTTGGTGGTTGTCTCTTCCCCCAGAGTGAATACGTGGCCGCCGATCATGACGTTCTGTCCGTCATGGGCTCCCTTCTTGCGAAGAGCCTTTTCGACGCCGATCTTGCGCATCCTCTGGTCCAGCAATGTGACCTGGAACGGCTTCTCGAAGTCGGTCGTGTGGATAATCCGGTCGAGATAGCGTCCTGACGCACTGAGCATACCGTCGGGAAGCCGGGAGATTTCGAATGTCTCATCGGACAATTTCAGCTTGTAGATCCTCGTCACCTGTTCGCGGGGAGGCACAGGCGCAGACTGCACGAGAGCCAATCCATGTTCGATGACGGCATCAATGCCACGATTCTCCAGTGCGGAAATCATCAGGGGCTCGATACCTTGATGGACAAAGCGCGTATGAATCCCTGTCCGCTTCTGGGCAGAAATCACGTCGATCTTGTTGACAACAATCAATCGGGGCTTGCCTGCGAGCTGTTCACTGTATTGTTCCAGTTCGCGACAGAGCAGGTGATACGCCTGAACCGGGTCGGGATCGGACGAACTGCCGTCAACCAGAAACAGCAGAACCCGGCTGCGTTCGATGTGGGCGAGGAACTTGTTGCCAAGTCCGCGGCCTTCCGCGGCTCCTTCGACAAGTCCTGGAATATCCGCAAATGTGATGCGCTCACCGTTTGGCGAGAATGCTACACCCAGGTTGGGGGACAGTGTCGTGAATGGATAGTCAGCAATCTTCGGGTGTGCTGCAGAAAGCTTGCTCAGCAGTGTGCTCTTGCCCGCGTTCGGAAAGCCGACAATGCCAACGTCGCCAAGGACCTTCAGGCGCAGCCTGATGCGACGTTCCTGCGCGGGGATACCCTGTTCGCAGTACCTCGGGGCACGGTCGACGGATGTGGCAAAAGATGCATTACCTCGGCCACCGCTTCCGCCATTGGCTACCGTGACAGTCTCGCCCTCGTCGACCAGATCCGCCAGGACTTCCTCTGAGACAATATCCGTCAGGACGGTGCCCAGCGGGACGAGGATGGTAACGTCCAGTCCATCGCTCCCATGCTTGTTGCGTCCAGCACCCGGCTCTCCAGCCTGAGCCCTGAACGTCCGCTTCTTTGCGAAGAACTGAAGGCTCGAGTATCGGTCGGTAGCTATAAAGATGACGTCGCCACCTCTGCCGCCCTCACCGCCATCCGGCCCACCTTTCTCTACATACTTCTCACGGCGGAAGCTCATAGCTCCGTTTCCGCCGTGTCCCGAGGTGACTCGAACTATGACCTCATCGAGAATGCGGTCAGCTGAGTCTCTAATAGAAATGCTCCCTGTGTGCTAGTTCGCCTGTTCGGAAACAGGGAGCTCAGAAACAGGAAGCACATGAACGCGCTTCACGGTCTTGAGCGACTCGAACTTTACTGTTCCGTCGACGACGGCGAACAGGGTATAGTCTCGGCCCATCATGACGCCATTGCCGGCTTTGAAGTGCTCGCCGCGCTGACGCACGATGATGTTGCCTGACCGAACAACTTGACCATCATACAGCTTGACGCCGAGATATTGCGGGTTGCTGTCCCGCCCGTTACGTGACTTACCGCCTGCTTTCTTGTGTGCCATTGTTCACCGCCCCTCTTACCCGATCTCCGTGATCTTCACGTAGGTCGATGTCTGTCTGTGCCCTATGAGCTTCTTGTGCGTCGTTTTGTTCTTGTAGGTGAAGACACGGATCTTGCGGTCGCGCGTGGTACGAAGGATCGTACCGCTCACCTTCGCGTCCAGAACGTAGGGCTTGCCAATTTGAGTGCCGGCGTCAGTGGTGACGACGAGGACTTTGTCAAACACGATCGGCGTGCCGGGTTCGCTGGCGATTTTTTCCATCTTGACGGTCTCGCCGAGCTCGACCCGATACTGCCTTCCTGCTGCTTCAATTACAGCGTACATAGACTACCTCCACGAGGAATTGCTCGGTCGAGGCGGCCTTGCGGCACTTAGGGAACCCGACCAATGCGAAGAAAGTATACGGTGTTCGAGGCCCCTGTCAACCGTTCACAGCTTGAAATCGGGCCCCTCCTGAGTAGTATACCATTTGTGAAAACGATTATGATTGCGGGACTGGGCAACCCGGGTGCCGAATACGATGAGACACGACATAACGTGGGCTTCATGGCCCTCGACGCTATCGCACATTCATTCAAGGTTCACAAGTTCAACCACAATCGACTAGCGCACTGGGCAGCCGTCGACCTGGCTCTCTGTGACGAGCCGGAACCCGTCAGGATAGTATTGGTGAAGCCCCAGACGTTCATGAACAGTTCCGGCGTCGCTATCGCTCCAATGATGAAGGAACGCAACATTCTTCTCGAGAATCTTATCGTGATCCATGACGAGATGGACTTGCCGGTCGGCACCGTCAGGGTGAGCTTCAACGCCACAGCCGCAGGTCACAATGGGGTCCGATCGATTGCCGACAACTGTGGTGGAAAGGGATTCGTGCGGGTCCGCGTCGGCATCGAAAAGCCACGCAGCAAGGACGGCGTCATCGATTTCGTGCTGTCAAGATTCTCCAGGTCCGAGTGGCCAACCATCATCGATGTCATTGCGAAGTCGCCGACTGTCGTCCGAACCATCATCTGTGATGGGTTGATGGCTGCGCAGGAGATGTTCAACCACAAGGTGGCAAAGGACTGATGCAGTCTGGCTCGTTCGACCTGCTGTTGCGGCAGGCGCAGGCCAGCGCTCCCGAACTGTTCGTCAGATTCGCGCAGCTGCTGGAACGACCAGACTCTATCACGGTATCCAGTCCATCCAGCGGCTATCGACAGCTACTGCTGGCGGCTTTGGTCACACTCTGTCCTCGACCCCTTGTGATCGTCTGCCCTAGCGTCGACCGTGCGGAGGAACTGTCTTCGATGGTCCGCGGCATGTCCTCGGCGATCACGGGTGTGCGCCCCTTCGTAGTGCTGCCCGAATTGGGCGTCGAGATTATGGAGTACACGCAGTACTCGCGCCCACTATCGTTCGCCCGGGCCCGAGCCCTTGATCAGATCTATGCGCATGCAGAAACCGTCGTCTTCACGACGGCCCAGGGACTCATCGACCCTTCCATCCCCGCTGGCGATTTCACGGAGCTTGTTTCTACGCTGACTGTCGGGGACCGCATCATCCCACATACCCTGGCACGTCGGCTGTTGCAGATGGGGTACGAAGGGGTTTCCTCGGTCACCGAGATGAGTCAGTTCAGTATGCGTGGCAACGTATTCGATCTGTACTCACAGGTGGGAGAGTACCCGGCACGCATTGTGCTCGAAGGCAATGTCATAAGCCGTATCAAGCTGTTCGACCCCATGACACAGCAGTCAGTCGAGCCCGTGTCGTCAGTCGGAATCCTGCCGCCGTATCCCGTCGTACTGGATCAGGAGGCCCGTCGGAGTTTCGCCGCTGTGGCTGCGAAACGATGGAAGAAGGAGCGCAAGACCGCTGAAGGAAGCGAGGATCAGGATGCGACGCTTCTCGAAGACTTGGAGTCCTTCATTGCGACGACGAATAGCAAGGGGGTCAACTACTTTCTCTATCAGTATATGAATCCGGAGCGCATGTGCGGAGGCCTTGCCGGCTTGCTCGGACCCCGCGCCATAGCAGTGTTTGCCGACGTCGACCCCGAAGCCGAACTGACGCAGATCTTCGACTCTGCGCGGGAACTCTACGACCGGAGCATTCAAACTGGCTTCGTGCCATTGTCCAGCGCGCTCGACCAGGTGGAGCACACTGCCAGACAGGCTCTGGGCAGTTTCACCCGGTCGATTTCGCTCACCGCTACCTCAGCCCAGAACGCCCTGACGCCGGCCTCCCGCGAGTTGCCCCCACTGACGCTGTCGGGTTCCTTGAACGAGTACCTCAGCTTGCACGCCCCCGGAGAGACCGCAATCGACGTCGTGTCGTGGAATCCAGAGAAGGCCCAGCATCTGGTGATGGATACGATCGAGGATCCTGGTGTCATGGCAAGACTTGCCATTATCAAGGGTTCCCTGTCGGTAGGGTTTGCCGCAGAGGGATTCATGGTTCTGACGGACAAGGAACTGTTCCCGAAGGCCACAATGAGTCCCAAGAAGACGACCCGCTTTTCCCAGGCCATCTCGCGTCTCGAGGACCTGCACGAAGGCGACTACGTCGTCCATCGGGACTATGGCATCGGTGTGTTCAGGGGCATAAACGCCATGACGGTCGATGGTGTCACCCGGGACTATATCTCTCTGGAGTACAAGGATCATTCACTGCTCCATGTGCCTGTCGAGCGCCTGGGGTATCTCGAGAAGTATGTTGGGGACCGCACGGAGATAACCCTTGACGAACCAGGATCGAGGAAGTGGAAACGAGCGCGCAAGGAGGCTGCAGAAGATGCCCGGCGCATCGCCCACGAACTGCTCGAGACGGCGGCCAAACGCCATGCGCGCGAGGGCTATATGTTCAAGCCGAATCCAGAGTTGGAGGTACCGGTCGTCGATGCGTTCGCCTACGAGTTGACGCCCGATCAGTCCAAAGCCATCGCCGACGTCCTCAGCGACATGGAGGCGGGCAAGCCGATGGATCGCCTGGTATGCGGGGATGTCGGCTTCGGGAAGACCGAGGTCGCTATACGGGCCGCGGCGCGTGCGGTGTCAAACGGCAAGCAGGTCGCCATCGTCGCCCCGACGACCATTCTGGCGATGCAGCACTTTCGCAACCTGGAGGCCCGCTTCGAGCCGATTGGGTACAAGGTTGCACTGTTCTCCAGGATGGTAGGTTCCAGGGAACTCGCTGCCGACCGCAAGCTCCTGCACGAGGGCGGGGTCGACATCGCTGTCGGTACGCACAAGGTCCTGAATATGGCAGGCGACTTCAAGGACATTGGCCTGATGATTGTCGACGAGGAACAGCTCTTCGGCGTTCTGGACAAGGAGAAGATCAAGAAGATGAAAGCTGAGGTGGATGTGCTGACTCTCAGCGCCACGCCCATCCCACGCACGCTGGAATCATCTATCGTAGGTATCCGGGACATCTCCCTCATCAACACCCCACCGGTCGGCCGGTATCCCATCAGGACGTTCCTGATGCCCTTCGACGAGGAGCAGTTGACGCGGGCTATTCGTGCCGAACTGCAGCGTCACGGGCAGGTTTACTTTGTCCACAACCGCATCAATGACATCGAGGCCCGGTTTGCGCTGCTCGCCCGACTGTTTCCGGAGGCCCGCATCGCGGTAGCACATGGGCAGTTGAGGAGTGAAGTTCTGGAACAGATCATGCTCGACTTCTACGAAGGCAAATACGATATCCTCTTGTCGACCACCATCATTGAAGCAGGGCTCGATTTCCCCAACGTCAACACGATCATCGTCGACGAAGGAGAACGCTTCGGACTTGCCCAGCTGTATCAACTGCGTGGCAGAGTAGGTCGTGCTCAACGTCATGCCTATGCTTATATCTTCTATTCCCATGGCGTCATGCGTGAATCAGTCGCCTTCAAGCGTCTCGAGGCCATTGCCTCGGCCGTGGACTTCGGGGCCGGCCTGCAGGTCGCTCTCAAGGACCTGGAGCTGCGTGGCGCCGGTGACGTCCTGGGTGTGAAGCAGAGCGGCCGTTTCTCCGACGTCGGGTACCACATGTTCCTCTCAATGGTCGAAGAGGAGATCATGAGGGTACGGGGCCAGTACTCGGAGCCTGTGGCGAAGCCCGTGATCATTCTTGGCATGTCCGCCTTCATCCCCGAGACCTATGTGGCCGACTCAGGTGAGCGGCTGGCGCTCTACAACGCCGTCGAACGCGCTGGCAGGCAGGATCTGACAGCACTCGAAGAGCGGACCGTGGACCGCTACGGAGCTCTCCCTCCTGAGGTATCGGGGATCTTTGCGCTGAAACGCCTCGAACTGTCGCTGATTCCGCTCGGCGTATCGTCCGTCAAAGAGTCGGGCCACGTGCTTGTTCTCGAATTCGGTGCTGAGGAAGCAGCCACGCGGTTCCTTCGCGCCCATGTCGACCAGGTCGCCCACGCCCGAACTGTGCGGGACTCGGTGGTCCTTCCCATGAAGGCCGACCAGAAGCCGCTCTCTCTGCTTTCATCCTTGCTTTC
>Ga0209539_1001265_pt1 | contig 13771 bp, 9 predicted proteins | sample BarGraNGADG00312_2_FD_184499 | JGI IMG/M metagenome (GOLD analysis project Ga0209539, IMG submission 184499) | Arctic peat soil microbial communities from Barrow, Alaska - Barrow Graham LP Ref core NGADG0011-312 (SPAdes) (version 2) | ecosystem: Environmental > Terrestrial > Soil > Wetlands >... | reverse complement strand
AGTCAGAAACAAATTACTTTGAAACATTTAATTAACCCCGATTTGAATGTCGCAGCAGATCTTCAGATGGTTAAAACTATACTCAGGAACCTGATCAGCAATGCTATTAAATTTACAAATATTAATGGCGAAATCATAGTGAATGCCACCGAACTCAAACAATTTGTCGAAGTGGAAGTAAAAGACAATGGTATTGGAATTTCAGCCGAAAACCAGAAAAAACTTTTCCAAATCGACACATTTCATTCTACGCCGGGCACTCATGATGAAAAAGGTATCGGGTTAGGTCTTTTACTATGTAAAGAATTTGTAGAGCTGCACGGGGGAAATATTCTAATAGACAGCGAAACAGGCAAAGGGAGCAGATTTGCATTCACCTTACCGCATTATATATAGTCTGACGCTGCACATCCGGGATTTTCAGTTACCTGTAAATTATGCAACATTTTAACGGAATTTTGTAACAATTTAATATTTGAAAACATTGATTTTTATAGCATCAACACAACAAAACAGAACTAATGGGAAGTTCGATTATTAATCATCCTGAGACAAGGTTTATTGCCAGTGGATTATTAAGAAAATATCTAATAGGATTCGTTTTAATTCTTTTTTATAACGGGGTTATGGCAAATGCCCACCTGGCTTCAAAACAACAGATAGGGATGTTCAAAAACTCCAAAACCTGTGTTGTATTTGAAGATGGGATTACATTCTATAATGGCTACATAAAGGATGCAGTTCAGAAATACTGGAAATCTAACGACTATGAGTTTATCGACCAGAAAGAATTTGAGAAACGGCGGACCGACTCAAAGTATTCTTTTATAGTCCTTATGGATGAAGCTTTAGATAAGGATCCGGGAGGTGTAAAATACAGTTACATAAACCTGGTACTGGGGGATGCTTCAGATATTTTAACCCGGATGCCTGAATTCTGCAGCGTACCCATTTCATATTCAGGAGATAATGGCACTGATTATGAGTATGTTATACCTGTAATTATCAAATTCATGCAAATACATGTGAAAAATCTTGAGAAAGATCGTTTCCCTATTTCGTTAAATGGATTTAAATACTATAACAAAAGAGGTTTTAAAGACAAAGTCTTGTTATTGAATAAAGAAAAAATAGCTCCAAATGCAGATTCTCCCGGGATAATTAAAAACATATACCCATATTATGTTAAACTGCTTACTACCGCAGAAATTCAGGAGGAACTCACCAGGAATCCTCCAAATACATTAATGCATTTTCATGTAGGACCACCAAAGGATGCAGGAGCTGGCAAATGTTTTGAGATGATATTTGATAATGAAGGTAAAATGTATTATTACAATTCAAGGAAGATCACCAATGATAATCCGGATGGTTTTAATGTAAAAGATTTTAACAATATCAGGTAAAGGAATTTATTGAAAATAAATTACAAAATCAATGAAAATACTAATAATTGGATTTCTTGTACTATTCGGATGGTCAGCGCTTTCGACTCATTTTTATGTATGTAATGTTAAAGGATTGTGTAATGATCAGCTCACCTCCCCGATCGACAAAGCCGCTAATAAAGAGGTTACCACCATTGACACGTTAAATAAACCCATCAAGGTTGAACTGCCAGCTATTCCTGATAGTAAATTGATATACTTTGCATTTGATAAATCAGAATTTAATTCAGAAACCATAACTGAAAAATATTTAAATGAATCAAAAAAATACCTGAATCAGAACATACAATCCAGTCTTAGTATTACAGGCCATACTGACGCAACCGGATCGGATGGGTATAATCAGGCTCTGGGTTACCGCAGAGCTCAAAGTGTACAGCATTATTTTGTGAGTAATGGGTTTGCTGCAAATAAGATTATAATAGAATCAAAGGGCGAAAAAGATCCGGTTGATAATAATGGAACAGAAGCAGGAAGAGCAGCTAACAGGAGAGCAGTAATAACAATTAAACATTAATATCATGAATACTTTGACAATTCTTTTGGCACAGACGAAAAGTGAGGCAACTCTTGAAATAATTCTCATGTTGCTTGGTTCTGCAATAATTGGATATATAACGGCCTGGTTGTATTATAAGTCCGTTTATGAAAAGAGGATTAAAGTTATTGAAACCGAGAAGCATGAATTGAATAACAGAATTGTCAATCTTGATTCTGAAATATTCAATCTGAAAAAAAGCCTTAATGATAAAGACGAAGAGATTGAACATCTTAAACTGGAAATCAACGCTCTTAAAGCACTTCACGCAGAAGCTGTTCATGAAACAGACGATATGACGTTAAAAAACAAAAGAAACGAACAATTGCTTTATGAAAAAGATGAGGCCCTGGTTAATATTGCACAGCGAAAACACCTGCTCGATTATAAAAGTTTTGGAGTTGCTTCAGAGTCAGAAAAAGATGATCTGAAAATGATCAGCGGTATTGGTCCTTTTATCGAGGAAAGACTGCATGCATTGGATATTTATACATTCCGGCAAATAAGCAAATTCACTCCTCAGGATGTTAACACGATCAATGACGCTATTGAATACTTCTCCGGAAGAATCGAAAGGGACGAATGGGTAGCTCAGGCACAGGAACTTGTTCGCGCTGACGATCTGAGGATTGATCTGTTTAAACGAATAAGTGAAAGAAAGTCCGTGATTTATTATAACAGAATAGGTATTGCCAAAAAAGAAGAAGCAGATGATCTGACCATTATCAGCGGAATTGGAGGATGGATACAGGAAAAGCTTAACGCTCTTGATATATATACCTTCCGACAGATCAGCAATTTCACTAAGGAAGATATTGTTTCTGTTACAGATGCAATTGAATATTTCCCGGGCAGAATTGAAAGAGATGAGTGGATAGATCAGTCACGGGAACTTATAAGGATCGCAGGTAAAAAATCTGAACTTCTTAAGCGTATACGCGACAGGAAAGGAAGAATTTACTATGACCGGCTAGGTATTGCCCATAAATATGAAGCTAATAATCTCACCCTTATTGACGGACTCGGATTATGGGTTGAGGAACGATTAAATACCCTGGGCATATATACCTTCAGTCAGATCAGCAAACTAACCCACGCCGACATTGAGACTATTACAGAAGTACTTGAAATAATCCCGGGTCGAATTGAACAGGATAAGTGGGTAGAGCAGGCACGCGAACTTGTTAAAAAAGATATTCACAAACCATTATTGATCCCGTAATCATAAAAATATATATCTTAGATTTTTTTTTACTGGAAAAATATTTAAATATTTAAATTGTGAAGCAAGGAGAAACTAAATCGAATATAACTTTAATAGAAAAACATTCAGACTCTGATAAGATTTTGTTCCCGATAGTAGGTATTGGTGCCTCAGCCGGTGGTCTGGAGGCTATGGAACAGTATTTGGGTAATGTCCCTGAAAATAGCGGCATGGCATATGTTGTAGTACAACATCTCGATCCTACCCATAAAGGTATGTTACCTGAGTTGCTTCAGCGTATCTCGAAAATGAAAGTATTCCAGGTAAAAGACCGCATGGTTGTAATACCTAACTGCATCTACGTCATTCCGCCGAACAAAATCATGTCCATATCAAAAGGGGTACTTCATTTGCAAAAGCCAATACAAGAAAGAGGATATCGTCTTCCGATAGATTTCTTCTTTCTCTCGCTTGCTGAAGACCGGAAAGAACTTGCTGTTGGTCTTATTCTCTCAGGTATGGGCTCGGACGGCAGCATGGGTATACGTGCCATAAAAGAAAAAAACGGGATAGTAATGGTGCAGGTTCCGGAAAATGCGAAATTCGACAGTATGCCGCGTAATGCCATCAATTCGGTTACAGTTGATATTGTGGCTCCGGCAAATGAACTGCCGCGCAGGCTAACAGAATTCTTTAAACATATTCCATTCCTTAGAACTGACACTGATATAGAGATCAAAGACAAAAGTTCACTTGAAAAAATTGTCAATCTGCTCCGGACATATACCGGTAATGACTTTTCGTTATATAAAAAAAATACTGTATACCGTCGTATTGAAAGGCGCATGGCTATACATAAAATTGACAAGATTGCTTCCTACGTAAATTTTCTGACTGAAAATCCTAAAGAAATTGAGATCCTTTTTAAGGAATTATTGATTGGTGTGACTAATTTTTTCCGTGATGCTGTAGTATGGGAAAATTTGAAAGAAACGATCTTGCCCGATATCATAACAAAACTCCAGGCAGGTTCAATACTCCGTGCATGGGTACCCGGATGTTCGACCGGCGAAGAGGCATACTCATTAGCAATAGTGTTTAAAGAAGTTCTTGAAAAAATAAATCCGTATGGAGGTTTTTCTTTACAGATATTTGCAACAGATCTTGATAATGAAGCAATTGAGATTGCAAGAAAAGGTATTTTCCCTGAAAGTATTGCTGCAGATATATCACCGGAACGTCTGAAACGATTTTTCCTGAAAACTGGCGAAGGCTATTTTATAAATACAGAAATAAGGGAGAAAGTTGTATTTGCTCATCATAATATTATAATGCATCCTCCTTTCACCAAGATAGATATCCTCTCTTGCCGTAACCTGCTCATTTATATGGAACCAGAGCTGCAAAGAAAGATGATAGGGCTGTTTTACTATAGTCTCAACCCTGAAGGAATCATGCTCCTGGGTAGTTCCGAAACTCTGGGAACTCAAAGTCATCTTTTTACTCCTGTGGATTTGAAATTGAAAATTTTTAAACGATCCGTTACTCTCCTTACTACTGAGTTATTTGAGTTTCCTTCTTCAGTATCCAAGACAAAAGAAGCCAGTTATGTAAAAGGGATCCCCTACCCTTCTGCCGGAAATATTCAGACTCTTGCCGATCAGCTGTTATTGCAAAATTATTGTCCGTCCGCAGTTCTTGTGAATGAAAATGGCGATATCATATACATCAGCGGCCATACAGGAAAATATCTCGAACCTGCTGTTGGCAAAGCAAATATGAATATTTTTGCTATGCTGCGCGAAGGATTACGTAACGAATTTCCTATTGCTTTCCGAAAAGCAATATTAAAAAAGGAACTTGTGGTTTTGCGTAATATCAAGGTGGGTACAAATGGCAGTTCACAAACCTTAAATGTGAACATTCAATGGATAAATAAACCTGAACTTCTGAAGGGTATGTTACTGATAACCTTCACTGATTTACTTGAAATTACCACCTCTAAATTACAGGCACAAAATGAAAAGAAGACTCTTAATAATGCCAGGCAAATGGAGTTGGAGAAAGAGTTAAAATACGCACGGGAAAAAATCCAGGATACTCTTGAAGAAATGCAGACCTCACAGGAGGAGTTAAAGTCAACGAATGAGGAATTGCAATCTACCAATGAAGAACTACAGTCGACCAATGAAGAACTTATGAGTTCAAAAGAAGAGATGCAAAGTCTTAATGAAGAACTTCAGACTTTAAATGCTGAATTGCTGTCAAAAATTGAGGACTTTACTCGCGTAAACAATGATATGAAAAACCTTCTCAACAGCACTGATATCGCTACTCTGTTTCTCGACAAAATGCTGAACATCCGGCGGTTTACTGACCAGGCGGTCAAAATATTTAAACTTATAAAAAGTGATATCGGAAGGCCCATTACTGACCTGGTATCTGACCTTATTTACACCGAATTATCAGATGATGCTCTCAAAGTTCTTAAGACACTTGTGTTTATAAAAAAACAAATACCTACTACTGACGGACGATGGTATTCTATTCGTATTATGCCATATCGTACACTGGACGACAAAATAGACGGTGTTGTCATAACTTTTTTCAACATTTCCGATCTTAAAGAGGTGGAATTAAAACTTCATGAAACAGAACAGATGAATCATCTCCTCATGAGTACATCTTCAGAAATTATTATTAAATTGTCGGCTGATTTGAAAATTCTAGCAGTTAATCCGGCTGCAGAACAGTATTTAGGAAAAAACCAGGAGGAGTTGGTAAACAATAATTATATTCAGATGTTTATTCCTGAATCATTAAGGAAAAAGACCGAAAAGGAAATGAAAAAGATATTGAATGACAGGCAGGATACCAGATTTAAGATGCAGTTAATAAAATCAGGAGGTAATAAAATTGAGGCTGACTGGTCTGTATTGGTGCTGCTCGATAATTTTAAAGTACAGAGTGGAATGATCTTATCACTTAAAAAATCAGAACAAAATGAATAAAGAAAAACGGAATTTTACGGATGATCAGATGCTTCGGAGAAATGCAGAAGAATTACTGAAAAAGAAGCAGAATAAAATGGATAAGCTCGTCAATGAAACTGACTCTGTTAAGCTGCTTCATGAACTTCAGGTTCACCAGATAGAATTGGAAATGCAGAATGAAGAACTGATACATGCGAACGAGACAGCAGAAACAGCTCTTAAAAAATATACGATGCTCTACGATTTTGCACCAATGGGCTATTTTACGCTCGATCCTGACGGAAGTATATATGAGCTGAACTTTACAGGTGCCGAAATGCTGAGGGATAAACGATTCAGTCTCGTAAACAGCAACTTTAAGATTTTTATTTCCGAAGAGTCACGACCCGTATTTGACAAGTTTTTCAGTAAAGTTTATTCCAAAAAAGGCAAAGAAGCATGTGAAGTGAAGCTGGGTTATAATGGTAATCCTCTCTGTTCAGTTTATATGGAAGGGGTTGTTACAGGTGATAACAAGCAATGCCTTTTATCGGTAGTCGATATTACAGGCTTCAAAAAGTAGAATTACTCTCCGGGTTCACCAGTACCCAAACTCATTTAGCTATATAAACTAAATGAGCTTTTTTATTACAGTAAAGTTGGCGGTATGTCAAATTTTCCGATATGAAAATAGTTTTGTTTCTCTTCCTTATTATATCCGGTTCTTTGATGTCATCTCAGGATATCCAGGTTCCATTGTTAAAAAATAATTATTCCAGATGCACATCATATGAAGAGCTGACAGCATTTATACATCAACTCGACGAGAGTTCCGGTTTACTTAAGGTGGAAACTATAGGCCAATCAGTTGATGGTCGCAATTTATATGCAATGAAGTTTTCTTCAGGAGAATTCGGAAAAGATTCTTCTAAAATCAAAGTTCTCTTATTTGCCCAGCAACATGGAAACGAACAATCCGGGAAAGAAGGTGCCCTGGTCCTCGCAAAAGAACTGTTAAAACCTGAAAATCATTACCTGTTTGACCATCTTGATGTTGCAATTGTTCCACAGATGAATCCCGATGGTTCTGAAATTAATAAGAGGCTCAACGCGAATAAGGCAGACCTTAACCGTAATCATCTGGTGCTTACCGAGCCTGAGACTATTGCTTTACATCACTTTTTTGATAAATATCTTTTTGAGGTCACGATGGATATTCATGAATATTATCCATACGGGGAAACCTGGAAGAAATTCGGATGCATGGTTAATTCTGACGAACTGATTGGTCCGGTAAACAACCCCAATATTTCCGGAAATATAAAGGAGCTGTCGAATCTGAGTTTTCTTCCCTTCATGAAGAAATACCTCACCGACCGACATTTTACCAATTTTATTTACAGTCCCGGAGGTCCTCCCGGGATCAGTTATATCCGTCATAGTACCTTTGATATTAATGACGGGCGTCAGAGCTTTGGGATCCTTAATTCATTCTCATTTATCCAGGAAGGGATAAACGGCAAAGATTCAAATATCGACAATATTAAACACCGGGCTGAAGGCCAGATGACAGGTATGAGATGTTTACTCGAGTATTCTTTCATTAATAAAGATAAAATAAAAAGTATGGTTGCCGGAGACCGTCGGGAATTAGAAGGCATGGCGTCTGGTATTAAAATCTCAATCCAATGTGAGCATGCAGGAAACAGCGAAAAACTGTATCTTCCGGTTCATTCATATTTTTCCGGTACTGATTCCATACTTACGGTTGCTGATTATCGTCCTGTTGTCAGGTCATTATATGATGTTACCTGTCCTGAAGGCTATCTGGTACCAAAAAAGCTTAATGAGGTTACCGAATGGATAGTCAGACACTCACTCAAACAGGAACTTGCCCATTTGACTCCGGCAGATAAAATTGAACAATACGAGGTAGAATCTATTGATTCAATTGACTTTGAAGGAGATATAATTGTAAATCCAAAAGTAACAACAAAAGATCCGGAGCCTGATATTTCAATAGCGGATTATATTTATATACCCACATCCCAATTGAAAGGAAACATGATTGTTATTGCACTTGAACCCAAGTCAATGCTGGGTCTTGTGACGTATAAACAATTTGCGAATTTGCTTAAGGCCAGAGAGAGATTTCCCATTCTTCGTGTAGTTAAAAAAAGTAATCATATTAAATAAACTCACTATAAAAAAACGTTATGCGAATCGACCGGATTGAACTCAGACATATAAAAATGGTACTTGTTAAACCAGGAATTGGCGTTGAAGTGAACATGAATATGCTTGAGAAGGTAACCGTGAGAAGTGAAGAATTCAAAGGATAAAATATTAGATATGCATAAGCCCGGTAAGTATGTGATAAAATGAGACATTTGAAAAGATTCATCAGTTCGACATTTAAATTACTCGTTACATTATTAGTTTTTCTTATTGCAGGTCAAAAAGTTGACTCGCAAACTACAATTCAGAGAACTCAGCTGACGATTGATCAGTTAATTGACCAGTTAGAACGCAAATACCCACTTCAGTTTTATTACAAACCCGAATGGTTTGAAAACAGAACCTTCAATCCAACAATTCTCAATTTATCCTTTAACGAGACGTTAGATCAAATTCAAACGGTGGCGCAAATATCTGTAATTACAATTGATTCTGTACTTTATGTTTTTGTCCCTATAAAACCTGTTCCCATACCTTCAACTCTCAAGTCAGGTTCCGATATATTAATAGTCGGTAATTCAGAAGATTTTGGGAAATATAACAAAGCAACATTTTACGGAAAAATTGTTGATGGTAAGGATGGAAAGCCTTTGCCGGGAGCATCAATCTTCATTGATAAACTGAAACTTGGTGTTCATACTGATGAGAATGGGAACTACCGTCTTCATGCACCGGTGGGTGAACAAACAATCAGACTCTCATTTATAGGCTATGATGATAATATTCAGAAAATTAAGTTAATAGGTGATGGCTCAATAAATTTTAAATTGTACGAAAAATCAATTAAGCTGGGTGAAGTTGTAATTTATTCTGAACGCGCTGAATCGAATGTTACAGGGACACAAATGGGCATAGTTAAACTCGATGTTAAGGCAATAAAGGAACTTCCTGTTTCCATAGGTGGAAGAGATATTATTAAGAGTATTACCCTTATGCCGGGAGTTCAGACTATCGGCGAGTTCGGCACCGGGTTCAATGTCCGTGGAGGTGGTTCCGATCAGAATCTGATTCTTCTGGAAGATGTACCTATTTTCAACTTGTCGCATTTATTTGGCCTGATCTCGGTAGTAAATTCAGATGGTATTTCAGATGTCACTCTGTTAAAAGCCGGAATTTCTGCAAAGTATGGAGAACGTGCGTCATCCGTAATGGACATACGAATGGGGGCCAATAATCCCGACAAAACTACAGTGAAATGCAGTATTGGCATAATAAACAGCACAGTATACGTTGAAACTCCCCTTATCAAAAATAAAATAAACCTGCTGCTGGGGGCCAGAAGCTCTTATTCCAACTGGCTTCTGCACTCGATTCCCGACATTGATTTAATGAACAGTACTGCACATTTTTATGATGCAGATGCTTTATTATCCTTTAATGTAAATAACAGAAATAAAATCAATGTTTTTGCCTACATCAGCAATGATCAATTTGGATTTGCTAAAAACATCGATTATAAGTACAATAACCTGCTTGGATCAATCAGGTGGAAACACTCATTTAACAATAATCTCTTCTTCAATCTGAGTGCAGGATTAAGTGATTACCGTTTCGAAGTTTCAGAATCTGATACTTCGAGGCAATGGGAAGCTTACAGGATCAATTCGGCGTTACATTACAGAAATATTAAATGGAACTTTTCCTGGCTTCCAAACAAAAATCATGCACTCGATTTTGGCATAAATGCCGCTCTGTATAACATCCAACCTGGCAGTTTAACCGGGCTCTTTAATGAATCGATAATCAAACCCATTCAGATGGAACCTGAAAAAGCAATAGAAAGTGCATTATATTTGACGGATAACATTATTATAAGTCAAAAATTCGCCATTGATTTAGGTGTACGTTATTCGCTTTATTCTTACCTCGGGCCTAATAAAGTATATATTTATCAGCCCAATTTACCAAGAACGCGGGAAAGTATAATTGATTCACTGATATATGGTAATAATAAACCGGTCTGCCGGTATTCAGGATTGGAACCAAGACTTTCTCTTCGTTTTACTATCTCGACCAGTAGCTCGGTCAAACTGAGTTATAACAGGATCCATCAGTATGTTAACCTGATTTCAAATACAGCTGTAATGTCACCGACGGATGTCTGGAAACTTAGTTCCCCGAATCTTAAACCGTTGACATGCGACCATTTTGCTGTCGGCTATTTCAGGAATTTTAAAAACAATACCTACGAAACTTCGATAGAATTCTACTATAAAAGCTTAATGAATGCCATTGATTATAAAAATGGTGCAAGTATTCTTCTTAATCCTTATCTCGAAACAGCTCTGACAAATGTCAGAGGTAAAAATTATGGTGTCGAGCTGTATGTAAAGAAAAATACCGGGAGACTCACAGGATGGGCCAGCTATACTTTTTCCCGATCGCTACAGAAGACAAATAGTATTTTTCCTGAGGATATGATTAATAATAATCAGCCTTTCCCGTCAAATTTTGACAGACCAAACAATCTGATCCTTAATGCAAATTATCATATTTCAAAACGCTGGCGCTTCAATGGCACTTTCACTTACAGTACCGGACGTCCGGTTACATTGCCGGAATTGAAATTCACTTATCAGGGCTACCAACTGCTTTACTATTCAGATCGTAATAAATACAGGTTACCCGACTATCACCGGCTTGATGTTTCAATAACTCTCGATGAATCATTAAAGATCAAAAAAAGATGGAAAGGGAGCTGGACATTATCCATTATTAATCTTTATGGCAGGAAAAATGCATATTCGGTTTTCTATAAAAAAGAGGCCCACATGGTGTCATATGATTACAGACAGTATGATACCTATATGTTATACATCATAGGTCGCCCGCTTCCTATGCTGACATATAATTTTACATTTTAGTATGAAAACGGCCACTCTGATATGTATTGCAATAAGCTGTTTGTTGACTTCATGTTACAAAGTCTATGATCCTAAGATTGATCCCTCTGCAAAAGTACTGGTTGTAAATGGCATGATGACAAATAAAAAAGAAGCTTATCATATTTTTCTCACCTCCGCCAGGCCATTCAATTCAACAGAAGAAGGTTTACCTGAAAGGGCTGCCAATGTTTATGCAACTGATGATTTGGGTAATTCCTATAAATTCAATGAAAATGATAATGGGGATTACATATCTGACTCATTCCAGTTTACGGGAATTCCAGGACATACCTACAAGCTTCACATAATTACAGCCGATGGTACAGAGTATGAATCGGAACCCCAGCGATTATTTCCCGAATCATATCCTGATGCAGTATATGCAGAGTTTGATAATCAGGAAGTTCTGGATGAATCTACAGGATTAAAGATTAACACACATGGTGCAGACATACTCATAGACATCCGAAACAAGGCTGATTCTCTTTCTCGTTTCAGGTTTACATCAAATTTGGTAAGACAGTATTTTTATGTAATTTATCCATATTTGAAACCTTCTGTTTCATTTTATTGCTGGCAGACAGTTGATGCCAATTCAAATATTAATCTTACAGATGAGGAATATTCTTTAAATTCTGCCTCAATAAGAAAACATCAGATTTGTTTTCTGGATGATAATTTATTTTTTTCTGCGTTGTATTATTCATATAAGGAAAACCCTTATACAGTTGTATTAACCAATTTTTATCAGACTTATGCTATTCATCACCGGATCCTGTATTTAAACCAATACACACTCAATAACGAAACGTACTTATATTATAAGAGTCTGAATGAACAGATGCAATCGGAAGGAAAATTATTTGATCCAATAGCTACTCAGCTCAATGGAAACATAAAGTGTTTAACCAATCCTGAGAAAAAAGCAATCGGATTTTTCGAAGCTTCATCTGTAAGTTATTCTGCTTATGTAGTCGATTTCAGGAACCTGATAAACTCGCAACCGTCCATAATAAAAACACCCTATATCCTTCCACCTGAATCCAAAGGTTGCTGGATAAATAAGATTCCTCCCTTTTGGATTAATTAATAATAGCCTATGAAATACGTTTTGTTAACTCTTCTGATATTATCCAACAGCTTTTGTTCAGCTACAGCACAGATCAATAGTGAATCAGTAAAAACTGAAAGTGTTTACCTCCATACTGATAAGAATATTTATATTGCCGGAGAGAACCTGTTTTATGCCCTGTACTTAAAGGGAAGTCCAGGCCGGATAAGTAAATACGTCTACATGGTATTACGCGACCGTTATAATAGGCCGGTAACCCAGTCCAGGGTTGAAATAAATAATCTGACAGCTTTCGGTAATGTTTATATACCGGATACCCTGCGATCGGATATTTACCAGTTAATATGCTATACTAACAGTATGAGAAATGAGGGTGAAAATTCGTATTTCACCAGAGAAATAGTGGTTGCAAATCGATTTGATAAAAAGCTTGAACTGTTTGACAGTACGTTATATACAGGTCAGGAGGTTCCTTCGCCCGATCAATACTTCAGCCATAAAACCGGAAATGAAAACCTGATTATTCAAATAGATAAGCAGGTATTTAGTCCGGGAGAAAAGGTGACATTTTCTATTGAAACCAAAAATATTACTAAGGATTCACTGACCAGGCTTTCTGTCTCGGTTAATGAAATTCTCCCCGGTATCCCGGACGAACCTTCTATTGTGGACTATTTCAGTGACAATAATAAAGCAACAGAACCGGAAAACCTTATTCAATATCATTCAAATTACCAGTCTGAAATAAACGGGGCTTCAATTCAGGGAAGAATATTAGCCGTGCGAAAATCAGATAACCGGTCGGCAATAGATAATAGAGTGTCTGAAGCAGATAATAAACCATATACCTTACTCATTTCTACCCCCGACAGTATCGCAAATATGCAGTTCGCCACTACCGATTCATCAGGTGCATTCAGAATTCTTCTTAATCCTTACTATGAAGGTAAAGAATTAATTATCAGGCTTAAAGAAAATGCCAATGCAATTATCGAACTTGATGATAATTTCAAATTGCTACAACCGTTTGTTCCATCGGATTTATTAAATGTACGAGGTATCAAATCTTATTTAATCCGAAGTATAAATATCTATGATGTGAAAAGATACTACAACATAAAGACTGAAATAGATTCAGTTAAAGCTTCCCGGCAGTCAGCAGCAATACCCAGGGTTTATTACCGGCCAAATTCAAGAGTTTTTCCTGCTGATTATCTCCAGCTTCCCGATTTTGTTGAGATTTCAAGAGAACTTTTGTCATCTATGAAAGTCAGAAAGAGTGACGACAATTATATTATGAGTTTTACGGATCCTCAGATTAAAGGTTTTCGTAATGTTGAACCTGTAGTTTTTTTGGATGGAGTACCTGTTAACGACATAAATCAGATAATTAATCTTGGTTCCAGTCAAATCA
>Ga0209539_1001260_pt1 | contig 13803 bp, 9 predicted proteins | sample BarGraNGADG00312_2_FD_184499 | JGI IMG/M metagenome (GOLD analysis project Ga0209539, IMG submission 184499) | Arctic peat soil microbial communities from Barrow, Alaska - Barrow Graham LP Ref core NGADG0011-312 (SPAdes) (version 2) | ecosystem: Environmental > Terrestrial > Soil > Wetlands >... | reverse complement strand
GGAATGACGGATTCCCGACAGGTCAGAGTATGAAGGTAACCATGTACGGATGGTTCAAGAGACGTGTAGCAGAGGTGGCAGCAAAAGTCGAGAGCCCGGCCGGCAAGGGCTGGACCTCAGATAAGCCAACAGGACAACACAAGGAAGGCACAGACCGCCTTCCTCTCTTCTCCTCCCTCCTCGTCGCCCGGCTTTCCAGCCGGGCGACTTCCTTTTCTGGCCGTGACCACGTCACATTTGAGAGACGCGTGCCTGTTGTCGGGCCACAAATCCGTTATAATACCAGAGGTGCACGGGCGTCTGCGAGTCCTGAAAGGGGCTCCTGAGCTGCCGAGTGCACGGGCGATCGCACCCCCAAGTCGTGCGTGTGGCCGTCCGCTGCCGTGGGACAGCGTTTTGGCCGCAAGGAGGATTGTATGACTTTTGCTATTGAGCCGGCTGAGCCCGTCACTGTGGAAGTGGCGCTCGGCTGCGGCACCTCGCGGACCGTTACTGTCCACTGGGAGAAGGGGACATTGTACGCGCGTGCAGGCTCAGAGCCTCAGCTCGCGTTTCAACCGTCCCTTGAAGCATGGAAGCGTTTCTGGCGTGCCGCCGACAAGGCGAACGTCTGGAAATGGAATCGTATGCAGCAGGCCGACCAGCCTGTGCTCTGGCGAATCGCACTGGATACTGGTGCGAAGCACGTCACTGCCTCTGGTCAGTCGAGCGCGACCGACGAGTTCAAGACATTTGTACGCGCCCTCAAGAAACTGCTTCCCGGCGTCAGCCTCCCCTTTTCCACGTGATATCTCCCACATCATCCATCCACTCGGAGGAACCCGTGTCAATCACCAGATTTGTCATCAAGAAAGAAGACATCGACCGCACGGCCTGGCAACAGGTCCTGGTCGAAGCCGATCAGAAACTGTGCTCGGTGTATGGTAGACTGTTCTACCAGCGCGCGCAGGAAGCAGGCAAGGCGCACGACTCGCGCACAGAGGCCGTCTACACATTCCTCGGCGCCGTCGCTTCGCCCGAACTCAAGCTCGAGACGCCGTCGCGCGACCCCTTTGTCCCCGCTGCCGATCTTCAGTACTCGCGCACACCGCTCCCTGAAGACTTCTCAGCCGACGAGCTGCATGTCATCAAACAGCTCATCGAGACTGTCCAGGACGCAGAACTCCGGTCCCGCCTGGCCGACATCCTCTGGGTACGTCAGGGTGACGCCAGCGTCGCCAGCCTGGCTGTCGACAGCTACCTGAGCAGCGCCCTGCATCTCAAGGACGTCGTCCAGTGGGCAGATGGCTACGATCGTCTGAAGCGCTCCTTCGACATCGCCGTCTTCCTGGGCAAGGAGACCAAGGCATACCGCAAGACCATCGACTACCTTCAGAAACAACTCAGTGAGTTTGGCGCTGAGGAGCCGACGCCCTGGTGGGCCAAGCTCATCAACCTGCTGCTGGATGCCGGCGAAGGCAATGCCTCCCGGTTCGCCAGCATCTGCGGGACAAGCGCACAGCGCTGCGAGACCGCTGGACAGTGGGAAACCGCACGCCTGTACTGGCAGGTCAAGGCTCGCTGCGAGACCGCCGCAGGGCAGGACAAGAACAGGGAACTGGCTCTCAAGCGCGCCTCCGACACCTATGTCAAGCAGGCCGACGTCGTACAGTCTGAGGCCCAGCCCATCACCGACCACGCGCTGGAACTGATGCGCAGCGCCATGGAATCGCTTGCAAAGGTCCCAGGCAACGAGCAGGCGGTCATCGAGCTCAAGAAACAGGTCGACGCGCTCGAGCTGAAGCGCAACGATGCTCCCATGAAGAAGCCGTCGCGTATGGATCCGGCTGGAATCACCCAGTGGGCACGTGACCAGGTCAAGAGCAAGGACCTGCGCGCCGCGCTCGTCGCGCTCGCCAATCTGGCCGAAACACCCAAGCCCGCGGAACTGGAAGAGCAGGTCGACGCCAAGACGGGCCGGATGCCATTCCAGTATCTCATCAGCACGGTTGGAATGGATCAGGAGGGAAAGGCCTCTTCTCACACTCCCGCCGCCTTCACGGGCGATACCCGCGAGATCCGTACGGCCAAGGACGCCGAACTGTATCAGGAGGCTGCCCGCAACCGTCAGATTGCCGTGCTCGCTCTGCTCGATCCCGCCCGTCGTCAGGTCTTGTCAGACCATGTCGTACGACTGGATGACTGGCGTGCCTTCACGACCGACAACCCCTTCGTCCCCGTCGGGCGCGAGGAGATCTTCGCCCGTGGCATGGATGCGGGCATGAATGGCGACTTCCTTGTCGCAGTCTCACTGCTGACACCGCAAGTCGAAAATGCCGTACGCATCGTCCTGAAGAAGGCCGGTGTCGTCACCAGCAAGATCGACATGCGCAACGTCGAGCAGGAGCGCGTACTCGGAGCCCTGCTGGACATGGACGAAGCAGAACGCGTCTTCGGGCGCGACCTCATGTTCGACCTCAGAGGCCTGCTTGTCGAGAAGTTTGGCTCCAACATGCGCAACGAGCTGGCCCACGGCCTTCTGGACCTCGACGGCTTCAAGGGACCCGACGCCGAGTACCTATGGTGGTGTGCGCTCCGCCTTATGTTCCTTCCGTCGCTGCAGGGAGTAAAGACCGACCTTTCGCGCCTCCATCCCGGAACGCCCGCCCGTCAACAGCCTGATCTGATCGATGTGCATGGACGCGTCCACCATCAGGAAAGCGGTGTCGGCGAACCATCGGTGGCTGCACAACCGGCGACAAAGCCGGCCATCACCGCTCCCACACCTGTTCCCGTTCAAGCCGCCGCCCCGTCCACGACACCCCAGCGTGCTCCTGAGCGTGACCGTAACCGTAACAGAGGACGTGGCTTCTTCGGCCGCCGTGACCGGGAACAGAGACCCGAAACGACGACTGCAGCGGCTGCTCCAGTGTCTGTACCTGTACCGACACCTGTGGCGGCCCAGCCGACACCAGCACCTGTCGTCCCGACGAAGCCCACGACGCCCCAGCGTCCTGTTGTCGAGACTAGGATCACCCCTGTGGTTCCTCCAGTTTCGACCCCCGTAACAAGACCTGCCGGCTCCACCAGACCCGTTGTCGACTTCCGCGCCGAAGTACGCGCAGCGATGGCAGCAGCCGGTCTTGTCGGCTCCACAGACACGAAGCCTCAGCAGTCACCTGTTGCCACCCCCACCGGGGAACGTTCCTCAGAGAAGTCAGGATCTTCCTCTGCCACGACCAGCCCCGTTGCCGCTCAGTCCCACAGACGCGGCCGCAGATCATCACGCCCGGTGACCGCTGAGACAACGCCAGTTACTCAGACTCCCGGCGTCCCGAAGCCCCAGATCAAGGTCGCACCGACGGTCGCCGAGAAAAAGCCTGTCGAGACACAGACTCCGGCAAAGAATACATCGCGCCGCGGTCGGCAGACAGCCCAGTCGCAGCAGGGACCAGCAAGATCAGCCGAGAACAAATCGAAACCAGCCAACAAGGCTCCTGTCGTCAGAGGCGGAAAGGAAGCCCTGAAGGTAACTGCTCCGAAGCAACCAGCTACACAGGCCAAGAACGCTCCCGCAAAGCCTCAGCGCGGACAGAGAACTTCCAAGCCGGGGGCGAACGGCGCCAAGTAACCTTTCCTGTATCACGCAATTGTCAGCCCCGGGACCGTGGTCCCGGGGCTTTATCATTCGTCCCCGGGCGTTCCACCTTTTTGACACACACGTATCTGTGGCTAGACTGCTCACAAACAGTCTTGCGGAAAATCAGGACCAGAACTCGTCTCAGTGGAGTGACCGCACATATGAAACAAATGGAAAAGGGTTGAACATGCAGATGACACCGTACACGCTGCCATTGCTGGCAGCAGCTCTTATCTCGGCCATCGTCGCAGTCCTTGCGTGGCAACGCAGACCTTCCCCGGGGGCTCGTGCCTTTTCGGCGGCCATGTGTCTGGTGGTCCTGAACATCCTTGTCTCGCTGTTCCTCCTCAGCAGTACAACACTGGATTCCTTCCTGTTCTGGGTGAAGATGTCGTTTCTTGGCGGAGGCCTGGGCGTCGCGTGGCTTGTCTTCACTCTCAGGTACGATGGAAGATCACTGCGCGACGTCACTCGCATTGCGGCGCTCGCGGCAGTAGAACCGACGGTGATGTTTGTCCTGGCCTGGTTCAACGACCTGCACCACCTGCTCTGGAGTCAGGCCGTCGCCACGCCCATTACGGCCCCCGGCGCACTCCTGCGCGTCGACACACGCCTTGGTCCACTGTTCTGGGTCTGGAGCGCGTACCAGTATGCACTTCTGCTGTTGGGTGTCGTGATCCTGCTGCGCGGCCTGTTCAGAGTGCCCTCTGCCTACCGTGGCCAGACGGTCGCCGTTCTGGTCGCGATGGCCGTACCGTGGACCGCCAATGTCCTGTTCGTGGTCGGTCGGACTTCAGTCACTGGGGTCGACCTCACTCCCTTCGCCTTCGCTCTGAGCGGCATAGCTCTCTTCCTGACTCTGTATCGCTTCCGCTTCCTCGACCTCGTCCCCATTCCCCGCTCGCTCGTCCTGGAGGCTAGCCCAAACGGAGTTCTCGTCCTTGACGGCCGGGGTCGACTGGTCGACATCAACCCCGCCGCCGAGGCAATCCTGGGGTGCTCTGCCCGCGATGTCCTAGGCGTCGAGGGAACGCAGGTCCTGCCCTCCCTTTCACCCGCAGCGTCAGGCACCGATGTCGAGCTGACCTTCGTCTGCGACGGCGTTGAGCGCTCCTACGACCTCCACGTCGCTCCGCTGCGCAAGCGCATGGGGAATCTCGCTCTGCTGGTGGACGTCACCGACCGCAAGCGCATGACCGCGCGCCTGCTCCAGGCACAAAAAATGGACGCCCTCGGCCTCATGGCAGGTGGAATCGCCCATGACTTCAACAACCTGTTGACAGGCATCCTTGGAAACCTGAGCATCATGCGGGAAGAGGCCGGGCAGCTGGACTCCATCGCAGAGCCGCTGGCCCAAGCTGAGCGGGCTGCCCGACGGGCTGCCGGCCTCACACACAACCTGCTGACGTTCAGTCGCAATGGGAGCCCAGCGCCGACGTGCCTCAACCTCAGCCAGTCTGTCGACCTCACGTTGCAGTCCATCGCGGAACTGGTGCCGACCTCCGTGAAAATCGCGCGGGACTATGCACCGGGCCTCTGGAACGTTCTCATCGACCAGGTTCAGCTTGGACAGCTCGTCATCAACCTCGTCGTAAACGCCCGGGACGCCATGAGCGGTGCAGGAACGCTAACCTTCCGGACCAGCAACGTCGACGTCGACGAGTGGTTTGTCCAGGCACATCCCGATGCTCGGTCGGGCGAACATGTCCTCCTGCAGGTAACCGACACCGGCGGCGGCATGACTGACACCGTGCTGCAGCACCTGTTCGAACCATTCTTCACGACCAAGCCCATCGGGCATGGGACCGGTCTGGGCCTCGCGGTCGTCTACGGGGCGGTCCAGCAAGCCAATGGCTGGATCATCGTGGAAACCGCAGTCGGGAAGGGAACAACATTCTCCACGTACCTGCCACGGTGCAGGGAGCCAGCGAAGGCACAGGTGCCAGCGTTCCAGGAAGCGTGCACACAACGGGCAGAGGGGCACGAAACCGTCCTCATAGTGGACGACGAGGAGATGATCCTGCAACTCACCAGGCGCATGCTGGAGCGGTCAGGCTACACAGTGATGACAGTAGCAGATGGTCCGTCGGCGGTCGCCATCATTCAGGGGAATCCTGCCATCGCAGACCTCGTCCTGCTGGACATGACCATGCCAGGGATGACGGGAGACCAGGTGTTGTGGGAACTGAGACGGCTGGACTGTACTGCGCCCATCCTCATCTCGTCGGGGTATTCGGTCGGTGGAAGCATCCAGGATCTGGTTGGGGGGCCTGGAGGCGCCGACGGGTTCCTGCCCAAGCCATACACTATGCAGGAACTCTCAGAAATGGTCCGCACGACACTGGATGGCATCCAGACGAACTGAGCACCCCGTACTTTCTACGACGCGACAATCGACCAGGCAGCGTAGAGCAGAAGTCCCACGAGGACGAGCGAGTAGGCGAACCTGACCTTTGGGTTGGCAATGAAACGCTGGATGCCTGCACCAAGCAGTGCCCACAGCGAGGTCGAGCAGAAGCTCAGGACCGCGAGCAATACTGCAGAGATGATGACTGCCAGCCAGCTCTTCGTCAGTGGAGCCAACAGCGTGGCATACATCGTGAGCCCGAACAGGATGACCTTGGGGTTGACGAACTGCAGTAGCAGCCCGTCGCGGTACCGGGTGCCGCTCGCCGCGGGGGACGCATGTTTCTTGTCCTGTGGCCGCACGACGGTCCAGGCAATCCATAGCAGATACGCGACGCCCGCGATTTTCAGCACAATCGCGATTCTGTCATAGGCCGAGACGAGGAGCTCTGTCAGCAGTCCCGTTGCCACCATGATGCAGAAGAACCCTGTAACGACACCCCCGATGAAGCGCAGCGTGCGGGGATACCCTACGCGCATCCCCAGCGATGAAGAGGTGATGTTGTTCGGACCAGGTGTAAAGATGGAAACCAGCGCGTAGCTGAGCACTGGCAGCAACTCGATCCCCATCACCTGCACGGCAAATGCTCCAGCGATACACGGAACGGGTGAAGTTCCGCCGTCATGACACCTGCGCGCACGGCCGGGTCGTCTGACATGAACGAGCGCGCCGCAGTCTCGTCTTCCGCTTCGAAGATCACAATGCCAAATGCCCCGTCCGTCGCGGGCCCTGCCAGTCGTACCGTCCCCGCACTACATGCCTGCTGCAGATGCACGAAATGACGGTCGATGGCGGCGGACTCCTCCTCCGTCGGAGACGTTCTCGCCGCAGGCCTGGTCAGGTGTACTACATAAATCCATGTCGCCACATTGTTCTCCTGTGTCATGGCTCCCCCTCCGGTGACAGTGTAGCAGGAATGGTCCTCGCGCACGACTGCGGTTCAGGAGACGGCAGCCGCAGCAGCGGTCCCCTTGAACTGTGACATGTACAGGTTGTAGTAGAATCCATGCTGTGCCAGCAGTGACGCGTGCGTACCGCGCTCGATGATATGTCCCTGGTCGATGACCAGGACCTGATCAGCAGTGCGGATGGTGCTCAGGCGGTGGGCGATGACGAAGCTGGTGCGCCCCTTCATCAGGTTGAGCAGTGCCTGCTGAATGTGGATTTCAGTACGAGTGTCGACGGATGACGTGGCCTCGTCGAGCACAAGGATGCGGGGGTCGGCGAGGATGGCTCGTGCGATGGTTAACAGCTGGCGCTGTCCTTGGCTGAGGTCACTTCCCCTCTCGGCGAGGACGGTATCGTATCCCTGTGGAAGGCGCCGGATGAACTGGTCGGCGTTGGCAAGCGTCGCCGCCGCCACGATGTCCTCGTCTGTCGCGTCGAGGCGCCCATAGCGAAGGTTCTCCTTGACACTGGCCGAGAACAGGAACCCATCCTGCAGCACGATACCCAGCTGACGGCGCAGGCTGTCCACCTGTACGTCGCGGATGTCGATGCCGTCGATCGTGACGCGCCCACCCTGGATGTCGTAGAACCGGGAGAGGATGCTGACCATGGTCGTCTTGCCGGCTCCGGTGGGGCCAACCAGCGCCACCATCTGGCCTGGCAGGGCATGCAGGTTGACGTCACGCAGGACCGGGACGCCCTTGAGGTAGCCGAAGCCGACGTGGTCGAACACAACGTCGCCCTGGATTTCGCCGAGCTGGGGTGCGTCCGGCTTGTCGCGCAGTTCCGGCCGATGGTCGATGACCTCGAACACGCGTTCCGCGCCCGCCAGAGCTGCCTGGATGGTGCTGAGAAGGTTCGCCACCTGCAGCAGGGGTTGCGACAGCCGTTGCGTGTACGTGATGAAGGCCGAGACAACGCCAACGGTGACGATGCCCTTGATGGCAAGCATGCCACCAACCCCCGCGACGATGGCGATATCCATATGGTCAAGCACCATGAGGAGTGGCATAGCGAGCTGGGCGACAAACTGCGCCTTCCGTCCTGCCACGAGCGCCGCCTGATTGCTCTTGCCGAACACGCCGAGAGCTGTGGCCTCCTGGCCAAACGCCTGCACGACGCGCTGGGCACTGACCGTCTCGTCCATCACGCCGTTCAGTGCCCCGACCGTGCGTTGCTGTTCAAGGAACAGTGCACGTGTCCGGCTCATGATCCCGCCCGTCAGGAGGAACATGAACGGCATCATGACAAAGGCAGCAAGCGCAAGCCACCTGTTGAGGACCAGCATGATGCCGATGATGGCTGCGACACTGAAGACGTTGCTGACCAGTGATGTCAGGTCCTGTGAGAGTGTCTGGCTGATGGCGTCCATGTCATTCGTAAGGCGGCTCATCAAGTCTCCCTGGGAATGGCGATCGAAGTAGCTCATGGACAGTGTCTGCAGGTGTTCGAAGAGGTCCCGCCGCATGTCACGCACGGCATACTGCGAGACGCCTGCCATGATCCATGCCTGCCACGACCCGGCAAGCCATGTGCCGACCCCTGCTACAGTCATCAGGACGGCGATGCGCTGCAGACCCTGAGCGTTGTGCGTCCTGATGATCGTGTCGATTGCCTGCCCGATGAGAAGCGGGCCCATCAGAGAGAGCCCGGCTCCGACCACCAGCAGGACGGTGACCAGCACGAGCTTCCCTCTGTAGGGCTTCAGGTAGTCGATGAGGCGGTGCGCAGCTCCACGTGCGTTTTTCGCCCTGGCGGTAGCCATGGCTCCTCCCATCGGACCACCCCCGCGAGCAACCTGCCCACGTACGTTCTGGTCAGCCATTTGTGGTTCCTCCTCCGAGCTGGGACTCATAAATCTCGTGGTAAATGGGACTGGTCTGCATCAGCTCCTGATGCGTTCCTTCGGCCGCGATGCGCCCTTTGTCCAGGACCAGGATCTTGTCTGCAGCCAGCACGGTGCTGATACGCTGGGCGACGATGAAGACGGTGCACTGGCTGTGCAGGCGCAGCAGCGCCTCCTGGATACGCGCTTCGGTATCGACGTCGACCGCACTCGTACTGTCGTCCAGGATGAGAATGCTCGGCTTGAGCAGCAGGGCTCGGGCGATGGCGATACGCTGCTTCTGACCCCCCGAGAGGTTGCCGCCGCGTTCCTCGACCATTGTGTCATATCCCTTTGAGGTACTGAGGATGAACTCCTCGGCCTGCGCAGCCTGCGCAGCCGCTTCTACCTCCTCCTGACTGGCGTCGGGACGGCCGTAGCGTATGTTGTCCCGGAGCGTGCCGGTGAAGAGCACGGCCTCCTGCAGCGCAATGCCAACATGGCTACGCAGCGAAGCAAGCGTCACATCCCGGACATCGACGCCGTCGACCGTCACGCGGCCGCCGCACACATCGTAGAAGCGTGGAATAAGGTTGATCAGCGTCGTCTTGCCCGAACCGGTCTCGCCAAGGATCGCCACCGTCTGTCCCGCCTTGGCGACGAAGTTCACATCCTGAAGCACCGACTCACCGCTCTCGTGGTCATAGCTGAACGTTACATGTTCAAAGGCTACCCTGCCCCTGACGTCGGACAGATCGACCGCCCCTGGCTGGTCGATGATGCTGCTCTTCGTGTCCAGCACCCCATTGATGCGTCCCGCAGACGCCTCAGCCTGCGACAGCATTACGAGCAGGTTTCCCATCATCAGCAGCGGGAACATCGTGATCATGAGGTAGTTGATGAACGCCATGAGCTGGCCTGTCGTCAACGTGCCACCGATCGCCTGCCGTCCGCCGATGAGGATGACGAGCACCATGCCGAGGTTGACGATGACGGTCATGGTCGGCATGATGACCGCGAACAGTCTCTGAACACGCACGTTCTGGTCCATGAGGTCATCGTTGACCACTCCGAACCGACGGTTCTCCTCGTTCGAACGAACAAACGCCTTCACAAGCCGCATGCCCGCCAGGTTCTCCTGGAGGACGGTGTTCAGTCGGTCCAGCTTCGCCTGGACGCGCAGGAACATGGGCTGCGCCTTCATGGACAGAACCACGACCATCGCGCCCGTTATAGCCAGAAGCAGCACGACCCAGACCGCAAGGCTCGGGCTGGTCACCAGCATGAGCACGATACTGCCAAGCAGCATCAGCGGCGCGCGGGTCATGATGCGCATGGCCATCTGCACGGTGCCCTGCACCCGGGTGACGTCGCTGGTCAGATTGGTCATCAATGCTCCGGTGCGGTTATCGTCGAGGTTGCTGAAACTGAACCCCTGAATGTTGTGGAAGGTCGCCGCGCGGACGTCGGTCCCGAATCCCATCGCCACATCGACCGAGTAGCGCGTGTTGATGATAGAGACGACAGCTCCCAGCGCCGAGACGCCCAGCATGATGCCCATCGTCCCCAGGACCACGTGCATGTCTCCCTTCGAGATACCGTTGTCGACGATCGCCTGGATGAGACGCGGCACTGCCAGGTCAGTCAGGATGGAGACCGTCAGCGCAGCCAACGCGATGACAGCCTTGCGACGGTAAGGTCTCAGGTATGTGAGGATCTTCAGGAGGTTACGCATGTGCTCCCCCTTCTGGCATCATCAATCCGAACAGCAGGAGGTCGGCTGTTGCGTGCGCTGCCTTCTCCCGTTCCCCCGGCTCCTCGGAACCCTGGGTACGGCGCAGCAACGGCATCATGGACGTCATGAGCGCTCCGACGAGAGCCTGTGCGACGCGCTCAGGGTCCACCTGCCGGAGCCATCCGGCTTCGATGCCACGTTCGATGAGATGCGCGACACGAGCGACCGTCTCCCGAACGTGACTTGCCTGATACTGTCGGAAGAGCTCATCGTCCGTCCATGCCTCCTTGATGACCGTGCGTATCCATGGTTGCTCGGAAGCAGGCGCCAGAAGGGCCCGCTCGACGAGCTGGATGAACCCATCGCGGTCCGCCAGATTTTGAGCCTCCGACCACAGGCGGTCGACAGGTGACGGTGACCGCGAGATAATAGCAACAAGGATATCGCGTTTGCTGGCAAAGTAGTTGTACAGGCTGCCCTCGGCGATATCGGCCGCTGCCGCGATCTCCCTGGTCGTCGCCTGCGCGTATCCCTTGGCGGCGAAGACCGATGCAGCCGCCTGGAGGATCTCCTCCTGTCGGCGCTCGATACGGCGATCGCGCCTGGACAGCGTATCCTGCTCCTGTTTCTGCGTCATTGTGACTCCTTCCTGAATGCTCACTCATTTTCTGAGCATTCGCTCATACTCGTCAGAGTATATATAACCAGGGAATCGATGCAAATAGCCAAGAGGAGCGGGGAGCAGACAAACCTGACAGTCATTGCCAGCGTGCTGTTGCAGCTCTCCTTGCACGCAACGGGTTCTCCACCATACTGTGAACTATGTGGAGCAGACTTGGTAGTGCGTAAGCAATCATGGTGGTGGCTGCTGCTGGCTGCGTTCATTCCTGCTGTCCTCAACATGGTTTCCAATGGATGGCTGTTTGTCCTTCCGCCGACCTGTGGACGCTCACGGTGCTGAGAATCGGATGAACAACGGGAATGTGCCGGTCACGAAGGGTGCAGCAAACGACCGGGAGTTGACTCGGCTGATGGCAGGTCTGCCCGGCATGGTCTACCAAGCCTCTGCCCAACCTCCCTTCGCCTTCGAGATTGTCGGGGGGGGATACGAACGCATCCTGGGCCGTTCCCTGGACGAGCTCACGACGAAGCCGGACATCCGCTCCACACTCATGTATCCCGCTGACGTCACTCGCTACCGGGCAGCCGTGGAGAATGCAGTGAAACGTGGTGACACGTTTCAGATTGAGTACAGCGTCATCTACCCCGACACCACAGAACGGGTGGTGTGGGAGCAAGGCAAGCCCGTCCACGCGCCCGACGGATCCTGCTTTATCGAAGGTAGCATCATCGACATCGAGGGACCAGTGCACACGCGGCAGGTACAAGACGCCACCTATCGCATCTCGCAGGCGGCGGCGTCCGCCGAGAGTCTGCAGGAACTGTACGGCCAAATCCACGCCATTGTCGGCGAGCTGATGCCGTCGGAGAACCTGTACTTCGCACTCCGGGATCCGAAGACGGGATTCATAACGTATCCGTACTATATCGACGAGTATGACGTCGTGCCCCCCGACCCGCAGACGGCCGAAACAGGTGTGACGGCATACATCCTGCGTACCGGAACACCGCTGCTGTTGAGCGACTTCAGTGAGTCAGATCCAATCAAGTCGGGCAACATCGCTCCTACGGGAACACCTGCCATCAGCTGGCTCGGTGTCCCGCTACAGTTGAAGGGGAGCACGATCGGAGTCATCGCTGTCCAGGTATACCATGGAAGCTATCGCTACACCGAACAGGACCGGAATATCCTGTCCTTCGTCGCGGACCAGATCGCGGTCTCAATAGACCGCTGGCGCTCCCGCGACGCGCTGGCCATGTCCGAGGAGCGGTTCCGCATCGCCGCGCAGAGCACGAGTGACATCGTTTATGAGTGGGATACCGTCGAAGACCATTCCACCTACTATGGTGACCTCGACGGCGAGCTCGGCCGTGCCATCGGCGGTTTCCCATCCAAGGGCAGCCAGTGGGACTCCTATATACACCCTGACGACCTTCCCATGCTCCAACAGGCCATCCAGCAGCACCTGAAAGTACATACTCCCCTCCGTGTTGCGTATCGCATGCGTTGTACCGACGGTACATGGCGCACCATCGTCGAATCGTCGCGGGCCGTGCTCGACAAGGATGGCCACGTCGTCAAGTGGATCGGGACTACCGCCGACGTCACCGACCGTGTCCGTGCCGAACGCGCATTGCAGGCATCCGAGACACGGATGCGCGCACTGTTCGCCGCTATGAACGACATCATCATCGTTTTGGACAAGGACAGCCGGTATATCGAGATCGCCCCAACGCGTGGTGACCTGCTGTACAGGCCTCGAGAGGAGCTGCTGGGCAGGACCGTCCGTGAGCTATTCGACAGCGACCTTGCTGACCGATTCCTGGAGAACATCCACAAGGCCTTGGCGAACCAGTCGACCGTGGACATGGACTACAGCCTCGCTATAGGCCAGTCACATCTATGGTTCGAGGCCCGCATCAGCCCACTCCCCGACGAACGGGTCCTGCTGGTCGCGCATGACGCAACGGCCCGCCATGACGCGCAGGAAGCAGTACGCGTCGAGACATCCAAGGCCGAAACCTACTTCAATACGTCGGGGGTCATCATGGAGGTCATCGATACGGACCTCCGGCTCGTGCGCCTCAACCAGAAAGGCTATGACTTCTTCGGATATAGGCCGGAAGAAATCGTCGGCAAGGACTGGCTCGCCATGAGACTGCCAGAGCGCGAGCGCGACAAGATCAAAGCATTGATCCACAGCGAACTCGCGGAGCAGGTCCTTCCCGTCGTCACGGAAAATTCGGTTGTCACGCGCAGTGGCGAAGAACGCATCGTGGCGTGGCACGATTCCCTGCTGCGGGATTCCACAGGCCGGGTCACCGGACTCATCTCCTCCGGCGTCGACATCACGGACCGTGTCCGTGCGGAACGCGCATTGCAGGCGAGCGAACTCAAGTTCAAGGAGTTGTTCAACCAGGCCCAGGACGCCATCTTCCTCCATGTGGTCAACGCGGATGGCACGACGGGCCCGATCCTCGAAGCCAACGACGTCGCCTCCCAGTGGGTAGGGTACACACGCGAGGAATTGCGGCACATGACCGTCACCGACGTCTCCGTCAACACAACGCCTGAGCTGTCCGAGGGCATAGTGCGCCAGCTGAGGGAGCACGGAAAGACAAGCTTCACTGCTGAGTTGAAAGCCCGC
>Ga0209539_1001258_pt1 | contig 13806 bp, 13 predicted proteins | sample BarGraNGADG00312_2_FD_184499 | JGI IMG/M metagenome (GOLD analysis project Ga0209539, IMG submission 184499) | Arctic peat soil microbial communities from Barrow, Alaska - Barrow Graham LP Ref core NGADG0011-312 (SPAdes) (version 2) | ecosystem: Environmental > Terrestrial > Soil > Wetlands >... | reverse complement strand
CAAGGCCGCGTTCCCGGTTGGGACCTCGACGCTGCACCGCTCGGCTTCGGTGCGGCCATCGCGTCCGCGTTCCGGAACTACGTCACCTTCCGGGGCCGGGCATCGCGCTCGGCCTACTGGTGGTTCGGCCTGTTCGCGTTGCTCGTGGAGCTGCCGTTCTACGTCTGGTACATGGCGGCGTTCATCGGTGGTGCGGCGACCGCTGTCAATGCGAACAGCTCGGCGCCGCCGAGCATTCCGGTCGGCGTTCTCGTGCCCGCGCTGTTCCTGAGCCTGGTCGGCCTGGCGCTCTTCCTGCCGGCGCTTGGGCTGGCGGTGCGTCGCCTGCACGACTGCGACCGCTCCGGCTGGTACTACTTCGTGGCGTTCATTCCCTTCGTCGGCTCCCTGATCCTGCTGATCTTCTACGTCCAGGAAGGGACGCCGGGCCCGAACCAGTACTCGCTCAGCTCTGGGTTCGGTGGGCAGCAACCACAGGCGACCTGGCGCTGATCGCGGGCTCGGCGCGTCAGCGCGCGTAGCGCCGTACGAAGTTCGCGAGGATCCGCGGCGGCTCGGTGACCGTCGCTACCCGGACTCGCGCGATCACGTCATCCATCTCCTCGGGCGCGAAGTAGCCGGCGTGCCGGTACGTCTCGATCCGCTGCACAGTCGCGGGCACGTCCAGCTCGGGGTGGAACTGGGTGGCGTAAAGGTTCGTCCTGATCCGGAACAGCTGGACCGGGCACGACGGCGACGACGCGAGCAGCGTCGCGTGCGCCGGCAGCGTCCGGCATGCCTCCTTGTGCCCGACGAACGCGTCGAACACATCGGGCAGCCCGGCCAGCAGTGGGTCTTCGCGGCCGACGCCGGTCAGGGTGATCGGGACCGGGCCGACCTCCTCCGCGTACGTACGGTCGATGACCGCGCCCTCGTGCGCGCCCAAGGTCGCGACGCCGTAGCACGCGCCGAAGAACGGGAAGTCGCGCCGGACGACGTCGTCGAGCAGCTCGTGCATCTCGCGTTCGACGCGCTGCTGCACCGCGGACTTCTCCGCGGCCGGGTCGCTCGCGTTGAACGGACTGCCGCCGACGAGGATCCCCGAGTACTCGTCCAGGTCGATCACGGGCATCGGCGCGGCCTCGAGCCGCACCCTGCGCAGCTGCGCCGGCGCCAACCCGCCGAACCGCGCGAACGAGGCGTACTCCTGGTCCGCGACGTCGTCGTCGGCGCGGGTCGCCAGCAGCAGGAACGGCTTCACAGTTCCTGAGGGTATCGGCGGACGCCCGTGCAGTCCGAGGCTTCGGCCGTCCGCGCAGCCCGAGCGTTCCGCCCCCACCCGCCGGGCAGAAGGCCTGTCGTGCCTAGCATGTGAGCCATGACGACCGCCCGGGAGCCCGCCACGGTAGCGGTGGAGCCGATCGACGGTCCGGAGAGTGCCGCGCTGCTGTGGGCCTACTGGACCGAGCTCACCTCGCGCCACCTCGGCCGCGACGCCACCGAGGCGGAGGTCACCGCGACCGCCGCGGAGTACACCAGCCCGCACCTGGTTCCCCCCGGCGGCGCGTGGCTGGTCCTGCGGATGGCGGGACGCGTCGTCGGCGGGATCGGGCTCCGGGAACTGGCTCCGGGTGTCGGCGAGGTCAAGCACATGTTCGTTGTGCCCGACGCGCGGCGCCGCGGCATCGGTCGCCAGCTCATGCTCGCGGTGGAGGAGGAGGCCCGACGACGCGGCCTGCGCACGCTCCGGCTCGACACGCGACGGGACCTCGTCGAGGCCCGCGCGTTGTATGCGAGCGAGGGCTACGCCGAGATACCGGCGTTCACCCGCGGCGAGTACGTCGACCACTGGTTCGAGAAGCACCTCGGCTGACGCCTGCGCGCCCGCCGAGGTGCCGGCCGTCGGCCAAGCGGCGTAGACCAAGCCGTTGGCTAAGCGGCGTAGACCTGGCCGTTGGCCACCCGGACCGCGATCTTCGTGAGCGGGCCCCGTGCCGGCCCACCGGTCACGTCGCCGCTGGTGGCGTCGAACGTCGCACCGTGGCATGGGCACGCGAACTGACTGCCGTCGAAGGCGACCGTGCAGCCCTGGTGCGTGCACACCGCGGTGTAAGCCAAGAACGAACCCGCCTTGGGCTGGAGCAGGATCGCCGGCCCACCGCTGGTCGGGTCGGTGAAGCTGACGGACTGGCCGACCCCGAAGGACGAGGCCGCGCCGATCAGGGTCGTGCCGGCGGGCGCTCCGCCGCCCGAGGGCGCCGGCGCGCGATTCGCCACGGCTCCGTGCTGCTGGTCGCCGCTGGCAAACCGGCGAAGCGCGCCACCCACGCCGCCTACCAGGAGCCCCAACGCGCCGACCGCCGCGGCCGCGACGCCGGTACGCAGCAGCGTCCGGCGTTCGACCTCGTGGCCGATCGCGGCGCTCTCCGGGCCGACAGCTGTCGCGGGGAGTCCCAGGTCGAGTCGTGACGACCGCCGCAGCGCCACGCCCCAGGAGAACACGCCGCCGTCACCGGCGAGGACGAGGGGGGTGAAGGCGAACAGGTAGACGATGTCCGGACCGTAGAAGTAGGGCCGCGTGCTCCAGCTCACCGTGAGCAGGAAGGTGAACGCGAGCGCCATGCCACCGAGCGCCGCGAGCCTGGTCCACAGGCCGAGGAGCACGCCGAGCCCGACCGCCAGCTCGCCGAAGGCGATCAGCAGCCCGAACACCGCGGCGTGCTCGATCGTGTGCTGGACGAGGCCGCCAATCGGGCTCGAGGCCGCGGCGAGCTGCATCTGTCGCTTGACGCCGCCCGGCGCCGTCGCGTTCAGGTATGCGGGGTCGAAGAGCTTGAACAGGCTGGCGTAGATGAACGTCACGCCGAGGAAGATGCGGAGCGGCAGCAGGGACCAGCCGGTTTCACGGAGCCGGTCTCGCCAGGTCGTCCGCGTCCGTTTCGAGACGGTTGCCGCGGCGGCGGTCTTGCGGGCTGAGGTAGTCACGAGTCGAGAATCCACGAATCTGCTGAGAATTTGCTGGGAAAGCGGAAAGCTGCCGGAGGGCGTGTGACGACCGCCACAGCGGTCACCGGCCGTCGCGCCTCATGCGACGTACTCATAGTGCCAGTACTCGGGGTTGTCGGCGCCCTTGCGCGCCCAGCTCGGCGACACCCAGCCGAACCCCGGGGCGTTCGCGACCAACCAGTCGCGCTTCTCGGTACCGAACCCGTAGATGCACGACCACTCCTGGACGTCGAGCGCGTTCCCGGTGCCGTGGCGCGAGGTCCCCGGCTTCGCGGCGATCGTGCCGAGCGCCGCGCGGATCGCCACCTGGTCCGGGTAGGACCGGTAGGTGAGGTCGATGTCCATCGTCGAACCGAACCGGCCGCGGAAGGCGTCGTTGAGGCGGACGAGCGCGGCAGCGGCGTCGGGGCGCAGGTACTGCGGAGTGCCCATCGGGTCGTTCGCCCACGACGGGAGACGCGCCAGCGCCGACGCCGGCAACCGGCCGTTCGATCCGTCGCCCGAAGCCGCGGGCGTCGATGTCACGAAGATCGGACCCGCGTACGGCGGGTCGAGGGGGCAGGGATTGGGTCGCGGCGTCGCGGACGCGGCCGCGACGCCGGTCGACGGGGCGGCGGCGGCCTTCGTGGGGGTCCGAGTGGGCTCGGTTGTGGGCGCCACCGTGGAGGACTGCGTCGTGCTCGGGCTCCCCGTTGCGCTCGCCCCGGCCCGCGGCGCAGCAGTCCGGGCCGCGTCCGCGCGCAGGGTGAGGCCGATCGCACCCGCGGTCGCGCCCGCAAGAACCAGACAGACCGCGACGACGACCCACCTCGGCGCCCTGGTCGCGGTGCGGACCAGGGGCGTCTGGGCGGTCGGCGGTGGAGCTCCCCGGGGTCTCGGCATCGGCTCCGAGCCTAGGTGGTGGTCCGCGCCGCTGCGCCCACCGGGCGGTCCACGCGGGCATTCGCTCGGCACCGGCGGCCCCCGGACCGACGCTCCGGGGATTCTCCGGGTCCGGTCAGGGTTCGTCCCTGATGCGCGCGCGGGGGCCCGCGGAGCACCGTAGGGGTGCCCAGATCGTTCACCTCAAGAAAGCAGACGGAATCGTGTCCGACATCCACGCGTCCCTCCGGCAGCAGGGACTTGTCCGGCCTCGCGAGGGGCGGGTGCTTGGCGGCGTGTGCGCCGGGTTGGGGCGCCGATTCGGCCTCGACCCGTGGCCGGCACGCCTCCTCTTCGTCCTGATCCTGATGGTCATCCCGGGCAGCCAGATCCTGATCTACCCGATCCTGTGGATCCTGATGCCGTCCGAGGTTCCGGTGTATCCGCTGTACGGAGCCCAGGCGTACCCGTCGCCGGTCGCGCCGTACCGACCGCCGACGGCACCCCCCGCCGCCCAGTAGGCATTCGGTGCTCTCGCCCGCACGTCGCCCGTCGTCTCGGACCGCTCGATCGAGATTCGGCGCGCCACGCGTGCAAGATTCGCGCTGCCTGCGACACAGTTCAGGTAGGTAGCCGGTCGAGGTCCTGGGAGCATCCGTGCCGCTGCGTGACGACACGTGGTTCGACGGTCTCTTTCGCGCGCACGCGACGGCCATCTACCGATACTTCGTCCGGCGTGGCCCGCGCGACGACGCCGAGGACCTGACCGCGGACGTCCTCGCGATCGCTTGGCGGCGTCGCGAGGAGGTCCCCGAGGGCTCGGAGCTCGCGTGGCTCTACCGGACGGCCGGGTACGTCCTGGCGAACAACCGGCGCAAGGGCCGACCGGTCCCGGTCGAGCGGGTGCCCGAGGAGATCGACGACGCCGACCCGGCCACCCTGGTCATCGCCGATGACGAGGTCCGCGCGGTGCTCGCGGAGCTGAGTCCTCGCGACCGGCGGATCCTTCTGTTGCACGCCTGGGACGGGCTCGACGGCGGACAGCTCGCCGACGTGCTCGAGATCTCCCGTGGCGGGGCCGACGCCGCGCTCTCCCGCGCGCGCAGCCGGCTGCGCGAGGTCTGGGCGGCCCGCGCGACGGCTTGAACGATCCCGGGCTCGGGCGGCCCGGATCAGCGCGACGAGGCATTTCGCAACACGATGCACGCTCCCCGGCGCAAGAGACAGCGTCCTCGCGACATATGCCAGGTGGAGAGCCCACCCAGGGCTCGCGTCCCAGGAGGCCATCGTGACCGAGAACCCCGCCCGCCCGGGCGACAGCGACGACGTGATGGAGCGGCTGCGGGCCGCCGACCCGGCCGCAGGTGCCGACCTCGACCTCGAGCAGACCTGGGCCACCGTGCGAGCGCGGACCGCGCTGACCGACGGCAGTGCCGACGTCGTCGACGACCTGGCCGCTGCCCGGGCGCGACGGAACAAGACCTGGATGGTTCGGGTGGCGAGCGTCGCGGCGGGCGCCGTGCTGTTCGGCGGCGGGGGATACGCCATCGGCCACGCCGGGAACGACGGTGCGCCCTCGGCCGAGACCGGAACCCTGATCGGGACGGGTAACCCGCGGGACGCGACCGCTGCCGGACAGAGTGCCGGCCTGGTCACGCCCGGCACGACTTCGCAGTCCGCGCCTGGCGTCGGCACCGCCTATTGGGGCGGCGGCCGGACTGTCTTCCACGCCTCGGGCCTGTCCGACGTCGCCGGCTCCGCAAAGGGCTGGGCGTACAACCCCAGCTCGGCGTTCTCGAAGGCGACGGTGACGAGGGTCGCGAAGGCGCTGGGTGTCAGCGGCGAGGCCAAGCTGTTCGAAGGCATGTGGAGCGTCGGCGCGACTGATGGTTCGGGCCCGTCGCTCCTGCTCCAGCCGGACGGGATGGCGAGTGTCAAGTTCTACGACCCGAGCAAGGACCCGTTCGCGTGCCGTGGGGTTGCCGCGCCGGCTGCGGGTGTCGCGCCGGGCGCGCCCGGCGGAACGACGCCCGACAAGACGAATCCGACCGGAGGCATCGCCGAACCCGCGCCGGCTCCCGACTGCACCCCCGGCGACGTTCCGCCGGCGCCGGCCGGCACTGCCGCCATCGCCCGCGCGAAGACCATTCTCGCCTCGCTCGGGGTCGACGTCGGTTCGTTCGAGTTCGAGACGTCCAACGGGGGCCAGGATGCGCTGTCGTACGTGTCGGCCTTCCAGGTCGTTGACGGCCAGCGCACCGGAACCTCCTGGGGCCTCAGCCTGGCCGCCGCCGGCGTGCAGTCGCTCGACGGTTGGCTCGCTCCGATGGTCTCGATCGGCTCGTACGACATCGTCAGCGAGCAGGATGCGGTCGCCCGACTGAGTGATCCTCGATTCGGCGCCGGCTACGCCGGTGGCCCGGTCCCCCTCGTGCTGGGCACCAAGGCGGCGGTTGCTCCGGACGGAACGACGTCGGCCGGGTCCGGCGGTGCGTCGGCGTCGGGCGACGGCTCGGTGTCATCCCAACCGGCCCCGACCCTCCCGCCCGTGCTTCCACCTGGCTCAGCGATCTCGTGGCCGCTCGAGAACGTGACGATCGTGAAGGCGCACCTCGGTCTGGCGGCGTACTCGCAGACCGACGGCTCGCAGACGCTGCTGCCGACCTACCGGCTCTCGAGCGCTGACGGTCGGGCTTGGACCGTCATCGCAATCACGGACCAGCACCTCGACTTCTCCGCGCGGTAGGCCCCTGGCACTGCGCCGACGTCACCCGGGAGGGTCGGGTGACGTCGGTGCGGTCGAGGATGCGCGCGGCGTCGAGCCATCGTGGTTCGACCGCGGGCGTCCACTCGTCGACCGCGCCCTCTCGCCCGAGGTGGCGGACTGGTCCGGCTCATGGGGACGGCCTACGCGATGACTTGACGCTTCAACCGTGCGGACATACCCTCAGTTGACGCATCAAGTATTGCGTGGCGACAAGCCGAAGATCGAGATGGAGTCGTCATGAACATCGTCCTATGGGTTATCGCTGGGGCACTGGCACTCGCCTTCCTGGCGGCCGGCTCCGCGAAGCTGACGCAGTCGAAGGAGAAGCTCGCGGCTGCGGCGATCGTCGTCGCCTGGGGCCGATTCGGTCCCTATCAGTTCGGTTCCTGAGCAGTGCGCGCGCGCCGTCGCTACGGAGGAACCTCGTGACCGACATCTTCAACCCCGTCACGCCGGCCGGGGCCTTCGACGACTTCCTCGCCGGGGCCGCCGAGGCGAGCAGGGCGCAGCGTGACTGGACTCCCGAGGATGGTGCGTTGCCGGCGCTGTTCCTGAGCCACGGTGCGCCGCCCCTGCTGGACGACCCTGAGTGGATGGGTCAGCTCTTCGGATGGGCTCAGCGCCTGCCCAAGCCCAAGGCGATCCTCATCGTCAGCGCGCACTGGGAAGCGGCTCCGCTCAGCATCTCGGCCGCAGCGGCCTCGACGCCCCTCGTCTACGACTTCGGCGGCTTCCGCCGCCGGTACTACGAGCTGACCTACCCGACGCCCGACGCCACCGAGCTCGCCGGACGGGTCGCAGCGGCGATGCCCGACGCGCAGCCGGTGCACGAGCACACCAGCCGGGGACTCGACCACGGCGCCTGGGTGCCGCTCAAGGTCATGTACCCGCTGGCCGACGTGCCGGTCCTCCAGCTCAGCATCCCGACCCAGGACCCCGCCGGGCTGCTGGAGCTCGGCGCGCGCCTGCGAGCGCTGCGTGCGGAGGGCGTCCTGGTGATCGGGTCGGGCTTCATGACCCACGGGCTGCCCTACATCACCCGCGAGATGCTCGCCGGCACGCAGGTGCCGGCGTGGTCCTCGGACTTCGACGCATGGGCGGCCGATGCACTCGCCCGCGGCGACGTGGACACCCTGGCGGACTACCGACGCGCGCCGGGGATGCCGTACGCGCACCCGACGGTCGACCACTTCCTCCCGTTGTTCGTCACCCTCGGCGCTGCTGACGATCCGGAACGCCCGGTCACGACCGCGATCGACGGCTACCTGATCGGCTTGTCGAAGCGGTCGTTCCAGGTGGCGTGACGGCCGGGTCCGTTCGCTTTGTGGGATCAGACGAGCGCGGCGAGATCCTCGGAGGGGATGAGGTTCTCTGCGGGCTCGATCAGGTCGTGCGCCTTGCGCGTCTTCGAGACCCAGATCGCCCCTCCCACAATCACCAGACCGACCACCGCGACGGCGACGCGCACCACGGGGTTGCCCGTCATCGAGACGATGAGTGGCGCGAGGAGGACCGGCACGAGGTTCATCACCTTGATCAGCGGGTTGAGAGCGGGACCAGCGGTGTCCTTGAACGGGTCGCCGACGGTGTCGCCGATGACGGCTGCCGAGATGAAGAAGCCACGGTTGACGGCCGCCATGCCGTGCTCGTCATCGTGGCGCGGGGCGACGGCGGGGATGCCGATGACCACTCGGACTCGCCCCGAAACCCTTGACGCCACGGCTGGATCGTGCCCTTGCGGGTCTTAGGTCCTGGTGCGCATACCGGTCCGACGCGTGAGACTGGGACTAGCGGGGCGAGCAACGTGGCTCGCGCCAACCCCCGGAGGCTGCGGTGCCCAAGTACGTGTACGACTTCAGTGAAGGCAACAAGGACCAGAAGGACCTGCTGGGCGGCAAGGGCGCGAACCTTGCCGAGATGACCAACCTCGGGCTGCCGGTCCCACCGGGCTTCATCATCACCACCGAGGCGTGCCGCAGCTACATGGACAACGGCGTGCTGCCGGCCGACCTCAAGGTCCAGGTCACGATGGCCGTCCGGCGCCTCGAGGACGCCGCAGGCCGCGGCCTTGGCGACTTCGACGACCCGCTCCTGGTCTCGGTCCGGTCCGGTGCCAAGTTCTCCATGCCCGGCATGATGGAGACGGTCCTGAACATCGGTCTCAACGACGCCTCGGTCCAGGGTCTCGCGACCTACTCGGGCGACGAACGCTTCGCGTGGGACTCCTACCGCCGGCTGATCCAGATGTTCTCCAAGACCGTGCTCGGCATCGACGGCGACGTGTTCGCACACGCGCTCGACGCCGCGAAGGCAGCCAAGGGCGTGGCGAACGACATCGACCTCGATGCCGAGGATCTCAAGGCGCTGGTGGACGCCTTCAAGGCCATCGTTCGTGAGAAGACCGAGCGCGAGTTCCCGCAGCACCCCCGTGAGCAGCTCGACCTCGCGATCGCAGCGGTCTTCGACTCGTGGAACACCGATCGGGCGCGGCTCTACCGTCGCCGCGAGCGCATCCCACACGACCTCGGAACGGCCGTCAACGTCGTCACGATGGTGTTCGGCAACCTCGGTGCCACGTCCGGGACCGGCGTCTGCTTCACCCGCGACCCGTCGACCGGTCAGGTCGGTGACTACGGCGACTACCTGGCGAACGCGCAGGGCGAGGACGTCGTCTCAGGTGTGCGCAACACCCTGTCGCTGGCCGACTTCGAGGAGCTCGACCCGAAGTCGCACGCCGAGCTCCGGGCGGCCATGCGTCAGCTCGAGACGCACTACCGCGACCTGTGCGACATCGAGTTCACGGTGGAGCGCGGGAAGCTGTGGATGCTGCAGACCCGGGTCGGCAAGCGGACCGCGGCGGCCGCGTTCCGGATCGCCGCCCAGCTCGTCGACGAGCACCTCATCACGATGGACGAGGCGCTCGAGCGGGTCACCGGTGAGCAGCTCAACAACCTGATGTTCCCCCAGTTCGACCACAAGGCGGAGCGCGACCTGCTCACGAAGGCGATGGCTGCCTCCCCGGGTGCGGCCGTCGGCATGGCCGTGTTCGACTCGCCGACCGCGCAGCAGTGGGCCGCGGAGGGCAAGGAGGTCATCCTGGTCCGCCGTGAGACGAACCCGGACGACCTCGGCGGCATGATCGCCTCGGTCGGCGTGCTGACCTCGCGTGGTGGCAAGACCTCGCACGCCGCAGTGGTGGCACGCGGAATGGGCACCACCTGCGTCGTCGGTGCCGACAAGATCGAGGTCGACCCGGTGGCGCGACAGTTCCGCGTCGGCGAGCGCGTGATCCGCGAGGGCGAGGTCATCGCGATCGACGGGTCCAGCGGCGAGGTGTTCTACGGTGAAGTCCCGGTGATGGCCTCCCCGGTGGTGCGCTACCTCGAGGACGGGCTCGACGCGGCCATCGCCGAGGTCCCGAAGGACGACAAGGACCAGGCCGACCTGGTGCGTGCGGTCGACCGGATCCTCAAGCACGCCGATACGGTGCGCCGGCTCAAGGTGCACGCGAATGCGGACACCCCGGAGGACGCGCACCGCGCTCGTGCTCTGGGCGCTGAGGGCATCGGCCTGTGCCGAACCGAGCACATGTTCCTCGGCGACCGCCGGGTGATGATCGAGCGGATGATCCTGGCCGACGACGACGCGGCGCGCGACGACGCCCTGTCCGCCCTGCTCCCGTTGCAGCGCGACGACTTCATCGGGATCCTCCGTGAGATGGATGGTCTGCCGTGCACCATCCGGCTGATCGACCCGCCATTGCACGAGTTCCTGCCCGACCTCACCGAGCTGTCGGTCAAGGTTGCGCTGGCCAAGGAGCGTGGCGAGGAGAACGCGGACGACGTCAAGCTGCTCACTGCGGTGCACAAGATGCACGAGGCGAACCCGATGCTCGGTCTGCGGGGCGTCCGGCTGGGCCTGACCATCCCCGGTCTGTTCATCCTGCAGATGCGGGCGATCGCGGAGGCGCAGGCGGCCCGGATCAAGGACGGCGGGAAGCCACGGGCGGAGATCATGGTCCCGCTCATCGGTTCCGTGATGGAGCTGCACCTGGTGCGGGACGAAGGCGAGCGGATCATCGCGCAGGTCGCCAAGGAGACCGGCGTCCAGCTGGACATCCCGATCGGCTGCATGATCGAGCTGCCCCGCGCGGCCCTGACCGCGGGCCGCATCGCCGAGGCTGCCGACTTCTTCTCGTTCGGCACGAACGACCTCACCCAGACGACGTGGGGTTTCTCCCGCGACGACGTCGAGGGCGCGTTCTTCGGCGAGTACCTGAGCAACGGTGTGCTCACGATCTCCCCGTTCGAGACCATCGACAGGGGGGTCGGCCGGCTCGTGTCGCTGGCTGTCGAAGAGGGCCGCGCGACGAAGCCAAACCTGAAGATCGGCGTCTGCGGCGAGCACGGTGGCGACCCGGAGTCGATCAAGTTCTTCCACGCCGCCGGGCTCGACTACGTGTCCTGCTCGCCGTTCCGGGTGCCGGTCGCACGGCTCGAGGCGGGTCGGGCGAGCGTCGCGTCGGCAGCGTCCGACTCGCGCTGACCGCCGTCCGCTGAAAGACACTGTCGGTCTGAGCCCATCCGGGGTGGTGTTCAGGCCGACAGGCTGTTCGGGGGAGCAGGGGCCGGCGGAGCCGCGGTCTTCGCCGGTGTCGCCCGGGCGAGCGGGACCTCGGTCCCATAGGTAAGCCTGCCCTTACTCATATGCTCCAGGGGTGAAGCTCCGGGACTGCCCGCTCGATACCGAAGTCCGCGTCCGCGCCGTTCGGTTCGAGGCCGACGTGGCCTTGCGGATGCGCGAGATCGGGCTGCGCCCGGGCGGGACGGTCCGGGTCACCCAGCGCGCGGCCTTCGGTGGTCGCGTCGTCGCGATCGGCGCGGCAAGGCTCGCCGTCGACGGCGAGACGGCAGGGTGCATCGACGTCGAGCTGGTCACGTCATGACGGACTGCCACGGCGGCACCCAGCGAGCGCGCCCGGTCGGCGTCGGCGACTCCGGCCCGCGCGCTGCCGGCGTGAGCGTCGCGGCAGCCGGTACCACCATGGTCGCGCTGCGCATCCTGCTGCTCGGCAACCCGAACGTCGGCAAGTCCACCCTCTTCAACGCTGTGAGCGGCGCGAACCAAGGGGTGGTGAACGCGCCGGGCACCACGGTCGAGCTCGAGGTCGGGACCTGGCCGACGGTCGACGGCGCCCCGGAGGTCGTGGATCTCCCGGGCACCTACAGCCTGCTCGCACGGTCGCCCGACGAGCAGGTCGCCGCCGACGCCGTGACCCGGCGCGGTGTGGCCGCGGGCACAGGGTCGGATCTTGTCGTCGTCCTGGTGGACGCCACGAGTGTGTCGCGCTCGCTGTACCTGCTGGCCCAGGTGGCCGAGGCGGGACGCCCGATCGTCGCCGCACTCACCATGGTCGATCGCGCGGCGGAGCACGGCCTCGACGTTGATCCGGCGGCCCTGGCGGCGGCGATCGGTGTACCCGTTGTGGCCGTCGACGCCCGGACCGGCGCCGGGATCCCCGCGCTGGCCGGCGCGGTCGCTCGCGCGTTCGGCGAACCGCGGTACGCGCGTGGCGTCGCAGTTCGGGACGCCCCGGCCGACCGGACGGAGGACCTCGCCGCCCAGCTCGAGCACGCCGAGCAGCTGTTCGCCTGGGTCGAGAGCGCGACGGCGCACCTGGCCGCTCCGGCTGCGGCGCGGCGCACGCTGTCCGATCGGATCGACCGGGTTCTGCTCAACCCGTGGGTCGGTGTGCCGGTGTTCCTCGCGGTGATGTGGGCGCTGTTCGAGCTCGTCACCCGGGTGGCGGCGCCGTTGATGACCCTCGTCTCGACCGTCGTCGCCGGCCCGGCGGCCGACGGCGTCCGAGCGGTCCTTGCCGGCGCGGGACTCGGCGGCGGCTGGGTAGAGGGCCTGACCGTGGACGGGGTGCTGGCCGGCGTCGGTACGGTGCTCGCCTTCGTCCCGCTGATGGCGGTCATGTTCGTGGCGGTAGGGGTGCTCGAAAGCAGCGGGTACTTCGCGCGCGCGGCCTTCGTCGCCGACAAGGCGATGCGCGGCATCGGCCTCGACGGTCGTGCGGTGCTCCCGCTCATCGTCGGCTTCGGCTGCAACGTGCCGGCGCTCGCGGCCACCCGGACGCTGCCGAACGCGCGGCAGCGACTGCTCACCGGACTGCTCGTGCCGTACACCTCGTGCACCGCCAGGCTGACCGTCTACCTGCTGCTCGCGAGCATCTTCTTCCCGGGTGACGCGGGCACCGTCGTGTTCGCCATGTACCTGCTCAGCGTGCTGTTCGTTGTCGGCGGTGGACTGCTGCTGCGCGGCACCATGTTCCGCGACCTGCGCCGCGAGCCGCTCGCCCTGGTCCTGCCCTCCTACCAGCGCCCGGCGCTGCGACCGCTGCTGCTCTCGGCCTGGCCGCGGGTCCGGGGGTTCGTGGTCAAGGCGGGGCGCGTCATCGTCGCCGCGTTGCTCGTCATCTGGTTGCTGATGGCGATCCCGGTGCGCGGCGCGCACCCGGTGGCGCAGGTGCCGGTCGAGGACAGCCTCTACGGCGCAACGGCGACCGCGGTGGCCCCGGTGCTCGCGCCGGCCGGACTGGACGACTGGCACGTCTCGGCCGCGCTGATGGCCGGCTTCGTCGCGAAGGAGGTCGTCGTCGGCTCGTTCGCGCAGTCCTACGCGGTGACTGCTGAGAGCGATCCGAGCGCGGGCGCGGGCCCGGGACCGGGTGCGAGCCTCTCGGCGGAGCTCCAGGGAACCCTGGATCGCACCTCGGGTGGCGAGTCCGGCGCCGCGGCTCTCGCCCTGATGGTCTTCGTGCTCGCCTACACTCCGTGCCTCGCGACGGTCGCCGAGCAGCGGCGGATGTTCGGCCGGCGCTGGGCGATGGGTTCCCTCGGGGTCCAGCTCGTGGTCGCCTGGGTCGCCGCGGTCCTGGTCTTCCAGATCGGGCGGCTGGCATGAGTGCGCTCGCGGCCGTCCTCGCCGAGGCTCGCGTGGGCGGGACGCCGGCGAACATCGCGGCCCGGCTCGGGCTCGCGCGCGATCTCGTCGCTTCGATGCTCGACCAGGGCGAGCGGCTCGGACTGCTCGGGTCCGCGCGGGCGGCGTGCGGGTCGTGCGTCGTCGGACCGTCGGCGACGGACGGCCGCCCGGTTCCGGCGCCCGCCGACGGCGCGCCGGTCGCT
>Ga0209539_1001255_pt1 | contig 13809 bp, 13 predicted proteins | sample BarGraNGADG00312_2_FD_184499 | JGI IMG/M metagenome (GOLD analysis project Ga0209539, IMG submission 184499) | Arctic peat soil microbial communities from Barrow, Alaska - Barrow Graham LP Ref core NGADG0011-312 (SPAdes) (version 2) | ecosystem: Environmental > Terrestrial > Soil > Wetlands >... | reverse complement strand
CGCCCGGTCAGTGGGATGCTGGCGCTCCGCCACCCAGAGCTCCCCGGTCATTTCCGGGGGTGAGCGGGCTTCGGCTCGTCCTGGGCATCGTCCTCGGCATCGGCATCGGCATCGGCATCGGCATCGTCGCGACGCCCCCTGCGTACCCGCTGCAACCGGCGTGCGCGGCGCACCATGAGCGCATCGACGGTGAGGACGATGGCGACGGACCCCACGAGGCCAAGGCCGCCGACGACGGCCAGGACCTGCGAGAGACCCTCCCGGGTCGACACGAGGCTCGTCCCGCTGCTCAGCTGGATCAAGATCTGCTGTGGTGTCGGCACGTTGTACTGCGTCTGCTTCTCGCTCAGGTCGTCACGCATCAGCTGGACGACGTGGTCGAGAGTGGCAACCGCCTCGTCGGGCGTCGGCGCGCTCGCGTACAGCGTGAAGAGAACGGTCCTGGCCGCCATCTGGATGCTGTAGTCCCCGGAGAATCCGTCCGCGACGACCTGCCCCTTCGCGTTGGGGTTGACGACGCTGCCCAGCACCGCCGAGGCCGTCGTCGAGACACCGGCCTGCAGCCACGGGTTCGGCGAGAGGAGCTCGGGCGCCAGGTTCGTGACCGGCTCCAGGAAGACACCATCGGCGCTGGCCGTGTAGGTGGGCTCCACCCCTTTGCCCGCGACGACGGCGGCGGCGCCGACGGCAATGAGCAAAGGAGCAGTCAGGTACCACCGCCGGACGAGCACTTTCATGAAATCCCAGAGGTCCACTGACTCTCCTAGCACTCGCCCCGAGTCACGTATATTACCCAACGAGTCTGCCGTCGCCGCCCGTTCCGTTCCGCGCCGACGCAGCCTACACGCACGAAGATCGAGAGGATGCCGGTGCCGGACGCGTCGATCTGCCTGTTCGGGACGCCCGGAGCCGAGCGGAACCTCGGGGTCGGCGCCCTGCGTGACGCCACCGTGGCGACGATCCTGGCCACCCGGCCCGAGGCGCGCATCACCGTCTTCGACGACGGGTGGGGGGTACGCGAGACGCCTGTCGCCGACGGCCGGTCCGTCGTGACGCTCTGCGGAGCCCGCGACTCACGCCGGCTGCACCGGCCCGAGGCCTTCGCCACCATGCGCGCGTCGATCGCTCTCGGTGGGGTGGGAAGCGCCGGCGCCCGCATCGTGCGCGACGCGTCCGCCGTCCTGGACATCAGCGGCGGCGACAGCTTCAGCGACCTCTACGGAGAGCGTCGGTTCCGCACCGTCGCGTGGCCCAAGCGCCTCGCGCTCGCCGCACGACGCCCGCTGGTGCTGCTGCCCCAGACCTACGGCCCCTTTGCCGACCCGGCACTGCGCGAGCAGGCGCGTCGGCTGCTCCGGGGCGCCACCCAGGTGTGGGCGCGCGACGCGCGCAGCAAGCAGGTCGCCGACGACCTGCTCGGCACGGACGGCTGCCGCCTGGGGGTGGACCTCGCCTTCGGGCTCCCGCCGACGGAGCTGTCCGGCGAGGCTCTCGAGGCGTGGTCGCGCTGGCTCGACGCCGCCCCGGAGCCGGTGGCCGGCGTGAACGTCAACGGGCTGCTCGTCAACCAGCCCGATGCCGCGCAGCGCTACGGCGTGACACCCCGCCATCGCGAGGAGATGGCCGCTCTCGCGCGAGAGATCCTCGACACCTCGGACTGGCGCGTCGTCGTCGTCCCGCACGTCCTCGGCGCCCCGCAGGCCATGGACGCCGACGTCGAGGTGTGCCGGGGCCTGGCCCGTGAGCTCCGCGAGGAGTACGGCGCCCACCGGGTCTGGCTCGCCGACAGCCACCGCACGGCCGGCGAGGCCAAGGCCGTGATCGCCCGGTGCACCTGGTTCACCGGCGCCCGGATGCACGCGACCATCGCCGCCCTCTCGTCCGGTGTGCCGACCGGCGGCATCGCCTACAGCGACAAGATGACCCCGGTGTTCGCCGGACTCGGCCAGGGCACGACCGTCGACGCGCGCACCGAGGACAGCGACGCGATCGTCGGCCGGCTGGCTGAGCTGTGGCGCGACCGGGACGCCGCCCGACGATCGCTCGCCGCACGGCTGCCGGGCGTCCTCGACCGGACTGCCGGGCAGATGGCCGCCATCCTCGAGGCGACCGGCGACGGGGTCGGCGCATGAGCCCCGTCACCCCCCGGGCGCGAACCGTCGTCGACGCATGACGGCGACGGGCGCCCCAGGTGCGCGCCGCGACCGGTCGGCCACCGCTCCGCTCGTGATCGCGATGGCGCCCATGCCCAGCCCGAAGGGCAACCCGTTCGTCCGGCAGATGGCCGAGCAGCTGCGGCTCCAGGGCTGCGAGGTCACGCCGTTCTCCCTCGCGGCGGCGCGCCGCGCGGACGTCCTGCACCTGCACTGGCCCGACCACTTCGTGAACCGGGCGACCGCGTGGGGCGGGATGCGGGGAGCGGCGAAGGTCGTGCTGTGCTGCCTGGTCGCGCGGGCCCGTTCACGGGCGGTCGTCTGGACGGTGCACAACCTCAAGCCCCACGACGCCCGGCACCCCTGGCTCGAGCGCGTCTTCTGGCCGGTCTTCACCGCGCTGCTGACCGGAAGCATCTGCCTGACCTCCGCCGGACGGTCCCTGGCGCTCGCCCGCTTCCCGCGCCTGCGGCGCAAGCCCTGCGAGGTCATCGCCCACGGCTCGTACGCCGGCGTCTACCCGCCTCATCCGGGTGACCGGTTGGCTGCCCGGGTCGGTCTCGGTCTGCCCGCCGACTCCTCGCCGTTGTTGTTCTTCGGACAGATCCGCCCCTACAAGAACGTTCCTGGGCTGCTCCGGGCCTTCGCGGCGGTCGACGACGACGCCGCCCGCCTCGTCGTCGCCGGCGAGTGCCCCGACGCCGCGCACGCGCAGGCCCTGCACGAGGAGGCCGGGCGTGACGGCCGCGTGATCATGACGGGGCGGGTGGCCGACGAGGACGTGCAGCGCGCTTTCGCCGCGTCGGTCGGCGTGGTGCTGCCCTACCTCGACGTGTTCAACAGCGGCAGCCTGTTCCTCGCCCTCTCCCTCGGCCGACCTTCCCTCGTGCCCCGGACCTCGGTCTTCGCGGAGATCCGGGAGCAGGTGGGGGCCGAGTGGCTCACGTTCTTCGACCCGCCCCTGGACCCGACGTCGCTGGCGGCGTTCACCTCGCAAGCCAGGGAGCTGACGGACGCCGGGACACGCCCGGACCTGTCGGCGTACGACTGGGAGGTCCTCGGCGAGCAGATCGTCCGGTTCTACCGTTCACTGCTCGTCGGCGGCCCGGGGCGACCACGGTGAAGGGCCGAACCTCCCTCGTGGCGTTGGCGGCCCTCGCCGCGCTAGCGGCGGTGGCGGTGGTGGCCGTCGTCGTCCTGCACGGGCCGCCCCCCACGTCCGAGGTGTACCCCGAGCCGTCGACCGCCTGGGCGCTCGACGGGTTCCCGGGCCCCGCGACGACCGGGGTGCCGACGGGGACGATGCTCCAGAGCTCCGGCAGCCTGGTCGTGAAGAGGGACGGCACCGTGCTCGACGGCCTGGACATCGACGGCTGCGTCGACGTGAAGGCGGACGACGTCACCATCCGGCGCAGCCGGATCGCGTGCGCCCGCCCGACGACGGCCGTCCGGCTGCACGACGGATACCGGGGCCTCATCCTCGAGGACGTGGAGATCGACGGGCGCGGAGTGGTGAGCACCGCGGTGGGGTTCACGCACTACACGCTGCGACGCGTCGACATCCACGACGTCATCGACGGCCCCCGGCTGGGCGACGAGACGATCGTCGAGGACTCCTACGTGCACGACCTCGTCCGCGCCGAGGGATCGCACAACGACGCGCTGCAGATCACGGGCGGCTCGGGCATCGTCGTGCGCCACAACACGCTGATCGCCTACCGCGAGGACTCCGGCGACCTCTTCAACGCCGCCGTCATGGTGGGTTCGTCGTCCGCCCCGGTCAGTGACGTCCTCATCGAAGGCAACTACCTCGACGGCGGCAACTACACCGTGAACTTCCACGACGGCCTGGTCGCCAGCGACATCGTGGGGCGGGACAACACGTTCGGTCCGCACCACCGCTACGGGCCGCTCGCTCGGGGCGATCTCGACTCCGTGACCTGGACCGGCCAGCCGTGGGACGGCGAGTCGCCCGCGCCGGAGCCGTCCGGCGGCAGCGATCAGGGATAGAAGACGCGGTAGCGCCACGAGCCGGCCACCCGGCCGCGCAGCTGCCCCCACCGGTTGGCCCAGAGACCGCGCACGTCGCTCCTGCCGAGCAGCGGCAGACGGCTGAGCAGCCACCACAGGTCCCGCAGGGCGACCGACACCGGGCGGCGTCGCGCGCCGCGCTCGCGGAACCGCCGGTACAGCAGGACGTCGGCCTGGGCGTAGCCGGCCATCTGGTCCGCCAGTCCGCCGGCGGTCTGGCGGTGGCGGTAGTGCACGACGGCATCCGGCGCGACCGCGAGCCGGCCCCCGGCGAGCTGCAGGCGCCAGGCGAAGTCGACGTCCTCACCCCCGCCCTGGTAGCTCTCCTCCCAGCCGCCGAGGGACTCGACCACGTCCCGCCACACCGCGATGTTGCAGCCGTGCGCGTACGGCAGGAACCGGAGCTTGACGGGCAGCGTGTCCGGGCGGTGCGGGAACCGCCAGGCGATGGTCGACGCGTCGTTGAGCATGGTCGCGTCGAGGCTCCCGCCGACGCACTCCGCGGTGGCCGCGACGGCGACGAGTGCGCTCAGCCATCCGGGCACGACGACGTCGTCGGCGTCGCAGATGACGATCAGCTCGCCCGCGCTCTCGTGGCACCCGACGTTGCGGGCGTGGCTGACACCCCGCCGCGCGCTCGCATCCACGACCCGCTCGGGGACCCGCGAGCTGCGCCCCGACACGAACTCGACCAGGCCGTCCGTCGAGCCGTTGTCGGCGATCACCACCTCGAACGCGCCGTTGTAGTCCTGGCGCTCGAGCGCGTCGAGCTGGGCCCCGAGGGTGTCGACGGCGTTGTAGGTGGGGATCACGACCGAGACGAGTCGGGGAGCCGGCCGCGGCGCGCGCTCCGTGAGGTCCGGTCGTGGGTCCAGGCGAGGGCTGCTCATGGCGTGCCAGCGGCCCCGCGCGGCGAAGAGACGTCGTACGCGTCGGCCTGCAGCCGGTACAGCTTTCCGTAGACACCGTCGAGGCGCATCAGCTCTTCATGGGAGCCGTGCTCGACGACGCGCCCGTCCTGCATGACGTAGATCCGGTCGGCAAGGTGCAGGTTGGCATAGCGGTGCGAGACGAGCAGCCCGGCTCGATCGTTGAGCAGCTCCCGCACGGTGGAGAAGAGCTCGTACTCGCTGCGCGGGTCGAGCGCCGAGCTCGGTTCGTCGAGGACCACGAGCGGAGCCGCGCGGAACAGCGCGCGTGCCAGGGCGATCCGCTGCCACTGGCCGAGGGAGAGCTCGACGCCGCCGGTGAACTCGCGGGAGAGCAGCGTGTCCAGCCCAGCCGGAAGGAACTCGTCGAAGTCCGCGCCGGAACGCACCAGCGCAGCGGAGACGTCGGCGTCGAGCTGTTCATGAGGCTCACCCAGGCGCGTGGCATCACCGAATGCGACGTTCTCGCGCAGCGGCAGCTGGTAGTGCACGAAATCCTGGAAGATGACCGCGACGGACGCCCGCAGCTTCAGCCGGGAGTGCTCGTCGTCCACGCTCTCGTCGTCCCAGAGCACGGACCCACCGCTGGGCGGGTAGAGGCCGGCCACGATCTTGGCCAGGGTCGTCTTGCCTGATCCGTTCTCGCCGACCAGGGCGACGATCTCGCCGGGCCGGATGTCAAGGTCGACGCCGCGGAGGGTGTCCGCCTCGGCCTCGGGGTAGCGGTAGGTCACGCCGGTGACCGAGACACCCCGGTCCAGTGGCCACTGCTCACCCGTGCCCTCGGGCTCGACCGGGGTGTTCGTCAGGAAGTCCGTCAGGTCCGCAACGAAGACGCTTGCCTCCGCAATCAGGTTCATGGCCGAGAAGAGCATCGCGAGCTGGCTGCTGAGCATCCGAATGCCGATAGCAGCGGCGCCGGCCTCAGAAAAGGTCAGCCAGCCAGCGTTGAGGAAGACCATGAGGAGCAGCAGGCCAGCCGAGAGCAGGCTCGCGGTGGTGAGGACGGTGCCGAGGGCATACCTCTGCCGCCGACGGACATGGGGACGCAAGAGCCCCAGGTAGCGGTCTGCCTCGGCCATCTGGAATCGCTCGAGTGGCAGGCTCAGCCCGAACGCCCTGACCTCCTTGGCCGGCTCGCGCCGTGCCATCAGCTCGCGGAAGTAGCTCCGGCGGCGGTAGATCTCAGCGGAGTCGCGCACGAATGCGAACTCGAGTACGCCAGAGCGACGGGCAAAGTAGAGCGCGGGCCCGGCACCGAGGAACAGCGGCACGAGCAGCATGGGTTCGATGACCCCCAGCACCACCATGAGCATGACGGCCCCGATCAGACCGCCGATCATGTTGAGTACGCCGAGCGCCATCTGAACTGGCTGCCGCACCGCGTTGTTCGCGACGCGATCGAGCCGGTTGTAGAAGTCCGGGAGCTCGTACGTCTGGAGGTCGACTCGCGAGGACACCGCCAGCATGTCCCGCCAGATGTCACGGTTGGCCGCTTCCCCGAGCAGCCGCCCCTGCTGCACCTGCATCACGCTCGCCGAGGACGCGAGCGCCGACGTGACCGCGAGGAGGATGACGGGCAGCACCAGTCTGCTCACCTGGACGTCGGCATCCAGGCCGCCGAGAGCGTCAAGCACGAGCTTCCCGGCAACCACGACCCCAGTCGCGCTCAGCGCACCGACGACCTGCAGCAGTACGGCCAGCTTAAACACCCGCGCGTCAGCGCGCAGCAGCAGGCGGATCGCGACCCGCGTGTTGCTGACGACATCCCTCATGCCGCCCCGGGGGGGCCGTCGACCCTTCTTGCCACGACGGTCCCTGCTCTTGTCACTCATGCCGAGATGCTCCAGGGTCTTCCGAAGTGACGGAGGTGCGCCCCACCCGCGGGCGGTTCATGGTCTCATGCCGCAATCCTCGTCTGAGCAACACAGAGGAAGCGCCAGGCACACTGTCCTCACGCGCGGTCCGTCGCGATCCACTCGGACAGCCTGTTCGTCACGGCGTCGCGCGCCTGCAGGCTCATCAGGGCGTGGTCGATGTCCTTCGCCTCATGGGCCTCCAGCAGTCCGCGGGGACCGAAGTGGCTGATCAGACCCTCGCCACGGCGTTCCCGGAACGCTGCGCCCTCCCGGCGCCCGAAGAGCAGCCGCACCCGAGTGCCCCGCAGGGCGAGGGGTGTGATCATGCCTGCGGGTGCCTCGATGTGCCCGCTGCGCCCGAGGCGCCACCACAACGGCTCGGGCAGGAAGCGGCGGGCGCCGATCCGAGCCGCGCCGCGCACCCGGCTCCTCAGGGTGGCCCGGTCGGGCACGCGTCCGCCCCGTACTCCTGGTGCAAGCTCCGCCGTCCGCAGCTGGGTCAGGTACCGGGGCGGCCGGACATCCCACACCGAGGGGTTGAGGGCATTGACCGTCTCGACCTGCACGCGCGCCGCCGCGAGCAGGCAGGCCCAGGCTGCTGCGCACAGACCTGTCACACTCACGTCCCGGGTCCCAGCCGCCCGCACCGAGTTCACGGCGACGACCACGTCCCGGACCGTCGCGGCGGAGTAGACCGGCGGGGCAGCGAAGTCGTCCCCACCCGGGCTGTCGCCGATCCCGGCGTCGTCGAACCGCAGGACACGCAGGCCCAGGCCCGCCCAGGTGCGCGCTAGGTCGACCCACAGCCGCGCCGGACCGATGTGGCAGGCAGGGGGTGCAGCGTTGGTCAGGATCATGGCCGCGTCCCCGGCTCCCGCGACCTCGGTCATGATCCCGAACAAACCTGCCTCGCCGAGCCGGACGACCCGCTCGCGGACAGCGCGACCGTCCGGCGTCGTGCCGACGACGGCTTCCTCGCGGGTCTGCGGCTCGATGTCCTCACGGTTGTCTGGCAGGAACCCGCCGATCCACCCGACGATCCGGTCGAGCGTCGCCACGGGTACCGCCAGTCGGATCCAGTCGAACAGGGCCGGTTGACCAGGCGCCTCGAAGGACTCGACGCCATCTGCTGACGCCAGTCGCTGGACGCCCGCCCGAGCCCGGCTCTCGGAGCGGGTCACGACCAGGACCCGACCCACGCCGGGGAGCACGACGTCCGTGTCGGCCTCCGTGTCATCCGCTCGCCCGAGCAGCGCCTCGACGTCGAGACGAGCCAGCGCGGCCACAGTTTCCGGGGGGTACAGAACGCCCGGCCCCTCAACCACCCCGTCGGGATGCGCGGTTCGCTGCTGCGCCGGGACGCCGAGCCGGAAGAGCAGCCGCTCCTCCCGCAGGAACGACGCACCCGACTCACACGGGTCCCAGAGCACCAGACCATCCACAGGTGGGCACGACCGTGAGGCCTCCGCGGCGAGCGTCGCCCCGAGCCGCAGCCCGACGACGACGACCCGGGTGGCTCCCGCGTCCCGCGCGAACGTGACGGCGTCAGCGATGCTCGCCAGCCAGCGGGCGACACGGTCAGGCTCGGTCGACTCTCCGGCCGAGTCCCCGGTCGTGGCGTACGCGAACCGCAGGACACCGAACCCGGTGCCAGCCAGGCGGTCCGCGAGGATCCGCATCGTCCGGTAGGCGATGAGCATCTCGAGGCCGACCGGAGGGCAGAGCACGACGACGCCCCGGGCGCCACCCTCCGCAGGGGCATGGAACCAGCCGAACAGGGGGGCACCCTCGGGCCCGAACCACGTCGGGGCCATCGTCGTCGGACAGCTCTCGGGTGCCATGCGCGTGCTCACGCACCCTTCCCGGCAGCGGCACCGGATGCCGTGGTGACAACGACGGCAGCGGCGACGAGCGCGTCGTGCGTGATCGAGAGGACGAGATCACCCAGCCCGGCCCCCGCCGCGAGGTCGGCCGCGCTGCCATGCAGACGGATCTCGCACCAGCCGGACTCGTGACGCCAGACCTCGATGTCCCGCCACGCGGGAGTGCGATCACCCGGGCGGAGCACCTTGATCACCGCCTCCTTCGCCGCGAACCGCGCGGCTAGCCGTCGTGAACGGACACCCTCGACGTCGCCACAAGTCTCCAGCTCGTGTGGTGTGAACAACCGGTGCAGGTACCGGTCACCGAAACGCTCGATGCTGGCCGCGACCTCGTCGACGGAGATGACATCGAGGCCGACGCGCAGGGCGGTCATCGGGTTCACCTGCGGCTCCACTCGTGTCGAGGGTCGGGGCGAGCGGTGGCTCACACCCTAGGGGCGCGATGATACCGACGTGCGCGCCCGGTCCACGCGAGTGCCCAGGCGAGACCCGCTGGAGCTCGTGAGAGGATCGACCGCAGCGCAGATCGCGCGACGGCTCTTCGCGAGACCGAGAGGACAGCATGTTGGACGACACGATCCGTGGCGCGCTTGCGGAGCACGGGCAGCTGGCCGTGGACGTCGCGGTGCTCGGGAACGACGACGACCTCTACGCCGCCGGCCTCACGTCACACGCCACGGTCAACCTCATGCTCGCCCTGGAGGACGAGCTGGAGTTCGAGTTCCCGGAGCACCTGCTGCGCCGCTCGACCTTCCAGAGCATCACCGCGATCGGGGCAGCCGTGCACGAGTGCACCCGGGTAGGACACGAGCAGTGATCCCGCCGACGTCTCGCGGCGCGACCTGTGCCGTGCAGCCGTGCAGCCGTGCACGAGAGTTGCTCGGTCGGTCGTGCTACCCGGCCGAGTCATCCAGCATCCGACGCAGAGCCTTCCGGTCGTACTTGCCGTTCGCGGTCAGAGGTAGCCCGTCGACGTAGTGCACGTGCCGTGGAACGGCTTCCGGCGGCAACAGCGAGGACAACTCCTCACGGCCGCCCGCTGCTCGTCGTCCGGCTGGCGCTACCACGAACAGCTCGATCCCGTCGTACCCGCCCTCGGTCTCCGGCCAGCCTACTGCCGCCGCCTCCTGAATCTGCAGGGCGTGACGAGCGATCGCTTCGACCTCCCCGAGCTCGATGCGCCGACCGAGCACCTTGACCTGGTGGTCAGCCCGGCCGATGAAGTGCAGGGGACCGCCCTGAGTCGCTTGCCGCACGAGGTCTCCGGTCCGGTAGAAGGTGCCGGACCGACCGGCCACCGTGACGAAGGCCTGGTCCGTCCGTTGGCGGTCCTGCCAGTAGCCGTCGCAGACCTGAGGGCCTGAGACGAGCAGCTCGCCCACGGCGCCGGTCGGAACCTCGTTGAGCGCGTCGTCGACGATCGCCGGCACGACGCCCGCCAGCGGATGACCGATCGGGACGCGGCCTTCGTCGCACTCCTCCACCGAGGCGCCTGGGTCCCACATGTACTGCACCACGCAGACCGTGGTCTCGGTCGGGCCGTACTGGTTGAGCACCCGCGCATTCGGCGCGGCGAGCGACCATGCGACCGCGAGATCACTGGTCAACGCCTCCCCGCCCTGGATCACGTAGCGCAGACCGGGATACGCCTCCGGCTTCAGCTGGCGCATCCTGCGCATCAGCGTGGACCGCGACGGGACCGCACTCCAGACTGTGACGCCGTGGCGAGGGATCAGGCGCGCCTCGTCCATCACACCGAGCTCGGGCGAGGGGACGACCAGAGAAGCACCCGCCGACAACGACATCAGGACGTTGAGCGCGGACGGGTCGAAGGAGAGCTTGAAGAGCTGCGCGGTGACGTCCTCCGGGCCCAGACGGATCACGCCGCTGAGCGCAGCAAGCAGGGCTCGCACGTTGCCGTCGTTGATGACCACGGCCTTGGGCACGCCCGTGCTCCCCGAAGTGAAGAGCATGTACACCGGGTCGCTGGACGCCACCCTCGGTTGGACGTAGTCGTTGGGCGGCGAGAGCAGCTCGCCACCGAACAGCAGGTGCCGACCCGAGCGGTCCACGGTGGTCAGGGAGTCCGTCGGCAGGTCCGTCACGACGACGGTCAGCGGACGAGTCGACAACCGACAGATCTCCGCGACCAGAGCCAGCGAACCGGACTCCGCCAGGACGCACAAGACCTCGGCTCGATCGAGCAGCGCGACCAGGCGCGCTGCCGGCTGCTCCGGCTCGAGCGGCAGGTAGCCACGACCTGCGAGGAGGATCCCGAGGAGCTGCTGGTACGTGGAGACCGACCGCGCGCCCACCAGCCCCACGAACCGCGACCCGTTGGTGGGGAGCCGTCCGGAAATCGTCGCCGCGACGCTGCGCGCCGCGTCGAACGCGTCCGCGTAGCTGACCACCGCGCTGCCCTGCACCAGGGCCGGACGCTCTGCGTTGCGGGCTGCTGAGTCCAGCAGCGTCTCGAGCAACGAGGGGGCCGTCTGACAGGAGGTCGGCATCACTGGGCTCATCACGCATCAAGGTACCGGACCGAGGCCGGGATCCGTCCGGCCGGCCACGCAGCGTGCGGGTCGGCCTCGCGGTCAAGCACCGTAGGATACATGGACGGTGTCGCGTACTCGCTCGATCATCGCCCAGAGTTCCTCATGCGTGTCCACCTTGCCGTGCACCGAGTAGATGAAACCCCGCGTCCCCTGCGCCGAGTCGCCGAGGGAGTCCCCCGGGCGGCGGTTCACGAGAACCTCGTGCATGCCAGGGAACCGACGCACCTCGTCCAGGCCATCGAGCGCAACCAGGGTGCGCGCATGCACCGGCGGCTGAAAGCGATGGTAGAAACCGACGCCGGAGAACTCCGAGCCGCTCACGTCCACGTCCTGCCCGAGCGCGATGCGACCTGCCGCGTTGATCAACGACCGCCCGGTCACGAGCGACGCGATCCGTGGGACCCCCCCACCACCGAGGCGGCCGTTGACCTCGACGACCCGGCACCCGCCGGGGGCGAACTTGACCTCGGTGTGGAAGACGCCGACCTCCGCGCCAAGGGCTGCGATGGCCTGCTCTGCTGCTCGGGTCGCCGACCGCCACTCATCCGGCGAGACGTTGCTCGGCTGGAAGTTCCCAGTCAGGCGGAACGGCTCGGCCAATGGCATGCACCCAGTCAGACCGTAGTGCGAGGCGCGCCCCCGGCTGACGAAGGTCTCGACGGTGACGAAGTCGCCGTACGGGCGCTCGTCGGGGGCCCACGCGTCCGGGATGCGCTCCTCGACCACCATGTCCCGGTCCCGGAGCCCCCCGACACGCTCGAAGAGAGCGGCTAGGCCATCGGCGTCGTCGACCGCGAACACGTGCCGGCTGCCGTTCCCCGAGATTGGCTTCACCACGACCGGGAAGGTCACCTGTGCCGCGATCGCGCGCCACAGATCCGCGTCTGCACCTGCGGGAACCAGCACGCTGTCCGGGGTCGGGAGACCGGCGTGGCGGAACGCGCGCCGCTGGGCGAACTTGTCCGTCAACCGTGCCGCCGTCGTCGGGGAGTAGAAGGGCAGTCCCAACTCGTGCGCGATCAGGGCAGCGCGCATGAGCAGGGCATCCTCGAAGGTGAGGATCCCATCGACAGGTCGCGCGCGAAGCACCTCCTTCACCTGACCCGGGTCGAGTCCTGTGATGTCGATGACGTCACCAAAGCGAGCCAGCAACCGGGGTAGATTGCCCAACCCTTCGATGCCGCGGTCGATGAGCCAGACCGTCTCCCAGGTGTCCGCCGCGGCCTCGACGAGGTGAAAGACCTGGACCGATGCCGGCTCGAAGAGAACCGCGAGGCGCGGAAGGGCTCCTGGCCGGGCTGGCAGCCCTGGAGGGGGGGCAGTGTCCGCGCTCATCGGACCTCACCTCCCCATTCCCTGGTCGACGCCCGACACGCGCCCACCCCGTCCACGCCGGGCCCGTCGGTGCCAGGGGAGGACATCGGGCTTCCGGCGATCACGACGTCCACGCCTCCATCTCGGCGAGCCCGACGTTGAGCGTGCCCCTCAGCACACTGGTCACGGTGAACCGGATACCGGTCACCGATCTCGCGGGGAAGGTCACGACCAGCGGCGAGCCGTCGTTCGGCAGCGCCCCCACCGCAACCGAGGACCCGTCACTGAACGCCAACGTGCCACCCGTCGCCTGGTCCACCAGGTTGGGCCGGTCGTAGAGCACGACCCGGTCAACCGTCTGCGCCTGGGACCACGCCAGCTGCAGCCAGCTACCCACCTTGCCCTTCACCGTCGACCACTCTGCCGAGGAGTTGTTCGGGTAGCCGTCGACCACCCCGTCCACGGCCTTGGCGGCCGTCTGCCCATCGGCGGTGTTCTGCGACGACGCAGCCGCGGTCGCGGCACCAGCCACGTTCACGGACGTACCGACCGGCGGCGGCGCAGCAACGGTCACCGTCACCGCATCACCAACAGAGGTCCCCGCACCATTGGAAACCACCAACGCGAACGTCAACGTCGCCGGACCCACCGGCGCAATGAACGAAGGCCCCACCACCGACACCGACGACAACGACACAGACGGCCCCGCCGTCTGCGACCACGCGAACGACAACGCCCCACCCGAACCAGGAGAACTCCCCGACCCGTCCAAGGTCACCAACCCACCAGAAGCCACCGACTGATCAACCCCAGCACCAGCCGTCGGGGCCACCACCACCGGCGGCGGAGCGGCAACGGTCACCGTCACCGAGTCCGCGACCGAGGTCCCCGCATCGTTGGCAACCACCAGGGCGAACGTCACCACCGCCGGACCCACCGGAGCCGTGAACGAAGGCCCCACCACCGACGCCGACGACAACGACACAGACGGCCCCGCCGTCTGCGACCACGCGAACGACAACGCCCCACCCGAACCAGGAGAACTCCCCGACCCGTCCAAGGTCACCAACCCACCAGAAGCCACC
>Ga0209539_1001250_pt1 | contig 13826 bp, 10 predicted proteins | sample BarGraNGADG00312_2_FD_184499 | JGI IMG/M metagenome (GOLD analysis project Ga0209539, IMG submission 184499) | Arctic peat soil microbial communities from Barrow, Alaska - Barrow Graham LP Ref core NGADG0011-312 (SPAdes) (version 2) | ecosystem: Environmental > Terrestrial > Soil > Wetlands >... | reverse complement strand
GACGCATGCCGTTGAGCTGTTCAAGCTCGAACTTGCGGTTGGCCAGGACCGAGTAGACGGGCCGGCGGGCCGGCGCAGGATAATCCACGGTGTGAATGGAAATAACAGGGACATTCAGACCCAGGCGGTGCACGATGCGGGTGGCAAAGGCATGCCAGCTGGCCTGCCCCGCGTTCACGCAATGATATGTCCCGGAACAGCCATCCTCGATGGCTGTCCAGAGCTGGTGTACGACGTCCTCGGTGAAGGTGGGACTGCCGACCTGGTCATCCACAATGCGCAGCTCGTCCTTTGCACGGGAAAGGCGCAGGATGGTGCGGACGAAGTTGTGCCCGGTGCTGCCGTACAGCCAGGCAAGGCGCAGGATGAGATGATCCGGGTTGGCCTCGCGGGTCGCCTGCTCGCCCTGCAGTTTGGTCCTGCCATACACGGAGAGGGGACTCGTGGGGGCATCCTCGTCGTAGGGCTCGGCCGCCGTTCCGTCGAAGACGTAGTCGGTAGAAAAGTACACGACCCTGGCGCCGACACGCTGTGCCGCCTGGGCCACGTTGCGTGCGCCCAGGACGTTGACACGGTATGCAGCGTCCTGTTCAGTCTCAGCCCGGTCCACAGCGGTATAGGCTGCACAGTTGACCACGACCTCAGGGTGGGACGCCTCTATTGCTTCCCGCAGGGCGGCACGGTCGGTGACATCCACCTCGTCCATGACCCGGGCGGTCACGTCCACGGTGGGGGACAGGAGGCGGACGACGTCACTGCCAAGCTGACCGTCGGCACCGACAACAAGAAGTTTCATTGCGCTCATCTCTTCTCCCATTGTGTCAGGATGGGCCACTGCTGGTCCTTACCGGATAAGAGAGGCACGGAACCAACAGGAATGGGCCACGCGATACCCACAGTGGGATCATTCCACAGCAAACCACCTTCATCCTCAGGATGGTAGTACTCGTCGCACTGATACTCGACATCGACCTCCAGGGACAGGACCAGGAAACCGTGTGCAAAGCCCTTGGGGATAAAGAGCGACCAGTGATTGTCGCCGCTGAGTTCGACACCTGCCCACCGTCCATACGTGAGGGAACCTGGCCGGAGATCGACGCCAACATCGAAGATACGGCCGCTCATACAGCGGACCAGCTTGGCCTGCAGGTGTGTCTTCTGAAAGTGGAGACCACGCAGGACACCCTGAGTCGAATGTGAATGATTATCCTGTACAAAGGTGTTTGTGATACCGACTGCTGCAAACTCGTCTGCACGGTAGGTCTCGAGAAAGAACCCCCGCGCGTCACCGTGCACGGTCGGCTTAATGACGACCAACTCGGGTACAGCCAAAGGCTCAAAGATAAACTTATTCATGCTGCTCGTCTCTTTTCTCGTCGAGACCAAGCTCAATGTCCTGCGCCAAGTCGTTAGCTGTGCGCAGAGAGGGGAAGGTGCCGGCATCTGTCCACCAGCCCTGCAGGACAGCGTACGTCATGGTGCCGGCACGAATATACGCGTTGTTGATATCCGTTATTTCCAGTTCGCCACGATGAGACGGGATCAAGGTCGGAACGATATCAAAGACCCGAGCATCATACATGTAGATGCCAGTGACCGCCAGGTTGCTCTTCGGGTTGGCCGGCTTCTCCTCGATACTCAAGATATGCCCGTCCTTGGACAGTTCGGCGACACCAAAGCGTTGAGGGTCTTGCACCTCTTTGAGGAGGACACGGGCACCCTGTCCTTGACGCTGGAAGGCTTCCACGGACGATGAAAGGTCGTCCTGGAAGATGTTGTCCCCTAAGATGACGCAGCAGCTGTCGCCAGAGCAGAAGCCGCGCGCAAGTCCCAGTGCTTCGGCGATGCCGCCTGCCTGATCCTGCACTTTGTAGGTGAAGTCCAGGCCGAAGTCATGGCCGCTGCCCAGGAGCTCCATGACATCCCCCATATGATCGCGCCCGGTGACAACAAGAATATCCTTGATACCCGCCTGCTTGAGGCGTGCAATAGGATGAAACACCATGGGATACTTGCCCACGGGCAGGAGGTGCTTATTAGTTACAGCCGTCAGGGGAGACAGACGGGAACCGGTGCCACCTGCAAGAACAATGCCTTTCATGCTAGACCTCCTAGACCGATTTCGTTTGGCTTGAAACACCATCGCCGCAGTGCACATTCGTCTGGATTGAAGGCTTTCACTGAACACTCCCATGCGCTTGCTGTCCACGCAGCAATCCTAGCCTACTTCGCATTGCCCGCAACATTCGTCGGGGATGCACCCACAGAAGGGAACGTAGCATCCACCGAGGCACCACAGAGATGATTACGGCGGACCACCAGGGGGCCGAAATAGCCGCCCGAAGAGGCACCTGATCGGCCTTGAGCCGCTGAAGCGAGAGTTGTCCTTCAGCACGCAACCTCAGAAGATTCACGAAACAGAAGTTCCCCATGAGCAGCGAGTGACTCCTGACCGCCTGCAACTTGTCTTTTGTCGAGTAAAGGGCTGGCAGACTCATGACTGCATCATACCAATTGCGACCGGAAGTCTCCAAGCGGTGGCCAGCCCAAGAGGTTGCCACCTCTATATGGTTCTCACGAGCGCTCTTCCCAAGTTGAATGAGAACTCGACCGGAAAACAATACCCGAGGAGCGCGCAGTGACGCCAGATAGGAGAAGAGGGCCACCACATGCGAAAACTCTCTACTAAGGTGCTGTACGTGAAGTGCATCGACAAACGCCTGCCGTGGCAACACCGTGGCACCGGTAAGAGTGGTCCACCATCCCAGTTCAGTCAAACAGGATTGCGGCGTGGAGTATATCGTCTCGCCATTTGAGACACTCTCGCCATTTGAGACAACTAGATGAATCCAGCCATTCACAACAACAGCATCGGGATGCTGACGGACCAGCTCAGCGACCACGAACTCCAACGCCCCCGGTAGTAGAACCAACTTATCGCCTATGGGCCATACATACTGCGCGTGCGAGGACAGCACAACCCCGGTCAGGTTATCCCGATAGCCAATGTCTCTCGTGTGACGCATGATCTGCATCCAAGGGTACTGACGCTTAAGCGCCTCCAGTGCCGGCCATGTGCCATCGGATGAACCGTTGTCCGAAACGCAGACACCGACGCCTAGGACGTCTGCCTGTGGCAGAATCGATGCCAAGCACTCCTCAAGTACTTCTCTTCTATTGTGCGTGGGGATACAGATCGCCAAAAGGGGCGTAGCCCGATTCTCCGTCTCGTTCACGTTACCGAGTAACTCAACATCTTCTGCCATGTCGCCTCGCATCAGAGTATACATCAGGACATGCGTCCTCGAAACTTGCCCGCATCGCTCACTCCGGCGATGATCTCCTTAGCTTCATCACGTACCGCGTCGCGAGATGTCAGCGCTGGGATGTAGTTCAACAGACTCGTTGCGACATGGTTCGCCGAATAATAGGCGAGCTTCGGGCCAGTCGTCGAGACGCGGGCTTCTTCGTCAATCTGTGTCTCGAGACCGAAATCGCGCGAAAAGAGGGCAATGAGCTCGCTCTTTCGTATTGGCCCCGCGCTGAATACATCGATCGGTTGATTAATTCCATTACTCGCGACGCATAATTTCACAAGTGAAAACAAATCGCTCGGCGCCAAATAATCGCGCACGATGTCGACGGCATTTGTATAGAAAGGTTGTCGTTTCATCACGCAACGCATCATTTCCGTCAACAGGAACCCCGATTCGAGATCGATGAAACGGCTGAAAAAGCTGAATACACGGAGATCGATAATGTTACCATTGGTCATCGCCCGATGCTTTGCCTCGGCGTTCAGTTTGGCGATGCGATAGTAATCGGCAGGCATAATATTATTTACGGCTATAGACGCGACGGCATTGCCCTCGACTCCCGAATCGAAGGCAGTGCCGTATACCGCCCCACTCGAGAAATTGATATAGACGGTTTTTTCATGCCCCGCGAGATAGTCGAGGACGAGGTCGTCAAAGCGCTCGGTGAGGCGGAAGAGCTCAACACCTGCGTTCTTCTGCTTCTGAGGATCCGCTATGCCCACGCAGTTTATAACCGCATCGTAATCCCCGCCTGGAAAACAATCGAAGCCAGCGACGCTAGGGGATAGCTCACCCTCAGTCGCCTTCAGGAATTCGTACACGGCTCCTTGGTTGCGCGCAAAGAGAAATAGCTCGTAATACGAGTCTCTACGAAAGTAATAGACGAGGTTCTTCGCAATATGGCTCGTCGCGCCGAGAATAGCGATTTTCATTGTTTCAACACATCGATGATCATCGCCGAACGTAGCTCTTCTGGAGACAATTTCGGACCGATGTCTTCTATCGGCATATTCACTTCGAGTTTCGGATATACCGCAGTATCTTCGCCGACATCAAATTCGATCAATCTCGGCCCGGGGGCCGCGATCATATCGCCGAGGGCATCCCCCACATCGAAATCGTCGTCCGAAAAGAGCGCATAAGGAAGCCCGCAGGCCCGAGCGATTAGGGAGAACTCGGGCACAAGGTATCCGCTTTCCTTCGTCGTCCCCGATTTTCTCTTGTCAAAATACAGATCCTGGAATTGCGTTATCATGCCTAAAGAGTGATTATTCAAGAGAATAATTTTGATCGGCAACCGATACTGCGATATCAAGAGCAAAGACTGCATGGACATATGGAGGCCGCCATCCCCGACGATCGCGAAAATGGGGCGAGTCATATTCGTCGCGAACGCCGCGCCGATTGCCGCGGGAAGAGAGAAGCCCATAGGAGCCAATCCGCCGCTGGTTTTCCACTCTTGACCCTCCCGTATCCGGATCATCTGCGCGGCGAACATTTGATTTTGCCCGATATCGACAGTGTAGATTTGGTTGCCAGCCGAGAACCTATTCAGCGCCTTCATTACGCTATACGGCATCCTATTCTCGACATTCCGCGCTATCTCCGCCTCCTGTGCATACCCACTCTTTAGGCGAGCGACATAGCGCGACCAGGAATCAGATTTCCTCGCCCAAGGCATATCGACCAGCCTATGAAGAGCCTCCCCGGCATCGCCGAGTATCGAATCGACGTTCTTCAGCCGATGGTTCGTTAGTTCCGTTTCGTCGATATCGATTCTGACAATACGGCCTTCCCGAACGAAAGAAGCGAGATTTGTCCCTGTCTGCCGCGTATCAAGCCGGGTACCTACGGCCAATACTATATCCGCGTTGGCTACAGCGATATTCGCGCACCGATTTCCATAACTTCCAATCATCCCGACAGAGAGCGAATCATCCTCGGGGTAGGCTCCCTTGCCCAGCAAAGATGTTACAACTGGAAGGCCATTGCTCTTGATGAAGGCCCTATACTGAGCTACGGAACCCGACAGGAAAACGCCACTTCCGAGCAAGACAATAGGCCGTTCGGCATTCGCGATGAGACTCTTCAGCTTCTCCTCGGAGAAACCGCCCACATACTTGATGCTCGTACTGCACGCCGTCTCGTTCCCATCATATGGCACCAGATCATCAGGGGTAACATCCGTCCGTTGCACATCCATCGGAATATCAAGCAACACGGGGCCCCCGCGGCCAGATTTCGCAATTGCCCAGGCTTTCTCCAACTCGTACCGCAGTCTCGTCGCGTCCACGACGAGCGCTGCATATTTGGTTATTGGCTTAACTATCGAAACGATATCCGTTTCCTGGAATCCCTGTTGACGGATGGGCTTATCATTCTTGTATTCATAGGTGTTCACTTGTCCAGTGATGAACAGCGAGGGGATCGAATCGAAATAGGCATCAGCTATCCCCGTCAATAGGTTCGTCGCTCCTGGTCCACTCGTAGCGATAGCGACACCGACCGTATGCGCAAACCATGACACTCCTTCGGCAGCGATCGCGGCAGTCTGTTCATGGTACGTCTGAACGAAGCGTACACCCTTTGCCCGTTGCAGAGAATCCATGATATGAGTTATCGCACCGCCGGAATAGCCGAAGCAGGTACTGACGCCATGCGCTGCAAGGAATTCAACGATGTAGTCTGACGCCTTCATACGATCCCCGAGCCCCATGCGGCAAGAAACTCAACGACATACGTCAGCATTTCCACTGTGACTGCAGGACACACGCCAAGCCAGAACGTATTCTCCAGGATCGTGTCCGTGGCGGCCAACGACCCTGCCACACGGTAGTTGCGTCCCTGCATGTAGGGCTGGCGCACCAGGTTACCACCAAACAGGAGACGACTGCCGATGCGACGCGACTCGAGGAAGCGCAGAAGCTCAGGCCGGTGGCCGACAGCGGAACCGCACAACGTGATGGGAAAGCCAAACCACGAGGGCAGGCTGCCGGGTGTTGGCTCGGGAAGGAGAAACAGATCCTGCAGACTGGACAGGCTCTCGTGCAGGAACGCGAAGTTGCGCTGTCTTGCTGCAGCGAAATCTTCAAGCTGACCTATTTGAGCCAGACCCACTGCTGCCTGCATGTCCGTCATCTTGAGATTGTATCCCAGGTGCGTATACACATACTTGTGGTCATAACCCCGGGGAAGACCAGGCCACTCCCAGTCGTATCTCTTGCCACACGTATTGTCATGGCCGGGCTTGCACCAGCAGTCGCGGCCCCAATCGCGCAGTGATGCCAGTGAACGTGCCAGGAGCGCGTTGTTCGTGAAGACGGCACCCCCCTCGCCCGTGGTGATATGGTGGGCAGGGTAGAAGCTGAGTGTGCCGATGTCGCCAAAGGTGCCGACACGTCGCCCCTTGTACTCGGAACCGAGTGCGTCGCAGCAATCCTCGATAAGCCACAGTCCATGCTGCTTCGCGAACTGAACAACTGCATCCACGTCAAACGGGTTGCCCAATGTATGGGCCAGCATGACCACCCGCGTACGAGGGGACAGAGCCTGTTCCAGCAGCTCAGGATTGACGTTATACGTCGGCAATGATACGTCGACGAAGACGGGGACCAGACCGTTCTGCAGAATTGGGTTGACCGTGGTCGGGAATCCAGCGGCGACAGTAATCACCTCGTCTCCTGTCTTCAAGGCTCGGTCGCCTAGTTCCAGCGTCATGAGTGCAGCGATGGCGAGAAGGTTCGCTGATGAACCCGAGTTGACAGTCAGCACGTGCCTGACACCAAGGTGGCGGGCCAACTGCTGCTCGAACGCATCATTGAAGCGCCCTGTCGTCAGCCAGCAGTCAAGCGATGCACTGACCAGTGCTTGCACTTCGGGAACACCGACCGTTTTGCCGGACACCGGCACGGGTGACACCCCAGGAACGAATGGCGCGGGCGCATGGACAAGACGGGCATACTCCCCGGCCAGGGCCAGCATCTGTGAACGCAGTTCAGCCGCACGTGCGGCCGTATCGAGCACAGGATTCGACAGCAGGTTGTCCAGGACACCCATACTCATGCCCTGCCTCCCCCTTCCATCGCGGCCCAGGACACGCCCTTGGCACGTGCAGCTTGGACGTAGTCACTGATATTCCGCACCGTGAGAGGGACAGCCCGTCCAGCATCTTCCATTGTCGAGCGGTACCACGTCACCGTCTGATGAACGGCTTCGCCCATGTCATACACCGGATGCCAGCCCAGCTGGGAGCGGGCCTTGGTGCAATCCAGCCGCAGAATGCCTGCTTCGCTCAAGGCCTGCGCAGAAGTAGCTGTCTCAAACCGCGCTGCACCTCCCCACACCTGACACACTTGGCTGACCAGCTGCTCGACGGACACGGCATTCTCAGGGTCTGGACCGAAGTTCCATGCTCCACCATACGTTGCAGGATCTCGCGCCAGCAGGGCTCCCAGCCACAGATACCCGGACAGCGGTTCCAGTACGTGCTGCCACGGGCGCACTGAACCAGGATTGCGCACGACAATCGGCTTGCCCTCCGCCAGCGCACGTATGCAATCCGGCACAAGACGGTCGGCGGCCCAGTCGCCCCCGCCGATGACGTTACCAGACCGGACTGAAGCTACACCAGTCCTCTTCCCTGACGTCTCTCCTGCATCAAAGAACGACGACCGATACGAAGCCACCACCATTTCCGCTGCTGCCTTGCTAGCGCTGTATGGGTCATGGCCCCCCAGCGCGTCCGCTTCGCGGTAGCCGTATTGCCACTCCTTGTTGGCATAACATTTGTCGGTGGTTACAACCACAACCGATCGCACCGAAGGACAGTGCCTTGCCGCTTCGAGCACATTGACCGTACCCATGACATTGGTCTCGAATGTTGTCAGAGGGTCAGCATACGATGGCAGAACCAGTGCCTGTGCGGCCATGTGGATGACCACTTCCGGGGCTGCCTGGTCCATGGCCGTTTGTACGTCCTGAAACCGCCGCACGTCACCCCGCACATCCTGGATCTGCCCCAACAAGCCAAGGGACTCATACAGCGACGGCTGCGTCGGTACGCCAATACTGTATCCGACCACCTCCGCGCCCAGCAGAAGCAACCATTGCGTCAGCCAGGAACCCTTGAACCCGGTGTGCCCCGTGACGAAGACGCGCCTGCCAGCGTAGTAGCCATCGAACAGCTGATTCATTTCGGACGCCGTCATTTCCAGACCTTCCACGGTGCATGTCCCTCAGACCACAGCGTTTCCAACGAGTTTTTGTCGCGCAGGGTATCCATGGGTTGCCAGAAACCGTCGTGCACATAAGCGGACAACTGATGATCGGCAGCCAGACGCTCGAGCGGCGCGCGCTCCCAGACGGTCGCATCGCCCTCGATGTAGTCGAAGATACCGGGTTCCAGGACAAAGAAGCCGCCGTTGATGTAACCACCATCCCCAGGCGGCTTTTCGCTGAAACTTGTCACCGTGTTATCGTCTCCGAGGTCCAGAGCGCCAAAGCGTCCCTGTGGTCGGACAGCGGTCAGCGTTGCCAAGGTGCCTGCCCGCTTGTGGAAGGCAATAAGTGCAGCGATATCGATGTCAGCCACGCCATCGCCGTAGGTCAACAGGAAGGATTCACCATCTACGTGAGGCCGGATGCGCTTGATGCGCCCGCCCGTCATCGTCTCCTCGCCCGTGTCGACAAGCGTCACCCGCCAATTCTCGGCGCGAGAGTTATGCCATTCCACGCTGTTGTGTTCGAGATCGATGGTCACATCGGACATGTGCAGGACATAGTTGGCGAAGTATTCCTTGATGGCATACCCCTTGTACCCGAGACAGATGACAAAATCCTGAATGCCATAGGCCGCATATGTCTTCATGATGTGCCACAGGATAGGCTTGCCGCCGACTTCGACCATCGGCTTCGGGCGAAGAGCCGTCTCCTCACTCAGCCGCGAACCGATTCCTCCTGCAAGAATGACCGCCTTCATGACTCCTTCGTCCGGCGAGCCTCTGCCTCCGCTGCATTCGCGGTCTGGATGTAGTCAATGAGAAAGGCCAAGAGGATGCTCAGAAAGAGCGCGGCTACCAGCGTTACAGCGACAGTCGTCGACCGCCCTCCGGCGTCCTTCTGGTTAGCAGGAACTGCCCGTTGCTCGATCTGAATGGGAGACTGGGAAGCGTCGTCCGTCGACGGTGACTCCAGTTGAGCAATGATCTTCTCGCACAATGCCTTGAGGCCCGTCTTGGTTGTGATGTCAGCCGAAATACTGGAAACATCACTCGTGAGAGACTGCCACAGCGGGTTGACCTGCTGTGACACCATAGACAGCCCAGCAAGGTCAAGCACGCTCTGGTTGGATGTGGCCTTGGCGATGTCCAGGAGGGTCTGATTGTTCACAATCGACTGCGTTGTCACGAGAACCTTAGGCACTCCTACCAGTGCTGCGCGCTTGGCCGCCAATGCAGTCTGCTGTGCCGGAATGTCGACAAGCAGAGGCCGGAGATACGCACGGGTATTGTTCAGCTCCTCTGCCACCATGATTCCCTTGGCCCCCTCAACAAGCTGCTCTGCTACTGCATTGGCGACAGCAGCAGCCAAGTCCTTATCCCCCAGCTTCACGTCGATTGCGATCATGTTGGTGTCTGCGGAGGATGTAACCTTGACCGCCCGGGCAAGAGTGCTCGCCGTCAGCCGCCAAGGTTCACCAGACAATTGCAGTTGTTCGATGACCCGCCGATAGAGACTCGGATCCTGAGCTAGGTTCACATAGGTTGCTACCGTAGCGACCGACTGATTCGCCATCAAGGTGGCCAGTGGACCGAGGCCCTGCGGAACCACCATGCTTTGCTGGGGAACCAGGCTCTGCTGAGAAACCCAGACCGTCGCTGTTGAAGTAAACGTGGGCTTGATAGCAAGCAGCAGCACACCAGCCACCACAATCGTAGGTATCAAGGTGACAGCCACGATCAGCTTCCACCGGCGAGCCAGGACCTTGAACACATCCATCAACGTCAGTTCATCTTCCATGAATTTCCTCCCTCACACATCGCCCGGAACCTGACCCAGCCTCTTTGGAAGTATACATCTGTTTCCGCTATCGGGACGACCGACGCCAAGAATAGTTCATTGCCTCACCTGGACTGGAGAAATGACAGCATACGACGCCCATCCCCTATCCGATCCTGCCATGAGCTTGGGGGCCATAAGATACACAAAGAAACGACAAGAACCCAAGGGTATAGTTGCAGGAAACCGCCATGTCAGGCTGCGAATCGAAGGCTTGAGACCATCCGCTACCAGGATCCAATCACCCGTGGCGGGAGCAGCATAAACTGTCTGATATTCCAGCGGCCTCGCTAGGCCGGTCACGTTCCACGCCAAGCTGACACTCCCACCGCGAGCAACCGAAGCTCCGGCTGCCGGCGAGACCCACTGTACCATTGGCGCAAGACGCTGCAACTCGGCGGCAAAGGCAGACCCATCCGGGGCATTCGCGAAGCCATCGAACAGCGTGGCCACGAGCTTGCCCTGTTGCCCGCTTGTGCGGTAGATATTCGCCAGTTCAGTCCACGCAAGCTGCTGTGACGGGCTGGCCTTGATGGACTGCCGGAAGGCTGCCTCGGCGGCGGCGACATCTCCCTTGTCCAGGGCTATCTGGCCGGTCACGTTGGCAGTATCATAGTAGGTGGGATCCAGACGCCGTGCCTGGTCGAGTGCCTGCTCAACCAGCTTCGTGTTGCCATTGAACGCGACCTGCGCATGTGCCAGGGACGTCCAAGTGCCAGGGTCGATGGGGTCCAGGGTCGTAAGCCGCTGGAACACATTGACAGCATCCTTGTCCCCATGCTGGTACAAGAACTGCGCATACTGGATCTGGATGGCCGGGTTAAGCGGGTCCAGGGCCACCGCACGCTGATATGCACCCTTGGCCTGGTCGAAGAGGGCAGGCTGGAGATCCTTGGGCACTACATTCAGCCGGCCCGCAGAGAGACCTGCCAGCGCCAGCGGATAGCGTGCATTGAATGGATTCAGTACCTCCGCAGCCTGGTACTCATCTTGTACGGTGACAGCCAACGTCGTGCTGAGCGCTCGCTGCCCTGCCACCCAACATGCTTCGGCCGATGTGGCCAGAACAAACACGACAGCTGTCAGACCAAGCGCCACGAGTCCCGCTGTCCCCAGCCATGGACGAGAACGCGGACGAGAACTCTTCACGTGCTTCGCGCCCTGCACAGGACTGGCTGCCCTGTGCACCGGCCGGCCCAGGACCCAGAACGAGGCCCCGGCCTGCGTGACTAGTCCGGCGTACGAGCCCAGCAAAACAGCACAGACGGCACCGAAGACGTAGAACATGGAGTCGATGTCGAAACAGGAATGGAGCAGCGTACCAGCTATACCCACCACGACAGCGAACGTGAGAGCTTTGTTGCTGGAGAGACGCGCGGCATAGAAGCCAAGCCAAAGGAGAACAGCAATCATACTTAGCTCGAGGACAAACCCAAGGATGCCGCCTTCCGCCAGGCTCTTGACCACCAGCGAGTGTGGGTCGGTGGCAAAAAAGAGCTGTGACCGGAACTTCATGTAGACACTCGAGTAGGTGCCAAGACCACTGCCCAGGACCGGGTATGCCCGCAGATAGGGGCCAAGGTCACGGAACATCTGGAACCGACTTCCAAGGCTCGCGTCCGTCGCTGCCTTTCCCTGTGAAACATCTTGGACAACAGCAACAAAGCGCTGGACAAGGGGCTTCCATATCTGGTTGCGGGAAACGGGAATGGCTATGCTGACCGCTACCATGACAGCGACGACCCCATACGCGACGGCGACATGCGCCATCTGGCGGCTCGAAACACACTTGCACAGCCAGCCCGCAGCGGGGAGCAGCAACAGCACGCCTGCCGCCACGAGCAGGCCCCCGCGCGAACCGGTCAGCACAAGCGCAGCCATCAGCACAATGGTGCCAGCCAGCCCCAGCAAGCGCTCCCGGCCAGCGCGACCGAAGGCGAACAACCCGACACCAATGCAGATGGGCAGGATGAGAAAACCAGCCAGCGCGTTGGGATAACTGAAGAAGGCAGAGAGCCGTCCGCCGGCGTCGCGCACGACCAGTGCATGAGCCAGCGACGCGATGGGTCCTGTCGCAACCCGGGGTGACAACAGATAGAGGACAATGCATCCTGCCATGGCGACGACGCTCGCGCCAAACAGCACCCAACTGAGGGTATGCAGACGGTCTTCGGACCCCGCAAAGGCCAAGGCAAACAGGAACATGCCCAGAAGCCCCGTCAGTTTGAGCAGTTCCTGCAGGGTCACACCACGGTGCACAGAGACTGCGAATGATACCAGACCGAAGACGGCAACGGCAATGAGCAACCAGGCAAGAGGCGACATGATGACCGGCGACTCGGCGCTGAAACGGCGACGCAGCCACGGAACACCAACCAAGAGCAGCGCAACAAGACCCAGCCACGCTGTGGACAGCTGTTCCAGTGAAAACCAGCGCGTCCACGCACCGACCAGCAGGATCGACGCAACAATGGTCAGTGACAAGTACCACATATGCCAATCGTGACTTCTGGGGGCAAAACCTCCAGTCATCAGGTTCTTCTTCACGCGTGCTCACCCCTTTTGCCGTCGGTTTGCGGCCAATGATAATTCAAAGGATAGGACCAACGCAGCCTGGGTCAAGGCGAATGAAGTGGAAGGCGCTTTGGGATACGCTGCTCAATCGGCGAGGGTGGTACATCCGTCAGGATGAAAGGATGGATTCCCGCCTACGCCGAAAGCACCCCTCAGAACGCCCCTCAGAAGCACCCCTCGTATTGAACTGAAATACTCGGGGGCATTGAAGAACACCTCGCATCTTGGACAAAAGGATGCGAGGGACAAAAGGGCTCGGGGGAAGCACCCCTCGCATTGGAAAGAAATGCTCGGGGGAATGACGAATCAAAGCGGGAATGAGCAGCTGACCCCATATCAGTTGCAGGCGTGGGCACTGCACATACAATGAAGCTCATGAGGAAACGACTGTTCATGCTGTTCACTCTGCTCCTGCTGGTCGGCCTCACCATCGGGACCCGGTACGGAGATGTCGTCCTGTACACGGCCGACTGGGTGTTCGCGGCTGCCACGCTGGTCGTCTTCGCCGCCTGGTGCTTCTGGTGGCTGCCGGACCACCGCCTGGTGGCACTGTCGCTCGACTGGTCGTCGCTGCTGCTGGTGGTCGCCGTCATCGTTCTGACCCTGCTGTCCCCGTACGGGTATGGCGCACAGGTCGAGGCTGCCAAACTGGGCAGCGCCCTCCTGCTGGCGGTGATGGTCCTCAACCTGGTGCAGGAGCGTGGAGACCTGCAGTTCTTCCTGAACGGTATCCTGTTCCTCGGGATGGGCATGGCAGCCGTTTCCTTTGCCTACTACATGGCAGCGATGTCACCACTATTCTACTTCACACCCCTGTGGGCGAGCAACCTGCAGTATCACTTCGTCGTGAACGGTCAGCTGTGGGGGCTGTGGCAGTAT
>Ga0209539_1001247_pt1 | contig 13863 bp, 10 predicted proteins | sample BarGraNGADG00312_2_FD_184499 | JGI IMG/M metagenome (GOLD analysis project Ga0209539, IMG submission 184499) | Arctic peat soil microbial communities from Barrow, Alaska - Barrow Graham LP Ref core NGADG0011-312 (SPAdes) (version 2) | ecosystem: Environmental > Terrestrial > Soil > Wetlands >... | reverse complement strand
CTTCAAAAGGAGGGGAGAATTAAGGAACAATCATTGAGATTCATCGGTAAATACCACTTTCTCAATTTTCTTAAAGATTATATCAGGAGTCAGCCAGTTCATACAGGCAAAATCCCCTCTTTTGCATTCTCCTTTCCCATAAGTTGTACATGGGCGGCAGGTAAGTTCTTCAACCGGGATACGGATCGAGAAGTTATCAGGTTGCATCCATGCTGAAAAGCCGCTTAATGGATCAGTGCCTCCCCAGATAGAGATAACTTTTGTCCCGACCAGTGCTGCCATATGCATATTGGAAGAGTCCATTGCAATCATCAGGTCAAGCTTACTCATGAAGGCCAGTTCCTCATTGAGATCAAGCTTCCCGGCAAGGTTGGTTGAACCTGCAATTTTTGATTGAAGAGCTGTTAATCTTTCAGAATCTTCCTGCCCTCCGAACAACCAGAATCTGCATTTATGATTTTCAGATATCTGTCCGAGTAACCTGACCATGTTTTCTTCCGGCCACACTTTCAGTTTATGTTTTGCATAGGGAGCCACACCGATGTTCAATCCATTTTGTGAAGCCATCATTAAACTGGCTTTTGTAACTGCTTCTGCATATGGAATAATCCATGGACCTTCCGTTAGTTTCACAGGAAAACCTGCCCTGGCAAAAACATCACGATACCTCTCCACCGAATGCTTTAACTGTACTTTTTTCTTCCCGGTGATCAGCGATTTCTTCTCACTTCTCCCTTTATCTATTACAGCTGCATGGACTCCGGTTAGTCTGAAGAAAAACCGCAGGATCTTTGATCTCAAAACATCATGCAAATCTATGATGTAGTCAATTTCCGAATGCCTGTTGATATCTTTAAAAAGTCGTATCAGTCCCGGAAATCCTTTATGTCTTTTTTTTAGATCGGGGATAAAAAGTTCAAGCCCGTTAACAGAAGAAAAAAATGGTTTGAAAGCTGCCCGTGTAAGAAGCTCAAGTTCAACATCGGGATATTGCTCCCTCATCCCTTTTAAAACAGGAGTAGTGAGGGCAACATCACCCATGGCGGAAGTTCTTATCACCAGAAGACGCATTTCAGTATTTTTCGTAGGATTTTTCTTCAATGAGTCCGGAAGAGGTTCTAATATTAATTTCTCTTTTCAGTTCCGATCTCCTGTCATTCCTGATATACACGGCCCGCGCTGTAGAAATAAAATCTTTGCCAAAGTCCTTCTTTCTCTCAAGATCACGTATACGGTCCTCAATATCCCATAATTCACAATTCACTTCATACAAAGCCTTATATAATGCATCTGATGCGCCCATGATAGAGGATGAAGCTTTAGAAAGCTCGTTATACTCCTTTTGCAGGTTTAAGAGTTTACCCTTGTCTTTGATCCTTTCAAGTTTTATCTGGATAATGGTAAGTTTATCAATTATCTCACCGTTTGATACTTCGATTTTCATAGTGGGATTTATTAAAATTCAAAAGTAGTATCTTTTAAATCCATTAACCGCAAAGGTCGCAAAGATTTTACGCAAAGATCGCAAAGAACAAGCTTTTGTCTTTTTACTTTTATCTTTCGTCTTTATTAATACGGATCCACATCAATTGCAATCTTAAGCGCCGAGGCTCCCTTTTGCTTTTCGAGCCTGTCAATTGCCTCAATAATAAATTGCTTGGCTTTTGCAGGAGGTTTTTCCCGTTCAATTTTTATAAGTATAGTTTTGATATACCACAACTGCACCTGAGAAATAACAGGTGATTCAGGTCCTAATACTCTTTTACCGAATATCTCTCTGAGATCGCGTCCGAGGATATCCGAGTAATAATTTAATTGTGTGCGGTCTTTGTGCTTAACGCTGATTTTAACCATACGGCTGAAAGGCGGATAATTGAAGGTCATTCTTTCCTCAGCCTGCATTCTGAACATTCCGGGATAATCATGGTGGAGCACCAACCGGATTATTTTATTGGCAGGGTCAGATGTCTGTATCACAACTTTACCCTGCTTTTGTCTTCTTCCTGCCCGTCCGCTTACCTGTTCCATCAGTTGAAAACTTCTTTCATGTGCCCTGAAATCAGGATAGTTTAAAAGGTTGTCGGCATTCAAAATTCCTACCACAGTAAGATTCTCAAAATCAAGTCCTTTTGAAATCATTTGTGTCCCGATCAGAATATCAATCCGTCTCTCTTCAAAGGCCCTGATTATTTTGTTAAACGAGTTTTTATTCCGTGTTGTATCCTGATCCATCCTGGCAACTCTTGCAGCCGGAAACACAATTTTTATCTCATCCTCAATTTTTTCTGTCCCGAATCCCCGTGTCACCATTGCGGTGGAATGACAGTTATCGCATTTCGATGGCATGTTGGTTGTATATCCGCAGTAATGGCATACAAGCTTATTTATTCCTTTGTGATAAGTCAGATTAACAGCACATTGAATACATACCGGAATCCAACCACATTCGGAACATTCAATATAGGGAGAAAAGCCTCGCCTGTTCTGAAATAGAATTATCTGTTCATCTTTACCAAGAGCCTCATCCATTGCCTGCAGCAATTCTGGTGTAAAATGCGAGACCATCAGTTTCTTCCTGTATGCTTCCCGGGTGTTGGCAAGAATAATTGCAGGCAGTTTAATAAGACCAAATCTCTCTTTTAATTCTGTAAAACCATACTTTCCATTAACTGTGTTATTATAAGTTTCAACCGATGGAGAAGCCGAGCCCAGAATGGTTTTTGCATTATGCATGGCGGCCAGCATTATAGCAGAATCACGGGCATGATACCGGGGCGCCGGATCGTGCTGTTTATACGATCCGTCATGCTCTTCATCCACTATGATCAATCCAAGGTTAGAGAATGGAAGAAAAAGAGAAGATCTTACACCCAGGATCAGTCTGTAACTATTAAAGGGATCTTTTTCAGCGACCCGTTTCCATATTTCCACCTTTTCAGGATCGCTGAACCGTGAGTGGTATACTCCTGTAACCGCTCCAAAATGTTTTTTAAGCCGAAGGATTATCTGAGTTGTAAGAGCTATTTCCGGGAGCAGGTAAAGAACCTGTCTCCCTTTTTTCAATTGTTCTTCTATGAGGTGAATATAAATTTCGGTCTTTCCACTGGAAGTCACACCATGCAGCAGCACAATATCTTTTTCTCCGAATTGGGATTTAATTGATTCATAGGCCAGTGACTGGGCTTCACTAAGCTGCTTTATTGGCTCCCTGTAACTGTCAGTTTCAGCTATTCGGGAAACAGACTGAGAAATTGATTTTAGTATTCCCTTTTTTATAAGAACATCTAAAATACTGGCAGTGGAATGAGCTTCGGACAAAAGTAATGACCTGCCAAGTGGCAAAATCTCTGATCCTGTTGTATAACTTGTAAGCCGGATATAAGCTGAAAGAATATCCTGTTGCCGGGGCGCATTTTTAAGTTTATCAAGAATCCCATTTAACTCCTCATCGGTAAATTTTCCTGAAAGTTTAATGAATGTTTCAAGCCTGGGTTTAAAATTATTGTGACTTATTCCGGCTGGTACGGCAGCTTTCATTACCTCTCCTTCACTGCACAGATAGTATTCAGATATCCATTGCCATAATCTGAGCTGCGATTCATTAATCAAAGGGATCCCGTTAAGCACCTCAATAACAGATCTGACATTTTTAACATCAGGTGCTTTGTCATGAACACTGCAAACAACGCCCGAATAGAGCTTTCGTCCTCCAAACTGAACAGAAACCATCGCGCCCGGTTTAACATCTTCAGGAATATTATCAGGGATCCTGTAGGTGAATCTTCCCCTGACTGCCAGGGGCAAAATAATATCAGCAAATCTGTTATTTGTCATTTGTAAAAGCAGACTGCAAAGTAAGAATAAATGGGAGAATTCAGTTCGATTTAACGAAACTTGACATTACTGTCAGCAAATGTTCCCTTCTGATGGGTTTGATAAGGCAGGCATCACATCCGGCTTCCAGAATAATATCTTTATCATCTTCAAAAATAAAAGCAGTCTGAGCAATTATCGGAAGATTCTTTCGGATTTTTCTGATCTCCTTTGTTGCTTCTATCCCATTCATTTCAGGCATCTGCATGTCGAGAAGCACAACATCAATATCTGGATTTGCCTTTATTATTGCTAATGCCTCGAAACCCGATCTGGCTGTAATAATTGCAACTCCGGTGTCTGTCAGTATACGGTTAAGGTAAATCAGAACATCCTTATTATCGTCGACAAGAAGACATTTTTTTGAACTCCAGTCAATGTTTTTTATAAGATGTTCATTATTCAGTATGGCTACTTTAGCTTTTGTGCTGCCGGCCGGTCTGTAGGGAATTGAAAAACTGAATTCGGAACCCACTCCTTTTTCAGACTCAACGAATATCTTTCCTCCCATTCTTTCGATAACTTCTTTTGCGAGGGTAAGTCCGATACCAAGTCCTTCAAAAGGACGATGATGACCATCAAATTCCTGTCTGAATTCTTCAAATATATGACCAAGGTTCTCTTTGTTTATCCCAATACCGGTATCCCTGATTTTAAATACAATATTCTGATTTTCTAATAAATAAGAGAATTCAACTGATCCTTCAAGAGTAAATTTCACTGCATTATCCATCAGGTGATTTAAAACTCTTTTAAGCCAAATCCTGTCTGTGAATATAAGGTCGCCAATATCTTCAAAATAATTTTTAACATTCAGGATAATGGATTTTTCGTTCCGTTTTATAACCTGACGGGCCTCCTCAATTATCTCATTGACAATTGTATTCAGGGAAGCCTCTTCATATGTAATTTCAATCTGGGAACTTTCAAGCCTCGATAAGTCGATAATATCGCCGATTATCTGAAGCAATCTTTCGCTGTTATGGTTAATATGTTCAATGTATTCCTCTTTAACCTCATTAGGTAAATTATTTGAGAGCAGCAGGTTTGAAAATCCAACAACACTATTCAGAGGGGTTCGGATTTCATGTGATATATTTGCAAGGAAGTTAGATTTTAACCTGTTACTTGCTTCAGCCCCTATATTAGCTTTTATGAGATCTTCATGAACCTGTTTCATTCTGGTAATGTCACGTGAAATTGTAAGTGCCCCCAGAACCTCTCCTGAATCGCTCCTGACAGTGACCGACCTGGACGACAGATTCATATAATGCCCTGTTTTATGTCTGAGTCTCAGTTCGGTTTCAAAAAATCCATTATGTGCGAGAGCCTGTTCCTTTTTTAATTGATAATCCTGATCATCAGGATGGATAAGATCAATCTGATTCAATGCATTATAAGAATCTTTTTCATACCCGATCATTGAATAAAAAGCAGTATTAGCGTATTTCAATTTCCAGTCCCTGTCGTAGAAAGAGATGCCATCATTAGCAGATTGAACCAGCATTTCATAGAACCTGTCAGACTCAAAATCTCTTTTTTGGACAAGCTCTTTTTGAATTGCCAGTTCTTTGTTTGATGTAAGCAATTCGGTATTTATATCTGAAACCTGCCTGTTTCTTTCCAGTAATTCCTTGTTTACTTTTTTAAGTTCAGTTGAGAAAAAAATTATTACGGCAATAATTACAACTATTAATGCCAATAGAATAAGTATCAAATGACCAAAAGGCTTTGATAAAATCACTCCTGCCAACCCCCAAGCCCAACTTTTGATAATCATAATCTATAGCCCAATGAATTTATAACACCAAAAACTTTCATAATAACAGGATTGTACATTTTAGCAAAAAACAAAGATACCCCCTATGAAAATTTGTATTTCCATCTAAAAGTATGAAAAAAGAAGCCCCATTTCAATTCTGCGGCTAAATAAATGAATTTTACTCATTTAAAACATGATATAACACAAATATAAATATTCATACTGTCACCGCAATCTGAATATGTATAAAAAATGCTAAATTGCAACCCGGTATTTTAAATTTTCCTTTGCTCTGATGATGAGATTGAGATTCTGGATTACAATGAGTATAACTCTAAGTTTATCAGGACTAAAGCTCATGATCAAGGAATAATAATTTAGTGGTAATGGAAAAAAATGATAGTCAGTATTCTGGCGGCAGAAGATATAAAAACGAAGATATTACAGTTTATTGGAAACCATCAGCATGTATTCATGCTTCGTATTGCTACAGGGAACTCATCGAAGTTTTCGATCCAAGCAGGAGACCATGGGTTGATATGAACGGCTCTACCACTGAAAGAATCATTGAAGTTGTAAATTTATGTCCTACTGAAGCTCTTGCCTGGAAATGGAATGATGAATCAAAAAATGACTCCGTAGAAAGTGATCATCTTAACCATATTAAGTTCAGGAGACCCGAACTTATGAATACAGAGGATCCTGGTTCGATGGAACAGCCGGTTTCTGTAAAAGTTATGGCTGATGGACCTATTGTGCTTAAAGGCAATTTTACACTGCTATATGAAGGCAATAAAAAAGAGGTTCATGAGAGTATGATCTCTATTTGCCGGTGTGGCGTGAGTGACCATATGCCATTCTGCGACGGGCAACACAGGAAAGCTGGTTTTATAGGTTAATAATTCAGGCATGGAGGAGAATAAAGAAAATAAATCTCAGGCAACGATCGAAGTTATTGAATACGGACCATTAAAAATTACCGGTAACTTTTTGCTGAAGGATCTGAAGAGAGACAAGGAGGAGTCCCCTGGTGATATTTTGCTTTGCAGATGTGGGAAATCGGGGAACAAACCTTTTTGCGATGAATCGCATAAAAAATAAAAATTGTTTTAAGACCTTCAACGGGCGACAATATGATAACAATTCTGGACTTTCTCATAAGTAGCCCAGCATTTATGTTCTTCTCTCAACTGCCAGATGATCTCGGCCAGAGCCTCTTTTAAGAACTTCTTATCACAATTAGTTAAAACCCATTTTCGCGCTATAAACCTTTTATAACTTATATCGAAAGCGTTACCATACAAATGAGGACTGTTTGCTGATGCATTCCCGTTGTATCTTTTCAGACTCGTCATATTTTCAGTTTTCCTTGTCATTGATGTCAAATAAAATTTGATACCTCTTAAGCCCTTCTGTGAAGATTTTTCACTAAACCTTCTTGCAATTTCATCAAGAAGTATCTTGCTGTCTTTAGTAACATAAGGGTAACTGAACGTCATTTTTTCGACTATATATCTATTACCGCTTTTGACTTTAACTAATTTCCCCTCCGAAATTCTATTCTTCAGGTCGCTTGCATTTTTACAGGTTTTTATACCTCTTAATTTTGCCGCCTCTGAATAATCTACGATTCTGTCATTCAGTTTTCTGCTGAAATCCTTTTGTCTGTAATCTAAACACCGGGTACTGAAGTAGTCTATCCGGGGGTGCCAGATTAATAAGATACTGAAACAAACAGCCAAAAATATTTTCAATAAGAAAGAGAGACGCAACTCACTGAATTTCATCACCAGGTTCGATCTAGAATAGTTGTTTAATTATATTATGAGACGTCTCAATCTTTAGCTTAATATTTTTGTAACCAGGTTAGCTGCTTCCATGAAAGAGATAGCCGAAAACACCGCCAGCCCGGAACTATCAATTATTTTTTTTGCTTCTTCTGCGTTTGTTCCCTGAAGTCTTACTATTACCGGAACTCTTATTTCTCCTATTGATTTATAGGCTTCAACAACTCCACTGGCAACCCTGTCGCATCTCACAATCCCTCCGAAGATATTAATGAGTATCGCTTTCACAGCAGGATCTTTAAGGATAATACGGAACCCGGCTTCAACAGTCTTTGGGTTGGCGCCTCCTCCAACATCCAGAAAATTTGCCGGCGATCCGCCTGAAAGCTTTATAATATCCATTGTTGCCATTGCCAGTCCTGCTCCGTTCACCATGCACCCTACATTACCATCGAGCTTTACGAAATTCAGATTATGTCGTCCAGCCTCTACATCAACAGGATCCTCCTCATTCAGGTCTCTCATTGCCAGCAGCTCAGGATGCCGAAACAACGCATTATCATCAAGGACAAGTTTGCAGTCGACTGCCAAAACTCTGTTATCGCTGGTCTTTATTACGGGGTTAATTTCAAGCAGCTGAGCATCGCAGGCTAAGAAAGTCTCATAAATACCCGAAAGAAACTTTTGCATATTTTTAAAAGCAGTATCAGACAATCCAAGCTTAAAAGCGATATTGCGGGTCTGGAATGGCCGGAGTCCGACTCCAGGGTCAATTTCCTCGGTGAAGATACGATCAGGCGATTTTTCAGCAACTTCTTCAATAGACATACCACCTTCAGGAGAGTACATAACAATATATCTTCCAATGGATCTGTTGAGAAGAAGACTTATGTAAAATTCTTCCGGTTCAGATTCTCCCTTATAATAAACATCCTGAGCAATGAGGATTTTATTTACTCTTTTTCCTTCAGAACCAGTCTGTGGTGTTATCAATTGCATTCCAAGCATCTGGCCGGCAATCTTACCAACTTCTTCTAAAGTTTTCGCAAGTTTAACACCGCCACCTTTTCCCCTCCCTCCGGCATGTATCTGCGCTTTTACAACGTAAAACTCAGTGCCGAACTTTTCATGCAATTGTTCAGCAACCATAACTGCCTGATCAGGAGTTTCTGCAACAAAACCTTCCTGAATGTCAACATTGTAGGCCTTAAGTAAAGACTTACCCTGAAATTCATGAACATTCATTTTAAATAAGTTTAATTAATTACCCGGCTCTTATCCTGAGAATTCACTGATCGCAAAATAACAACAATTAACAGATTAATTAGTTATTTTAGCATAAAAAAGAATGCGTAAGCTGACCAACCGGGAACTTGAAAGAAAGACGGTAGAACAGTTCAGGAATACTGAAAAATCTCCATTTATTATAGTTCTTGACAATGTAAGAAGTCAAAGCAACGTCGGATCAATATTCAGAACCGCAGATGCCTTCCTTACTGAAGCGATATATTTATGCGGGATAACCTCCTGTCCTCCTCACCGGGAGATACAGAAAACAGCTCTTGGAGCTACGGAATCAGTATCCTGGAGATATTTTTCTGAAACTGCAGATGCTGTTGGCGAACTTAAAGAAAAAGGGTATAAAATAATCGCCCTTGAGCAGGTTGAAGGATCAGTAGAATTGCAGGATCTGCAGATTGAAAATGACCATAGATATGCTTTTGTATTCGGACATGAAGTAAACGGAGTGGATCAGGAAATCGTTAACTCCTGTGATCTGTGTGTTGAAATTCCGCAGTTCGGAACAAAGCATTCATTCAATATTGCCATAAGCGTGGGGATAGTTTTATGGGAGGTAAATAAAAAAGTAAACCAAACTCTCCCCTCCTTTTGATCTATCAATTTGACTATTTAAAGTATATAAAATAAAAAAAGGGACTCTTTCGAGTCCCTTGCTAATAGATCTTATTCAATGATTTATTGTACAGTAGATTTAAAAGTATCATCATTGAAGAACTTTGCAAACTCAAGGTCAGTCTTTGCATAAGCTTTCCACTCAGCATTTAATCCTACAGCTTCACGAAGATTGGTGAGCATATAATTTTTGTCATCAGTACGAGCTCCGATAACAGCTTTAAGATAAGATGGCTTTCCGGTTTTGCCGAGATCCTTCATGCTGTCAAGAGTTGCTTTTGCCTTGGGAACATCACCTTTCAGATATTGAGCAAGAGCAAGATTGTAGCTGGGTTCTGTGCCTAAGTAATTAACTGCTTTGTCATATTCACCTTTTGTTATTGCAATAACACCAAGTCCCCATTTTGATTCAGGGGTTGCTGTTGTCATCGAATTGAAGTACTCTTCAGCCTTTGGTAGATCGCCTTTTACAAGTGAGCCAAAACCAAGGTTATTCTTTGCCACATCGTTATTCTCGATAGCTTTAGCTTTTTCAAATGCAGCAATAGCTTCGTCAGTTTTACCCAAAGCCATATAGGTATTTCCTATGTTATTCTGTGCGCGGAAATCTTTTGGATTACTTTCTGCAGCTGCCTGATAAAATTTAAGTTGTTCGTTAAGATCTGTTGTAAGACTGGCAGCACGCAGCATCTCCTCCTGATTTAATGCTTTAGGATCTGCTTTCATCTGTGCAAGTATCTGCTCATCAGAGCGACCAACGACATCAACATTAACTGATAATTTTGATCTTCTCAATTTGGGAAGGATATCAGTTTTAAGAGCTTCAAATGCTGCGCTCATATTCTTGATCTCTTTCTCACGAACTTCGGGATCAGAATACATTGAGAGAACACGAAGGATAAGATCTTTATCCTGAATACTTGATTTTTCGACTTCTGTTTTAAAACCATCCCAGTCCTCAGGAGTAGTTTTTTCATTGAAGAAACCGTCAGCTTTTGCAGCTTCAACCTTTTTGAATTCCTTCTTTATGAATTTGTCAGCGGTTACACCTCTTTTCTTTGATAATGGTTCATTGATTTTCATTGAACCATCAGGAGATGCATATGAACTGACCTCGGTACCTTTTAACGTACGACTTGAATCAGCGCCTACAGATTTAATGTAAGCTTTAAGAAGTGCAATGTCTTCTGCTTTAAGTTCTTTGCTGGTAATTTCTGCCTGATTTATCTGATAATGTATATCGGCCAGTTTATTCTCAGGATTTACTCTGACATATTTATCTTTCATTACTATTGGCTTGCTTTCTTTCTCAACCAATGTTGATGTGGCAATTATACCGTCTGCAAGCTTAGCCGGTTCAAAGTCAAGAGTCTTTTTGCCTCTAACAGCTTTTATCCTTAATACCAGTTGTGACATTTTCATGGCATCCTTGTAAGGAATGGTGCCGGTATAAGTAAAATCTCCACCAGTAGTGGTAACGACCTTATTATTACCTGCAACCTTTTCTCCCTGAAGAACCTGAACTTTATCAAAAGGAGTTTCTCCACCGGTATATGTGAGAACAGGAGTGGCGGTAACAGTTGTTTTCTTATCGAAGTACTTGGCAGGATAGGTACCTTTAATTGTAACTGTAACTACACCGGCATGTGTTTCAAGAACTTTAGGAGTAACCTCATACTTAACTAAGTTGGAGTTTTTCTTCATTTTATTCAAACCGCTGCAACCTGTCATAACTGCTGCGGCCAGGATAAGGATAAAATAGCTTCTGAATTTTTTCATAATTTAAAAGTGTTATTTGTTAATGTAACCTTGTTTGACTGTTTTTAATGAACAATTAACTAAAAAAGTTTTGACTTAAACGCAAATTTACAATAAAATAGTCAAAATTTAAACATTTTAAACAAAATAATATGACCATAAATGATGATTAATAATATTTTTATAATGAGTAGTCACACAAGCTATTAACGATCATTTACAAAAGCATTCCCCATAATTTATCTGATCAGCTTTACAATAATACTCATCATTATGTTTTTAAACTTCTTTTGTGAAAATCAACAGTTTCATCCTTGAATCGTCTGTTTTATACACATATAGCTATTTAAATCTTATAACACATGATTGCTGTGCAAAGTTCTCACTTTAATAATAATAAGTGTTACATAATTTTTGGAATATGTTACACCATTCACACATCAGGCATTAATTTAAAAAGACAATTTCAGGCATTGCTGATTCTGAAGCAAATCATAGAAACAATCACAGAATCACCTTATTCAAACCAACAGGATAATCATCGAAAAATATAGTATCTATTATTTTTGAATAATGCTTTTCATCTGCCACAAAATCTATATCATTAACATCTATAACAAGATATTTGTTCTCCGGATTTTGTTTAAAAAATGAAAAATAGCTATTCTGGATTTTCTGAAGGTATTCTTTTGTTATTGATTTCTCATAATGTCGTCCTCTTCTTTCAATATTCCGAAGCAATCTTTCAGGATTGATATGAAGGTATACATAGATATCAGGTTTGGGAAGTGATCCGTAAATAATGTAGAAAATCTGCCGGTAAAGATTATACTCATCTCCTGTAAGCGTTGATGCAGCAAACACCAGTGATTTCATAAAATAATAATCTGCAACTGTAAAAGACTTAAATAGATCCTGTGGAACAAGCTCTTCCTTTAGCTGTTTGTATCTGCTTGCCAGAAATGAAAGTTCGAGAGGAAAAGAATATTTTTCAGGTTCTTTATAGAATTTTGGCAGAAACGGGTTATCTGCAAAATGTTCAAGGATAAGATGGGCATTGAACTGATCTGCAATTCTTCCGGCGAGAGTAGTTTTACCTGCACCGATATTTCCTTCTATAACTACATAGTTGTATTTAATCTTCATCCCTGAAAACAATTGTTATTTCAATTAATCAAATTTATAAATTGGCGGTTAATTAGCAATAAAAAAGCCGGCTTTTAAAGCCGGCTCTGTTTACTTATTCTGATTTTCTTCAGGGTTGCGTTTTTCATTCTCCTGCCTTGGGGGACGAGGGAGCAGTTCTTTCCTCGATAATTTGATTTTTCCGCTTTTAGGATCGATGTCAATTATTTTAACCTCGACCTCCTGTCCTTCTTTCAGTACATCCTCTACTTTATTGACCTTCTTCCACTCTATCTCTGAGATATGAAGAAGTCCGTCTTTATTTGGCAGTATCTCTACAAATGCCCCGAACTGGACTATTGTTTTCACTTTTCCTTTATATACCTGACCGATTTCCGGAACCGTAACAATTTTTTTAACCCAGTCGAGCGCAGCAGTTATAACTTCAGCATTCTCACCAAAAATATTGACATCTCCATGTCCATCAATCTCTTCTACAATAATTGTCGCTCCGGTTACACGTTGTATCTCCTGGATTACCTTGCCACCCGGACCAATAAGTGCGCCGATCAGCTCTTTTGGAATTGTGAGCATTTCAATCCTTGGAGCATGAGGTTTAAGTTCCGGACGAGGTTCTGAAATTGTCTGGCTCATAATATCCAGAATGTGCAATCTTCCCGCTTTAGCCTGATTGAGAGCTTTTGTAAGAATTTCAAATGAAAGTCCCTCTACTTTAATGTCCATCTGTGTGGCAGTTATACCATCCCGGGTACCCGTCACTTTAAAGTCCATATCGCCAAGATGATCTTCATCACCCAAAATATCAGAAAGAACTGCATATTTTTTTGTCTCTTTATCTGTTATGAGCCCCATTGCAATTCCCGATACAGGCTTCCGCAATTTGATACCGGCATCCATCAGAGCCAGTGTTCCGGCACAAACTGTAGCCATAGACGAAGAACCATTTGATTCAAGAATATCAGAGACAATCCTAATCGCGTATGGATTTTCATCATCAGATGGCATCATATTCTTAAGAGCCCTGTGAGCAAGATTACCATGACCGATCTCCCTTCTGCTTAATCCACGTGCAGCTTTAGCTTCTCCTGTAGCAAATGGAGGGAAATTATAGTGGAGGGTGAACTTTTCCGTACCCTTATTTAATACGTCATCGATAATTTTTTCATCTAATTTTGTACCCAGTGTGACTGTTGTCAGCGATTGGGTTTCACCTCTGGTAAAAAGTGCTGAACCATGAGTTGCAGGAAGCGTATCTATTTCGCATTCAATCTGCCTGATTTCCTCAGGTCTTCTTCCATCAAGACGAATATTGTCATCGAGAACCAGTCTTCTGGATGCCTCTTTCAATACATCATGATAATATTTTTTTACCAGATTTTCATCAACAGGATTCTCTTCAGAGTATTGACTCAGGAATTCCGTAATAATAGCTTCAAAAGTATCAATTCGTTTATGCTTATCAGCTGTAGAGGATTTTGCTGCCTGGTAACATTTGGTATATGTTTCATCCCAGACTTTTTTTCGGAGATCTTCATCATTAACTTCATGGCAATACTCTCTTTTAACTGTAGTGCCTAACTCCTGAGCAAATTCCATTTGTGCCTTACAGTGGATTTTAATAGC
>Ga0209539_1001243_pt1 | contig 13881 bp, 9 predicted proteins | sample BarGraNGADG00312_2_FD_184499 | JGI IMG/M metagenome (GOLD analysis project Ga0209539, IMG submission 184499) | Arctic peat soil microbial communities from Barrow, Alaska - Barrow Graham LP Ref core NGADG0011-312 (SPAdes) (version 2) | ecosystem: Environmental > Terrestrial > Soil > Wetlands >... | reverse complement strand
TGCATCGGCCTTCCCCTCCTTGTCCCGCATGGACCGGCGCGCAACGTACGTCTCGACGCCGATGATCGGCTTGATGCCCTTCGCCCGGGCGGCCTGGTAGAAGGCGACCGAGCCGTAGAGCGCGCCGTGATCGGTGAGGGCGAGGGAGTCGAACCCCAGCCGCTCGGCCTCGTCCACGAGGTCGCCGATCCGGCCGAGCCCGTCGAGGAGCGAGAACTCCGAGTGGACGTGGAGATGCGTGAAATCGTTCGGGGCGAGGGTCGTCACGGGACGTCAATGGTAGCCGGGGCGAGCCGGCGGCGACCCACGGGTCCACCGGTTCCTGCCTGGACCTGTCGCTTACCGTGTTGGCGCTGGCTGTCAGGTCGAGAACGGATGGGGCGAACCGGAAGCTATGATCCCGCGGTGCGTGGCTCTCAGACGCGAGGAGGTGCCATGAAGGCGAGCCCGTCGTTCGGCGTCATGGTCCTGCAGAACGCTCCCTGGCCCGTGCTCCTCGAGCGGGCTCGGCGGGTCGAGGCGATGGGCTTCGACACCCTGTGGGTCGGCGACCACTTCGTGAATCCCTACGCGCCGGACCAGGACTGGTTCGAGGGGTGGACGCTCCTCGCGGCGCTCGCCGCGTCCACGTCGCGGATCCGACTCGGCCCGCTGGTCAGCAGCGTGACGCTGCGGAGCCCGGCGCTCCTCGCGCGGATGGCGCTGACGGTCGATCACGTGTCCGGCGGACGGCTCGAGCTCGGCATCGGTCCGGGCGGCGCCCCGCTCGACTACCGGATGACCGGTCTCGCGACGTGGGAACCCAGGGAGCGGGTGGACCGGCTGGAGGAGACCCTCACGATCGTGTCCGCGCTCCTGGAGCGCGGCTCGGTTCACCACGAGGGAACGCACTACCGCATCGACGACGCGATCCTGAACCCGCGCCCGGTCCAGCGACCTCGCCCACCCCTGACGGTCGGGGCGCTCGGGCCGCGCGCGATTGCGCTCACCGCCCGCCACGCCGACGCGTGGAACACCTATGGCGTGGCGGCAGGTCGGGACGCTCGCGGGCGACTCCCCCACGAGCAGGCCGTCGAGGCGACCCGTCGGCGGAGTCGCCTTCTCGACGACGCGTGCACCGAGATCGGTCGAGATCCGTCGTCGATCCGCCGGTCCTACCTGTCGTTCCAGGGCATCTCCGAGCCGATCCTCGCCCCCGACGACTTCGCCAGGTTCGTGGAAGACTTCCGGGCCGTCGGCATGGACGACTTCATCGTCTACTGGCCCGCCGGAGCGGACGAGGAGCCGGCGCTCGAGGCGCTCGCGAGCGATGCCCTGCCGCGGCTGCGCCGCTGACGGGCGCGCCCCAGACCTCCATCCCCGGGCGAAGATCGCTCGCCATCGCCCCTGACCCACCCTACACTCCGCAGATGGTGCGCTGCCCGTCCTGCGGCGAGGAGAACCCCGAGCGCTTCCGGCTCTGCGGGTACTGCGGCGCGGCGCTCGGGCAAACGTCGCCGGCCCGCGAGACGCGCAAGACCGTCACGATCCTCTTCACGGACGTGACCGGCTCGACGGCACTGGGCGAGCGGCTGGACCCAGAGTCGCTCCGGGATGTCATGGGTCGCTACTTCGCGAGCATGCGCGAGGTCATCGAGCGCCATGGCGGGACGGTCGAGAAGTACATCGGCGACGCCGTCATGGCGGTCTTCGGGGTTCCCGTCGTACACGAGGAGGATGCCCTCCGGGCCGTGCGCGCCTCCGTGGAGATGCGCGAGGCGCTGGAACGCCTGAACGTCGGCCTGCAGGACGAGCGCGGCGTGGCCCTGGAGGCGCGGACCGGCATCAACACCGGAGCGGTCGTCGTCGGCAGCGGTAGGCCGGGCGAGGCGATCGTCGTCGGGGATGCCGTCAATGTCGCCGCCAGGCTCCAGGCGGCCGCCGCGCCGGGTGAGATCGTCATCGGAAAGTCGACGTACGACCTGGTGCGGGACGCCGTCGAGGTCGGTCCGGCGGAGCAGCTGGAGCTCAAGGGCAAGGCGGAGCTCGCGGTCGCCCACCGGCTGCATCGCGTCGCCGCCGGAGCGCAGGGGCACCGACGTCGCCTGGACGCACCGATGGTCGGGCGCGAGCGCGAGCTGGACGCGCTTCACCAGGCGTTCGAGCGCGCCATCTCCGGTGGCTCGTGCCAGCTCTTCACGATCCTGGGCACGGCCGGCGTGGGCAAGAGCCGCCTCGTCGCGGAGTTCCTCGGGGCAATCCGCGACCGAGCCCGGGTCGTCCGCGGCCGCTGCCTCCCGTACGGAGAGGGCATCACCTACCTGCCCGCGGCCGAGATCGTGCGGCAGGCGACCGGGATCGAGGAGGATGACACCGCCGAGACGGAGCGTGATCGCATCGCGGCGTTCGTGGCCGGGCTGCCGGAGGCTGCGGCGATCGCCCGCTGTCTCACCGGCTTGATCGGCCTGGATGCGTCAGCGGCCCCGGAGGAGATCACCTGGGCGTTCCGCCGCGCACTTGAGCACCTCGCAGACGAGCGCCCGCTCGTCGTCCTCGTCGACGACGTCCACTGGGCCGAGCCGACCCTGCTCGACCTCGTCGAGGCGGTGGCCGACCTCGCGCGGGACTCGCCGATCCTCTTCATCTGCCCGGCACGCCCCGAGTTCCTTGACGGCCGCCCGACCTGGGGCGGCGGCAAGCTCAACGCCACGACGATCCTGCTCGAGCCGCTGCCGACCGGCCCTGCGCTCGATCTCATCGATGCGCTCGTGCCAGGGGGCGCCCTTTCGCTCACGGTGCGCGCCCGGATCGCCGAGGCTGCCGAGGGCAACCCCCTCTATGTCGAGGAGTTCGTCGGCATGCTGATCGACGATGGGGCGCTGGTCGCCGATGCCGACGGCTGGACCGCCGCACGCGATCTCGACGCGATCGCCGTGCCGCCGACCATCGCGGCGCTGCTCGCGGCGCGCCTGGACCGCCTGGGGCCCGACGAGCGCAGCGTGGCCGAGCGCGCCTCGGTCGCGGGGCGCATCTTCGACCAGCTCGCGGTGATCGCCATGTCCCCGGACGAGGGTCGCTCCGAGGTCCCGCGAAACCTGGTGTCGCTCGTCCGCAAGGAGCTGATCCGTCCCGATCGCTCGGGGACCACGGCGGGCGATGCGTTCCGGTTCCGCCACCTGCTCATCCGTGACGCCGCGTACGAGCGGCTGCCGAAGGCGGAGCGGGCGGAGCTCCACGAGCGCTTCGCCGGCTGGCTGGACGTGTCCGCGGGTGACCGCCGGAGCGAGGTCGAGGAGATCGTGGGCTACCACCTCGAGCAGGCCTTCCGCTACCGCGAGGAGCTGGCACCGGTCGACGACCGGGGGCGCGAGCTGGCCCGCAGGGCCGCGGAGCGATTGATCGCCGCGGGCGGCCGGGCGCTCGAGCGGTCCGACGTCGGCGCGACCGTGAACCTCCTTGGGCGCGCCGCTGCACTGCTGGACCCGGCCGACCCGGCCCGTCTCGCGATCCTGCCCGACCTGGCTCGGGCGCTGAACGCGAACGGCCGCCGGGACGATGCGAAGGCGTGCCTGGTCGAGGCGCTCGAGCGGTCGGAGGCCGCCGGCGACGAGCGGGCCATCGCGTACGCCCGAGTGCTTCCCTACCTCGAGTTCGGGGGCGCCGACGTTCCGCCCGCCGAGTATCGACGTGTCGCCGAGGAGGCCCAGGCGCTCTTCGAGCGCGCCCGTGACGACCGGGGGCTGGCGCTCGTCTGGCGGTTGCGCGGTGCCGCCTCCTGGCTGGATGGGAACGTCGCCGGTGACGAGGTGGCCTCGATGCGAGCGCTCGAACACGCCCGCGGCGCCAAGTCCCACTGGGAGGAGAAGGAGATCGTCCTGGACCTGGGAATCGATCTCTACTGGGGACCGACACCGGTAACGGACGCGATCCGATGGTGCAACGACATCCTGGCCCGGGCACCGGACGATCGGGCCATCGAGATGGGGATCGCCCATGCCCTGGCCCACATGCACGCCCGCCTCGGTGACTTCGCGCTGGCACGGTCGCTGGCGGCCCGATGCCTCGAGATCGCGAACGAGAGCGGACAGCGAACGCTGGCCGCGGTTCTCACCGAGGTCGCCGCCGACGTAGAGACGCTGGCCGGGGAGCACGCCGTCGCTGAGCGGATGCTCGCGGAGGGATGCGCTGAGCGGGCCGCGATGGGCGCGCCGAACCTGAGCAACGAGGCGCACCACGCGCTGTCGCGGATCGCCTCCGGGCTCCCCGTCGATGGCGAACGCCTGGCGGGTCTCGCGGCGACGGCGGGTCAACCGGGCCGGGCCCTGCTGGAGACAGCCATCGCGGCCGCGCACCTGGACGCCGGTGCCCTGGTCGAAGCTGAACTCCATGCGCGCAACGCCGTGGAGTACTTCGCGACAACCGACTTCATCACGTTCCACGCGGACAGTGTCGTGATCCTCGGGGACGTCCTGCGGACGGCCGGCCGCCGCGCAGAGGCGGATGCCGAGTTCGGGCGGGCCCTGCATCTCTACCGGCAGAAGGGCAGTCTCGTGGGCGAAACGGCCGCCGCGGCTCGGCTCGCAGGCTGATCCGCGCCTCGATGGAACTCGCGCGCCTCGCCGAGATCGACCTGCTCGCCGAGCGCGAGCTGGCCGTCACCGGCCTGCCGGGACTCGCGATCGGGCTGTCGGGCCCGGACGGCCCCGTCGACGTCCGGACCCATGGGTTCGCCGATCTCGCCGCCCGGCGCGCGATCGAGCCCGACACGCTGTTCGAGATTGGCTCGATCGGCAAGACGTTCACGGCGATCGCCATCCTCCAGCTCGTCGAGGAGGGCCGGCTCTACCTCGATGCGCCGGTCGTCGGCGCCCTGCCCTGGTTCGAGATGCCGGTCGTGGGAAGGCCGATCACGATCCACGACCTCCTGACCCACACCGCGGGCATCACCGCCGGCATCGACGGGACCCCGGAGGCCACGTCCCAGGTCTGGGCGCTCCGGGACCGCCGGCCAGGCTCCGCGCCCGGCGAGCGCTACCACTACTCGAACCTGGGCTACAAGGTGCTCGGGCTGGTCATCGAGGCGGTCGACGGCCGCCCGTACCCGGACGTGATCCGGGCCCGGATCCTCGAGCCGCTCGGGATGGCGGCGACCGAGCCGGCGATCACCAACGAGATCCGGTCACGACTCGCGGTCGGCTATGACTACCTCCACGACGACCGGATCGGGTACCCGGGGAGGCCCCTCGTCCCGGCGACCTGGCTTGAGACGGCGACCGCGGATGGCTCGATCGCCTCCACGGCCGGCGACATGGCCGCGTTCGCGCGGATGCTCCTGCGCCGCGGCGAGGGGCCGAACGGCCGCCTGCTGAGCGAGTCCTCGTTCGCCCGGATGGTCGGGCCGCACGCGCGGACGCCGCGCGGTAACGGCCACGGCTACGGGCTGTTCACGCTCCGGTTCGGCGGCCGGACGTTCCTCGGTCACTCCGGCGGGATGATCGGCTACCTCTCGGCACTCCTCGTGGATCCGGCCACGGGGCTGGCGGCGGTCGTCCTCCAGAACGGCTCCATGAGCGATCCAATGGCGCTGGCCCGGGCCTCCGTCGCCGCGGTGCGCGGGCCCGAGTCGGGCGGCAGCTCCGCGTCGGGCGCCCACGGCGCGCCGGGTGCTCCCAGTGCCCTTGGGGACGACGCCCCCGAGCCGGACCGAACGGGCGTCTACCGCGCCGAGCCCGACCACGGCGACGCCGGCCCGCTCGAGATCAGCGCCGGCCCCGACGGTCTGAGGCTTCACTGGCGGGGCCGGGTGATCGCCCTCGAGGCGCTCGGCGACGGCCGCTTCCTCGCCCCGGATCCCGACCTCGACCGCTACGCGCTCGGCTTCGAGCCTGCGGGGGAGCGGCCGGTCGCCGCCTGGCACGGCCCGACCCGGTTCGTCCGGGACGGCGCGACGGCTCCTCCCCTCCACGCTCCTGAACCGGGGATGGCCGCGATGGCCGGCCACTATCGCTCGCACGACCCCTGGGTGACCAACTTCCGGGTCATCCTCCGCAGCGACGTCCCGTGGCTCATCTTCGCGGCCGCCCCGGACGGGTTCGAGGACGAGCAGCCGCTCGTCTCTCGCGCGGACGGCTCGTTCCGGGTGGGCGACGACCCGGGCGGGCCCGAAGACCTGCGCTTCGACGTCGTCGTCGACGGCCGCCCGCTGCGGGCCTGGCTGTCCGGGTTCCCCTACTACCGCGTGGGCTGACCGGGTCGGCCGTCGCCGTCCCTGGCCTGCTGCGGCGGCGGCGTGGGCTCGACGGCCGGCCCTGGCGCCCGAGCTGGAACCGCGCGCCCATTCACGAAGGAGGCAGGGAAACGCCCCCGGCACCGCCGGGGGCGTTTCTTGCTGCGCGTCGGCAGACGCGATGGCGTCAGCAGGCGCCGGTCAGGTTCGTGGTGGTGCAGGTGTTGCCGCCGGCCGTGTTGGTCGTCCCGGTGCCGTCGCCGTAGACGTCGTTCGACGTGTTGCCCGAGAGCCAGTTGAGTCGCACGGAGTTGCCGGTTGGCGCGAGCGAGGCGGGGCTGGCGGAGGTCGCTCCGAGCGTGGCGACCACGATGCCGCCGCCGGGGAACGCACTGCCGGCCTGCGCCACGTTACCTTCGACGTCGTTGAGCGCGACGACCGTGTTCTGGGACCCGAGGAGCGCGATCCCGACGCCACCGTAGGCTGGCGTCCCGGACCCGTCCGGCGGGCACATTCGATTGTTCGCGGTCACCTGGTTGAGCTGGATCGACACGTCGCCGCCGGCCGACCCGTACTGCCCCGCAAAGCCGACCACGCTGATGCCGGCGCAGTTGCCGGTCATGGTGTTGAGCGCGATCCGGCCACCGAGCGAGTTGATGAACATGATCCCGCTCCCAAGGTTGCCGGCGAGCGTGTTCCCCGTGATGACGGCGTTCGCGGACGACGAGCTCTCCGGCAGGTTCTCCAGGAAGAACCCGTCACCGTGGTTGTCGTACGAGCTGCTGCCGAGCAGCGAGAGGCTGGAGACCATGTTGATGAACATGCCCATCTCGCCGTTGTGGGCCGTCACGACGCGGACGACACGGAAGCCTGCCACGCCGAGTGCCACGATCCCGGGACCGCTGAAGTTCTGGACGGTGATCCCTTCGACCGAGACGTTCGAGATCGGCGCGATCGCCGTCATGTCGGCGTTGGGCACCCCGTGGATGCAGAAGCCCGGTACGCCGGTGAAGAAGCCCGGGGTCAGGCAGATGTTGGGCGTCGGCTTGGCGGCCGGCACGATGACCGCGTTGTGGCCGACAAGGCGCAGCGAGCGCTTGATCTCGAGGTTGCCCTTGTACGTCCCGCGCTCGACGACGACCAGGCCGCCCGCCGGGGCCTTGTTGATGGCGGCCTGGATCGACTGGCCGGGGTGCACGGAGATGGTGGACGCGGCCGAGACAGAGCCGACCGGCACGAGGAGTGCCAGCGTGAATGCCGCGGCGGTGAGAGAGGCGACTCGACGGCGCATGGTGGGAACCTCCGGTTCTGGCAGGTCGGTCGGCGGCGACGGACGAGCGCTACTGCGCCGAGAGCCGGCCGCGGTTCCGAACCGATGAGACGATCGCGTACAGCCCCGAGACCATCAGCAGCACTGCGCAGACCATGAAGCCGTACCAGCCGATGTCGCCGAGCCACGACGGGCCGCTCGACCAGTACGTGTCCGGCTGGCCGCTGGCCGACAGGACGAACAGGATGACGCCGGCCACGACCAGCGCGAGCGTCGACGTGCGAGTCGGGTGCATGAGAACCTCCTCCTTCGTTGTGTGACCTGGACGATGTGCAGCGTCGAGCCGACGGTCGCCGCTGTCGTCATCCGCACGGCGCGAACAGGTCCCCCCCAGGTCGCGAGGCCGCGCGACCAATGGATGACGAAATCCCGGCTAGTGGCCTGTAAGGTGGCCGGGTGAAGCAGCTCCTCTGGGTGACCCGCGAACGGATCGTGGGCGGGCGGCATGCGCCGTCGGTCCTCGACTGGCTGGTTGCCGCCGGGCTGGTGGTGGTGGCGCTGGCGGAGGCCGTCGGCGGCGTGTATCCGGGTCCGGTCGCGGTCGCGGCTGCGGTGCTGGCGGCGTCGACGCTGCCCACCGCCTTCCGGCGCGTGGCGCCGCTGCCCGCGATCGCCGTTGGAACAGCAATCTCCCTGCCCTACGTCCTCGTGTACGCCGGGCAGTTCACCGGCGGAAGCGTCGCGAGCGCGGCGATGGAGATGCTGCTCATCTACTCCGTCGGGCGCCAGACCTGGGGGCGCGGGCTCGTCGTGGGCGCATTCGTCGCGCTGCTGCTGAGCCTCGAGCCCGCGATCGGCGGCAGGCAGGCCAGCCTGGCCGATTGGGCCTTCAACCTCATCTTCGGCGGCGCGGCCCTGGCCCTCGGGATGGCGCTGCGGGTCCAGGTACAGCGGTCGATCTCGTTCGCCGTGGCGGCCGAGCGCGCCCGGGCCGAGCAGGGGGCAACAGCCCAGGCCGCCATGCTCGAGGAGCGGGAGCACATCGCGAGGGAGCTCCACGACGTGGTCGCCCACAACATGGGACTCATCGTCCTCCAGGCCGGGGGCGCGAGAAGCGTGCTCGACACCGATCGGGATCGTGCCCGGGCAGCCCTGATGCAGATCGAGGAGACCGGCCGGCAGACGCTGGCCGAGATGCGCCACCTGGTCGGCATCCTTCGCGTGGACGAGGGAGCGGATCGGCCGCCACTGCTGCCGCTGGAGCCGCTGCCGCTCCTCGAGCGCGTGCCCGCTCCGGTCGGCGGGTCCGGCCGGCGGCGCCTTCCGTCCCTCCTCGACTGGCTGGTGGCACTCGCGCTCGTGATCATCGCCGTCGTCGAGGCGGCGGGCGGCGTGTTCCCGGGTCCGGTCGTGGTCGCGGCGGCTGTCCAGGTGGCGACGACGCTGCCCGTCGCCTTCCGGCGCGTGGCGCCGCTGCGGGCGACGGCGATCAGCGCGGCGTTCTTCCTGCCCTACGTCGTCGCGTACGGCTCGGGCAACAGCGTGGCGAACGGGGCGACGATGGTGCTGCTGATGTACTCCGTCGGTCGGCATGTCGCCGGGCGCGGACTGCTGGCGGGTGCCGTCCTCGGCCTGGCGCTGCTCGCCGAGGAGCTGGCGGGGGCGCACCTGCTTCTCAGCCTGTCCGATTGGGCCTATCTCCTCATCGTGTTCGGCGGGGCGCTTGGCCTGGGCGTGGCGCTGAGGATCCAGACGCAGCGCTCGATCTCGCTCGCCGTGGCGGCCGAGCGCGCCCGCGCCGAACAGGTGGCGGCGGCACGCGCCGCCGTGCACGAGGAGCGGGCGCGCATCGCCCGCGAGCTCCACGACGTGGTCGCGGACAGAGTGGGGCTCATCGTCCTCCAGGCGGGCGGCGCGCGGAGTGTGCTCGGGACCGATCCGGATCGGGCTCGCAGTGCGCTGCAGCACGTGGAGGAGACGGGCCGGCAGATGCTGGCAGAGATGCGCCACCTGGTTGGCGTCCTGAGCGTGGAGGAGAGCGCGGATCGGCAGCCGCTCCCGCGCCTCGAGCGCCTGCCCACGCTGGTGGATGAGACACGCGCCGCCGGCCTCGCGGTGGCGCTGGAGGTCTCGGGCCCCGTCGTGGGACTGCCGGCAGGGCTGGAGGTGGCGATCTACCGGCTCATCCAGGAAGCCCTCACGAATGTGCGCAAGCACGCGCCGACTTCGCGCGCCAAGGTGCATCTCTCGTATGAGCCCGATCGGGTCCGCGTCCTTGTGAGCGACGACGGCGGACCGCCCGGCGCGACGCGCGGGGCTCCCGGCAAGACGACCGGCCGCGGGCACGGCCTGATCGGGATGCGCGAGCGCGTGCACCTGTACGACGGTCTGATGCAGGCCGGACCGACAACCGCCGGTGGCTTCCGCGTCGAGGCGGTCCTTCCGCTCGCGGTCGAAGCCTCATGACCATCGACCTCATCATCGTGGACGATCAGGCGCTGGCTCGCGCCGGGTTGCGGATGATCCTCGAGAGCCAGCCCGACCTGCGAATCGTGGGCGAGGGGTCCGATGGCGCCGAGGCCGTCAGCCTGGTGCGCCGGCTCCGGCCGGCCGTGGCGATCCTTGACGTCCGCATGCCGCACGTCGATGGTCTCGAGGCGACCAGGCGGATCGTCGCGGCCGAGCCGGCGACGCGCATCCTGATCCTCACCACGTTCGATCTCGACGAGTATGCGTTCGAGGCGCTGCGCTCCGGCGCCAGCGGCTTCCTGCTCAAGGACGCGCCGGCCGAGGACATCGTCCACGCTGTCCGGACCGTGGCGCGAGGCGACGCGACGCTGGCGCCGGCGGTGACGCGGCGGCTCGTCGAGCACTATGCGACGCGACCGAGGCAGCATGCCTTTCCCGCCCTGGCGACGCTCACCGCCCGCGAGCTCGAGGTGCTGCGCCTGCTGGCCGCCGGCGGCTCGAACGCCGACATCGGCGACCGGCTGGCGCTGAGCGAGGCGACGGTGAAGACGCACATCGGCCACGTTCTGGACAAGCTGGGCGTCCGCGACCGGGTGCAGGCCGTGATCTACGCGTACGAGTCCGGCCTCGTGGAGCCGGGCGGCGCGCGCAGCGGGTAGCCAGGGCGCGCACGCGGACTCCCAGCCCGCCGCGACTGACATTCGCGGGTGAAGTCCCTCGCGGGTCAGAGCCGCCCGGGACCAGCTGCATTGCACGGGGGGCGGCGTGGGCAGGGAGACGCCCCCGGCAGTGCCGGGGGCGGTCGTGCGGTGGGAGCAGACGCGATGGAGTCAGCAGGCGCCGGTCAGGTTCGTCGTGGTGCAGGTGTTGCCGCTGATGGTGTTCGTCCCGGTGCCGTCGCCATAGATGTCGTTCGACGTGTTGCCGGTAAGCCAGTTGAGCCGGATGGAGTTGCCGGTCGGCGGAAGGGTGCCGAACCCCTTCCCGTCGAGGATCACGATGCCGCCGCCGGGGAGGGCGCTGCCGGCCCGTTCCACGTTGCCCCGGACGTCGTTGAGGGCGATGACCGTGTTCCGTGCCCCGACGAGCCCGATCCCGATGCCACCGTAGGCCGGCGCCCCACCGGACGCGCTCTGGTCGGGGCACATCCGGTTGTTCGCGCTCACCTGGTTGAGCTGGATCGACACATCGCCGCTGGGCGTCACGTCGGGGGTCGCGACCGAGGCCACGACGATTCCCGAGCAGTTGCCGTACACGGCGTTGAGCGCGATCCGGCCACCGAGCGCGTCGACGACGAGGATCCCGCTGCCGAGATTGTCGTGCGCGATGTTGCCGCTGATGGCGGCGTTCAAAGACGGTGATTCGCTCACATGGAACCCGTCGCCGCCATTGCCGATGGAGCGGTCATAGAGCAGCGAAAGGTTCGACACCATCCCTACCCACACCCCACTGTCGCCGTTGTGCGCTGTCACGTCGCGGACGGCACGGAAGCCGTTCACGCCGGCGACCACGATCCCGGGCCCGCTGAAGTTCCGGACGGTGATCCCTTCGATGGCGACGTTGGAGACCGGCGTCACGATCGACTGGCCATCGGCGCTGAACACCGCATGGACGCAGATGCCCGTGACGCCGATGAAGCTGTTGGGGGCCACGCAGAAGTTCTTCGTCGGCTTGGCGGCCGGCACGATGACCGCGTCGTGGCCGACCAGGCGCACGGAGCGATGGATGTCCAGGTTGCCCTTGTAGGTCCCGCGCTCCACCACGACCAGGCCGCCTGATGGGGCCTTGTTGATGGCCGCCTGGATCGACTGGCCGGGATGGACGGAGATGGCCGACGCGGCCGAGACGGAGGCGACTGGCGCGAGGAGCCCTAGGAGGAGCGCCAGGATTCCGGCAAGACGAACGAGGTTCACAGGGTTGGGACCTCCAGCTACGATCGGCCGCGCTGTCCCCGATGGCCCACCGCGACGTGCTGGCGACCATACGCCGCCGCGCTGGTGGAACCCCCGCTTCCGTGCCTGCCGGGTTGTGAGGAACAATCCCGTGTCCGGGCGCATGCGTGCATCCCGGGAACACCCCATTCGGCCGTGGGCGTGCCGGGGGATAGCATGGCGTGGCGGGCGCGCCTAGAGCTCGATCAGGCCCTTCGCGATCGCGTACTTGATGAGTGCCGCCTTGGTATGCAGGTCCAGCTTGGCCATGATGTGGTCGCGGTGCGATTGGATCGTGTGCGGGCTCAAGACCAGGGCAGCCGCGATCTCGGCCGTCGTCTTCCCCTCGGCGATCAGCTGCAGGATCTCCCGCTCACGCTCGCTGAGCCGGTCGCGGGTCGGATCGACCTCGCCATTCCGCGCCTGACGAAGGTACTCGCCCACGAGCTTCTTCGCGAGGCTCGGGTAGAGGTATATCTCGCCTCTGTAGGCAGTCCGGACCGCCGCGAGAAGGTCGTGGATGTCCGCGCCCTTGAGGACGTAGCCGGACGCGCCCGCGCGGAGTGCCCGATACAGGTAATCCTCTCGATCGTGGATCGTCAGGATCAGGATCTGTACGCCCGGGCACCGGCTCTTGATCTCGCCGGCGGCGTCGAGCCCGTTGATGCCCGGCATCGTGACATCCATGAGAAGGACGTCCGGCAGCAGGCGGAGCGTGGCCGCCATCGCTCCCTGGGCCTCGCTCGCCTGGCCCACCACCACGATGTCGGGCTGGCTGTCCAACAGAGCCACGATCCCCTGGCGAAAGAGCGTGTGGTCGTCGACCACGAGAACCCTGATCGGTTCCGTCACGCTGTGACCTCGCTCACCGGGACCGTCACCTCGATCGTAGTTCCGCCCCCCGGAGCCGACCGGACCTGCATGCTGCCATCAAGGAGCGTGACGCGCTCCGCCATTCCCGAGAGGCCGATGCTGTCGAAGCGTCCCGACATCCCGGCAGCTCGCCGCGCCTCGAAGCCCCTGCCGTCGTCGGCGACGACCACGGTCACCATATCGTCATCTCGCGAGAGCGTGATCGCGACGTGCCTGGCGTCCGCGTGGCGGGCAACGTTGGTCACGGCCTCCTGGATGATCCGGAACAGGGCAACCTCCACGTGGCTCGGCAGCCTCGTCGCCCCGAGGCGATCGTGGATGGTCACCTCGAGTTCACGGTCGCCGAGCGTCGTCTCGCACTGCCAGCGGACCGCCGGGACCAGGCCCATGTCGTCGAGGACCAGCGGTCGGAGTCCGAGGATCAGGCGACGGGTCTCGTCGAGGAGCCGGGTCGCGACCGTCTTTGCCTCGCGGACGTGGGCGGCCGCCTGCGACGACCGATCATCGAGGCTGTCGCGGGCCCGATCGAGCATGATCGAGAGGGCCGCCAATGTCTGGGCAGTCTCATCGTGGAGCTCCCGGGCCAGGCGATGGCGCTCCTCCTCCTGGGCGGAGATCGTCTTGCGGAGGACCTCGCCGAGCCGCGCCGTTCTCTCAGCCACGCGCGACTCCAGCGCCTGGTTGGCGGCCTCGTCGGACGCCCGGGCCGCCAGCAGGTGCTGGCGCATGAGGTCGAGGCTCTCGGCCAGCTCGCCGATCTCGTCCCGGGCACGGATCTCGATCGGGCTCGCCAGGTCGCCACGCGCCATGCGTCCGGCGACAGCGGTCAGCTGCGCGGTCGGCTTGACGACGCGCCGAGTGGTGACCCAGGCGACCGCGAGGGTCGCGACAAACCCTACGACGATTGCCACGAGGAGACGATCGCGGAGCTGCGACTGGAGGGCGAGGGCCGCATCGACCGGTTGCTCGAGGACCAGGTAGAGCGGCGTCGAGGCGATGGGCACGACCGCCATGACGTGCGGCGCGAACGAGTCGGAGGGGCCCGGCTGCTCGAGGAGGGCGGCCGACGCATGGGTACGCATGAGGTCTCGGATGACCGGGAGATGCTGGCTCGGCTGGCCGGGGCGCTCGTC
>Ga0209539_1001242_pt1 | contig 13881 bp, 10 predicted proteins | sample BarGraNGADG00312_2_FD_184499 | JGI IMG/M metagenome (GOLD analysis project Ga0209539, IMG submission 184499) | Arctic peat soil microbial communities from Barrow, Alaska - Barrow Graham LP Ref core NGADG0011-312 (SPAdes) (version 2) | ecosystem: Environmental > Terrestrial > Soil > Wetlands >... | reverse complement strand
GCAATCCCTGGGGCAACAAAGGAAATCCATGTAAAGGAGAACACAGGTTCGATGTCGTTCAGGCTTTCCGACGAAGATATGATGAGGCTGGATAATGAGAGTTCAATATTCAAATAATTGTGCAATTACAAAATGTGTCAAAACGCCCCGTTTTTGTCCAGAACCTGGCACCAAATTAGCAACAAAAAAACACTTATATTTTGGTTTTGTAAGTATTTGGATTTTATAAAAAAAGAATTTAAAATATCAACATTTTTGAGAATTATATGTTTTAATATTTGTACAATTAGCATCTTAATAAATCAGAGAGGAATTAATTGACCATGGCAAAACTTACATAGGAGATGAAGGAAATGGTTATGACCCAGCAATGTTTCCATGCAACGGTAAGCAAAGAGGGTGTTCCAAACAATGCACCCAAACGTTCTACCAGGGTTTTTAATGATGAAACCCTTATATTTTCCTAAGGTACAGGGGGTACTACTTATAAAAACATTTTGGATGGTAAAAAGGGTAATTGTAATTTTAACCTCTGCAGATATCTGAAAAGGTTCTAAAATCCGTCCTTCTTTGACCACTTCAAAACCCGGTCTGAAAACATTTAACATCCACATTGGAAAAACAAGGATTTAACTCTGGATATTGGTGGTCAATTTATCTTAGGAAATTTTTGTCGGGGTAAATGGCTTTTCCAGTCGACTTTACATCTTTGTTTGATTCATTTTCTCCAAATAATCACGATATTTAATCAGATCTTTCTTGGGAAATGGTGCTCCATGAGACGGATAGATTTCTCTTGCTGAGCTTTCAATCATCTTATTCCACGATTTCTTATAATCTTCTAAATTCTCAATCCAAATAATATTTCTCTTAATACTCGGAAATCCATTCATGCTCGCGTCTCCACAAAATAATATACCATCATCCGTTAGTAATCCGATTAAATCATTTGTATGTCCTGGAAGAGAAATTATCTCAAGTTCTATTCCCATTTCTTTAAAGAACTGATTTTCCCCATTCCACAATAATGTATTATTATCGACTTTAACAACTGGAAATTCATGTTTCCCTTTACCTAGTAAACTCATGATGCCAAAGAAGAATTTAGCCAATAAATTAGGATAACCACCGCCATATTTATTGTGTCCTACTATTAATCTTTCAGGAGATTCACTATGCATAATTAATTTCGCATCAGTGTTACGGATTAACTCATTTAAGAAACCTACATGGTCATCATGAGCATGTGTGATAAAAATAAATCTTATTTCATCAAAGGAAATTCTGTGTTCTTTGAGTTTCTTGCAGAAAAGATTAAAATTTCCCGCATAGCCCGTATCTACAACAATATAGCCTTTTGAAGTTTTGATTATATAATTGTTTACCTTAAAGTTTCCAACATTAATAATTTCCATACACAATTCATTTTAGTAATTCACTCATTACGAATAATATGAATTAAGATCTTTAACAAATTCGCTCACCCACAAGTCATGTTTATTTTCCTTTTGACGGTAGCTGATGAAGATGTCATAATTAAAACCTTCAATAATGCTCGACATCAGGGTTCTATTTATTTCATTATCAAATTTACACTATGTTTAGACCAAAGTCAATTTTCTTTCAATTTGAGAAAAGTGATGGGATTCAATTATGGTTCTGGGAATTGGTTTGAAGACATTTTAGGCTGGTGTATTTTTAACAGAACTTTTCCTATATCATCCTTCAAAATATCCCAGAATCACCCGGAATCAAACTGGTGACATTTGGTACAACAAAGTGAGGTTACATCTATTTTGAGAAAAGAATAAAACCTCCTGTAACCTGAAACGAAGTTTAAAATCCGTTATTATTTGACCACTTCAAAATTCAGTCTGATTTCACTTAACATACATTGGAGACAACAAGAATTTAACTTCGGGACTGGGTGGTCAATTATGTCCGGCTAACTATTGTGATTGTAACTGGCAATTCCACCTTACATTTCTTTCTTTTTTAATTCAATTACAGTAATCTCAGGCAAAATTCCAACTCTACCCGGATAGCCTATAAATCCCAAACCTCTATTTACATATAAATACTGATTCCTTTCCTGGTACATCCCAGCCCATTCCTTGTATATATACTGGATCGGGCTCCATTTGAACCCGGGTATTTCCACTCCAAATTGCATTCCGTGTGTGTGCCCCGATAAGGTAAGGTCAATATTGGGATACTTTTTATTTACCTCTTTGTCCCAATGTGAAGGATCATGTGACAGTAAAATGTTAACAGGGCTGTACTTGATATTTTCTGTTGCCTTTTCCAGACTACCATAATTGGAAAAGCCATGGCTGCTGCAATTCTGAACACCGATTATAGTAAGTTTTTCTCCATTTTGTTCAATATAATGGTGTTCATCCCAAAGTAAATTCCATCTCATCCGGCTATGAATTTTTCTTAGTTCATTAATGTCATTCTCTTTAGCTTCTTTATTTTTCCATTTAGTATAATCACCATAATCATGATTTCCGAAAATGGAAAATACTCCGTGTACAGCTCTTATTTCTTTCAGTATGTCTATATAGTTCAACGCTTCCTCATGCCTATAATTAACAAGATCCCCTGTAAAAAATACTACATCTGGTTTTTGCTGGTTAATGATTTTGACAGCCCGGGCAAGCGGTTCAGTACTTAAAAAACTACCTGTGTGAATATCGGAAACCTGAACTATTCTGAAACCATCAAATGAACCTGGAAGGGCGGGTAAAATGAGTCTCAGCTTTCTTACCTTGTAGTTATATGGATTGAAGGCCATTCCATATATCATGCTGAAGAATGGAATTGAGCCAATAAGTAACCCCGTCTTGATAATAAATTCAGACCGACTTAGGTATTTACCTTTCCGGACAGTTTCTTTGGATTCCCGCTTTTTGAACCAGGAAGATATCTTCATGAACAGCCAGCGAAAAAATCGGACAACATCATCAACAAAAACAAATAGGTCCAGAACAATTTTTGAAGTAATAAGAATAATAAGAAAGCCGATACTATATGTTCTGAAATATATATTCCAGCTATGCCAGTCAGTATATTGTGTAAGAATGATTAACACATAACAAAAGCATGAAACAAACCAATAAAGGGTATTTATCCAACGAATTGCAGTATGCGAACAGCCTTTGGTTACACATCGGAAGGCCTGAAAGGCATATAAATCAATGAGTAATAAAATAAAAATGAAGATCATGATATGAGCACTGACATAAAGCATGAATATTGAAATTTCCACGCAAGTTAAGCTTAAACTTATTAAATAAAAAAACGTTTAAACCAGGTGCCGAAATAAATAGATCTGCCGAAGTTGGAGTCAATTACTTGTTTATATCAATGTACTTTAAGTACTAGGATTAGCAGACCTTGCTAGGCTGGCTCTCGTTAGTTCCAGGAGAATTTATAAAGATTTTAAATGGAAAGATTTGTTCAATATAATCTATCTGCGTAGAACTTAAAACATTTTAAAAATGGTTATTGTAATTATAACCTCTGAGGTTATAAGATCCAGCCATATATGACCACTTCAATACCTGGTCAGATAGCATTTAACATACAATTAGATAAACAACAATGTTTTAACTCCGACTTTAAGTGGTCAATTTTAGTGAAGGAGCCAGATTGACGCGAAGGCAAGCTGGGCTAAAAAAAAATGCCGGCTAAAGAACCGGCATTGTGGTTGTCCCGTCAGGTTTCGAACCTGAACTCTTCTGATCCAGAAGAATACGAGAATATTATATTCTTATCTTAACACACTGAATATCAATAGTGAGTTATAAAGACAAAATCATTACATTTCCATTATTTAATACATGTTATCCCCAAACCCTAGCAAGAAACCTAGCAAGTTTTTTCTATGATCCTGATAGATTTAATTAATATCCGATATTTGGGAGGGAAGGGGATAAGTATTTTAAAAAATGGTGGTAGTTAACATCGACCTTTATTACTCCCGGAGCCAGACCTTGGAAGATTGAGTACTGTAACCTGGGGAATAGAATTTCTCATTATTTCGCCTTAGGTTTTTCGGAGAAGTTGTATTACTGAGTCAAAAATATTAATTTTGTAAAAAAAGTAAATGCCAAAAATCTTTGAGTATTTAGGTATTTTGATATTCTTCTATTCAAATGAGCATGAACCAATTCATGTTCATGGGAAATATGATGGGTTTGAAAGTAAAGCTGAGTTTTATATAGTCGATGGCAAGATTGTAGAGATTAAAATAAAGTCAATAAAAGACAGGAAACCGTTAAGTGGAAGCAAACTCAAAGATTTTAAAGTGTTCCTGGAAGAGTATGCATATAAAATAGTTCAAAAGTGGATTGACTACTTTGTTTACCATAAGGATATCGAGTTTGAAAAAATTAATACTCGGATCAAGTGAAAATAACTGAAGAATATACAAACTATAACGTTGATTTTATCGAGATTAAATCAGGACGGTATATTGGGGATTTTGCTGTTAGAATTTACTTTAGTGATGGAGTTAATAAGCTAGTTGACTTTAGACCATTTTTAGAATCGTCATTACATCCATCAATCCGCAAATATTTAGATGAATCGAGGTTTAAGGAGTATCAGATTATAGATGGGAATCTAAATTGGAATGATTATGATATGATTTTCCCAATTGAAGACCTGTATCAGGGAAGATTATAAAGTTTCTCCAAGAAAAATCCAAAACCTGTCAAAATCTTAGTGTATAGACAAGCAAGTAATTCTTGACTATTTATATAAACAACTTTATTAAAAGAATCCTAAATATTAATTTCAATCATTTAAATATTTTTCTAAATTCAAATTGCGTATCGTCACTAATTATAGAAGGAAAGGTATTAATTACCACCAACAATTGTTTAATTTTAAACAAATTCTTCAAAAATCCCCAAAACCTGGCAAGAAACCTAGCAAGTTTTTTGAGCAGCCAAATAAGGCCGATAGGTCATGCTTTTTAATAAGAAAATGTACTTTTATAAAACCCTTTCCCATCATTTAACCACATAATTTTTAGGTACATGTTGCCTTTCAGCTGGAATTACGCTTAAATCGGTATATCCAAATCCATCGCCTACTAAGTCTTGGTCACCATCTTCAAAGGCCGGACGGCTTGACCATATTTGGCCAGTTAAATTGAGATTGTCGTATGAAATTAAAAAACAAGCACTTCACACCGGCAGAAGAGGGTCAATTTATTCCGGCCAAATATGGTCTGGGTAACAGGCTTTTCCAATTGATCGTATTGTTTACCAATTTTTGAAGTGATCGATGTTCTTTTATTTCTTTACCAAGCTCAATCGCAATAAAAGCACATCGTGAGAAAGAACGTCAGCTTTTAAAGGTTTCTGAGTATCACCAAGTTCTTTTTTAGTCCAGACATCTTTGATTTTGAAGGTCTCAACCGAAGCATCCAGTATCCGTTTTGAGAACTCGTCGTTAATCTTGTTTTTAATCCAGTCGAAGTCGATCATTTTTATATCAACCGAACGATTCAGGAAACAAACAGCCCAATCGCCAGCCGACAATGGTTTCAGCCAGATTTCCAGCCCCTCCTCCGATTTGTATTTAAAACCCTGAATGCCCTTTGTATCCTGATCGATGTCAATTGCGTCGATATTGGTTAGAATATCGTGAGTTTGCGACGACATATTTTTCAAATCGTTACCGGCCATTAATGGGGCTGCCAGCATGCACCACATCGAGAAGTGTGCCCGATCTTCGTTAACTGTCATTCCACCGTTTCCAACCTGAAGCATATCCGGATCGTTCCAATGGCCTGGACCGGCATATTGGCGCATATCAATCTGCATATCCAGAATCTTGGTAACACCCCAGTTCGAATATCCTGAATGTTTTTGTTCACAGTCGAAACAGTTGGCAATATCACCAGTGGTGCGCCACAAGTGACCAACTTCGGAAGCCCATTCCCATGGTTTGCTTCCGCCCCATTCGCAGAGACTGAACACAATCGGATGACCAGCCTCTTTCAGCATCTGGCTCATCAGGCGATACGATTCTTTTTGGTTCTGCCCATCGCTGCTGCACCAGTCGTATTTCAGGTAATCGACCCCCCATTTTGCATATATGTAGGCATCCTGAAACTCGTGACCTCGTCCGCCCGGACGACCAGCACAGGTTTTTGTTCCTGCGCAGGAATAGATACCGAGTTTCAAGCCTTTCAAATGAACATAGTCGGCCAAAGCTTTTATTCCTGAAGGGAAGCGCTCCGGGTCGGCAACGATAAATCCCATGCTGTCGCGTTTGATCTGCCAGCAATCGTCAATCACAATATATTGGTAACCGGCATCGCGCATACCAGTGGATACCATTTCATCGGCTGCTTCTTTGATAAGTAATTCACTTACATTACATTGAAATTTGTTCCAGCTGTTCCATCCCATGGGAGGAGTCATGGCCAGATCCTGAAACTTCTGTGCCGAAACGGAAACGGTTGCAAGGACAAAGATTACAAGTAATAGTTTTTTCATTTTGATAATGGTATATTTATTTATATTTAATTAAAATACTACTGAATTAACAGTTTTATAGTATATACTTTATCAGTTGCCACCAGTCTGACAATGAAAAGTTTATCATTGTATGTTTGGCATTGACCATTAAAGTGGAAACCGAGGGTATATTGACCATCATTAAGCTGTTTTTATTTCGTTGTTAAAGTGGTTGCCGATAGCCCTGGCGCTGTTGCTGTAAGACGAATTTCGCCATCTGCCTCTGGCGATATCCTTTTCACAGCAACAAGGAGGCGACCCTGATAAGAGTTGCGTGTATCTGTCTTAAATGAACCTGTATAATCAAGTTCTCCATTATCGAGTCCAATGAGCTTACCTCCACCCTCCACTTTTACAGTGATAGCAGCCTTTCCATCAATTACGTTCAATCCGGCTTTGTCAGCGACGGTAATTTCGAATAAGATAATGTCACTGGCAATTGGCAATGGCAACGATGTAATTTGAAGCTTTGAAGCCACATCGGTTGTAAGTAGTTTTGACGTGGCAACTTGTTTACCTTTGTTATATCCAATGGCTTTAAGCTCACCAGACTTATAGTCTACGCTCCAGTCATTTGAATATAAATTGTGCGAAATAGCCTTTCTTCCAAGGGAATGATTGTTTAAGAACAATTCTACTTCGTCGCAATTTGTGGCAGCTCTTACAGTAACATTTGTTTTTTCAGGCCAGTTCCATTTGAGAAGTGCTGGTTGTGATAGCCATGGATTTTTAGGTTTCTCACCAGTGAGTACGAAAATTTGTAATACCGGATCATTACGCCAATAGGCCGCACGTTGGTAAAAGCCTGTTTTTTTCCCTCCTGCAAGATCAATTTCGCCTGCCATACTACCTCGACCAGGAAAATTCCAAGCTTCTCCCAGATAGTCGATACCTGTCCATATAAAGTCACCAATAACGTAATCATTATCTCGAACGCCAAGCCAATTATGAATTTGATGACTAGTTTCAGTTCCTAAAAAGAGACGGTGTGGAAAACGTTTATGCTCCGGGACATATGTGCTATCGCCGTATAGGCGGTCAATATAATTATATCCGGCTATGTCAAGCTGATCCATAAAGCCATTCCGCGATGAAACAAATGACTGGTCGCAGGCTGAAGTAGCCGGGCGTGTGGAATCCTCTTCGTGGCAAATTGTAATTAATTTTTTTGCAAGCTTCCAGCCATCATCATTAAACTGATCGGGAATTTCGTTACCAATACTGTATAATATTACACTGGGATGATTTCTGTCGCGACGCAACATAGCACGAAGGTCGGTTTCATACCATTGGTTAAAATACAGGTGATAGCCATATTTTGCTTTGCCGCGTGTATTTTCAGTGTAATTGAGTGTCCAGTCGCGTGTCCACTCGTCAAAAGCTTCATCAAAAACGTAAAAGCCAAGCTGATCACACAAATCATAAAACTCCGGAGCAAATGGGTGATGGCTTGTACGAATGGCATTGCAGCCCATTTCCTTTAACAGACCAAGGCGATAAGCCCAAATTGCTCTGGGTACAGCATTACCGAATGACCCTCCATCCTGATGCAAACAAACGCCCTTGAGTTTGGTGGACTTACCATTAACAAACAGCCCGTGATCGGGAATGAATTCAAGTTTACGAATTCCAAATGTTGTAGTGGTTTCGTCGAGTGTGCGTCCATCCAGGATTAAGGTGCTACGCAATTGATAAAGGTTAGGAGCAGAGTCAGACCAAAGGCTGGGGTTCGGAACAGAAATTTGTTGGGTAGCATGCTGGCCGGGGTGCATGCTTTGTAGTGCAAGCATCGATTCGGTACAGGCAATAATTTTACCATCCGAAGCCAACACACAGCTTCGCAACATGACACTCATAGTTTGTGGCTTTACTTTCCAGGGATCTTTAACCCAGGCTTGCTGTTCCTGCTCAGAAAAGAAATTTGGATCTATAATGTAATCTGTTTTCACAACAGCTTTCTCGGCTAAAATCTCGGGCGTTGAGATGCTGATGCCTCCATCAAGATGAAAATGTGTATATCCCGTGGTAATTAGGCGTACATGCCTGTAAATACCTGAGCCGGCATACCAGCGAAGAGAGGGTTCGGATGAATCATCAACACGTACCGCTATAACATTTTGTGAACCATCTCTTTTGATAAACTCAGTTATATCGTAGCGAAATCCAATGAAGCCATAAGGTTTTTGTCCGAGGAACTGGCCATTGATCCACACTTCACTATTCATGTAAACTGCATCGAACTCGATCACAACCTTCTTTAAGGTGTCGGGAGGTGAAGGAAAACTTTTTCGATACCAACCAATGCCGTGGATGAAGTAGCCACTGTTTTTATCACCGATAGGAGGCGGATTAACTGGACCTTCTATACTCCAGTCATGTGGTACATTAAGTATTTGCCAATGGGTGTCGTCGAAATTGGGCTGTTTTGCAGACTGGTTATCGCCTAACCAGAAATGCCAGCCTTCATCAAAAGGAATAATTTCTCGTGGGTTGTTGGTTTGAGCATTAACAAGAGAAATTGTGAATATGAATATCATGCAGGATAACATCAGGAATTGAAATTCCTTTACCCTTAAATATCTAAAATATTGCTCTTTATAATTCATAGGTTTTAATTTATTACACGAATTTAAGGGATCCTCCAAATACTATTATCTCGATGACGTTGTTTGAAACAAATATATTTATTAGTTTTCTAAAAACCTAATTTTACTCCCTCCCTTCAGATTTTATTTAATTAAATATCATGTACTTACAAAAGTTAGTCTTTCATGTCTGGACATACCTATACAATTAGTTCGGCATTGCTAAGTACAGTGTAAAATTAAAGATTATACTTTAATTTTAACTGACCTACTTTGGGGAAGCCGACAAATAGGTTAAATGAAAACTTTGATTTATCAGAAAATGATTTTAATAATTTAGTTGATGAACTTACAAAAGATTTGCTCGGGGAATTTATCGATTTATCAGAGAGTGATCCTGATGAAATACAAGACGATTTACCTTTTTAAAATCTTAAAGAAAGAATGGTGTAAGTTACCTCCGACCCTCAAATAAATCAAGTTGCAGACTCATAAACCCCACCAAAAACCTGGCAAGAACCTAGCAAGAATTAAAAAACCACTCACAATAAATTTCGTAAGTGGTTGATTATCTGGTTGTACCGTCCCTGCTTCACTTCGTTTCGCAGGGCGAAGCAGGTTTCGAACCCGGACGACCGTTAAGAAATTGCCCGATGGGCAATTTTAGGGAGAAGCGTGACTGCAGGGGTGGCCTTCTGATCCAGAAGAATACGAGAATATAATATTCTTAACTTAACACATTGAATATCAATGCTGAGTTATAAAGACAAAATCATTACATTTCCATTATTTAATTCCTGTTATCCCCAAAACCTGGCAAGAAACCTAGCAAGATTTGTAAATGTAAAAGTTGATACAGCTAATTATCGGTTAGTATTTGGAGTATTATGTGTAACAATTTTTGGTATTGAATAAATTAATTAGATTTGAGAATAATTTCAGGGTTTGATATAAGAAAAATTAGAATCAGTAGTATGAAAAAATTATTTACAATATCGTTGGCAATTGTAGTAAACACTTTAGTTTGTCTTTCCCAGGAGGGGGGGAAGACAAATTCTGAAATCGGAGTGACGACAATAACCAGTTTTGACAATCAATACTTAACAATCACTCATTGCTACATAGGGTCACCAGCAGCTATTGCAGGCCTGGAAGTTGGCAATCATATTTATCAGATAGATGATAAAAAAATAAGTGATTTAAAGGATCCTGCTAAATATCTTAGTGGTGCTCCAGGTACAAATGTGAAACTTTCCGTAAAACGGTTTGGTCAAACTGACTGTTTTGATATGAATATCACCAGGGTTTCAGATGGTACCTCCTTAATAATAAATAGTGCCAACTATGACTACAGGTATGTTACTGAAAAAAAGTTAATGTCCTACGATGACGAGTATGGTTGGAATATGGGAGTTACAACATGTCTGAATGATAATACTAAAGATCTTTTTAAATTCAGGACATATGATTTTGAATATACTTCTACTGAAGATCCGCTTCAGGAAAAGCTGATTTTTAATGAACTTGTAAGACAACTGAATTTGATGGGAATGACGAGAACTGAACAAAAACCTGACTTTCTGATTTTGATGAGCTTTTATTCCGGTAAAGAAGAACAATATATTCCCCCTCAGCAAATTGTGAGTACTAAAATAAAGAACGTTTATAATTGGTATTGGGGAGTAGTCCCTGTGGCAGTTACCAATACAACAACAACAGATGGCTATAAACAAGTGAAATACCTGGCAAATATTAATTTAAAATTCTTAGATGCTAATGAGATAGAGACGAGTAAGACACTCCCTGTGGTTTGGTCCGGTTCCATATCCAAAGTCTCAAAAGACCAAATATTTTTAACTGATAAAAGTAAGGACTTTTTTACAGTTATGCTTGATCAGTTCCCGGAGGTCAGTCAAATAAATTCAATTGTATATTTTATCCGTCACTATTATTATACTGGATTAGTATATGATAGAAGTGATATACAAATTATCGGTGGAGTTATTTCAGGATCACCCGCCGAGATGTCCGGAATAAAAAAAGGGGATAAAATATTAAGCATAAGCGGGCGAACTCTTCCATCCAAATATTTAAGTCTTGCTTTTGGTAAATCAGGAAGCAATAAAAGAGGAAGTGCTCTTAATTATATGTTTGTACATTATACCAATAACACTCCCGAAATCAATTTCGAAGTAGAACGAATTGGGGAAAAGAGGACAATTGTAGTTGCACCTATAGACAGATATATTGTTTTAACCCGTACACATTGATTCTTTATTTCCTAAACAGGCAAGGTCTTATTTCGATATGTTCCTCTAGAGATCCATTTACTTGCTTTCAAGTTCTCAGCTCTCGTGCCTTGATTTCCCAAGACAATTCAAAGTGATACTTGATTCCTGGAGGGAAAGGGGAGACGCGTTTTAAAAAAGCGGTGGTAGTTTCCACCGACCTTTGTTTTAATTCAAACAAATAATCATAAAATCCTACAAAAACCTAGCAAGAACCTAGCAACAAACAAAAAACCACTTACAAGTCTATTCGTAAGTGGTTGATTATCAGTTGTCCCGTCAGGTTTCGAACCTGAACTCTTCTGATCCAGAATCAGACGTGTTGCCAATTACACTACGGGACAATTTTGCGGATGCAAATATAAAAAATATTCTGTAAAAAAGTTCTAACAAGAATAATTCAATAATTTTTAGTGAGTGGGTATGTGGTACGCGGTTTGCGGCGCGCGGTGACCAAACTCAAATCGCATGCCGCACGCCACATACCGCACGCCCCATTATTTATTAAGTTTCGCCCAGGTATCCTTAAGTTGCACAGTTCTATTGAAGACCAGTTTTGACGCAGTTGAGTCATAATCAACACAAAAATAGCCAAGCCTCTGGAACTGGAACTTCTCAAGCGGTTTTGCTGAACCAAGTGATGGCTCAACTTTACAGCCTGTAAGTATCTTTAATGAATCGGGATTCAGCAGTGTACGATAATCCTCACATTTACTTCCTGCCGGATCTTCATGGTTGAATAACCTGTCGTACAATCTTACTTCTGCATCAATAGCTTGTTGGGCCGACACCCAGTGAAGGGTTCCTTTGACCTTTTTATCTGATGTATTTCCCCCGCTTTTTGTATTAGGGTCATAAGTGCAATAAACTTCTTCAATAGCTCCGGAAATCTGATTCTTTTTAAAACCCTCACATTTAATGATGTATGCTCCTTTCAGACGCACTTCGGTTCCGGGAGCAAGGCGGAAAAACTTTTGCGGTGGGGTCTCCATAAAGTCATCCTGTTCAATATAAACCTCACGGCTGAACGGAATAAGTCGTTTCCCCATAGTTTCGTCTTCGGGATTATTGATAAGTTCAACATTCTCAACCTTTCCCTCCGGATAATTTTTGATAATGACTTTCAAAGGATTCAACACGCCAAATACCCTGGGTGTTCGTAAGTTAAGATCTTCACGGATAGCATGTTCAAGCAGAGAGACATCATTGATGGCTTCGACTTTTGTATAGCCTATCAGGTCGATAAACCTTTTTATTGATTCGGATGTGTAACCTCGTCTCCTCAGACCACATAGTGTCGGCATTCTCGGATCGTCCCATCCTCTGACCTTCCCCTCCTGAACCAGCTCGAGCAGTTTTCTTTTACTCATCATAGTATAAGTCAGATTGAGACGGTTGAACTCAATCTGCCTTGGTCTGTATTCATCTATTCTGAGCTGATCGATAAACCAATCATAGAGAGGGCGATGCACTTCAAACTCAAGCGTGCAGAGTGAATGGGTAATCCCTTCAAAAAAGTCGCTCTGACCATGAGCAAAATCATACATCGGGTAAACCATCCACTTATTGCCGGTACGGTGATGGGGCGATTTTATGATCCTGTAAATGATAGGATCGCGCATATGCATATTTGGCGATGTCATATCAATTTTTGCCCTGAGAACACAGCTTCCCTCATCGAATTCACCTTTGTTCATTCTTCCGAAAAGATCAATATTCTCTTCAGCTGTACGGTTTCTGAACGGACTTTCAGTCCCTGGTTGAGAAGGTGTTCCTTTCTGGGAAGATATGAGATCAGCAGGCTGATCGTCAACATAGGCAAGACCTTTCTGTATAAGCTCCACGGCAAAATTGTACAAGTTGCCAAAATAATCAGATGCATAATATTCCCTGTCGTCCCAATCGAATCCAAGCCAATGGATATCCTCCTTAATTGAGTCGATATATTCAACTTCTTCTTTTACAGGGTTGGTGTCGTCGAACCGCAGATTGCATTTCCCGCCATGTTTCTGTGCCATGCCAAAATCGAGACAGATTGCTTTTGCATGGCCTATATGAAGATATCCGTTAGGTTCGGGAGGGAAACGTGTAATAACGTTACCTTCATTTTTACCGGCTTTGATATCCTCAACTATAAATTGTTCAATAAAACTTATTGAGGGTTTTGATTCTTCTTTTTCCCTGATAATCTCGTCGCTCATCCAATGTAATTTTAAGACTACAAAAATAGGATGAATTTGAGATCATCCTATTTCAAATAGAATATTATTTTTCATTACATTGTTTAAGAAAATCCAGATTCTGTTTCTCACCCCAAATTGGCTTTAAAGCAGATGTTTTATTCTCTTTATCGAATAATTCTTTAGCCTTCTCAAAATAGGGTCTGGCCTTTTCTTTGCCTCCTCCGTACATTTCAGGCTGATAAAAAAGCGAAGTACCTTTAAGATAATATATTCTTGGGTTTTCGGG
>Ga0209539_1001241_pt1 | contig 13892 bp, 17 predicted proteins | sample BarGraNGADG00312_2_FD_184499 | JGI IMG/M metagenome (GOLD analysis project Ga0209539, IMG submission 184499) | Arctic peat soil microbial communities from Barrow, Alaska - Barrow Graham LP Ref core NGADG0011-312 (SPAdes) (version 2) | ecosystem: Environmental > Terrestrial > Soil > Wetlands >... | reverse complement strand
TCATTGACGGTTGCAACAAGCTGCACAGCGACCCCATGCGCCATCGCCAGTCTCAGGATCCTGTCACGTTCCGGCAAGGGGACGCCAGCGTCAAGCGTCAGACTGGCCCCCTCTGGAACGCCCTGCATCCACTCCCCGGTCACGTCACTAGTCGACATGGATGACGCGATATACGCCGTGGCGGTGGAAAGCTGCTTTGCCAGAGCGACAGCGGCGGCTGCGTCAGCGCCAATGCAGACGGTAAGCGCCTTGGGCCTCATGCGGGAGTAGAACTGGCTCCAGCCATAGTTCAGAGGCAGCAGCATGACGATCTGCAGGGCAAATGTCATGGCGACCAACCCGCGTGGAAACGCAAACGCGCGAACGACAAACGACATTGCCAGGCTTGCCAGAGCCAGGATGAGCTGGACGAAGACATGGCTCAGCACTCCCTCATAGGTGGTCGTCTCATAATAGGCAGGCAGCCGGTAGGCAAGCCACAGGATAACGTAGAGGGTGGCCAGATAGGGGAACACCGTCTCAACCGCCAGCCTGTTCGCAGCAGCGTATGGGTACCCCAATGCAGCCCGCACGGCAAACACGGCCCAATACGTCCCGCCCAGTACCAGCAGGTTGGTCACTGTCTGAGCAAACCCAACAAGAGAGTCGAATGCCTTCTTTGACATAGTCGTAGTGTTACAACTTCTGGCGCACCCACGCCAGCGTCCGAGCGAGACCATCTTCCAGCGACACCGACGGCTGCCATCCCAGTTCGTGTCGCGCCTTTTCTGCATCCAGCGCAATTCTCTGTACCTCGCCTGTACGCGCCGGCGCATACTCCCGAGTGACGGAGTGGCCAACAACGCTCTCGAAGGCGGCCAGGAGCTGGTTCAGGGATGTCTCAACCCCCGTGCCGATGTTGAACGTGCCGAGTGGTCCCTGCATCGCAAGCATGTTGGCCCGCGCGACGTCATCGACGAAGACAAAGTCACGCGTCTGCTCACCGTCACCATAGACGATACATGATTGACCGAGCAGGATATGCCGCGCAAAGATGCCGACGACACCTCCCTCCCCTGTGGGATCCTGCCTCGGTCCGTAGACGTTGGCATACCGCAGGATTACCGTTTCCAACCCATACATGCGATGAAAGTACTCGATGTACTGCTCCGCGCAGTACTTGGAGACGCCATAAGGAGACAGAGGCCGAATGGTGGACTGCTCGTCAGCCGGCAATGCCGTGGGTTCGCCATATAGTGCCCCGCCCGTCGACGACATGACAAACCGTCGTACATGCACCTCGACACATGCATTGAGCACGTTGATCGTGCCGCCGACATTCACCTGTGCGTCAAACCCCGGATCCTCAACTGCTCTGCGAACGTCGATCTGGGCGGCCAGGTGGAAGACGCAATCGACGCTGCCGGACAATACCGCTCCTACGGCTTGCTTATCGCGCACATCACCCACAGTCAGGGCGATTCCAGCCCCAAGGTTCTCGCGCTTCCCCGAACTCAGGTCATCAAACACTGTGGCTGTGCGACCCTGTGCAACTAGAGCATCAACAATATGTGAACCAATAAAGCCTGCACCACCAGTAACCAGAGCCTTCATAGCCCCTCCCCTTTCAATGCCTCACGACACACTGACGTTTCTCGCGGCGGCATCACTGACCTGCGGCACTAGCTCCACGATAGGCAAACCAAGCGCAAGGTATGCGATTGTCTTGCTTGGGGACATCAGGCCTGCCGTGTTCGTGTCCATCGCAAGAACCCCACAATCCACGGCCTGCATCAACGCTTCATGTTGATCGGGAGGTAGGAATAGCTGCATCTGGACTCTGTTCGGGAACCACATAATAAGGCCCCCCCCCCGGACTAGTTCATCCAACATAGGTCCGGAACCCGAAAAGCAGATCATCTGGACACGACCCTGCGTCCCAATCCCATTCCACGGCGCACCGCGGCACTGACAATCCTGGGGTACTTCTTGGACAGCCACTTCTCATAGAACACCAACCATGATTCCGAGAAATGCCTGCCAACCTCCACAGCCGTTGCCGCGTCGATCGTGCTGCCTCCCTTGACGTGGATGGCTCTAGCTCTCGGACAATACCGAATCTTCCATCCGGCTTCCTTGAGGGCCATGCACACATCCAGATCCTCGAACATCATGAAGTAGTGTGTGTCGAACATACCAATGGAGTGAAATACATCGGAGCGTATGAGCATACATGCCCCAGAGAGCGCCGGTACGTCCGCCGGTTCCTCTTCACCGACGTGCTGTTGCAGATACGAGCCAAAACCAGGCATTCTGCCAAGGAACTTGTCAAACCCCCATAGATAGCAGAACGAAGCCCAGAGAGTTGGCACTCCACGTTTGCACTGTGGCTGGAAATGCCCGTCGGGGAATTCAAGATGTGGCCCGACCGCACCAGTCCGCGCATCTGCGACCGCGTCGGCCAACAGCGCGTCGACAGCACCTGGAAGAAGAGTGGCATCGGCATTCAAGAAAAGCGTCCACTCCCCGTGGACAAGTGCGAATCCATGATTGCAGGCAGCGGCAAAGCCTCCATTCTTCCCTTGGTGGACGTAAGACAACTGAGGCCAATCCGCCATATGGAATTCGACCCTCGACCGCAACAGATCCGTCGGACTATTGTCGACGACCACAGTCTCCATGGGGTTACTCGGTCTCTGAGTACGGATAGACTTCAGGCAGTCATCGATCCATCGTTCGGAATTGTAGGCCGGAATGACACAGCTGACGTTCATGGCAGTTGTGGAGAATGCGATGGCCTATCGATAGTCGTCGCGTCGATAATGAAAAAGAGCAGGATCGCCATTCTCACATTGTTGAACAGCAGGGGATTCGTTTGCACCGCAAGAACGAAGGCGACAAATCCCCCAAGCCAACACAAATAAGAACCAAATGCCAACACAAACAAGACATTGAATAAAAAGGGGTACCCTTGAGATAAATTCTTCTTACAGAAGATATATCCTATCCTGTTGTCAAGGTCAGCAAGTGCTTTTATATCGCTTGTTGGAAAATTATCAATAGCATTCATTTATAAACGCCTACTTTTCTTGTAATCCCGTGATAAAAACCTTTTAAGGAATATATAAAATGCTTCCAGTGAGGCCGACCAAGAATAGCAACTCCGAAAATGTACCTTATGGATTTCATCACAATATTCAATCTCATTCCGAAGGTTATATATTCACTCCTCAGGGCTAAATGAATTCCATTCCGCACTATATAGTAATCCCTAATTGGAGATCTAATAGAATATGATTTTGATCCAACTCTCTTTGCCTCATCACCCATACGATGTTCAATGACAACATCAGCACATCCAACTATTTTGTAACCCTTCGCTCTTGCTCTCCAGCACCATTCTAAATCAACCCAATCAATAAATAATTCCTCATCCATAAAACCAACATAATTAAACACTTCTGATGGAATAATTTCACCAGAGGCAATTGCTTGGGTTATTTCATGACAGCCACTTTTTGGGTAGATTCTCTTTGAAAAGAAATTGTCAAACAGTACAAACCCTTGCCTTTCTCCTCCTCTGTTCAATTCAGCAAAATCAGGAACAATTGCAGCTACTTTTTCCTTATTTGCAATCTTTGAATATGCTTCAAGCATCTTAGCAATATAGTTATCAGGATAAGACGTATCTTGATCGCTTACTAAGACAAAGTCCGCCCTATTCTCTAAAGCCCTTTTTATGCCGATATTTTGAGCTTTCGCAATACCAACATTTTCATTGAGTGTAATGAGCTCAACATTGTTTCTTCCATACAACAATCTATGATTCTTAAACACGCTGCTACCATTCGGGGTATTGTCTATAATCAGTACTTTGCTTACCTGCCCGCAAATGCTTTCTATGGTCTTGGTAATGGTTTGAATGTCTGGAAAATAAGCTATTGCAATTGCTGTAATTTCAAATTGGTTCATAACACCACCTCAAAATATAACAAGCTTCTGAAGAACAATGTATAGCATTAAGAAGGCGCTGAAAACGATCAAGAAATATATGAAGAATTTTTCTCTTATGATAGATATTAAAGATGGTAAGGCAAGAATAGATACAATACTAAGAAATTCAGAAATTCTACCCCCTATTACAGGAACAAAGTACAACATATAAAGAATAAAAAACATCCACCCCAAAATTTTAAATGCCAGTACATCAGTTTCATTTTTAAACCTATTTATATTTATAATAGCGAAATAATAAGGTATCAATAACACTAAATACTGAATATCAAGAACTTTTATCCTATTGAACATACCCAGTGTTTGTAAATCAAGATAAATGTTAATTTTATAGCTCAAGAATTTTGGTAAAAGACCCACAATTACTGGTAATAAGAACTTTCCAAAATTGAATAATGCAAATATGACCCCAATGATTGGCAAAAGTAAGTAGAATACTTTTGTATAAGTTTTGCTTGTGTGAGTTTTAGATCCTAACAAGTAAGTAAAGAGCATTATAACCGCAGAATAGTGGAATAAAATCGCAAGAGCTGCCTTCATTAAAAAAGATTTCAAATTTCTATTTACTATATCGGGTATTGATAGTAGAAATATTGCAGCTGCTACGCCAACCCTAATTTGTGTCATTTCATGTAAAACGAAGAAGGAACAAGAATATAATATTAGACTCAGTAATGGAAAAGACGAGTTTTTCTTGATTGCATATAATGTTAACGATACTCCCAAGAATGCATATATAATAAATACTCCTCTTACAACGTCGTTAAACAGAAATTTCGATACATTCATAATCAAGTAGAAGGTAGGCTCGAGAACATTAAAATTATACTTAGGTGTTTTTAGAAATGATTCTATAGTCTGTGCGTAAGCTTCTGTATCACGAGTTGCACCCAAAGGACGAAAACCAGCAATAGTGAAAAGTAATACAAAGACAACTAAAAAGAGCACATTATAATATAGGGACTTATATTTTTTATAATAAGTTGTAATCATTTACCTTTTTGCCTACAATCGCCACTGAGAGCATTGACATCAGCATCCTTGTTCGTGATTGCATAGGCAGCATCCCAACTACCAACATCGTTCCATGTCAGGTCCATGGGGACAACTGCGACATGAGATGCTTTCTCCATGACCGCGTAGTCGATGGAAATCGAAGGCATATCACCAAAGCGGCCGATGATTGCGTCGAATCCACCCTCAAGTAGTTGTCCTATTGCTGGCTGGTGTTCGACAAGAGCTGCCATCATGTCCCGTGTTGTGAAACAGAAGATGTCGGAGTTCCAGTAATAGTCGCCCGAGGCAACATACCTTTGTGCCGTCTCTGCATCTGGCTTCTCGACAAACCGCACAGCCTTTAGAACTCCGTCACTCAAGCTCTCACCCGCTTGGACGTAACCGGAGCCTGTCTCGGGACCTGTCGGCTTGACACCGAACGTCACTAGGTAGCCTTCCTGTGCAGCCTGTTTTCCCAGCTTCATGTAGTCGGCAAACGCACTCACTGGTTGAATGACACGATCGGATGTCATGACCAGAAATGGTTCGTCAGGTGGAACATGCAGCTTGTCTTTGGCATCCGCCAATCCCCGCGCGGACTAGCTCACTGTGACTTCCAATGTCATCTTGTGTCTCTTTCACCAAGAACCTCGCAGCCATCCAACAGACTGCACTAGCGACTCTATGAACGGTGAGCTTGTCGCCCAGTCCAAGTCAGAACACAGTTTGCAGCTGTCCAGTGCATATCTCCTGTCGTGTCCCGGACGATCAAGGACGAAGGTGATGAGGCGGGTGTAGTCCTCTTCGGGTTTGCCGGTCTGCTGGGCAAGCGCGTGCAGGAGCAGGTGAATGAGGTCGATGTTGCTCAGCTCGTTGCCTCCGCCGACGTTGTAGGTGGTACCAGGAGTGGCTTTGCGCAGGACGGCGTCGATGGCCCGACAGTTGTCTTCGACGTACAGCCAGTCACGGACGTTGAGGCCGTCGCCGTAGACGGGGATGGGTTCACCGGCCAGGGCTTTCTTGATCGTGAGGGGGATGAGCTTCTCGGGGTACTGGCGGGGACCGTAGTTGTTGGAGCTGCGGGTGATGAGGGTGGGCATGCCGTACGTCCGGTGATAGGCCTGGGCCATCAGGTCGCCTGCTGCCTTGGAGACACTGTAGGGACTGCTGGGTTTGATGGGAGAACTTTCGGTGAACTTCTCGGTGCTTTCGAGGGGAAGGTCGCCATACACTTCGTCGGTGCTGATGTAGAGGAAGCGGGCGATGTCCATGCAGGCGTCCTGCTGCCACTGCCTGCGGGCCACGTCCAGCATGACCTGGGTGCCCAGGACGTTGGTGCGCACAAAGACATCGGGGCCGTCGATGCTGCGGTCCACGTGGGATTCGGCGGCGAAGTGGACGACCTTCGTGGGATGATACTGCGCGAAGACCGCCTCCACGGCGGGACGGTCGGCGACGTCGGCCTGCACGAAGGTGTAGCGGGGATCGCCTACAACCTCTTTGACATTGTCGGGGTTGCCAGCATACGTCAGCGCATCGAGGTTGATGAGATGGACATCAGGATACTGCTTCATCTGCTGGAGGACGAAACAGGAACCGATGAAGCCACAGCCGCCGGTGACGAGGATGGTCTCAGTCATGGGACAATACCTCCTGATACCGAAGAAGGCAGTCGTCGAGGGCGTCTTCCCAGGGACGCATGCCGTTGAGCTGTTCGAGTTCGAACTTGCGGTTGGCCAGCACCGAGTAAGCGGGACGGCGCACAGGTGCAGGGTAATCGACAGTGTGAATGGCTATGACGGGGACATTCAGGCCAAGGCGGTGCACGATGCGGGTGGCGAAGGCATGCCAGCTGGCCTGCCCCGCGTTCACGCAATGGTACGTCCCGGAGCAGCCGTCTTCGATGGCCGTCCAGAGCTGATGTACGACGTCCTCGGTGAAGGTGGGACTGCCGATCTGGTCATCCACGATGCGCAGCTCGTCCTTCTCACGGGAAAGGCGCAGGACCGTACGGACGAAGTTGTGTCCGGTGCTGCCGTACAGCCAGGCGAGGCGCAGGATGAGATGATCCGGGTTGGCCTCCCGGGTCGCCTGCTCACCCTGCAGTTTGGTCCTGCCGTAGATGGAGAGGGGGCCCGTGGGGGCGTCTTCGTCGTACGGCTCGGTAGCAGTGCCATCGAAGACGTAGTCGGTAGAGAAGTAGACGACGCGGGCACCGACACGCTGTGCCGCCTGGGCCACGTTGCGGGCGCCCAGGACGTTGACGCGGTATGCCGCGTCCTGCTCGGTCTCAGCCCGGTCCACAGCGGTATAGGCTGCACAGTTGACCACAACCTCGGGGTGGGCAGATTCGATGGCCTGTTTGACACCGGCCCGTCCCGTGATGTCGAGGTCATGGAAGGTCAACGCTGTGACAGCGGAAAGAGGGGCAAGGAGACGCGCCATGTCGGTGCCCAGCTGACCATCAGCGCCCACAATGAGCAGTTTCATCGCACTCATCTCTTCTCCCGCTCTGCCAGGGTGGGCCACTGCTGGTCCTTGCCGGATAAGAGAGGCACGGAGCCAACAGGAATGGGCCACGCGATACCGACAGTGGGATCATTCCACAGCAAACCACCTTCATCCTCAGGATGGTAGTACTCGTCGCACTGATACTCGACATCGACCTCCGGGGACAGGACAAGAAAACCGTGCGCAAAGCCCTTGGGGATGAAGAGTGACCAGTGATTGTCGCCGCTGAGTTCGACGCCTGCCCATTGGCCGTACGTGTGGGAACCAGAGCGGAGATCGACGCCAACATCAAAGATGCGACCGCTCACGCAGCGGATCAGCTTGGCCTGCGGGTGTGCTTGCTGACAGTGGAGACCACGCAGGACACCCTGGGTCGAATGTGAATGGTTGTCCTGAACAAAGGTGTTTGTGATACCGGATGCCTCAAACTCGTCTGCACGGTAAGTCTCGAGAAAGAACCCCCGCGCGTCACCATGGACGGTCGGCTTGATAACGATCAGGTCTGGTACAGCCAACGGCTCAAAGGTAAACTTACTCATGATGTCCCCCTCTTGTCTCGTCGAGACCAAGCTCAATGTTCTGCGCCAGATCATTGGCTGTGCGCAGCGAGGGGAAGGTCCCGGCATCTGTCCACCAGCCTTGCAGAACATCGTACGTCATGGTTCCGGCGCGGATATACGCATTGTTGATATCCGTGATCTCCAGTTCACCACGATGAGACGGGACCAGGGTCGGAACGATATCGAAGACCTGAGCATCATACATGTAAATGCCGGTGACGGCTAGGTTGCTCTTGGGGTTGGCCGGCTTCTCCTCGATACTAACAATGTGCCCGTCCTTGGACAGTTCGGCGACACCAAAACGCCCGGGGTCCTGTACCTCTTTGAGGAGGACACGGGCACCCTGTCCCTGGCGCTGGAAGGCTTCGACCGATGGCGTGAGATTGTCCTGGAAGATGTTGTCCCCCAGAATGACACAGCAGCTGTCGCCAGAGCAGAAACCACGGGCCAGTCCCAGCGCTTCGGCGATACCGCCTGCCTGGTCCTGCACCTTGTACGTGAAGTTCAGGCGGAAGTCATGTCCACTGCCCAGCAATTCCATGACATCGCCCATATGATCCCGTCCAGTAACGACCAGAATATCTTTGATGCCAGCCTGCTTGAGGCGTGCAATGGGATGAAACACCATGGGATAGTTGCCCACGGGCAAGAGATGCTTGTTGGTCACAGCCGTCAGAGGAGAAAGACGGGAGCCGGTGCCACCTGCTAGTACAATGCCTTTCATTGCAGTTCCTCCTTCATCAGACTCTTGCTCCACTCGTTCCGGATACTGCGTGGACACCGGTTGACCGCATCATGCGCATCTGTTGCCGTCCAGGCGACGAGGCCACATCCCTTCAGGTCGTATGTGAGACCATCGCGAGGGCCTGGGTCCAAGGTAGGAGCATGCGTCTGGACAGGGACGCTCGTGACCACACACAGTTGTGCCACGATAAACTGCACTATCTCTTGCTCCAAGGTAGGAAAAAAAGCCGGAGCCAATGCCGGAGTCTACCTCCCGTACGCGGTCTGAGCCAAGGGGGAACTACCGCGTATGCGAGCGCGATCATCTCGACCCTCCGTACCTCACCGTGGTAATCTGGCACGTGTTTCAGGAAGTATGAACACAGTTCGCGTATCGAGTGAGGCGCCTGTGGCTGCCTCTTCATTCCTATCCCCATCATATCGTTGCAGACGCTCTCAAACCCAGCCACCGCGATCTCAGTCTGCCTGCCAGAGAAGTCCTCGAGTCCCAAGGCAAATACAAACATATCGATGTTGTCTCTGCCCACTCGAAGAATGTCCGCGCCTCCTTGCCCCTCATGCAAGCGATAGTGAAACAGTGGATCCTCGATGAACTTCAGATCATGCCGGAGAGCTATGCGCAGCCACATCAGCCAGTCCGCCGCCATATATTCGGAAAACGAGCCCATTTCGCGCAATACCGATGTACGGAGAATTACTGCGGGAAAGATGATGAAATTGCCGTGCACCAGCTCCTCAAACGCAGTCTCCCCAGGCGCCACCTGATCATGACTAAACCTGCCCGGCAGTCTCATTACAGTCTCGTTTTCTCCCTCAGACAGAATGACTCTCGGCCAAGCCCAACCCGCTTCTGGCGATTCCTCCAGCCCAGCGATCATTCGCTCGTAGAAGCTGGGTTCCAGCCAGTCATCATCGTGCATGAAGTGCACATACGGCGCAGTGACCCGCGTGAACAGCGCGTTCATATTGCCCCATGCGCCGAGGTTCGCTGCATTGCGTACGTAGCCGAATCGACCATCCCTATCGCAAAAATCCTGTGCCACCGTCCTTGTGCCGTCATTAGAGCAGTTGTCTCCGATAATGACCCGTATGTCCGTGTACGTCTGTGCTTGTATGGACTCCAGACACCGGCGCAGCATGACCGACCGATTGTAGGTCGGGACAAGCACATCAACAGTTGCCATCGCCATCCTCCTGAGATTCTGCGTCGAGCGCCACAAGACCATCCTTCAGCCTGATGCATGGCTGCCCCTCTGGTAGTATGGGCACAGGAGAGATCGGCTCCATAACCTCACGCACACGGTATGAACGACCACCCATGCTGACTCTAGGATACGACATCATCATGCATCCCGCTTCGGTCCGCTCGAGTCGTCTACATAGGTGGGTAGGTCTTCGTAGGGCAACTCCAGCAGGAGGTGCGTACTCCTGTCCGCGAGGGTCAGGATATCGCCCTGTTGCATCCGGTCGGGCAAGTCGGGGCAAATGAAGGCTTCATTGCCCAGTAGAACGGTCAGTGGGATGGCCCGACTATTCATCTCCGCCTGCAGGTCCCTGGCAGTCTGGCACACGGTGGCGGAGTCCGCCTCATGCTCGTCCCCAATCCAGTGCGGCATGCCAATGACGGTGCTGGTGCCAGCCTGCTTGAGGCGTGCAATCGGATGAAACACCATGGGATAGTTGCCCATGGGTAAGAGGTGCTTGTCGGCTACTGCTGTCAATGGATGCAAACACGAACCAGTGCCACCTGCTAGTACAATGCCCTTCATTGCAGACCTCCTACTAGACTCATTTCGCTTGCCTTGAAACGTCATCGCCACGGTGCACAGTTAGGCGGATTACAGGCTTCACTGAGCACTCCGATTTGCGTGCTGCCCACGCGGCAATCTTAGCCTGCTTCGTATTGCGCGTAGCATCCGTCGGGGATGCACACGCAGACTGGCTCGCATAAGAGCACGCAGCATCCACCGAGGCGCCACAGAGATGACCACGGCCGACCACCACGGGACCGAAATGGCTGCTCGAAGAGGAGTCTGCTCGGCATAGAGCCGTTGGAGTGTCAACTCCCCTTGCACCCGCAGCTGCATGAGTTCGCTGAGGCAGCAGGCACCCCAATGCTCTGAGCAACTCCCGACCGCCTGAAGCTTGTCGTTTGTCGAGTAGGGGGCTGGCAGACTCATGACTGCATCTTGCCAATTGCGACCCCAAGTCTCCAACGGGCGGTCAGCCCGCCAGGAGCTCGCCGTATGGTTCTCAGTAACGCTCTTCCCAACTTGAAAGAAGACCCGACCGAGAAACAATACTTGAGGGGCCGATAGCGTGGCCAGATGGACGAAGAAGGCGACCACTTGTGGAAAGTCTCTACTGGGAGGCTGCACATGAAGCATGTCCACCCACGCCTGCCGCGGCAAGATCGCGGCGCCGAGAAGGGCAGTGTACCATGCCAGCTCAGTCAGGCAGAACTGCGGCGCGGAGTATATCTTCTCAACGATGGAGACAGATACGATTGGCCTATTCACAACAACAGCATCGGGATGCAGACGGGCTTTATCGCCGAGACCTTTGGTGTCACTGTCGAATGAACCGTTCACAACAACAGCATCGGGATGCAGACGGACCAGCTCGGCAACCAAGAACTCCAACGCCCCCGGCAACAGAACCCACTTATCGCCTATCGGCCATACATATTGCGCCCGGCAGGACAGTACGGCCCCAATCGTATTGCCTCGATAGCCAATGTTTCTCGTGTGACGAATGATCTGCATCCAAGGGTACTGATGCTTAAGCGTCTCCAGTGCCTGCCATGTGCCATCAGACGAGCCGTTGTCAGAAACACACACGCCGACACCTAAGGCGTCTGCCTGTGGCAGCACCGATTTCAGGCACTCTTCAAGCGCTTCCCTTCTATTGTGCGTGGGAATACAGACCGCCAAGAGTGGCGCAACCCGATTCTCCGTCTCGTTCACGCTACCAAGTAACTCAACATGTTCTGCCATGTCACCTCGCATCGGAGTATGCATCAGGGCATGCGTCCTCGAAGCTTGCCTGCGTCGCTCACTCCGGCGATGATCTCATTGGCTTCGTCACGTATCGCGTCGCGAGATGCCAGCGCTGGGATGTACTTCAACAGACTTGTTGCGACATGGTTCGCGGAGTAATAGGCGAGCTTTGCTCCAGTCGGAGAGACGTGGGCTTCTTCATCGATCCGCGTCTCGAGACCGAAATCGCAAGAAAAGAGGGCAATGAGCTCGCTCTTTCGTACTGGCCCTGCGCTGAATACATCGATCGGTTGATTGATTCCATTACTCGCGGCGCATAATTTGACAAGCGAAAACAGATCGCTCGGCGCCACATAATCGCGCACGATGTCGACGGCATTTGTCTGGAAAGGTTGCCGTTCTATCACGCAACGCATCATTTCCGTCAACAGAAACCCCGATTCGAGATCGATGAAACGGCTGAAAAAACTAAATACACGGAGATCGATAATGTTACGATCGGCCATCGCCCGATGCTTCGCCTCGGCGTTCAGTTTGGCGATGCGATAGTAATCGGCGGGCGTAATACCGTTTACGGCTATAGACGCGACGGCGTTACTCTCCACTCCTGAATCGAAGGCAGTGCCGTACACCGCCCCGCTCGAGAAATTGACGTAGACTGCTTTCTCGTGCCCCGCCAGATAGTCGAGGACGAGGTCGTCGAAGCGCTCAGTGAGGCGGAAGAGTTCAACACCGGCGTTCTTCTGCTTTTGAGGATCCGCTATGCCCACGCAGTTTATAACCGCATCGTAATCCCCGCCTGGAAAACAATCAAAGCCCGCGACGCTGGGGGATAGCTCACCCTCGGCCGCCTTCAGGAATTCGTACACGGCTCCTTGGTTGCGCGCAAAGAGAAATAGCTCGTAATGCGAGTCTCTACGAAAGTAATAGACGAGGTTCTTTGCAATATGGCTCGTCGCGCCGAGAATGGCGATTTTCATTGTTTCAACACATCGATGATCATAGCCGAACGCAGCTCTTCCGGAGACAATTTCGGGCCGATGTTTTCTATCGGCATATTCACTTCGAGTTTCGGATAGACCGCAGTATCTTCGCCGACATCAAATTCGATCAATCCCGGCCCGGGGGCCGTGATCACATCGCCGAGGGCATCCCCCACATCGAAATCGTCGTCCGAAAAGAGCGCGTAAGGAAGCCCACAGGCCCGAGCGATTAGGGAGAACTCGGGCACAAGGTAGCCGCTTTCCTTCGTCGTCCCCGATTTTCTCTTGTCAAAATACAGATCCTGGAATTGCGTTATCATGCCCAGAGAGTGGTTATTCAAGAGGATAATCTTGATCGGCAACCGGTACTGCGATATCAAGAGCAAAGACTGCATGGACATATGGAGGCCACCATCACCGACAATCGCGAAAATGGGGCGGGTCATATTCGTCGCAAACGCCGCGCCGATTGCCGTAGGAAGAGAGAAACCCATAGGAGCCAATCCACCACTAGTTTTCCACTCTTGACCCTCCCGTATCCGAATCATCTGCGCGGCGAACATTTGATTCTGCCCGATATCGACAGTATAGATTTGGTTATCGGCCGAGAACCTATTCAGCGCCCTCATTACGCTATACGGCATCTTGTTCTCGACATTCCGCGCTATCTCCGCTTCCTGTCCATACTCACTCTTTAAGCGAGCGATATAGCGCGACCAGGAATCAGATTTCCTCGCCCAAGGCATATCGACCAGCCTATGAAGAGCCTCTCCGGCATCGCCAAGTACCGAATCGACGTTCTTCAGCCGATGGTTCGTTAGTTCCGTTTCGTCGATATCGATCCTGACAATACGGCCTTCCCGAACGAAAGAAGCGAGATTTGTCCCTGTCTGCCGTGTATCAAGCCGCGTACCTACGGCCAATACTAGATCCGCGTTGGCTACAGCGATATTCGCGCACCGATTCCCATAGCTTCCAATCATCCCGACAGAGAGCGGATCATCCTCGGGGTAGGCTCCCTTACCCAGCAAAGATGTTACAACTGGAAGGCCATTGCTCTGGATGAAGGCTCTATACTGAGCTACGGAACCCGACAGGAAAACGCC
>Ga0209539_1001240_pt1 | contig 13899 bp, 28 predicted proteins | sample BarGraNGADG00312_2_FD_184499 | JGI IMG/M metagenome (GOLD analysis project Ga0209539, IMG submission 184499) | Arctic peat soil microbial communities from Barrow, Alaska - Barrow Graham LP Ref core NGADG0011-312 (SPAdes) (version 2) | ecosystem: Environmental > Terrestrial > Soil > Wetlands >... | reverse complement strand
GAAACTAAATCAGAAGCCGGTCGGCTCACGCAGGAGGTCCTGGACACCTTTGATAGGTCCGTTAGACTATGGAGCAACAGGTATGCTGTTCAAGAGTCTTAAGCCTATGTTTGAGTATGTATGGGAGACCAGACCTCATGTCAGCGAGATTAGTGGCGAGCCTCTTCTTCCTAAAAGTCACTACAAATGGGTATTTCAGCTAATGCATTTGCTCAGCAAAAACACATACCCGCACTATAAGTTTGAATCCGATTGTATCATACTAGGCCTTCCTGAAGAGCACGATCACCAGAATGAGTACCCAATATTTAACCAACGAAGAGATGAGCTTAGAGAACGTTACAGACTCGAATACGAAACCAGACCAAGTTTTACTTAACCAATGGAGTCTGCCCACTACTATGTGTGTCAGGGGCCGGTATGTTATCTCCTGGGGAGGAACTGCGTATCTTCTAAGGATAGAGGTTCCGGTAAAGACCTTTTCCTCTGAGGAAGAAGTAAGAGAATATATTACATCAAAACAACTAAAGAATATCTGATGGTGATGAAAAGAAAAGACGTATTGGATAAAGGTCCAGATCTGACAGATGCAGAACCTATTTTAAGAAACCAGGATGGTAAAGAGATTTCTGGGTCAGAAGAGGTGCCTACACAGTCCCAGGCTGAGGCGTTGACCGCAACGCAGGGCCCGGACAACTCCGTTACGGACGCTCCCGAAGAAGCAAAGCTAATCATTGCATTACAACAACTCCTTTCCTCTAAGGCAGCAGCAGGAATGATGGCCCGGGCAATAACCGAGTTTCAACTACAGGCCCATCGCGGATACAAGCAGAAGATGCACAGGCGCAGACTTAATGAAAAGGAGACATTCATATGCATCAGTCTGGGAGCAGCAAACTTTGTCAATCACTTAAAAGAAATGAAGATATGAGCACATTTGGATTTAAGACGTGGGCGGAGGTCTATCCGCAGGTTTGGAATATCCTTCCAGCCATAGAGATTGGGTTTAAGAGAAGTACTTATATCGCCTTCTCCTGGTTATGCTTTGAGCTCTCGTTTATAAAAGAATAAGGCCGGGGTGTCCCCGACTGAAGCACTGGGGTTAAAGGATAACAGTACACCCCGAACGAGCCACTGCGTAGTAGCTATTCCAAGAGAATAGACGATGGTCTAAATGAATCTGAAAGCGGAGGATAAACTTTAGTACGACATACCAGGAAGTGCTGCCTGGTGACTTAAGACACTGAGCGCTGAAGATAAACGGTGAATGAATGCATCATAGTCCTGCTAAGAGGGCGTTGTTTATTGTAAGTGATAGTCCTAGTGGACGGAACAGTCCTTCGTGGGCTACTCGATAGCTGTACGACTATCATCTGCTTAGAAACAGAGGTTCAGTGTTACTTATTTGCCGTAGGAACAACGGATCGAAGTTCCCCCTCGCGAGTGCCGATATTCTAATGTAGGTACAGCACACTAGGGGCCGGATCGTTTGCCGGACCAGAATACGAGAGACTGGTGACCGTCTTCTCTCAGGGGCAGCTGGGGGTGAAATCCTTCTGCCTCACGTATAAAAGGGAGCACATAAGAATCTCCGATGTCTTGGGGATTGACGGCGCAGATGCTCAGCGGTCAACAGGGGCGCTTCCTGGGTTTGTTTACACCTTTCATTTACCCCAAATCTGTGCAAAGACTGGTATAGGGAAAACCTACGACTCCGTGAGAAGCGGGGTATTAACATAACCTCAGAGATGAATATATGAAGAAAGTATTGACATACCAATTGATCACATTCATAGCGAGTTACTTGGTATTCGCTTTTGTAATAGCAGAGCTAAATCCGCTTAATTGGCTGATAGAGCAACGATCTTTTATGGTTTTTGTTTCTATTATAATAGGCTTATTGATAAACCTAAAAGATATTGAATCTCATTAATTTAATCACAGTATGAGTAGGTTTAAATTTGAAATAGGAGAAACTGTCGTACACAGGGATGGACGGGTAGCGGCAGTTACTGCAATCTACCCTTATCCATTTCTCCCTGACTGGATGGTCAAACCCAATTATAACATTACGTTTTCCATAAAACAAGATAGTGATATCGTCAAACAACGAGATATCCGGCATCTAAATGAACTTAAGCTGTCATGGTTGTGAGAAAAGGACACAAGCGCATATACTACGAGATATATCCATACGGACTATGGGTGTTTTACAAGATGAGCGCAGCAGAAGTGTTTGCCGTCCTTGATACAGCACTTCCACAAGAGACGCCTAGAGAGGAGATAAAACATTGTTGTATTAGAGTAGACAAAGTAATGGAAGCCCACACTTGTATGTTGTCTACTGGACAGACCGTGATCTGTTTATCCGAGTACGACGGAGGCCTGGTAGCACATGAGGCTTTTCACGCCACCCACTTTCTAATGGACAAAATAGGCATACGGCTGTCACATAAATCCGATGAAGCCTTCGCGTACATGATAGGATACATAGTTAGTCAAATACACGAGATGTTTGGGGAATTATCAAAGCCGAAGAATAAATAATTTGTTCTCAATAACCCCCTTTTCTCGGGGTATAACGCATACAAAATAAACAACACATCAGACTACTGTATAATGAAAATACTACTGCAGTTTTTTATATTCCTTCTATCGGCTTTCTTACTTATCTCGTCAGTATTTATGTTGGTGTCTTACCTAGACAGTAGGTCTTCATTTACCAAAGCATTATTTTCACGCGAGAAGATTGACTCGGCAGGAACGTGCTTCATCTCCATCGATAAGGAGTTTTCTGTTTATGCAGTAACAGAAGGAGAGGATCAGAAGCTGGTGCTCTTCAGAAATGGAGTTGCAACGACAGTACATGCGTATTCTAGTCTATTTGATAGTAGAATGGCCGTCGTTGATTATCTAATGTGGAACTATTATACATACCACGAAAGGATCGAACAAAAGAAATACTACCTTCTCAAATGTAATTAAACAACTGTAATGTCATGAAAGAGAATAGACCATTGGATCCGTATATAATGATATTACTCGCGGTTATATTTATATGCTGGATCATAAACTTCAGTAACGCCCCCAGTAGACATCATCCCTCCGAAGATAAGTCGCACACCCGGGGTCTGGTACACATTGACCCGGAGAAGAATGCCGTACACGCTAAGGCTTTCTTCTACTCCCCAAAGCTGGCTATTAAGAATGACACCGTATACGCCCGGGAGTTCATCCTCACTAGGGGCCGCCTGGAGATCCGCAACGACACCATCTTTGCATACGACTTCATCCTCAGCGATGGCCGATCGGCACTGGTTGACAAAGAGCAGTGGATGGGCCAATAAGTGTGAGACATAATAAAACTAATGCTTATAAATGGAAGACGTAATCAAAAAATGGGAGCACATCCTCCAAGATGATCTCGAGTATACCACATACTCAAAGGCTGTTGTGGCAGAAATGCTTTCTGATTTTAAGAGGGTGAAGCCCAGTTATTATCTGGTAATGAACCCCGAAGGAGAAGATTGGAAACAATTATCAATTGCCTTCAATACATACGATGAGGCGCGGGACTTCAGAGACTCCAAGTATACTCAGGCCCGATATAAAAATGCCGTTATTATGGCAGCACTCCATGATTACACGTGAAAAATAGGGACAGCAGGTAAAAAGAGGGTACCCTCTTTTTCTCCTGGAAAGAAACAGTAAATACTAAATATTAAACCTTTAATAAATAAAATATAGAAGCAGTAGGACCACAGGATGCCCGCAAGGTATCATACATGGAGGCTATGATTATGACTATAGATGATTTGAACCAGCGCCTTAGCCGTATCACAGAATCAATAACCAATACGGTCACTCGTCTGGCAGGAGCACTCCCAGAGGCGCTACGCGAAGGTCTAGGCCCAACCCCAGATCCGGTGCCTATAATAGATCAGATAACCGGTAGGTTGATGTACACCAGCCGGTTGTTATCTGATCTAGGGGATGCCGATATCCGACTACAAGAGATAGTGGGGTAGTGGAAAATAATCAACGTATTCCGCCAAAACCCCATATTTAGTGGAAAATATTTACCCCTTAATACATACAATATGAACAAACGACGCCGCACTACCGCATCTAGTAGCACTGGTAGAACAGAACTTCGGACCCCAGACTCCGATGTTAAAAATCACAGCCAGTGGACATGGTGTCGATGGTGCATACCGCCATTGTCAGATCGGCCTAGAACAGATCTACGGAGTCCTAGTGTAATCCCGGATTAAATATTCCTAATACATTAACGCCAGTAACTTAACCTACTGGCGTTTTTGCGTTTAGTCTGAGCGGATGATCAGTGTCAATGCACACCCTCAAAAAATATACATAAGAATGCCGTAGGCGTACCCAGAGTACGACAACCGTAGTAAATATAAAGCCAGCCCCTTTCCTCATAGGCCGTACTTACCCCCAGAGAAAGAAGATAAAAGTAATAAGGGACTAACTAAGGGAATCAATGAGGGTACGCATGGACACATGCATAGACACACTGTCCATGCTCCACCCTAAATACCAAACTCAGCCACTTGACATAGACATAGGATAAGGGGCAATAACTACCCCCTATGTTAAGACGAAAAACAATACACGCATTATCAGTACACGTGATAATAGAGCAGATGCTGATGCGAACCCTTACACTACGGGGGTGGGGATACATACACGGGTACGAAATTTTGTACTACGGGGTACACGAAATTTTATAGGATACGGTACACTTTCCAACGCGGCAGCCACCCACCAGCCCGAAACCGATGTCCGAACTGCGAAGGTGGGTACCTTGTTTCACTCCCTTTCGACTGGTTTCAAAGCCAAAAAGCAACCCACATCGACTTGAGGTTTGAATACAGGAAACAAATAAGCACAACCATGCACAGCACAGCAACCACAACAACGAATGTTTAGTCTTATCTTAGGGCTGGATATCATTAATGTTAAAAAATGTTAAACTATTGTATTGATGTATACAACCTATTGTTATTCTATGTAGGTTTGTACTGTTGAGAATCACAAACCTCTCATATAAACAGTATGGAAACGACTAAAACACAATCAATCAACAGACTACAGGTCAAAGCGTCTTTACTTGATGCTATTACCTACCTGAAATACAAACAACATTTAGCACCCAACGCCACAGGCGCAAAACAACGTATCTGTGATGCTATTGGAGTGGATCCTAAATGTACTACATCGACATACATACAGAGTTTAGGCTGTATCTATGCCGACAATGGATTGAAAGATGAGTTCAATCAAACCATTACCAGAATGAAAGTTACCCAATTTTTAATATCTTAATACTATTTATTATGAAAGCAAAGAAGTACACTGACTTGGAATTACTTATCATTGGTTATCAAGTTGCAGCCGCAGCAAAGAAAGACTTGGAGTATACAGCGAAGTATGTTCAGAGAGATTTGATTGCACAACGTGACAAGGATGAAGAAGCCAACGCTCAATTTACCCGTTCTTAATTATAAACCACTTTAAATCTTATGTATCATGAATGAACTAAACACAAGTTTTGCCAACTGTCAGGCAGTAGTAAACAATTGTAACACACCAGAACAACATGAGAGTGCACGTAAGTATTGCACCTACTTTCTGAGCACGATCAAACGTGCAGTCAATGTATCTGAGTTTGAACGTCAACAGTTCACACTGAAGACTCAACAACTCATAGACGTGTGTTCCAAACGTGAACCAGTAACAGCCTAAGCCATGAAAGCCATTAACAGATTGTCAACAGAATTGAGAGCGGGACACATTGTCTCGTTCTCTCAAGGTGAAATAACCTACAGGTTCAACCGTATGTCTCTGACATTTGAACGTATCGAACAAAACAAGGTCACAGGCCATTATAAGAAGCTCAGTGACGCTTTGAGCAACCGCAATGCACTCAAAGAGGTGGTTTCAGTGCCTAAACACACTGCAATTCAACCACTATCAACAGAGGTTCAACTTCTGACTGAATCTGTACGGTGGTATTTACAGCGTTTTGAGGTATCAATCACCAATCTTCGGAACCTCATTCAATCATTGTACAACTACAAATATTCAAATTATGGAAACCGCTAAAATAATCTGTATTGCAGCCACGTTCGGACTGTTGGGTCTGGCTTGGTTGTGCGCTACTCTGTTTCCTTCCTTTACCTCAAAGGAAAAGAAATGAGACTACTTAAAGAAATAGGATACCAGCTAATCATTACGCTGGTAATCCTTGCTGTAATCCTCTCCCTATTCAATTGGAGAGCTGTTATTCACTTAATACTAAAATGAAATGTACTACAAAGAAGAAATGATCGGCGGTCAATTGTGTTTTACGACCAGACCAGACGGACAAGGGAAACCTATTTCGGCAGAAGACCTATCCACGAGGTTACTACAGGCAGAAGAAACCTCAAAAAAGTGGTACTCAATATTGATGAACATCCACAATTCCATCCACGAGGTTACTAATTAAACCTCTTTATCTCATAGGCATGAAAAGAAACGTATTAACATTACTTATCTTAATAGCAATAGTGATCCTATTGCGAATGATCTAAGCTCATTACAGCCACTATTGACAGCCAGACGTATTAATTTGCGTCTGGCTTTCTTTTTGCCCTTAAATCCATGTGCATGTACCTATGTGAACTAGCTGTATATACGGGCGGTTTGATTGGTTGGTGTGCTACCATGTTTCATCGCATGTTTCACTTTTGGTTGGTGTGTGTTTCACCAGTGTATCATTGTGGTTGCAATCGCTTGGTTTGCCCCTAAGAAAGGGAATGACCAGACAAAAAGAGAGTGGAGGTGCCAAAAAGCACTGATCTAAACATATATTAACAGGTTTTGGTGAAATAGTTTTGTTTTACCCGTAGGCAGTTGGCATATTTACAGAATATTCCATTAGTACACCAGATTAAAAAGCGGGAATGATCCTTGTTAGTCTCAATTGTAACATATGTTACAAATAGAAGTGAAAGGGTTGGATATAAAGAGTCTCACTGTCTCCGGTATCTATTTCGCTCCCTTCCTAGTCACACCCGCACGTCTAACCTCTGGTATTTACCCGCACATTTGCGCTGGTCGTCCCTGTTATACTCTGGTTGTTCTCTCTCTATTGTATTTATTGACCTTAGAGAGGAAAAGGGAGGGTTAAAATAGCTGTGAAACCGTTTGTTTTGTCCCTTGTTATCGTGTCTCAGATCGTCTTATTTGCACCTCTGTGGCTGTTTCTGTAGTTACCCTTGTGTTACTCTCTTTGTATTACTTCTTACCTCAGAGGTAAAAGGGTATGGAATATAGATGAAGATAAGTACAAAACATGACAAAAGTCATAGAATTGATAACAAAACTGTATTACCTTTGATTTAACATTAATACCACAAAGCCATGAGTTATCCAGTATTACCACAAAGAGTCTTCAATAGTCCTTTGGTTGAATTCGCTAATTTTGCCGATGGCAGTCATGTGAATCTCATCCGGTTGACTAAACCGTATGCAAATGGAATATCCTTTGCCGTGCATGAGACAACAAGGAGCGCATTTGCCTCTAATGGGATGTTTGTATCCTACGATAAAGCCAAACTTAAATTTGATTGGATGGTCGTAGCTGGAAAACTTGAAAGCAAATTAATTAATCAAGGTAAAATAGAATAAAATGAGAGTCTCAGTGTATGTCCCTACGAGGGATGAATCCGGCAATAAGATCAGCTATAAAGACACATTGCGCAATACCGCCTGTTTTATGTGCGCTCAATTTGGTGGCTGCACCACAACCACAGCCAGAGGTAATTGGCTCAATGAGGAACATGTATTCACTCAGGAACGCGTATTCGTTGTTGAGGCTTATACCAATGACAAGGGGGCTCCTTTTTTAGTTAAGCACGCAGCTACTCTAATTAAGTCCACGTTAAATCAGGAAGCCGTTGCTTATACTATTGACAATGAAATGTTTTTTATATGACCAACGAGGAAAGAAATAAGCTGGGTTTGTCTCTAAATTTTAGTGATGTCCTAATTATTTTTATTCTCTTGGGCGTAATTGCACTACGAATTCTTAATACATAACAACCATGAAGTTCAAAAATAAAGAGATCAGCCGCACTCAGGTCAAAAATAACATCCTGAAAACATGGAGTGCCTGTGATGACAGTGATAAATTTGATTGGTATCTAGATGCACATGTGTATGCAAATGATACCGTATTACAAAACAGGGTCGACTTCGCCTCAGACTACCATACTCTCATTAATAAATTTATTGGCTATCTGGCCGCCCTATCTCCATTAAAAAGATGGGATCAGAACAAAAAACTGGCGGCTGACTTTTATTTAACAGGTACCGCTGGCCATATGAGTGCTAATGTGACAAAATGTCGGCGTATCCTGTGTAGCGGTGGTAGCGACGAAGAGATTCTTTCTATTCTCAATGGCAACAAAATTTGTGCTTTCTATCTGAATATCAAATATTACGACCGTTGTCAGAATATCACCATTGACAGACACGCTTTAAGTGTTGCTCTGGGTTACTTTACCACGGAGAAAGAGCAATCGGGTATAACTAAGAATCAATATGAGTTTTTTGTCCAGTGCTACCTGTGCAAACACTGCGGCTACAGTCAGATTTTTGTTCAACAATTTTAATAGGCGGTTATGAACATGAGGGGCAAACTAGGTTTGTTAACTGCGCTAGCATTTGCATTCGCAGCAGACGCGCCGACGCAGGGCAGAAGAGAGGGGCAGAAACGAGCATTAAGTTTAAATGAACGCCGTAAGTGCTTCTACAGACATTGTAAGAATATGAGACCAAATGCAACGGACTTATATTGCTGCGAAGAGTGTAAGCAAAGAGAAAGGAGTATGCCGCAATGACAACCTTCCACGTCGACAATATCAAGATTAAGTCCGTCCCCGAAGGCTTCGTTGTGAAGCTCCTAGGGCATCACGAGGGGCATCCGCTGTATCACAACGACAGTGATATCATAGAAGCCCTTCTCTCTCCCGGCCAAATAGGCCTATGCGCTTCACAGCAGCAGCTGTGTACGACCGTGTTAATTTGTAGTGGATATTCATCATCAGAATTTAAAATAAAATTATGAGACCAAAAGAGCAATTAAATGCGACAGATAGTGGTTGCACCCGTATGGAGTATGAGACGTTTTTTGTCGTGTCTCCATGTGCGGGGCCAGCGGCAGTCCTTAGAGATAAAAAGTTCCCAGACTTAGAATATGCTAGGCAGACCGCCGAAGAGCTGTGTTCTGGCAGGGTATGTAGCATACCGGACTTTATTCTCATTGCCAGAACCCTACCGCAGGAATGGAGTGTTGTACGCATATACATAAAGCAATGAGATTCCTTGTAAGCGGGTTCTGGGTTGGCGATAAGATTCCATTCGTTAATTACCTTGCCACCACAGAGAAGTGGAGTGAAATTTCTCAGGAAGACGATGCCGACTTCGCCGATATGGACGAGGAAGATATTTTAGAGTCTATGAGTCCCAATGCAAAATACAGCTTCATCACAACCAGCTACAAAGTCCTTGGATAAAAGTAGGGCAACATATCTGTCGAAGGATGATCTCCTGTATTGGTGGCAGGATGGGCACTATCGCCAGCAGTGGTGCTGGACAGAGGAGCACATGCTGTATTTAGAGAAGAAATTTAATTTAAAGGCAAGAATAAAATGAAATTAATCATTACCAAGATTGCGGAGCTCGCAGATGCAGTACATCCGCACAACATTCCCGTGGGTCACGAACAAATTGTCCATACGGCAATCAAACAATCGCCTGTTATTGGATGCAGATTCCCAGCATCATCGTGGTGGAGCACATCTATTGTCACCGAGATAATTAGCGACAACAAGTTTAAGACGCTCAATTCTGTGTATGAATTTAAACACGAAGACGATGACATTGATACTGTATAATCAACATCAACGCACGGGTGCAATCACCTGTCAGAGGAGCCACATGGCAACGGTGGCGAAGCAACAACTTTCTTCCTTTGAGGAAGTTATAGCATTAGACGGAGATGAAATGGTAGCACAATATCGAAATGTCGATGGCCAACCATGTAAGGCGGTGTTAAAAGGTGGTGAAGAAACATTTGTGAGGTTATGACATCCCCAGAGAAGACGATAGCCAACGCAGCACACTTAGACTATCACTATGGCAGTGAGATGCCAGTAGGATCAAACGACCGTTGGTTGTACGAGCACAAAAAGGAATCGTTTATTGCCGGTGCTTGTTGCCAGAAAAAGATTTCAGAAAGAGACATGCACCTCAACATGCAGTACTACATGGAATACTGCCAAGCCAATAGGTACATTACACCTGCGGATTGGATCAGAGATAAGAAACATTTTTAATCATTAATTATGAGAGTAGGTAATTATGTTATAAGAGTCAGCGGCAGCTGGAACGGCAGCACCGAAGGAGACATCCGCTGTATCGACGGACTGAAGATCAGTAATCAGGCTGTATGTCTTCACCTCAAGGGTGATAAGCCCGATACGTTTCACAGCGGCTTCAGCTTCCGGCTGTTGGCCGACGTCAATGTGCCCATGTTTCAGAAAGGGCTGGAGAAAGTTAGAGCGGCTGCACTAGCAGCCATTGCAAAGAGCAAGAAAACTAAAACTAAAAGCGAAAGTAATGTTAAATAAGGCGATTAAGCGAATAGATACGGATGCTGAGGAATATTCCAATTTGAAGGCTTTGTCTTTAGAGGAATTCGGATTAGGAGTGGATCATCTGAGAGAATGGTTGGCCGAGGCTTATGCTGCTGGTGCGTATAGTAAAGGTGCTAATGAATTTGCTGCATGGACAACAAAGGAGCCATTTGAATTAAGTCAAGGTAGGCATAACATCAGAAAATTTTATGACTTCATGCAAGCGCACAAGGCATGGTTGGGTTACGTTAACAATCGCAGGTTAGAGCCGGAGGGAGGGATAGTGCAACTGTATACTGAGAATCCTGCGGTGTGGGTATGCCATGCGTTTCTATGGTGTGATTCAGTGGAGGATTACGACTATTGGGACAATATTGATACACTATGGAGGACTACACTCAATGAATAAGCGCATCTACTTCATCCTCTCATTGGTGGTACTAGCGTGTGTACTAATGCGACTCCTATGAACTTCATTGCAGTACTTAACAAGCACGGCCTCACAGAGACAGAGTATGACCAAGAGCTACTAAGGCTCCACGGCTGCACTACGCCTGAATTTGCTAGGAAGGTGCCGCTCATCGACTGGATATGCTCTGCGTTCCTACTTAGTAGAACCGAACATCCGCACGAGTGGTGGCAGGCACACCTAGAATGGGTGTCCTTATGCACTCCGGGTGGAAATAAGACTGTTTCTGCTGAATGCGGATAGATTGTGTGTTTGAACAGAATAATGGCTTAAAACGATTAAAAATACATTTTAAACAATGAAACCAATTAGTGAGTTAACAGAAGTAGAAATCCTCGGTTTGAAAGATGAGGACATCCTCTTAATGATTAACCTCAAAAAGGCAGAGGAAGGTATTCAGCTGGTCAAACGGCCTATTGCCCCCACGTATTTCGATGTACCGGAGAAAGATTTAACAGCGTATTCATGCCAGCTATTCGGAGATATGCTCGTATTTGTGGACATCACCGAGTGCATGGCTGTACTGGAGGTTATTGCTAAAGCGAAAACCAAATACAGTCTTCAATATGAATACAACAGAGCCAGTGGAGACGCCAAGTACATCTCATCAAAACTGGGCAACGCATGGAGTGGTGAGTGGAATACCACAACGAGTACCCCCGCCTATTCCCAGGAGTTGTACGACACATGCGTTGATCGCATAGCTCAGAACACGAAGCTCAAAGAGCAGTACGAAAAAGAAACAAAGGGCTATGAAGACCAGCTCGACAACGCCAGATGGATTGAAACTGAAATCAACACAGCCGTGGCTGCTGTGCGGGATAAGTACTGGAAGTTGGAGTCCTACTGTAAGAAGTTTAAGTACGACTACCTTCCTTTATCTGGAGGGTCAATCACTGTAGCCATGAATTTTTTGGATAAAGCGTATTCACTCACCCAAGAGCAACAGGATTACGTTAGTGCAAACTATCAAACATTTTAACAATGGTTACAACACTCAATATCGACGTAGCTGATTATTTAAGCCACGAAGAAATTAAAGAACTGGTTCGGGATCAGTTACGTTCAGAGATTCAATCTTTTTTTAGGGACGAGAAGAACGCCCAGAGATTACTGTCTAACCTATCTTACCAGATAGTCTTTGATGAGATTGATAAAATTGTTCCCAACAGTCAAAAGCAGGTTGTGGATATGACGATTAAGGTTTTAGGGGACATGAAAAGTTATACCGTCTTCAGAGATGGCAGTTATGGCGGTACTCCTTCTTTAGCTCATAAGTACATGGAAGCCGCTGTTGTGGACAATAAGGCTCTTATCAGCCAAAAAGTGAGAGACACTATTACGAGCAAAGACTATTCAAACGAGATTTGGTCTAAGTTTGAGGCGCTAGGAGAGACATTCGTTTCGAATATCTATGAAATCACACGCTTGGGTAGGGATAATAAGTCAGCTAACCTTTAATATTTCAACATATGTTACACAAAATCAAAACAGTCACAGCGAAAGCACTAGCTAGTGGCAAAACCGTATATCAGGTGCTACTGGAAGACGGACAGCAGGGATCATCATGGGATGAGGAATTTGCGGCAGCGGATGGTAAGGAGTTGGAGTTTGACATCACCCCCAACCAGAAGAACTCCCAGTATCTCGACTTCCGGATAAAGAAAGCCGCTAAGGGCTTTAATACAGCACCTCGGAACTACCGGCCCGATGCCCTGCTGGCAGCTGCGACCTTCTGTGCACCCAGAGACTTGAAGGGTGCAGATGTTATCAAGTTAGCAGAAGCCTTCCACACGTGGATCCGGTCTTCGTAAGAGGCAGCGAGGATCTGCTGTTGGAGCTCAGCACGATAAGAAAAGCAAATGGCATCAACTCCCGGGGAAACCCGGTCAGGCAGACTATGTGTCCGCTGGGTATCAACACCGTCAATATACGGGAAGTCCGCCTAAAGAATAGCGCGGGTAGGTTATTTATCCAGCTGATATTACAGCCTGCCGACCGGGTCATCCTTGGAGAACGACATAAGATTGGCACCATCAGTACGTCGGTGTTTCAACCTGAGGAGGTGGGTAGTGCGTATAACCATTTGTTTCAGCCTAAACCCGCAGCGATGCCACAGCTGGAGTACCTACAGCATATCTGCCGCCGTATGGCAACATGGGTGGGCCTGCCAGTCGAGGTAGCAGTGGTGTACGATAAATCCATCATGCGCGACGCCTATGGGAAGATGGAAACCGATGGTGCGGGAAAGTTCACTCATCCCCGGGTGGTGTACTACCCACGTATCATCTGGAATAAAGAATTCAGCTGGGATACGGCTGTACAAATGAGTAGCAGAGATACTAAAGAAAGCGAACAATGGTACAAAGAAAACAAGTGAAAGAAGTAAAGGCAAAGAAACCCGCAAGGCCTAAAGTCGACCATGAATACCGCTGGGGGCTGATAGTAGAGCTGGGCAAAGCCAAAACAGCAAGGCTGCTGGAGATCAGTCCGACTGCATTGAATTCTACTATCAAGAAGTACAAGAATTGGGCCGTGGAGCTGCCTTTTAATCCTCCCATAGAGGAAAAAGAAGACGTGAGCATAATTGTGTTAGCAGCAGATCCAGCTACATCGGTGGTACCGGAAGGCGTTGTTATGTTTATGCCTATGAGAGAAGAAGATTGTGTACGGCAAGTCGAGCGGGATCCGATTATCCCAGCAGAAGCCGTTGTTGAGCCT
>Ga0209539_1001239_pt1 | contig 13901 bp, 12 predicted proteins | sample BarGraNGADG00312_2_FD_184499 | JGI IMG/M metagenome (GOLD analysis project Ga0209539, IMG submission 184499) | Arctic peat soil microbial communities from Barrow, Alaska - Barrow Graham LP Ref core NGADG0011-312 (SPAdes) (version 2) | ecosystem: Environmental > Terrestrial > Soil > Wetlands >... | reverse complement strand
CAGGCCGAAGTTGAACGGGTTGCGGATGCGCGCGACCCCGTACCTGCCCGGCTTGTACTCCAGGGTCTCCGAGTGGCACTGGCCGGTGATCTTGCCGACCTTGTTGAACCCCTCGACCCCCATCCGCTTCACGAACCCGGGCCTGGTGAAGAACGCCGCGGCGGGGATGCGGTCATAGAACGCCGCGAACGTCGCTTTGCTGGCGTTGCGCTGGGCCTCGAACGCGATGTGCTCGATGGAGATGCCCAGCTTGGCCTCGATGTTGGAGAAGAGGTTGTCGAGGAACCCGAAGTGCAGCACGACCACGCGGAAGTCGTGGCGCATCATCTGGGTGATGGTGCCGTTGTCCTGCCACTTTATGAAGAAGCTGACGATCCTGGGAAAGCCGCACTCGCGGCACCTCATCAGCTGTCTTTCCCTCGCCATCTGACCTCCCTGTGTTGTCCGTCGGCTAATTCTAATGCAAAACGCACGAATGGGGTCAGACCACTTTCTTGCCGTTTTCACAACTCTCAGTGGAACGGGCGCAAAAAACGCAAGAAAGTGGTCTGACCCTATTCTTGCGTTTTCGGCGAAACGCACCACGGCGCCTGACCCCCGTGGTGCGTTTTTCATGCCCGCGCGCCCGTCCCCGCTTCTGATAAAATACGCGCAAGCACGTAGTCCTTCGGAGGACGGTACCGGAATTCAAGGGGTGGTGGACATGACTGTCGAGGCAATACGCAAGAGGCGCAGCGTGCGCAAGTACGAGGAGACCCCCGTCTCCGACGATCAGCTCAGCCAGATCCTGGAGTCGGCGCGATACGCGGCTTCGTGGGCCAACAAGCAGGGATGGCAGATCCTTGTCATCAAGGACGCCGGTATACAGGCAAAGCTGTCCGAGGCGCTCGAGGGCAACCCGGGCTCGAAGGCGGTCAGCCAGGCCCCGGTGACCATCGTGGTCTGCATGGACCCGAACGAGTCCGGCTCTCCCAACGACAAGCAGTATTTTATGACCGACGCCGGCATCCTGATGGACCACATAATGCTCCAGGCCGCGGACCTCGGGCTCGGCACGGTCTTCATCGGCTTCTTCGACGAGGACAAGATCCGGCCGGTGCTCGGTGTGCCCGACCAGTTCCGCATCGTCGGAATCACCCCGCTGGGGGTTCCCGCGAAGATTCCGGGAGAGAGGCCGCGCAACGAGCTGGCCGACATCGTCCACTGGGACAAGTGGTAGGTAATTCTTCGTAGCGCCGGCGTCCCGCCGGCATCTGGAGGTTGAACTTGAAGGTAACCTACATCGAGGCCCGCGACATCCCGGACGCCTGGTTCCAGTGCATCTACCAGGTGATGGAGACCGGCCGCGAGTACGTCATCGACCGCGGCTCGTACGAGGGCCAGAAGCGCCGCGAGTTCGAGTTCGCCGTCGTGAAGATCAACTACCCCGAGGCGCGCCCTCTCGTCCCGACGATGCCCGAGGGCTCGAGCCTTCCGCCGCCCACCGACATGGAGTTCGTCCTCAAGTACCTGGACAAACTCGTCAACGCACACTCCAAGGCCGAGCGCGAGGACTATACTTACGCCGAATTCATCGAGCCTCAGATCCCTGAAGTCATCAAGATGTACAAGGAGGACGGCTTCGGCACCAACCAGGCATGCATGGCGGTATGCAACCCGGAGAGCATCCTGCTCTCCGACCCGCCCTGCCTGCGCCAGATCGACACCCGCATCTACCCCGACGAGAAGAAGCTGCACTTCATCGTCTACTTCCGCTCCTGGGACCTCTGGGGCGGCTTCCCCTCCAACCTCGCCGGCATCCAGCTGCTCAAGGAGTACATGGCCGACGAGATCGGCTCCGGCGTCAAACCCGGCGAGACTATCGCGGTAAGCAAAGGACTCCACCTCTACGACATGTACTTCGAGGTCGCCAACCTGCGCCTGGGGCGGAGCGGCGAAAAACCACTTGAATAAGGGATATTTAGGGGTTCTGGAAGGCCAGAAAAATGGCCGTCCGTAAGCCCGAATTTCGTTATTTTGAGTTATGTTTGAGTTTTATATTCCCTTTCTTACCCCTAGATCACAGACTTCTAAGACTCTGTGGGGGTTCAAATCCCTCTCCCTACACCAGAGATAATTCACTTGTTTAAGGGATACTCGGGAGCGCGGATGTAATTAACCGAAGAGGTCCGCGTGCGCTACCGTCCCGCGATCTCGTCAAGTATCGGCTTCCTGGTTGCGGAAAAGCTGTGCCGGTCGATGCTATCGAGAATCCACCGCCTGAAGGGATATTACAAGGTCAGACGACGAGCGTGCGGCAACCACCAGTCAACCGTGCCTGAAAGGCCAGATTGTTGATAGAATGTCGGTGTTGGGGGAGGCAAATGGGGAATACCGGTATAATGTAGAAAACCATCACGAGAAAGGACAGGTCCTCTCTTCTATGGTCGGACGAATTCTCAACTCCCGTTATGAGCTCGAACAGCTGATTGGCACCGGCGGAATGGCCGATGTATACCGGGCTCGCGACAACCTCCTGGGCAGGACAGTCGCGGTCAAGATCCTTCACCCTCAGTTCGCGAAAGACCCCGTGTTCATTGAGCGGTTCAGGCACGAGGCCCAGGCGGCGGCCAACCTGAATCAGCCGAACATAGTGAACGTCTTCGACTGGGGCATCGAGGACAGCACCTACTACATCGTCATGGAGTACGTGCAGGGCCGCGATCTCAAAGCGATCATCGTCCAGGGCGGGCCGCTCCTCCCTGAGCGCGCGGTAGAGATCGCGATGTCGATCTGCCTGGCGCTCGACGCGGCGCACGCCCGGGGCATCGTCCACCGGGACATCAAGCCGCAGAACATCATCGTGACGAACGAAGGCCGGATCAAGGTCATGGACTTCGGCATCGCCCGGACCGCGGGCGGCTCGGCCATGACGCAGACCGGCACCATCATGGGCACGGCCCAGTACATCAGCCCCGAGCAGGCGCAGGGAAGGGTGGCCGACCCGAGGTCAGACCTGTACTCCCTCGGCGTCGTCCTGTTCGAGATGCTCACCGGCAAGGTGCCTTTCGACGGTGACAACCCGGTGGCTATAGCTTACAAACACGTCCGCGAGGACCCCCTCGCGCCATCACTGATAAACCCCGACGTCTCCCCCGAGCTCGAGGCAGTCGTCATGAAGGCTCTCTCCAAGAACCCGGAGAACCGGTACCAGACGGCCACGGAAATGCGCTCTGACCTCGAGCGATGCCTCGAAGGCGCGCCCGTATACGCAACGCCGGTCCTCCCTCCGGAGGATGGCCAGACACGGGCGATGTCCAGGGCGGCGCCCCCGCGGCGGAGCCGTACGGCGTGGATATGGGTGCTTGTCATCGCCATCTTCCTGACGGGTGTCGCATTCCTTATTTTCGCTCTGGTGCGCAATTCCGGCGGGGTCCAGGTGCCTGACGTGGTCGGCATGAAGCAGAGCGATGCCCAGTCGCTGCTCACCGGCAAGGGCTTCAAAATGAACGTGAGCAAGGCCGTCAAGGACGCCAGCAAGCCTAAGGACACGGTCATCAGCCAGGACCCGAAGGCCGGAAGCAGCCTCCAGAAGGGCGGGACGGTCAACGTCGAGATCAACCAGGGCCCGGACCTGGTGGGAGTGCCCAACGTGGTCGGCATGACGCCCGACGCCGCCTCTACGGCCCTGCAGGCTGTCGGGCTGACCCTGGGAGATACGCAGCATTCGAACAGTGCGACCGTCGCCAGGGGCAAAGTCTCGGCCCAGAACCCCGCCTCCGGCGCACAGGTACCCAAGGGCTCAGCGGTTACCATCACGATCAGCGACGGACCCGAGGTGGTGCAGGTACCCGACGTCACGACGTTGACCGCCGACGCGGCTACAGCAAGGCTGACCCAATCCGGCTTCAAGACGAACGTTGTGACTGTGCCGAGAACAACCGGGATGGAAGGGACAGTAGAGTCCCAGAGCCCTGCCGCCGGTACGAGCGCGCCAAAAGGCTCCACGGTGACGATCAACGTGATCAAGAGACCGGAGCAAGTAGCGGTCCCGACTGTCGTGGGTCAGACACAAGATGCGGCAACAACTACCCTTACCACTCAAGGTTTCCCTAGCCCGAATGTGTTGACACAGCCTACAACGCCAGCCAACGTCGGAAAGGTAATAAGTCAAAACCCCGCCGCTGGCACCCTGGTGGACAAGGGAAGCGTGATAACGATCACGGTGGGGGTTGCGTCGGGTCCGTAAGGATTCGACCACCGGTTTCGTCTATACAAGCGTCACTTCATTCCAAAGGAGGCACGATGAAGCGCGCTATCACTTTGCAGGCACTGCTCGAGGATTCGAAAGAGGTGGAGGCGCCGGACGCCTTCATACTCCAGAACGGCAAGCTCCTGAAGGTCAACATGCAGGCCTCGGGGGGCCAGGTCCTGACCAAGGCCGGCTCGATGGTAGCCTACCAGGGGCAGATGAACTTCGCCCGCAAGGGCGGCGGCGCGGCAAAATGGGTGAAGAAGGCGGTCTCGGGCGAGCAGTTCACGCTCATGGAGGTCACCGGCCAGGGCGACCTGTTTCTGGCGGACGCGGCAAACGACGTCATCCTCCTGTATCTCCAGAACGAGGCCATAGGGGTCGAGTCGCTGAACCTGCTGGCTTTCACCCCCAGCATTGGATGGGACATCAAGATGATCAAAGGCGGGGCCGGAATGATGTCCGGTGGCCTCTTCAACGTGGAGCTGCAGGGAACCGGCTATCTCGCGCTTATCAGCAAAGGCGAGCCTGTCACACTTGCTGTCACGCCTGACGGACCGACCTACACGGACCCCAATGCCACCATCGCGTGGTCTTCAGGGCTGGAGCCCAGTGTCAACATCGACGTCAACCTGAAGAGCCTCAAGAGTGTTTTCGGGTCGGCGACCTCGGGCGAGACGTTCCAGCTCAAGTTCGAGGGGACTGGCTACGTCATAGTACAGCCGAGCGAGGTTCAGCCGACGACCAGCATGGCAGGCCAGCAGGGCGGCGGCGGGAGCGCCGGCGGCATCCTGGGAGGCATCCTGGGAGGCTAGAAGTGGGGTCAGGTCGTGCGGTGCATTTTGCACCAGGTCGCGACCGAGAAGGAAGCAATATGCGCCGTTGGGAGCGACCCCCGACGGCGCATTTTTCGTCCAGATTGTGCAAAACGCACCGCACGACCTGACCCCGTCCCGGTTATCATCCGACAATGCAGATTGGTGGGGTGTTTGATAGGCTTTATTCAGGATAAAAACGTGTCCCTTGCGGGCCCTTCGCGAAGGCCCTGATTCATTTGCATTTGACTTAGTTTGTGTATAGAATTCACTCGCTTTATGGGATGTAAGTCGCGGTGCACCGATTCTTGGTGCGCCCAACTTGTGTCAGGAACCAAAAACTGGAGTATGAAATGAGCATCGAACAGGGAACTTTTGTACAGAAATACGACCTTCTGGGTTGTATCCAGTGCGGCAGGTGCACGGGCGGCTGCCCGGTGACCGTGCGCACAGACCTGAACGTCCGCCGTTTCGTCTACGACGCGGTCGACGACGACCGCCTCGAGGAGCTCTCGGAGAAGCCTGAGGTCTGGGACTGCACCACGTGCAATACCTGCGCGATCCGGTGCCCCAAGGGCCTCGAGCCGTTCGAGGTGCTCATGGGACTCCGCGCGATGAGGGCCGAAGAGGGCAACCTCGAGCCGACCGCGATCTCCGCCCTGGAGAGCATGTTCAACAACGGCAACCCATGGGGCAAGGCCGCGGCCAAGCGCATCGACTGGATGGAAGGCGTCGAGGGGGCACGCATCCTCGAGGAAGGCGAGAAGGCCGACGTCCTCATGCACATATGCTGCACGGCTGCGTACGACCCCAAGATCATGCCGTTCGTGAAGACGCTGGTGAAGGTCCTCAACGCGGCAAACGTCGACTTCGGATTCATCGGCGAGGAAGAGAAGCACTGCGGCTCCGAAGCGAGGCGCCTGGGCGAGGAAGGCCTGTTCGAGTACTTCGACGAGGAGAACACCGAGCTCTTCGGGCGCTACGACGTGAACCGCCTTGTCACCCTCTCCCCCCACTGCTTCAACTCCTTCAAGAACGAGTACACCAACCTCAGTCTGCCTGTGATGCACTACACCCAGCTCATCGCGGAACTGCTCGAAGACGGCAAGCTCGAACTGCCGAACGAGGTGGCCTCCAAGGTCGTCTTCCACGACCCGTGCTACCTGGGCAAGAAGAACCTGGTGTTCGACGAGCCGCGCTACATCCTGGGCAAGGTAAAGGGCGTCGAGCTCACCGAGTTCTACCGCAACAAGGAGCGCAGCCTCTGCTGCGAGGGCGGCGGCGGCAAGATGTGGGTCGAGTCCGAGTCCAAGGCTCCGCGCCTCGCGGAGACGAGGGTGGCGGACGCGCACGACCTGGGCGCGCAGACCATCGCAGTAGCCTGCCCGTTCTGCTGGTTGACCATCGAGGACGCCATCAAAGCCAAAGGATATGAGGAAGAGATGCAGGTAAAGGACATACTGGAGATCCTGGGCGAGGCACTGTAGCCAGTGGGCAGAATTTATTCTGACCACACCGCGCATTGGCGCGTGTAACATTGCACCGGGGATGCGTTGCGAAGCAATGCATGGCCGGTGAGTCTAAAAGAACTAGAGCACATAAAAGATGATTCAAGGGAAAAGTGAGGTGAGCCGAGGATGAACATTGTGGTCTGCGTAAAGCAGGTGCCAGACACTTCCGATCCCGACACTGAAGTCCATATCGACTCCAGTGGAAAGGGCGTTGACCAGAGCAAGTTCAGCTTTGTGATCAACGACGCGGATAACTTCGCGGTGGAAGAGGCCATTCTGCTCAAAGAAAAGCACGGTGGAGAAGTCACGGTAGTGAACGTTGGTTCGGAAGCGGCCAACCAGGTGATCAGGATGGCGCTCGCCAAGGGCGGGGACGGCGCGATCAGGCTGGACGACGAGAAGTTCGCCGGTTCCGACCCCGTGGCGCTGGCCCGCATTCTGCAGGCGGCCATCAAGGACGTGCCTTGCGACATAGTCATGGCCGGCTGCCTTGCTTCGGATGACGGCTACGGCTCGGTCGGCGTTGCGCTGGCAGCCCTGATGGGCGTGCCGCACGCGGCGTACGTCAAGAACGTCGAGGTCGAGGGCGACAACAAGCTCAAGATCGGGCGCGAGCTCGAGGGCGGGCTGCTCGAGATCGACGAAATCGAGACACCCTGCGTCCTGACCATCCAGACCGGTGGAAACGAGCCCCGCTATGCCTCGTTCAAGGGCATCCGCGAGGCATCCAAGAAAGAGATCAAGGTCATGGACCTGGCGGCGACCGGTCTTTCCGAGGACCAGGTCGGCGAGGCCGGCTCCGTGGCGGTAATGGTCCAGTACTCGGTTCCCGAGGTCGGAGATCTCGCGGAGATCCTCGAGGGCGACGCCGGCGAGACAGCGGGCAAGCTCGCTAAGATTCTCAAGGAAAAGGGGCTGGTATAAATGCATGAGATATTCGTACTGGCAGAGCACAGGCAGGGCGAGCTCCGCGACATCAACTTCGAGATGCTGACCCTCGCGGGCGGCCTCGACAGCAAGGTCACCTCTGTCCTTCTGGGCAGCGGGATGGACGATTTCGCGGCCAGGCTGGCGCCGTTCGCGGACAGGGTCATCGTCGTCGACGACCCGATGTTCGAGAACTTCAACGCGATAGACTACCAGGCTGCGCTGAAGGCGCTCATCGAGGCCGACAAGCCACACCTGGTGATAATCCCCAACACGGGCCAGGGCGCGGACCTTCTCGCGTCTCTCGCCATCGAGATGGGCGCTTCGTTCACGTCGGACATCATCGGCCTCGCCATCGAGGGCGACAAGCCGGTTGCGACGCGTGCGTTCTACGGCGGCAAGATCAACGGCCGCATCGAGTTCAAGGACGCGGACCTCTACATGGTCGGCCAGCGCGAAGGCGCGATCCCGGCCGGCGAGGGCACCAAGTCCGGCGAGATCCAGAAGGTCGACAACCCGGTTGCCGCCACGGCGACGGCCCGCAAGTTCCTCGAATACGAGCAGCCCGCCATCGGCGACGTCGACATCACGCAGTCGGCCATGCTGGTCTCGGTAGGCCGCGGTATCCGCGAGGACAAGAACCTTCCGATGATGGAAGAGCTCGCGAAGCTCATAGGGGCGGACGTGTCGGGTAGCCGCGCCGTCGTGGACGCAGGCTGGCTGCCTACGGACCGCCAGGTCGGTATCTCGGGCAAGACCGTGAAGCCCAAGCTCTACCTGGCTCTCGGCATCAGCGGCGCGTTCCAGCACGTGACCGGCATGAAGGGCGCCGACGTGGTCGTTGCCATCAACAAGGACCCGGACGCTCCCATATTCCAGTATGCAGACTACGGTATTGTGGATGACTTGCTGAAAGTGGTGCCTGCCCTTATCGACAAGATTAAGGAGATCAAGGGGTAGGCCCCCAAGGAGGACCCTCTAAATGAGTAGTAGAAGACCCAAGATCGGTGTGTATGTCTGCCACTGCGGTATCAATATCGGTTCAGTGGTCGACGTTCCAGCGGTGGTCGAGCATGCCTTGAGCCTGCCGGGGGTCGCCGTCGCCCGCGAGTACACATACATGTGCTCCGACCCGGGCCAGAACCTGGTGAAGGACGACATCAAGAGCGCGGGGCTCAACCGGGTAATAATTGCCTCTTGCTCTCCCCGGATGCACGAGCCGACCTTCCGCAAGACACTCAAGGAAGCAGGGCTGAACCCTTACTTCCTCGAGATGGCTAACATACGCGAGCAGTGCTCGTGGGTCCACGAGGACCATGCCGAAGCCACGGCGAAGGCCAAGAAACTGGTCGAGGCCGCCGTCGCCAAGGCGCTCGTCCTCGAGGCGCTCGAGGAAAAGGAAGTCGACGTCATCCCGTCCTGCATGGTCATCGGTGCCGGCATCGCGGGCATCCAGGCCGCGCTCGACATAGCGGACGCGGGCTTCAAGGTCTACGTGGTCGAGAAGACCCCGTCGGTCGGCGGCCACATGTCCCAGCTCGACAAGACCTTCCCGACGCTGGACTGCTCGGCGTGCATCCTTACACCCAAGATGGTGGACGTGGCCAACCACCCGAACATCGAGCTCATGACGTACTCGCAGGTCGAGGCCGTCGAGGGCTATGTTGGTAACTTCAAGGCCAAAATCCGAAAGAAAGCCCGTTACGTCGAGTTCAGCAAGTGCACCGGCTGCGGCGTCTGCGCCGAGAACTGCAGGCTGGCCGGGCGCATACCGTCCGAGTTCGACGAGGCCATGGGCAACCGGTCCGCGATCTACCTGCCGTTCCCGCAGGCCGTCCCGGCCAAGTACACGATCGACCCCGAGCGCTGCCTTCAGCTTTCCAAGGGCAAGTGCGGCAAAGAGGGTCCGGCGTGTGCGGAGGCGTGCACGGCTGGAGCGGTCAACTTCGAGCAGGAAGACGAGATCGTCGAGATCGAGTGCGGAACGATCATCGTGGCGACCGGCTACGACGTGTTCGACGCGGCGAAGAAGCCCGAGTACGGCTGGACCGACTACGATAACGTGATCACGGGCCTCGAGTTCGAGCGCCTGATTTCGGCGTCCGGCCCGACCGGCGGCAAGCCGCTGCTGGGTCGCGACAAGAAGGGCGAGGGCGGCTACCTTCCCACGAAGGTCGCCTTCATACACTGCGTCGGGTCGCGCGACAAGTCCGTAGGCAACGAGTACTGCTCGCGCGTGTGCTGCATGTACCTCGCGAAGCAGGCTCACCTCATCAGGGACAAGCTGCCCGAGGCGGAGATCAACGTCTACTACATGGACGTGCGCGCTTTCGGCAAGGGCTTCGAGGAGTTCTACGACAGGGTCAGGCGCGAGGGCGTCCGCTACATCCGCGGCAACCCGAGCGAGATCTTCAAGAAGAACGCAGACCCCGATGACCACACTCTGATCGTCAAAGTCGAGGACACCTTGACGGCGACAGCGATGGAAGCCGAGGCCGACATGGTCGTGCTCGGCGTGGGGCTCGAGCCGCGGAAGGACGTCCGCGAGATAATCGACCTGTTCAAGCTATCGCAGTCCACCGACGGTTTCTTCCTCGAGGCGCACCCGAAGCTGCGCCCGGTGGACACCGCGTCGGACGGCATATTCCTGGCGGGCTGCTGCCAGGGCCCGAAGGACATCCCCGACACCGTCGCCCAGGCAAAGGGCGCCGCGTCAAGCGCGCTCATCCTGATGGCGTACGGGAAGGTCAAAGTCGAAGCCCAGGTCTCTGAAGTGATCTCGAGCCAGTGCCGCGGTTGCGGCTTCTGCGTCGAGGTCTGCCCGTTCGGAGCGATCGAGCTCGTGGACGAGAACCGCATGGGCAACATCGTGAAGGTGGCCCTGGTCAACGAGGCGCTGTGCAAGGGCTGCGGCTCGTGCGCCGCGGCGTGCCTGTCGGGGGCTATCCAGCCCAAGTCCTTCAAGGATGAACAGATACTGCCACAGATTGCAGTGCTAGGAGTGAGACCGTAATGAGTGAAGAATTCGAGCCCAACATAGTCGCGTTCCTGTGCAACTGGTGTTCATATGCGGGAGCGGACCTGGCGGGGACCTCGAGGATGCGCTACCTGCCCAACATCAAGATCATAAGAGTGATGTGCTCGGGGCGGGTAAACCCGTTGTTCATGGTCAATGCCCTGCAGCAGGGCGCCGACGGGGTGCTGATCTCGGGGTGCCACCCGGGTGACTGCCATTACCTCGAGGGCAACTTCTACGCGCGGCGGCGATTCATGCTGATGCGGAAACTGCTCGAGCACGTCGGGGTCGACCCCGGCCGCGTCAATATGAGCTGGGTCTCGGCCTCTGAGGGCGCCAAGTTCAAAGAGGTCATAGACGAGACCGTAGCCAAGGCCAAAGAGGCGGGCCCAATGGAGCAATTCAGACGGAGGCAGATAAATTGGTAGACGAAAACAAGCTCAGGGAAAAGGCCAAAGAGGTCATTGCCCGCGATGACGTGAGGCGCCTCATTGGCTGGAAGCGAGGGACCTACGGGTTCGAGTCCGCGCCCATCGTCCTCACGGATGCCTCCGAGGTCGACCAACTGATCTTCGATCCGACCTGTGTGCAGAACCCGGCGTCATTCGTGTCGCTCGAGGAGAAGCTCCCGGTCCCCAGGGGACAGGAGCCCGACACTCGTAAGGTCGCCGTGCTCGTCAAGGGCTGCGACTCGCGGGCTATCGTCCAGCAGTTGGTGGAGAAAGCTTACGACCGCGACAAGATCGTCGTGCTGGGCGTGCCCTGCACCGGAGTTGTCGACAGGCGCAAGGCGCAGAAGATGTTCGGAGTGACCTCCGCGCCGGTGGAGATCAAGGAAGAGGGCGACAAGTACGTCCTCACCATCGACGGCGAGACCAAGGAAGCTCCAAAGAAAGAGCTGGTCGCCGACAAGTGCCTGCGCTGCCGCTTCCCCAACCCGCTGGTCTATGACGAGCTGGTATGGGACGAGGTCGCGAAGTGGGCGGATGACGATTTTGCCGACGTCGACGAATTCGAGAAGATGTCGCCGGAGGAAAAGTGGAAGTTCTGGGACGAGCAGTTCTCCAAGTGCATCCGCTGCTACTCCTGCCGCAACGTGTGCCCGATGTGCTACTGCGTCGAGTGCGTGGTGCAGAAGCTGAAGCCTCAGTGGACGCGCCGCTCGACCGACATCAGTGAGAACTCGGTGTATCACATCCAGCGGGCGTGGCACCTCTCGGGACGCTGCATCGAGTGCGGCGAGTGCGAGCGGGTCTGTCCGGTGGACATCCCGATCACCAAGCTCAACCGCAAGATGACGCGCGACGTAATGGCGATGTTCGAGTACGAGCCAGGCGTGGACGTGGAGGCCGAGCCCCTGTTGGCCTGCTACAACCCGCAGGACCCCGAAGAATACATAATGTAGGTGGGTGACATATGGGAGACTACAAGTTCGCAAAAGACAAACTGGCCGAGGTGATCGGCGCTCTCAAGGACTACCAGGTGTTCGCCCCCACAGCAGTAGGCGACGTGGTACGGTTCAAGGAAGTCGAGGACGCATCAGCTATTAAGCTCGATTATGCCAACTCGAACGTGCCGCCTAAGGAGCTCATGTTCCCGGAGACGGAGACGCTGTTCAAGTACAGGGTCGGCGGCGCCGACATAGAGTCTGCCGTTACTGAGCCCAAGCCGAGGCTCGTGTTCGGCATCCGCCCGTGCGACGCGCTGGCCTACACGATCGTGGACAAGCTCTACAACTGGGACTTCCCCGATCCTTACTATCAGGAGAGGCGCGACGGCAGCGTGCTGTTCGGCATGGCTTGCGCCGAGCCGGCGGCCAACTGCTTCTGCACCTCGATGGGCGGAGGGCCGGCGTCCGAGAAAGGCCTCGACGCGCTCATGTTCGACCTGGGCGAGACAGTCTACGTGAAGACCCTGACGGACAAGGGCGACAAGGCCGCGAAGGCAATGGGCCTTGACGCTGCGGGCGACGCCGAGAAGAAGGCTGCGGAGGCCGTTGAGAAAGACGCGCTCGCGAAGATCAAGCGCTCGCTCGATACGGAGGGCATCCCCGAGAAGCTCCCCTCGCTCTACGACCACCCGTTCTGGGAGCAGTTCTCAGACAGGTGCCTGAGCTGCGGGATCTGCACGTTCCTCTGCCCGACCTGCCACTGCTTCGACATCCAGGACGAGCAGGAAGGTTTCGACGGCAGGCGCGCGCGCATGTGGGATACCTGCATGTTCTCGGAGTACACGGTGCACACCTCGGGGCACAACCCGCGGCCGACGCGCAAAGAGCGCACTCGTAACCGCATCAGCCACAAATACTCATACTTCCCGGAGAAATTCGACGTGATAGCCTGTGTCGGTTGCGGCCGCTGTATCAACTACTGCCCGGTCAACATCGACATACTGGACATCCTCGAGAAGTCCAAGCAGGCTGAGGTCAAGGAGGCAAAGGCGTAATGATGGACGAAAGCAACCCCTATCTTCCTTATATAGTCAGGATCGAGGAAACCTGGTACGAGACTCCTGTCGGAGACAGGGCCGTCAAGACTTTCAAGGTGAACTTTGTCGACGACAAGGTCTGGGACACCTGGAAGCACAGGCCAGGCAACTGCGCGATGGTGGGGCGCCTCGGCGTAGGCGAGTCCATGTTCTGCATTTCGTCTTCACCGACCGAGGAAGGCTACCTGCGCTTCTCGATAATGGAGGCTGGCAAAGTCACGAGGGCGCTACACGAGCTCGAGGCCGGCGAGATGATGACCGTTCGCGGGCCGCTGGGCAACTCGTTCCCCATGGAAGAGTGGGAAGGAAAGAACATCGTATCGATCGGCGGAGGCATCGGACAGGCGCCGCTCCGGCCGGTCATCAACTTCGTGAGGGCGAACAAGGAAAAGTACGGCGACCTCAAGGTGCTGTACGGCGCGAGGACGTCGGACCTGCACTGCTTCAAGGGCGAGTTCGACGAATACAGGGAAGAAGGCACCGCGTGCCACCTGGCGATCGACGTCGAGGAGAAGGACTGGCCACACTTCGTGGGCTTCGTTCCCGACCTTCTGATGAAGGTCGCGCCGACGCCGGAGAACACGATCGCCGTCACGTGCGGGCCGCCCATCCTGATCAAGTTCGTGACGCAGAACCTCGAGAAGCTCGGCTTCACGCCCGAGCAGATCTACACGACTCTCGAGGAGCGCATGAAGTGCGGGATAGGCAAATGCGGTCGCTGCAACGTTGGCTCGCTGTACGTCTGTAAAGACGGGCCCGTGTTCAGCTACGCGACGCTGAAAACGATACCCGAAGCATTCGCTTGAAAACGCGCTGCACTGCGGGGCCTGTCCCCGGTAGTGCATCTAGCAGGTCACTGAAATGGACGAAGGCGGGCTCACCAGCCCGCCTTCTTTGTTTTTGGACGCGTCGGA
>Ga0209539_1001236_pt1 | contig 13914 bp, 12 predicted proteins | sample BarGraNGADG00312_2_FD_184499 | JGI IMG/M metagenome (GOLD analysis project Ga0209539, IMG submission 184499) | Arctic peat soil microbial communities from Barrow, Alaska - Barrow Graham LP Ref core NGADG0011-312 (SPAdes) (version 2) | ecosystem: Environmental > Terrestrial > Soil > Wetlands >... | reverse complement strand
CGACGTCGGTGTAGGGGCGCTCGACGGCGCGGCCGCGGCCGGGCATGGTGACGCCGCCCTTGCCGCCGTGGCCCCAGCCGGCGGTGACGGCGAGGTCGCCGGCGGAGGGGTCGAGCTGGCGTCCGGAGGCCGAGGCGAGCACGCCAACCGGGCGCAGCTCGTGGCGTACGGGGCCGGTAGTGACTGCGTCGACCGGCTCCTCGACGTCGAGCAGCGCCGCGACCTTGCGGCCGAGCTGGGCGGAGGCGAGGAGGGCGTCGCGGGTGGCGGGGAGCGGGATGCGGGGCCAGTCTTGGCGGAGGGCGCCGGCGTTCTCCTTGGCGTATGACGGCGCATGCAGCACCGCGACAACCGACTCGAAAATCGCCTCCACCGGCCCGCCCAGACCGGACACATACTGAAACGCCAGGGCGCTCAGGTTCGGGACCCGGTCGCCGGTCAGTTCCTCGCCAAACAGAACATCGTCCGCACGGCTTACGGGCAGGTAGAGCGAGAACATGTTGGCTCCGCGCTCGACGATGTGTCGGTCGGTCAGGACCCTTGACCACACGGGTGGGTCGAAGGCCTTCCGATTCTGCTGGACAGCCGCCAGCCACGCGTTTTCAGGCGTGACTTGCGGGAAGTACTCGGGTCGCGGACGGTCGAGAAGACCGCCATCTGGCTCCCAGTACAGCCAGCGGACATCCAGCGGCCGGTAGTTGAACTTCACGAGATTGCTGGCCAGCGGACCGCGCCCAATCAGCGACTGCCGTACCGACGCGCCTCGGATCCTGAGCTTCTCTCGCGGGGCGGACGGGATTGCAGCGCGCAGCTGATCGTCACTGACGTCGGGGTTGAAGTAGAGTCGTATGCGCTCAGCGAGACGATCACGGTCCACGTCCACCAGAAAGTCATCGCGGCAGGTCTGGACGCCCGGGAACGAGACGGGCAAGAGGTCGGGCAGCGTTGCCCAAGCTGCATAATCCGCATGTACAGCGGCTGGCATCAGCGCCAGCCCAACGGCCAAGGTGGGGCTCACCTCCTGCCAGTCGGGTTCGCGCTGACCGTCCGCCAGGCTCGCCATCTCGGAGAGCTTGGCCTTGCCCCAGTGGTGTTCGAAGGCAACCTGAACAGGTGGGCAATGCTCCGCTCGGCGGGCCAACAGGGAAACCGCTGTCCCCACTTGGATACCCTCGCGATTCTTCTCCGTCGAGAACACGCTGGGGTCGGGGAGCCCCTCGGGCGTCAGCTTCCCGGTCTTGTACTTGTCGCCGTTGAGGCAGTCGATCCAGATCTTGTCGAAGACCTCGAGATAGCGCTCGCGCATGCCGGTGAACGAGAGCCCGTCGAGCCACGAATAGTTACTGATGAAGCAGACAATGCCTTTGCCCTCGGGGCCTGCGGTGATGCGACGCTCGGCCATGCGGAAGAAGCGCACGTAGAGGTCGTTGAGGCCCTGGCCCTGCGGCGGGGCGACCTTCTTGACGCTGCGGTAGGCCGTCACGAGGTCGCGCTCCTCGTCCATCGCCGCCCCGGCGAAGCCGTTGTAGGGCGGATTCCCGAGGATCACGAGAATCGGCGCGTGCTGCTTGACGGCCTGGGCCTTGTCGCGCTCCTCCTCCATCTCGGGGAAGAGCAGGTGCTGCTTGGGCGCGGTGGGCGGCTCCCAGCCGGTGAGGGCGTTGGTGAGGTAGACGCTGGCGCGCTCGTCGGTCTCGTCGGCGAAGGGCGCGCCGAGGCGGTGCAGCAGCATGCCGATCTGCAGGTGACTGATGACAAACGGCGCCGGGAGGATCTCGAAGCCGTAGATGCGGCTCATGGCGGCTTGCTTGAGATCGTGGGCGATGAGCGCGTCGTCGCCCTTCTCATGCAGGGTCTCGGCGATCTTGTTCAGCACTTCGACCAAGTAAGCGCCGGTGCCACAGCAGGGGTCAAGGATGACGACGCGCGAGTCGGCGAGGCCGTCAGCGATATCGAGCTCTGAGCGCAGCACCGTGTCGACGCGAGCGACCATGTACTTGACGATCTCGGGCGGTGTGTACCAGACCCCGAGCTCTTTGCGCAGGTCAGGGTCGAACGCTTCGAGGAAGGGCTCATAGAAGTACTGTACGGCGTGACTCTGCTCGAAGGAGGAGAAGAACGAGGCGCGGTCGACGCGGTTGAGCGCCTCGGCGGCCCAGTCGAGGACCTCGTCGAGCTTGAGGGCGCCAAGCTGGGCCGGGTTGGCGAAGTCGTAGAAGAGCTTCTGCAGGATGGGGATGTGCAGGTAGCGGGCCGCAGAACGCCAGTCGAAGCGCGCTTGCGTGTCGGTCGGCGCGTGATGCTCGGCCCAGAAGACCCAGGCGGCGAAGAGACCGTAGAACAGCGTCTGAACGAGGGTGCTGCGGAAGAAGTGGTCGCCCTTTTCGCCCGAGAAGCTCATGCCGAGCGCCTCCTCGAGGGCAGCGCGGGTGTTGGCCAGCGCGGGCAGGTCGCGCTCCTCGGCGCGAGCCCGCGCTTCACGCGCGTAGCTGGCGAGGAACCAGGCGAGGTCCTGCGGGCTGGCGATCTGGGACTGGCGCAGCAGGCAGCGCTTGAGGAACTCCGACAAGCGCTCGCCGTGCTCGGTGGCGGTCTTTCGTGGCGTCGTCGCGAGCGCCCAGAAGCCCACTTCGGCGGAGGCGAGCGAGAAGCTCTCAAGCAGTGTCGCCTGACCATCTGCGTCGTAGCCAACGAGCACGAACTCGCGGTAAGTGGTGACCAGCACCTGGCGGTACTTCTCGAGGTAGCGGCGTAGCTGCTCGTCGGGATCGTCGGAGAGGGCTCGCAGTGCCACCTGGTGAGCGTCTTCGGCGACGCCCTTGGCCTCCAGGGCGCCTCGCGCCGGTACCTGGCCCGGCAGCGGCTCGCCCCGGCCCTTCTCGAACTGGTTGGCGACGAACAGGCCACCGTCGGGGATGCCGGCGCCCCGGTTGGCGGGATTGACCACGCAGCGCACCTTCGGCTTGAGGTGCTGGCCGACGTCGTTGAGGAGGTTGGCCAGGGCCCCATAGCCGGAGGTCTCGGGCACTCCGCCCGCGACACGGATGGCGGAAAGCTCAACCAGGTAGGCTTCGAGGGCGTCCACGGTGCTCCTATTCTAACCGTGGGGGCTGACGCCTGCGGAGTGAGGTACCACAATCACAGCTCCTCTCGGCCGGTTACCTTCACCCGCAGGCGGCGGCGGTAGAGACTGTGTCCGTCAGGCCACGTTCAACGAGGAGTCACGATGAAGGACATCGACTGCCGCACCTACTCGGTCTCTGAGGCGGCACGGGTGCTGGGCCTCGGCCGCAACGCGACCTACGGTGCCATCTATCGCGGCGAGATCCCCGCTCTGCGCTTCGGTAAACGCATCGTTGTGCCCAAGGAGGCGCTGCACCAGCTGCTTGAGAACCCCAGCATGATCCGCCAGCTCGCAACGCCGCCGCCCAGGCGCTGACGAGCAGAGAGCGGGAGCCTCACCACCGTGGTGGTTTGCACACCCGGCAGGGTCGCTTCCCAAGCGCACTGGCGACCCTAGGATCGTTCACGACCCGAAAGGTCGCCTTCGGGCGAAACACCACCGGGCATCCAGCGCGATGATAGACGGCGCTGCCCTCGCTCGAGACGATCACCAGCGACTGGCTGAGGTAGTCGACGAGGATGAGGGCTCTTAGTGAGTTCGCCTTCGTGTCGTAGGCGACATCGCGTCCATGCAAGACGACATGCCGGTTGAGGCCATCCGGGACCTCCTCGCGCCGGCCGATGCTCTCTAGGACCTGCCCCAGGTAGAACTCACGCACGAGGCGATCGACCCTGGCGAGGGAGTCGTCATCGTCCCCAGACGACAAAAGTCTGCGCACGAGCACATCGCATTTCGCCAGCTCCAGCTCCTTCACCCCTCGATAGCAGTCGAAGACGATGCCCTCGGCCTGGGGGAGCAGAGTCGGCACAGAGCAGGCGTAGTCGCCGCGCAGGTGAGCCCCCACTCCGGCCCGCAAGAGATGCATCCGACGCCCCAGCAGCGGCTCACGGCTCCACACTGTCAGCCTGCGAGTGACAGTCGCGTCGTCGTAGCTCTTGAAGGCCAGCATCTCGAGATAGGCCCGTGCCGCCTCTTCTCCGCCCTCTTGATGAACCTTGAGCAGCCAGTTCATCTGACGGATGCTGGCTTCGAGGATTGGCGGCCATCCGAGGCGGAGCATGAGATCCGAACTCTCCGCGAAAAGCCTCGTCTGTTCCGCCATAGCCGTCGCCATGCTGTCCATGGCCTGCATTGCGCCTCGGAACGCCTGCCAGGACGGGAACAGCTTTCGCCACGCCGTTTCCCCATGAAGGCCAGTCGAGGCATGCGTCGCCGAAGCTGCCGTCAGCCTCGCCAGCGCAGACGGGATCACACCATGCGCGCCCGCCGAGAAGAGGGATGAGCGAGGCGAAAGCTGGCGGGACTCAGAGCGGTCGGATTCGTTGCGGTCTTTCACGGCCCAAGTCTACTGCCCCGACCAGACGGAGCAGCGTCGTGGATCTTACGTCCAGAAGCTCGCCATGCTAGCCCGACCGCCCCTGAGTGCGCATGGGCCGACTTTGGTCACAGGTGTGCACGTTCTACGCTGGCTCCGGAACCCATCAATATGCAGCGACTTCGCGTAGGCTGCCGACCGGATGCCGACGCGAGCGCCGATGTCAGCGTTGGAGTCGCATCGACTCGCAGCCCGGTGGAATCGCCGTGAAACCGACCGCTCGATCGTCAGCGCGTCAGACCCTCCCATCATCAGCGGACATGTACGTCGCCCCGGTCGAGAGAGGTATGCTCAGGCTGTCGCTGGCCGCTCTCGGCATCGCTGCGCAATTGGAAGGGCAAGCGTTCGCCGGCGTCGAAGCTGATGGAGCGTGACAGGGGGAGCATACACATGATCGACTACCATGCGGTGTCACAGTGTCCCAACCTGCTTCAGGCTGGCTTGCGCTGCCGGCATCCGAAGCTGGGTCCGGAGCTCGACATGGTGCTGGAGTATGTGACTGGGCAGCTTCCCCCAGCAGGGCCGGGTGAGCGGAGAGAGATTCTTCTTGAGCCGCACGTGTGCACCAGCTACCCGGATGCCGTCATCCTCTACTGGGACGAGGAAGCTGGCACCCGTCTAAGGACGAAGTTCGACGGAGTCCGCGTCTTCGACCTGCAGATTCTGAGTGTACTTTCGCATTCCCGTTCGTGGTCAATGGAGCACGTTCGCACCACGTACGGCAAGCAGGCCATTCGAAGCATCGCGCGCCTCGAGAACGCTGGGGCGGTCGTGCTGACCGGCTCTCGAGTCAGCGCTGCTCCCCTGGATGAGCTGTTTGCTCTCCGTCGCGTCATTGCCCTGGAGGCGAAGATGCGCGATTGGAGCGGCGGATTGGCCCAAGCCCTGCACAACACGTGGTTCACCACCGAGTCCTACCTGCTGCTTCACACGATGCCCAAGCGGCGAACCCCTCACGATGAGGCAGAGCGCCTCGGAATTGGCATTCTGGGGCAGGACACGCCGATTCTTGGGCCGCAGGCACGAATACAGCGGCGCCTCCGCCGACAGCCGTCCGTCGGCGCTTGGTTACTCAATACATGGGCTGCAGCTCTCACGTAGACACGCCCAATGCCTTTCGACCCTCAGTGGCTTGAAGCCAGCTTCCCGGACCTTCGTGACCTCACGCTGATTGGCAGGGGAGGTCAGAAGGAGGTGCTGCGCGGCCAGTCGATCACCGCCGGCGACACGGTGGTCCTGAAGCTCTGCCACCTTGGCTCAGATCGACAGCGGATCCTCCGAGAGATCAGCGCAGCACAGCAACTCGCCTCGTCCCATGTTCCCAACATTGTGGGCTACGGTGAGGCCAACAGTCCGGTTGGCCAGATCATCTGGCTCATCGAAGAGTACGTCGAGGGACAGAGCCTACGAGGGGTACTTGGCGATGGCCCCCTGCCCCCGGCAGATGTGGCAGTCGTTGCCATGGGCGTACTCGACGCTCTGGTGTCAGCTGAGGCAGCTCACGTCGTTCATCGCGACATCAAGCCGGAGAACATCATCCTCAGAACAGATGGTGAGATCTTCCTGGTCGACTTTGGAATCGCTCGACATCTCGACCTCGCTTCAATGACGCCTTCATCCGCAGCGGTTGGCCCGTGCACTCCGGGCTACTCCCCTCCCGAGCAGTTCCAGAATCTCAAGCACGATATCGACGGCAGAGCAGATCTCTTCGCCTTGGGTGTGACCCTGTATGAGAGCGCAACGGGTTCAAACCCCTACCTCGCCGGCACTGCGGAAGCGCGTGCAGTACTTGACCGGGTCCAGAGCACGCCGCTCCCACCAGTCCCGCCAACTGCGGGTCTTCCCGACAGGTTCGTCGGTCTCATCTGGGCGATGACTCGACTGCGCCGAAATCACCGGCCACGTACCGCCAACGAGTGCCGAGAGTGGCTCAGGGAGGCGCTGGCGGAGACAGCCTAGGCCAGCGAGACTCGCGGGCCTATCGTCCAAGACCAAGGGGGGCTTCGTGGAGCTCTATCTGCAGTTCGGATGGCAAATGACACCGACCTGTCTGCGGCTTCTGGGAGAGTGGGGAGCCGGAACCGTGATTCTTAGCCCCCGTGACCTGGATCCGCCTCACCTGGCCGACGCTGCCGAACGAATTCGTGCCGCTGGGGGCAAGGTGCTTGTAGATCCCCAGCTCTACACGCCCCACGAGACCAACTTCCGACTGTCCAAGCACAGCTTCTGGCCGGGCTGCACGGGTGTCTGTGATGTCAGCGCTCTGGAGTGGGGCAAGACAACTCGCGAACTCAGGCGATTGAACACCTCTCTCGGTGCGCACATGCAGCTTCTGCCGGGGGTCATCTGCTCAAGGCCCGAGGATCTGGCGGGCTGGCGAACCCAGTTGCTGCGCGTCGCAGAGGCCGACGACAGCAAGCCGGCGGACAGCTTGATGACCGTGGCTGTGGGCCATCAGGCCATGGCTGACACGGACACCGTACACGCCATTCTGGATGCTCTCGACGAGACGCCGTATCGGAACTTCTACGTCGTCCCGGAGTACCCCCCGGGCTCGTTCTTCGTCGCGGATCCTTGGTGGCTGTCCAACCTGCTTGACCTGGCTGCAGGCTGCGCCCTCGGGAAGGGCACAGTTGTGGTCGGATACTGCGCACAGCAGATGCTCGTTCTGGCGGCCTCCGGAGTCACCGCTGTCGCGTCCGGCACGTTTCAGAACCTCAGGCAGTTCGGACTGCAGCGCTTTAGGAACCCTGAGTCCGACACGAAGCAGCGAGCCAAGTGGTACTACAGTCCGCCAGCGCTGAGCGAGTACAAGGTGACCTACCTCGACGTTGCCGCCAGAAGAGGAGTCCTCCAGACCCTGCACCCGGGACCTGGCTTCCCTACCACCACGGCAGAGCGCCTTTTCACAGCGCCGGCACCAATGTCTGCCCCATTCTCGTACCCTGATGCCTACGAGCATTTCTTGATCTGTCTGCGCCACCAGGCGATGAACGCTACCCTGAGCACCTTCTCGGTGACTGTCGCCGCGCTGGAGCAAGAGCTCGACACGGCTCTGCAGGTCGCAGACAGCGCCGCCTACGCAGGAGTCAGGGGCGAACACAAGCAGTTCGGCCCCGGCGCACATGCCGCATCGATGTCAGCGCTTGCGGCTCTGAGAGCTGACCGCATGCCCATCCTGTCTCGAGCTTGGCCTGAGCTGCCGGTCGAGAAGAGCATGTGATCGTCCCAGGACGACTCGCGTTCTGCTGGAATGGTGGTGGCGTGGCGTCCGAATCAGCTTCCAATCGCGACCGTCCCATCATGCGTCATGATGGGCATTCGCGGCACACCCGGTGCATCTTCGTGATCGTGCAGCCGGCCCAGCCGGCGACAGCACAGGTCACGCGATGATGTCTGGCTCCAAGAAGTGCTGCACGGAGCGATGCCTGCCGACAGACTGCCGACGTGGCGCATGGCCGGCGACGGCTGGGATTCGCAGCCGACTCGGCTTGCCGGTGATCACGGTCTGCTCGGCCAGTCGGGCGCGCACGCCGTGCTCGGCATGCCTCTCTGCGGCTTCCGGTTAGGCTCCGCGTAGCGCCAGTGCGGGCGTTCGTAAGAACGAGCGCTCCGTCATCAGCTCAGCCCGGCCGACTCGCCGACGCGACGAGGGGCCCGCAGCAGCGGATAGAGACACGCCCCCGCCAGACCAAGGGCGATGATGAGACCGTAGCTAGCGTGTGGTCCGAGCCCATCGAGCAGGACGCCGCCCAGGATCGGCCCGAGGGAGCCCTGACCACCGATCCAGACTAGCGTCCAGGCGCCCATGTAGCGGCCGCGTAGGTCAACCGCGGCCATATCGGCAACGATGGTCGAGGTTACCGGGCCAAACAGCGCCTGGGCGAGCGAGAACAGCACGATCGCCGCAAGCAGCGGCCAGCCGGCCGGCACGAAGGCAACGAGCCCCACGCCGAGGCCGAAGAGGAGGCTCGCCGCCGCGACCCCGAACATCGAATCGAACCTCTTGACGGCACGCACGATCGGATACTGCGCCACGACGATGACCAGGGCGCTCATCGACATCAGCAGCCCCCAAGTCGCGGGGGCGATGTGTAGAATGCCGGTCACCAGCAGCGGTAGGCTCATGTAGAGCTGACCAAAACAGAAGAGCGGCAGCAGCGAGATGGCGCAGAAGGCAAGGAAGCGATGGTCGCGGAAGACCTGACTGTAGCTCGCCGCGCCGTGGCCTCTTCCCCGCCGACGCGCGCGAGAGCGCCGCGGCAGCGCGGCCAGAGCGAGACTGCCGAACGCCTCCGTCGCCTCGCCCGCCTGCGGCCCTACGCGTTGGCGCCGGGGTCGCGCCGGGCGCGTCTCACGCAGGGCGAGCAGGGTGAAGCACAGATAGACGAAGCAGCCGCCCCCGGCGAGCAGGAAGAGGTCGCGCAGGGCGAAGCCCGCCACGAGCAGCGCCGCCGCGACGAGCGGCCCGATGACCTCACCGGCGCCGATCATGAGGCGCACCAAGCTGTAGCCCTCAGGCCGTAGGCGCGGACGCACGAGATCGGCGACCATGGCGTTACTCGCAGTCAGGAACATCGGCCAGCCGAGGGCGCGGTCGCAGAAGACGAGCAGGCAGATGAGCCAGAGGTGGTCGGCGAAGGCCAGGCCGCCGTACATCAGCGCCTCGCAGGCGGCGCAGACGAGCATCACCGCCCGGCGCCCGAAGCGGTCGCTGGCGCTGCCAGCAACGAGCTGCAGGGGCAGCCCGGCTAAGGCCGTGCCGCCCATGATCGCACCCACCACGCCCATCGAGACGCCGAGACGGTCTCTGATGAGGATGGCGGTGTAGGGAAAGGCAAGAGCACTGACTGCCAGATAGAAGAAGGTACCTCCGACGAGCAGCCAGAACTGTCGTGGAAAGAGCCGAGCCTGGCGACGCAGTCTCTGGAGCCTTGTGCGTTTGCCGCTGCGCGCTGCCATGCCCTCCTTCATGTTTCAGGGCGAGAAGTACGCGGTCTGTGTCAGACCACCGGTACGGCTGCCCTTTCCCGCGTAAGACAGTAGCACTGTGACCGAACGGGGTGGCATGGACGGTCGGCGAGGGCCGGCTCACAGACCATCGATTGGGCCCCGGCCGCCCCAGTTGAGCGCGCAGATCATGGCCGTACTGACATCCTTCTGTCTAAGGAGCTCCCGGATGGTGCGCATGTCGTAGCCCGCCTCGACCAGGTGGGCGGTACCGCAGACGGCGCGGCCAGACGATTGACCATCATCAGCGCTCGCCCTCCTGCGTGCCCCCTGCAGGAGTACCGTGACGCCGCCAGCGCCGCGCTGACCATGCGAGCAGTCTGATGGACGAGCGCGCCACGCATATCACACCCGTTCCGGTGAGCGGCGAGAAACTGCTGCACAGGGCCACCTCGTCGACGCCACGCCGGCGGGATACCGACGCCGAACAGCAGCAGCCGGATCCCCGGCCAGGGTCCTTGCTCGCCGACCACAGCCCTCCGGACTCGCGCGGGAACCGGCTCTCGCCCTATCATGGGAAGCTGACCACCGAACGGGGTCAGGTCAGGCTGACGTGGCCCCTTCTTCTAAGGAGAGACCATGGAGCCGCTGCACGTAAGCCTGCGCCGCGCCAAGGAGACCAAGAACACGGTGCGCTACGAAGAACCGGAGTCAGACCAGCCGACCGTGATCGGCACGCTCTACCTGCAGAAGTGGGCCGTGCATCGCCTTGAGGACCCGGAGACGATCACCGTGACCATCGAAGGAGTGCAGTGATGAACGCACGCGCATCCGCTGATGAGAGCCAGGTCGGCCTACAGTTCTCGCTCTACCCGCTACGGCAGGAGCACCTTCACCCGGCGATCGAGGCCGCCGTGAAGGCTGCCGCCGCCGAGGGAGTGGAAGTCACGGTCGGCCGCCTCAGTACCTTCGCGCCGGGAGACGAGGAGTCGGTCTTCGCGGCAGTGCGGGCCGCGTTCGACGCCGCCAAGTCGTTCGGGCCGACCGTCATGGTGGTGACACTCTCGAGTGGCCTACCAAGCGAGGAAACCGTCGCGCAGATCCAAGGCTCGAGCGAACGCTAGGCTGGCTGTCAAAGCTTCAGGTGCGCAGTCCCGATGTGTTCCAGTTGAACGCGCAGACTGCGGCTCCACTGGGGCGGCACGCTGCGCAGCAGCCGAGCCGTTTCGGAGTGGTGCACACTCGCGGTGAAGGGCAGCTGCGCAGCGGGCAGCAGGAGCAGGCAGGCGGTGATGAGCCAGATGCCGAGCAGGGCCAGCGCCGCCCCGGCGAGCAGGCCGCCGAGGCGGTTCACCCCGCCGGCGAGCGGCACGTGCCGGATCGCGTCCGTAACAAGACCTGCCGCCAGGCCGACGCCGAGTGAGACGAGCAGAAGGACGGCGAGGAACGCGACGATGCGCGCTTCCGTGGCGGTGAGGCGGGGGATGACGCGGCCGAGCCAGCGTCCGAGCTGGCCGTCGAGACGGAAGGCGAGCAGCAGCGCAAGGGCAAAGGCGGCCAGGCCGGCGAGCTCGCTGATGAGGCCACGGCGCGAGCCCCGCCAGGCCAGCAGCACGAGCAGGCCGAGCATCACCAGATCGTAGACGTGCAGGGCGGGCTCCTTTCTCCTGCGGCACGCTTCGAGCATCATCCTGACACAGGCCGACGGCCGCTGGTACCTTCGTGTTCGGCTGCGCGGCACCTCCTTCCGACCCACGACGCAAGCCAGCGCACTGCGTGGCAAGATAGAGCGTGACCTGAGATCAGTCCCGTCCTCTCCCCAAGGAGTCAACGTGAAGCAGTCGCTCGGCGCCAAGACCCTGATCTACCCGACTCCGGTACTCGTCGTCGGCTCCTATCACGCTGCCGGTCGGCCCAACGTGATGACCGCGGCCTGGGGCGGCATCGCCTGTTCGAAGCCGCCCTGCGTCTCCGTGTCCTTGCGGGCCGCGACCGCGACGCACGGCAACATCATCGCGCGCAAAGCCTTCACCATCAGCCTGCCGAGCGGCGCGCAGGCCGCCGCCGCCGACTACTTCGGTCTGGTCTCGGGACGCACGACGGACAAGTTCGCCGCGACGGGCCTCACGCCGCTGCGGTCTGAGCTCGTCGATGCGCCCTACGTGGCAGAGTTCCCCCTCATCATCGAGTGCGCCGTGGTTCAGGTGCACGAGCTCGGCCTGCACACTCAGTTCATCGGCGAGGTCAAGGACGTCAAGATCGAGGAGGCCTGCCTCGACGCGGAGGGCCACGTCGATGTGCACAAGCTCGACCCGCTCGCCTTCGCCCCCGACACGGGTGCTTACTTCGCCCTGGGGGCGCTGATCGGGCGCGCCTACTCAGCCGGCAAGACCTTCATGGCGGAGGAGACTTCCTAAGCGAGGCACTACCGACGGACGTCAGGCACGCCCCCCCACTCCGTCCGCGACGACGTAACGCTGCAGGGTGGAGCAGAGCTCCGCCGCGGCCTCGCTGCAACGCCAGGCTTGAACTCGAGGAACGCCCCAGGGTGATCGCTGGAGGGCGGGAGGGCCGGCGGTTGTACGTGCCAACAAGCGCGCCGTCCTCCTCGTGTCGCAGGTCTACCAATTCTGTCAGGGCCGAGAAGCTACTGCACACGATTGGCTTGCCAAAGCAGCGCCGACGCCTTCGCCAGAGATCGTGCAGCCCCGGCGCCGATCCAGCCGTGCCTTCACTGGGGCGCCAGGGGCGTCGAAAAGGCGGGGCGCCAGCCCTCAGCGCTTCAAGCCAGCCGACGACCCGGCGAGAGCCCTCGCACGGAGAGATGGGTCAGGAGTCGGGTCCTGAGGCCGAAACGTCGTCTGCGGAGACTTGCGGGGTGCCCGACTCCAGCTGGGCCGGCGAAGCGTCGCCCATGGCCGCCGCACGCGGCTCCTCCTCGACGGGGCCATGCAACTCCTGGGTGCTCTTCTTGAACTCGCGGATGCCGCTGCCCAGAGACTTCCCGAGCTCCGGCAGTCGCTTCGCTCCAAAAAGCAGCAGGACGACAATGAGGACGATGAGGATGTGAATCGGTTCGACGGCGCCCATGCCAGTTGCTCCTTGGCCGGTTGGGGAGGGTTCTCTCGTCCATCGTGGTCTCGTGGCGAAGCGCTGTCAAACGTGCTCGCGACAAGACCCTCACCTCCGCGCTGGATACGCACATGTCACCCGTGCCTGTACGCGGCAAGAACCTGCTGCACACGGCAGCCCCGCCGCCCAGCTGCCGACGAGCTGCAGAGCGGCTTTCGTGCGCTTAGTTCGTATTTGCGACTTTTCGGCAGGTTTATCGGCCTGCATTGGCCCTTGTTTGAGCCTAGCGAGGTGCCCCGCATGCGAACTAAGGCGAACTAAAACGGCCTTATCTGCGCCTTCTGAGCACGATTTGGTCACGAAACTGCCTGCGAAGTGGGCTCTCGCGGTGCTCCCCGAGCAGCGCTGCTCGCACTCTCTCAAGCCTCGCCGCCTCAGTCCTCTTGGCGCTCGCCGGCCTGCCTCTCCGCGCCTCGAGCTCGGTAAGGCGCTAGGTCACCACCGGCGCGGCGCAGCGCCCGGGCTCCGTACCTGGCGCGCACCCGGTCGACGGCCTCATCGCAGGCGAGCTCACGCCAGGAGTCGTCGAGATCGAGCTGGCGGGCCTCGCCGCTGAGGCCGCTGAGGGTGAGGCCGACGAGGCGCAGGCGGCGGCCGCGCACGTGCAGATCGACGAGTAGACAGAGAGCGGCTTCGTAGATGACCCTGGTGGCGCTCGTCGCGGCGGGCAGAGTGCACTGCCGGCTCACGGTGCGGAAGTCGGCGTCGCGCAGCTTCAGGGCCAGCGTGCGGCAGGCGTAGCCCTGGCGGCGCAGGTCGCTCGCCGTGCGGTCAGCGAGATCGAGCAGCGTCGCCGCCAGCAGCTCGGGGTCGGCGGTGTCGGCGGCGAAGGTCACCTCGTGGCCCAAGGACTTGGGGGCCGCGTGACCTGAGCGCACGACTGCGTCGCGGCCCCCGAAGGCGAGCTCCTTGAGCGCGGCGGCCGTCTTGGCGAAGGAGGCCTCGAGCCGCGCCAGCGGCGCGTCCTGCAGCTGCCCTATGGTGGCGATGCCAAGGGAGCACAGGCGCTCCCCGGTCACCGGCCCGATGCCGGAGAGGGCGCCCACGGGGAAGGTGCGCAGGCGGCCGTGCACGTCGGCCTCGCTGAGCGTCGTCAGGCCGCCGGGCTTCTCGAGCTCGGCGGCCAGTTTGGCGAGCAGCTTGGTGGAGCCGATGCCGATCGAGCAGGAGAGGCCGAGCTCAGCGCGAGTGAGGGTCTGGATCTGGCGGGCGATCTCCTGCGGCGTGCCGAAGAGGCGCCGCGAGCCCGTCACGTCGAGGAAGGCCTCATCGATGGAGACCGGCTCGACGAGATCGGTGAAACGTCCGAAGAGCTCGAGCAGTTTCCCCTGCG
>Ga0209539_1001235_pt1 | contig 13919 bp, 12 predicted proteins | sample BarGraNGADG00312_2_FD_184499 | JGI IMG/M metagenome (GOLD analysis project Ga0209539, IMG submission 184499) | Arctic peat soil microbial communities from Barrow, Alaska - Barrow Graham LP Ref core NGADG0011-312 (SPAdes) (version 2) | ecosystem: Environmental > Terrestrial > Soil > Wetlands >... | reverse complement strand
GCCACCGTGCTCTCTGGTGGAGCTGAGGGGACTCGAACCCCTAACCCCCTCGATGCGACCGAGGTGCGCTACCAATTGCGCTACAGCCCCTGGAGCGGGATCAAGATTACCATCCGCACCCGGGTCGGTGCGCACCGGCCGGGTGCCGCCGAGGCACTCCGAGCCGGCGCCTACTCGGGGTCTTGGGCGCATCTCCGTGAAATTGAACGCTAGGCCCTGGTTGTCGGTTTGGGGTACACCCCAACACCACGTCGCCCCCTCGGCCCGAAGGTGTCAGACTAGGGTCTGATTCGGGATTCCTGGGCACTTGTCCATCGGGTCCTAAGGGTTCAGTCGGACAGTTGGGGTCGGGATGAGGGTCGGGTACGTGCGGGTGAGCACGGTGGACCAGAACGTGGTGCGTCAGCTCGACGGCGTCGAGGTTGAGCGGGTGTTCACCGATACCGCTTCGGGCAAGGACGCCCATCGTCCCGAGCTGGTCGAGCTGTTGGCGTTCGTGCGCGAGGGCGACGAGGTCCTCGTGCACTCGATGGACCGCCTTGCCCGCAACCTGGAGGACCTGCGCGCTCTGGTGCGCACGTTGACCGGCAAGGGGGTGCGGGTCGCCTTCGTCACCGAGGGGTTGACGTTCACCGGTGAGGACTCCCCGATGTCCACCCTGCTGTTGAGCGTGATGGGCGCGTTCGCGGAGTTCGAGCGGGCGTTGATCCGTGAACGGCAGACCGAGGGCATCGCCGCAGCCAAGGCCCGCGGGGTGTACCGGGGACGCAAGCCCGCTCTGACACCGGTACAGGTGGCCGACGTCGTCGCCCGCGTCGCGGCCGGGGAAGCCAAGACCGCGCTGGCTACCGAGTACGGGATCAGCCGCGAGACCATCTACGCGCACCTGCGCGCCGCGGCGACAGGATCCGTCGGCTCTTCTGCGCTTCCTCGACCCTAGACGTCTTCCGGTGGCAGGCCCGCGACCGCACGGGGCCAATCGTCGCCCAGGACGGCCTCGGCATCCTCCCTGCCCCAGATCTCCCTGACGAAGGCCTCGATGTTGTCGAAGACCTCGGGGGTGAAGGGATCAGAGCTTCCAGCCGTCAGGCGTAGTCCGCGAACCACCCGCGCCGCGGTCGACTGCGGCAGTTCGAGCAGCTTCTGCGCCTCGCGCATCGTACGGACGGCGTCGACCACGTACCACGTCGCCCGGACCGGACCGCGTTCCTGCACGATCCATCGCAGGACATCGCCGGACAGGTTCGGCGGCATGAGGAGCTTCGTGGTGATGCCTTGCGGCCCACCCTCCAGCTTCTCTTGGTACTGCTCCAGGACCAGGCCCAACGCGTCGTACTGGGCCCGGCCGGTCAACAGGTAGTCGACGTTGACGGGGCTCTGCGCCTTGACGACCTCGACGTCCTCGAGCCCGGACTGTCGGATCAGCTGCGGCTCGCCTGCGCGGGCTGCCGAGAGGAGGGTGGCGAACTTGGCTCGCGCGTCGGCGACAGACCAGATCTTCTTCATGACAGCAAGCGTACATGATCTGTACGTCAATGGGGCTTGAATGAGACGGACTTTCGACGGGCACGATACGCGCTAGCCCGTCTTGACCACCTTGCGCTAGGGGGGATAGCGTGCCACGATGGCGAGAGCGCAGAAGTATCGGGACGTGGCGCGGTTCCTGACATCGCAGGGGTGGAGGGTGATCCGGATGGGCAAGGGCTCGCATGAGATCTGGGCCGGTCCTTCGGGTGGCCGTCTGAGCATCCCCCGGCACGGCGAGGTCAGCGCGGGCGTCGTCTCCCAAGTCATCAGCGCCCTGCCGGACGCCCCGCAGAGTTGGAGGTGAGTCATGGAGACGTACGAGGTTGACGCTGGCTACGACGGCAAGTGGTGGGTCTTCGACATCCCCGCCCTGTTCACGACCGTGAACGGCCGTCAGATCGTGGCCCGAGGCCAGGCCCGCACGGCCGCCGAGGTCGCCGGCGAGGCCCGCGACATCATCGCCATGTGGACCGACGTCGACGAGGCCACGATCCGCGTCAACGTGGGGTTCTCGATGCCCGAGGAGATCCGCGAGGCCATCGCACGTGCGCGCGCACGCGAGGGCGAGGCTCGCAGTGCCGAACAGGAGGCGGCCCAGGCCCGCAGGTTCGCGGCCCGTGCCCTGGTTACCGACCAGGGGATGACCCAGTCCGACGCCGCGACCATGCTCGGCGTCTCCCGCCAACGGGTCCACCAACTCGTCTCATGACACCCATGCCCGAACGAGGCGATGGGGTGCTGTGCCGTCTACCTGAATGACGTCAAGCAGGACCCTGCTCATCACCGTCACGCAAGGGCCGTAACCCGTTCGGTGTCGGTGCGGTGAAGGCGTAGCGGCCGAGCATGTTGATGTGCTGATCGCCGAGCGGTGACAGGCGCGCGACGTCGGTCTCACAGATCTCCTGGCCGCCTTGACGTAGCGCGGTCATGGCGGCGTCGGTGTAGCGGGTGTTCCACAGGACGACGGCGTTCAGGACTAGGCCCAGTGCGCCGAGCTGGTCTTCTTGTCCTTCGCGGTAGCGCTGGTAGATCTGTCCGCGCCGGCCGTGGAAGATCGCCCGTGCGAGGCGGTGGCGCGACTCCTGCACGGTGAGCTGGGTGTTGATCGCCCGCCGGTAGGATGGGTCGACAGGGTCGACCAGGGCCAGCAGGTGCAGGGTCTTGGAGATGCGCCCGTACTCGATGATCGCCGCCCCGAGCGGGGTCGGGTTCCCCTCACGCGTCAGCATCCGCAGCAGGTCGTAGGCGCGAACGGTCCCGGTCGCCAGGGACGCGGCCACGCGGGTCATGTCGTCCCAGGCAGCGATGACCTTCGCGAGGTTGACCTTGTTCCGCGCCACGTCGTTCAACGGCCCGTAGTCGCCCGGGGCCTGGCCGGGCACGGTGGCGCGCCACAAGCGCTGGTCGGCGAGGTCGGCGATGCGTGGTGAGAACCGGTAGCCGAGCAGGGTGAAGATCCCGAAGACCATGTCCGAGTACGAGGCGGTGTCGGATGCGACCATCTCGGGTTTGGGTCCGCCGTCGAGGTTGAGCATGGTGTCCAGCACGTACAGCGAGTCACGCACCGTGCCCGGCACGACGACCGCGCCGATCCCGGCGACCTGGTCGTTGACCGCGTTGAACCAGGTCAGCCCGCGCCCGTGACCGAAGTACTTCGGGTTCGGGGCGGCGTTGATCGTTCGCACCGGGACGACGAACCGCAGCCCGTCGACCGAGGCGAGCAACCCGCCGCCCCACGAGGCCGCGATCGGCACGGCGCACTGGGCCTCGATCAGGGCCGCGTTCGCCGCGGCATGGGTCTCGGCGCGCACGTAGTTCCCCTGCACGTGCCCCAGCCGGTCCCGGGTCAGTGCCGGGTGCCCCTCGCCGATCACGGGGGTCAGCCCGACGTTGCATGCCTCGGCGATCAGGACCGCGGCGACCGACAGCGGCAGGTCGCTCATCCGTGCGCCGGCGCCGGAGGCGTGGGTGTATGCGTCCAGGAACCCGGTCCAGGAATGCACCTCGAGCAAGATCTCGGGCAGGTCGACCCGCGGCAGCATCCCGGCGACCTGCGCCCGCAGCGCGGTCAACGACTCGGGGACGTCAAGGGCGTCCAGCGGGCTCACCGACAACCTGACCCGCCCGTCACCGTCCTCTACCAGGCGCACGCTCGCATTCGGACCCGCCCGGCGACCGACTCCGCCAAGCCCTGCCACGCGGCGTCCAGCACCTCGACCCTCGCGGCCAGATGCTCGCCGACCGGGACGTCCAGGCTCAGTGCCCGCAGCGCCGACTCCCGTGCCCCATCCCACGCCGGACCGGTCAGCAGCTGGGCGCGCGGGTCGGCCCAGCGCGTCGAGACCGTGGCAAACACATCACGACGGCGCAGACTCGATCGCAACAGGTCCAACACGCACACGACCCAGGCGTCCCGGTCGACCTCGACGTCATCGGCGCGACCGAACACCGCGCCATGCCAGGCCCGCGGCACGAGCGCGGCGTCGATCTCCTCGCGGCGCACCTTGCGCCGCCCCCGCAGCGCGTCCAGGCCGGCCAGCGCGTCGAGCACCGGCCGCCCAGCCGGGGTGGCGCCCCACGGGATCGCGGTGGCCAGCAGACCCAGGAACGGTGCGACCGTGCGGAACCGGCGGGTCATCTGCTCGCGCATCGCCCCAGCGACGCCGAACTCGTCCGGGACGAGCTCGCCGACCTTCGCCACGGCCTCGGCGATCCGATCCCGCGAGGCAACCTGTTCCAGCGCCACCCACGCCGCGGCGACGTCGACCTGCTCGCCGGACCCCTCCAGCACGACCAACAGCGCCTGCCCGACGCGGGCCAGGACGCGGGAGGCATTCTCCAGCTCCGGCATCTTCGCCAACCGGTCCGCGGCCGCGGCCCGCCGCGAGGGACCCAGCACCCGGGCGGACATCAACAGATCGAACAGATCCAACGCGTCGTCAACCGCACCCGCCTCCAACGCCGCCACCGTCGCGACCAGCGTGGCCGTGCGTCGCGGCTCGACCATCCGCCGCAGCGTGTACGCCGTGGCCCCGACTCCGTACCTCGCCAACCCGCGCACCCGCGCGGGCGGCAGCGAGGACAAGTCCACCGAGCCGGCCCCGAACGCCCGCACCGCCCAGACCCGGCCCAACGCCTTGTCCAACTCCGGGCCGGACAGCCTCGTCGGGCCCGCCCGCAACGCCTCCAGGCGGCTGGCGCGCTCGCCCGGATCCGTCGTGAGCAGACCACGCAGCACCACCGGCATCTGCGGGTCGACAACTTCCGCCCCCGCCGCAACGACCTCGAACAACCGCCCCTGCGCCGCCTCGCGCGCCGACTGCACCACGCGCACCAGCGTGGTCACCCCGGGCAGCAGCACACGCTCCCGACGACACCATGCCGCCGCGTGCTCGAATAGAACAGTCGGCCTCTCGCCGTGCGTCCACGCCCGCGAGTAGACGAACGCCGACAACTCTCCGGCCGCGCGCCCGGCCAGGTCGCGGTAGCCGTACACCGCACGGATCTCGCGGGCGTGCTCGTGGACAGTCGGCAACCGCTGCGCGTACTTCTTCACGACCGAGGAGTCCACGAAGCCAAGCTGAGCGGCAAGGTATTCGACCACACCCCACGGGACATCCAAGGGATCGGCCAGGAACGTCCCGAGGAAGCGGACCGTGCCCAACTGCACCGCGAAACCCAAGCAGTTGTGCTCACCACGCCGGACCGCGATCAGCTCCCGGTCGGCGTCGTCGAGGTAGAAGAACCGATCCAGATCCGCCCGTAACGGCTCACCCACGAACCGCCCGAACCCCGCAGCCTGCTCGTCGCTCAAGAACTCCACCGCCACGCCCTACAGGCTACCTACCTGCACCGACGCCCACCGACGAGGGCCTAGCGTTCAATTTCACGGAGATGCGCCCAAGACCCCAGCTCCGCGGGCGTACCGGCCAGCGCTGCCTGTGCCGCGGCGTCGAGCGCCGGACCGCTGTTGTCCGCGCCACCGGTCAGCATCCTCGCAGCCGCCAGGCGGTCGTCGACGTGCTGCGCCAGGGCCAGGCCCGTCGAGAGGAAGTGCGACAGCGCGTCGGGGTCGCTGCTGGCCAGGGGCGCCTGCGCACCGGCCTTGACCGCGGGACCGGTCGCCGCGTCGAGGACGCGCGCCACCTCCAGGCGGTCGTCAGCGTGCTGCGCCAGGGCCAGGCCCGTGGAGAGGAACTGGGACCACACCTGAGGGTCGCTGCTGGCCAGGGCCGCCTGCGCACCGGCCTTGACCGCGGGACCGGTCGCCGCGTCGAGGACGCGCGCCAGCCGCAGGCGCTCGTCGGCGTGCCACGCCGCCAGGTAGCCCCCGTCGACGAAGGCCCGCAGTTGCTCGTCCGTCCCTGCCAACGCCTCGGTCGCTGCGCGAAGCGTCACCGGGCCGTCGGTGGTCGTCGCCAGGACCTCCGCCCACGCCCGGTAGTCCGCGTCCGACGTCCCGTGGAAACCTGCCTCGACGAACACCCGGAGGTCGGCGACAGGGTCCGCCGCAGCGGCCGGTACCGTGCCGGCTCCGAGGCCCACCACGGACAGCACCGCAGCCGCACCGAGCAAGCGCATCAGCTTCCGTACCAGCACCAGCACACACTCCTTGTGATCCACACGGTCGGGTCGGGCGGCACTACGTCCGCGCGAGACGGGCCAGGCCCTGGCGGACCCTACCGCCTTCTCCCCTGGTGGGAGGCACTTTTTCGCGTCGTCGAGCATCGGGTCCGACACTGCGTGCTCGACGTCCGCGGCGAGGCCCCGGCTGGGCCGCCCGCCACCACGCGAAGGCGGTCCCGCGCCGCCGGACGTGCCGCTTAAACGTTTACTACCGCCCCAAATCGGGCCGGAGTCGTGCCAAGGTGGGCGGGTCCCACCCTTATTAGCGCTCACACCATGCTCGACGTGAGCCTCGTCACGGCAGCAGGAGACGGCGATGCGCGACGATGCCGACAACCACCACGAGCAGGGCCGAACCTCCGCGCGCCGGGCTCCCGCGCGAGCGCGCTGGGCGGCGCTCTTCGTCGCGCTGAGCATGGCAGCCGTCGGCGGGCTCGCCCTGGTCGCAGCGCCGGCGGCGACCGCCGCGACCATCGACACGACGGCGTCGTACGTGCTGGTCAACCGCAACAGCGACAAGGCGCTGGACGTGTACAACCTGGCCACCAACGACGGCGCCCGGATCACCCAGTGGACCCGCGGCGACGGCGCCAACCAGCAGTGGCAGTTCGTCAGCTCCGGCGACGGGTACTACCGGCTGAAGTCGAAGCACTCCGGCAAGGTCCTGGACGTCTCCGGCCGGTCGGTCGCCGACGGCGCCCCGGTCGTGCAGTGGTCCGACACCAACGGCACCAACCAGCAGTGGCGCCTCCAGGACACCACCGACGGGTACGTCACGCTGATCAACCGCAACAGCAGCAAGGCCCTCGAGGTCCAGAACGCCTCCACGGCAGACGGCGGGAACATCGTGCAGTACTCCAGCTGGAACGGCACCAACCAGCAGTGGCAGCTCGTCCGCATCGGCGGCGGGACCCCCACCACACCCCCCACGACGCCCCCCACCGGGACCTTCACCAACCCCGTCGTCTGGCAGGACTTCGCCGACGGCGACATCATCCGCGTCGGCGACGCGTACTACTACTCGGCGTCGACCATGCACTACTCGCCCGGCGCGCCGATCCTGCGCTCGTACAACCTGGTCGACTGGGAGTACGCCGGCCACTCCGTGCCGCGCCTCGACTTCGACGACGCCGGGTACGACCTCACCGGCGGGCGCAAGTACGTCAAGGGCATCTGGGCGTCCACGCTGGGGTACCGCAAGAGCAACAGCACGTACTACTGGCTCGGCTGCACGGAATTCAACCGCACGTACGTCTACACCGCGTCCTCGGTCGACGGCACGTGGACCAAGAAGGCCCGGCTCAACAACTGCTACTACGACGCAGGCCTGCTGATCGACGACGACGACACGATGTACGTCGCCTACGGCAACGGCGCGATCAGCGTCGCGCAGCTCAACGCCGACGGCACCGCCCAGGTGCGCGCACAGCAGGTCTTCCAGACGCCGTCGAACATCGGCACCCTCGAGGGGGCCCGGTTCTACAAGCGAGGCGGCTACTACTACATCTGGCTCACCAAGCCGGCGAACGGCCAGTACGTGCTGCGGTCGAGCTCCCCGTTCGGCCCGTACGAGATGCGGCAGGTGCTGCTCGACCTGCCCGGCCCGATCTCGGGCGGCGGCGTGCCGCACCAGGGCGGCCTCGTCCAGACCCAGGCCGGCGACTGGTGGTACATGGCCTTCACCGACGCGTTCCCGGGCGGACGGATGCCGACGCTCGCGCCGATCAGCTGGAGCGCCGACGGGTGGCCGTCGGTGCAGACCGTCAACGGCCGCTGGGGCACCACCTACAACCGTCCGAACATCACGACGACCAAGACGGTCGCCTCGATGATCGGGAAGGACACGTTCGCCGGTCCCACGCTGGGCCACCGGTGGGAGTGGAACCACAACCCGGACACGAGCCGGTTCAGCGTGAACAACGGGCTCCGGCTGCAGACCGCCACGGTGACCAACGACCTCTACAGCGCGCGCAACACCCTGACGCACCGCATCCAGGGCCCGTCGTCGACAGCGACGGTCGAGCTCGACTACTCAGCCATGGCCAACGGGGACCGCTCAGGTCTCGCGATGCTCCGGCAGTCCTCGGCCTGGATCGGGGTGGTCAAGACGAACGGGACCACCCGCGTGGTGATGACCGACGGGCTCAGCATGAACAGCTCGTGGGCGACCACCGGCACCGGGGTCGAACGCGCGTCGGCCGCCGTGTCCGGCGGGCGGATCTGGTTGCGGACGACGGCGGACATCCGTCCGGGTTCGAGCAGGACCGCGACGTTCTCCTACAGCACCGACGGGACCAACTTCGTGCCGCTCGGCCCGGCGTTCACCCTGAACAACCAGTGGGAGTTCTTCATGGGCTACCGGTTCGGGATCTTCAACTACGCCACCCAGTCGCTCGGCGGCGCCGTGACGGTCCGCAGCTTCGACCTGACCACACCCTGACCGGGCGAGAATCCCGCTCGACTGCACAAAGGAGTGCACGATGACCTCTTCACCTGCTCGTCGCTGGGCCATGGCCTGCGTGGCGACCCTCGCCCTCATGATCGGCAGCGTCACGGTGGGGGGACCCGCCGCCGCTGCTGATCCCCCCACCGTCCAGGAACCGGCGCCGCTGCCACCCCTGGGGTGGAACAGCTGGAACACGTTCTACTGCGGCATCGACGAGGGGATGGTGCGCCAGACCGCGGACGCCATGGCGAGCTCGGGGATGGCCGCCGCGGGCTACCAGTACGTCGTCGTGGACGACTGCTGGATGCGCGACACACGCGACGCGAACGGAAACCTCCAGGCCCGGTCCGACCGGTTCCCTTCGGGGATGAAGGCCCTGGGCGACTACATCCACGCCAAGGGACTGAAGTTCGGCATCTACCACGCGCCGCGGGAGAAGACCTGCGACCAGTACTTCGGGAACCGGCCCGGCACCTCGTCCAACGGCTACGAGACGAAGGACGCGAACCTCTTCGCATCCTGGGGTGTCGACTACGTCAAGCACGACTGGTGCGACCCCCGCGGCTCGGTCACCGAGCAGGCGACGCTGTTCGCGAAGTTCGGCGCCGCCCTGAAGGCGACCGGCCGTCCGATCGTCTACTCGATCAACCCGAACAGCGCTCACTCGAACACGGCTCCGACGTACTCGGGCTGGGGTGGCTTCGCTGACATGTGGCGGACGTCCGAGGACCTCGACGACTCCTGGTCGACGGGCTGCTCCCCGACGGCCGACTGCTTCGTCGGTATCACCGAGGCGCTCGACATCATCGAGCCGATGCGTGAGTGGACGAAGCCGGGGCAGTACAACGACCCGGACATGCTCATGGTCGGGGTGCAGGGCAGCCTGACGCCGACGGAGAACCGCGCCCACATGAGCATGTGGGCGATGCTCAGCGCACCGCTCATCGCCGGGAACGACATCCGGAACATGAGCGCCGACGTGCGCACGGTCCTCACCAACCGCGACGTCCTCGCGATCGACCAGGACCCGCTCGTCCGGCAGGCCGACCGGGTGCGCGACGACGGCGAGGCCGAGGTGTGGGCCAAGCCGCTGGCCGACGGCTCGGTCGCGGTCGCGCTGCTGAACCGCGGCACCGGGACACGCTCGATCTCGACCACGCTCGCCCAGGTCGGGCTCGGCTCGGGCTCCCACGCGTACCGCGAGCTGTGGACCGGTGCGACCGGGACGACCACCGGGTCGCTGACCGCCCAGGTCCCCGGTCACGGAGTGGCGCTCTACAAGGTCACGCCCGGGGGCGGCGTGACGCCGCAGCCGACCGAGAGCACGCTCGTCAGCGCCGCGTCGGGCCGGTGCCTGGATGTTCCGGCCAGCGCGACCACGAACGGCACGGGCCTCGTGATCTGGGACTGCGGCTCCGGAGCCAACCAGAGGTGGAGCCAGACCGACGGCACCCTTCGCTCGCTGGGCAAGTGCCTCGACGCCCCGCTGGACGCAGCCGCGGGAGCACGCGTGCAGATGTGGGACTGCAACGGTGGCACCAACCAGCAGTGGACGGTGCAGACCGACGGGACGATCCGTGGCGCCCGGTCCGGGCTGTGCTTGGACGTCGACCACAACCTCACGGCGAACAACACCGCCGTGCTGCTCTGGCACTGCACCGGATCCAGCAACCAGGTCTGGTCCCGGCGGTAGCGGCGAGACCGCGTGACGACGGTGTGACGACGGCGTGGCGACCGCGAACAGCAGAGCGGCGAAGGAGAAGCTCATGATCACTGCACGGCACCCAGGACGAGTCCGGATGCGCCTCACCATGATCGTCGGCTGCCTGGTGGCACTGCTGCTCGGCGGGAGCGTGACGGCCGTCAGCGCCGAAGTTGCCGCAGGGTGCCGCGTGGACTACACGGTCTCGTCGCAGTGGCAGAGCGGCTTCACCGCCGAGGTGAAGGTCACCAACCTCGGCGACGCTCTCGACGGCTGGCGCCTGGCGTGGAGCTTCCCGTCGGGGCAGCGCGTCACGCACGCGTGGAACGCGACGACCACCACGTCGGGCAGCCAGGTCGTCGCGGTCAACGCGAGCTACAACGCCGCCGTGCCGACGAACGGCACGTTCTCGTTCGGGTTCAACGGCTCCTGGACCGGCAGCAACGCCGCGCCCACCGCGTTCACCCTCAACGGTGCGGCGTGCACCGGGCAGGTGGGCGGGACGCCGTCACCGACCGCGTCACCGACGGCCACGGCCACGGCGACGGCCACCCCGACCACGTCGCCGCGACCGGTCGACGCCATGGCGACCGTCGCCGCGATGCAGCCCGGCTGGAACCTGGGCAACACCCTCGACGCGATCCCTGACGAGACCGCGTGGGGCAACCCGCTGACGACCCGGGAGCTGATCCACCACGTCCGGTCGCAGGGCTACAACAGCATCCGTGTCCCGGTGACCTGGAACGGGCACTTCGGCCCGGCTCCCGGCTACACGATCGACCCGGCCTGGCTCGCCAGGGTCGAGCAGATCGTCGACTGGTCGCTGGACGAGGGTCTCTACGTGATGCTCAACCTGCACCACGACTCGTGGGAGTGGGCCGACTCGTACCCGACCGACAAGGCCGGCGTCACGGCGCGGTACCGGGCCCTGTGGGACCAGCTCGCCACCACGTTCCGCGACCACTCGTCCAAGCTCGTGTTCGAGAGCATCAACGAGCCCGCGTTCACGGACGCCACGGACGCGCAGGGTGACGTGTACGTGCAGGAGCTGAACACCGACTTCGTCGAGCGCGTGCGCCGCTCCGGCGGAGGCAACGCCACCCGGCTGCTCGTGCTGCCGACCCTGCACACCAGCAGCGAGCAGCCCCGCCTGGACGCGCTGGCCGCCACGATCGACCAGCTCGACGACCCGAACATCGCAGCGACCGTCCACTTCTACGGGTGGTGGCCGTTCAGCGTGAACATCGCCGGCGGCACGCGCTACAGCACCGACGTCGAGCAAGACCTCGTCAGCTCGTTCGACCGGGTGACCAGCACGTTCGTCGAGCGCGACATCCCCGTCATCATCGGGGAGTGGGCCCTGCTCGCCTGGGACCACACCCGGCCGGGCATCATCGAGCGGGGCGAGTTCCTCAAGTACATCGAGGCGGTCGGGCACCACGCACGCAGCCGCGGCCTGACGACGATGGTCTGGGACGCCGGGCAGTTCCTCGACCGCAACACGCTGCAATGGCGGGACGCAGGCGTGCACGCCATGATGCGGTCGAGCTGGACGGCCCGGTCCGGCACCGCGTCGTCCGACCAGGTGTACCTGCCCCGCAGCGGCACCATCTCCGCCGCGTCGCTGACCCTCAACCTCAACGGCACCACGTTCCAGGGGCTGCGGCACGGCAGCACAGACCTGGCCCGCGGGAGCGACTACACCGTCAACGGCAACCAGCTCACCTTGACCGCCTCCGCACTGACCCGACTCGCCGGCACCCGGCAGTACGGCGTCAACGCCACCATCGAGGCCCAGTTCTCCCAGGGCGTGCCCTGGCAGATCAGCATCATCACCGCCGACAGGCCGACCCTGGGCGCCGCGACCGGCACCACCAGCGCGCTCGTCATCCCCACGCAGTTCCGCGGGGACACGCTCGCCACCATGGAGGCCCGGTACGACGACGGCTCGAACGCCGGACCCGCCTCGTGGACGTCGTACAAGGAGTTCTGGAGCAACTTCCAGCCGGATGCCGCCGCCGGGACCATCCTGCTCAAGCAGGACTTCTTCAACGAGGTCCAGGACGGCCGTCGCGTCACGCTCACGTTCCACTTCTGGAGCGGCGCGCAGGTGACCTACACCGTCACCAGGTCGGGCACGTCGGTGGTCGGAGGTCCGGCCTGACCCTGACGTCGAGCTGCGGGACGCGCTGACGACGAACTGGTTCCGATCTCGTGGCAACCTTCGCCTGCCGCCATGCGTGTGAACGGTGTGACTGCACTCGTGTCCGACGACTCAGACCGTCCCGCGATGCCGTCGTCGACGCACGAGCTGCGAACGATCACGGACGAGATCGACGTTCGCCCTGTGGGCCAGGCTCACGTCGATCGCGACGTGGAGTTCACGGCCTTCGTCGTCGCCGCGAAGGGCGACCTTGGCAAGACGGCCTGGCTGTTGACCGGTGACGCACACCTCGCGGCCGAGCTCGTTCAGGAGGCGCTCGTGTGGACCTACGTCGCGTGGCCGCGGGCTCGTCAGAGCGACCCGCTCGCCTACGCCCGCCGTGTCCTGGCGAACGCCCGCATCGACATGTGGCGTCGCCGACGCCGCGAGGTGCTCAGCGCGCCGGAGTCGTTCCCGGACTCCGCGCGCATCGACCAGTCAGCCGTCGTCGAGCGCCGCGACGAGCTCGTGCGAGCCCTCGCCCGGCTGTCGCCGCGACAACGCCGAGTCGTGGTCCTGCGCCACCTGGTCGGCCTGTCCGAACGGGAGGTCGCAGCCGACCTCGGGATCAGTGTCGGGACGGTCAAGTCGCAAGCCTCCCGCGGTCTGCGTCTCTTGCGTGCACGTCTCGGCCCACTGGACGACGGAGAGAGCGGGACGAGATGAGCCAGGACCTGACACCCGATGATCTCTGGGTCGCGAGACTGCACAGGCGCGCGAACGACGTGGCGCCCGAGGTCCCGGTGGCCGTCGGCGCCGCCATCGCGCAGGGCCGACGCCGCCGCGCCGTCCGCCGCGCCTCGGCCGCCGCCGCAGTCGCAGCGGCCGCCGTCGTGATCGCTCTCGGCGCGGCGCCCGCGACACGCCTCTTCGCCGCCGACGCACGCCCCGTGCAACCCGGTGCAGAGGCGAGCGTGATCGTCCCCACCGCCGAGCAGCGTGCGGCACGCGACCGGGACCTGGCGAGAAAGGCCGAGCAGAACGGCATCGTCAACCCGCCCGAGGTCGCCGTCGTACGGTGGATCACCCGCAGCGACGAGGTGTTCGTGATGGCGGACTGCCTCCTCGCGGCCGGGTACGAGGTCACGAACGTCTCAGCCGACGGCTACGACATGGTGGTGCCGGCCGACCAGGAGGCCGCGTCGACCCTGGCGGACTACGTGTGCGGCGCCCAGTACCCCGTTGCCGCGCCGTAGACCATCTCTCGCGCCGCGGGGTCGCGCCCAGGCTCAGGCCGTGGACGCTCAGAGAGCGGCGGACGCCGCGGCTTCTGCCCCTGCCACCGCCTGCAGTAGCCACTCGTGTCCCCGGGGGTCGTCGACAACTTCCGCCCCCGCCGCAACGACCTCGAACAACCGCCCCTGCGCCGCCTCGCGCGCCGACTGCACCACGCGCACCAGCGTGGTCACCCCGGG
>Ga0209539_1001234_pt1 | contig 13924 bp, 15 predicted proteins | sample BarGraNGADG00312_2_FD_184499 | JGI IMG/M metagenome (GOLD analysis project Ga0209539, IMG submission 184499) | Arctic peat soil microbial communities from Barrow, Alaska - Barrow Graham LP Ref core NGADG0011-312 (SPAdes) (version 2) | ecosystem: Environmental > Terrestrial > Soil > Wetlands >... | reverse complement strand
TCCTCGAGGCTGGAGCCGTTGAGCGCCGCGTTGAAGGCGTCCTTGGTCATGCGCAGGCCGAACTTGTTCTTGGAGCACATCACCGCGGCCATCGCGCGCGCGGCGGGCAGCAGTTCCTCGCGGGTGACGACGTGGTTGGCGAGCCCCACACGGTAGGCGTCCTGTGCGAACACTCGCTCCCCGGTCATGCACATCTCGGCGGCCTTGCCCCAGCCGACGATCTTGGGCAGGAAGAACGAGGACGAGAGGTCGGCGCCCCCGGTCCCTATGTTGATGTACTGGGCGCAGAAGAAGGCGTTGAGACCTCGCCCTGCATTTGCGGTGCCCCCCCACGTTACGGCTACAGGAAAGTCATCCTGCACAACAAATAGGAGAGGTAGCCGAAGAAAGCTGCTCCAACAGGTCATCCGTGATCTTGTCCATGGCCTGTTCAGTGGAGATGCTCTCCTCTGCCATCCGGTCTTCCATTCCGAGTCGCCCACTGGATCAGGACGCCGCAGTGTACTTTATTCGGCGGTAGACGCTAATTCCTCCCACAGAAGGCGCCTCAGCACCGAGGGAGGGCCGACTGCCGATGTCGACCCTGCGAAGATTCGCATGGGGTGTTGTTAAGTCGAGACACGGCTTTCGATTGGCGTGCAGGTGCTCACTTCAATATCGGCTTGATCTGCCTTCCGGTCACTCTTCGGTAGACAGCTTCGATTGCGAAAGACACCCCAACCATGACCGCAAGCACCAGGATGTTCCAGGGGTGCCGGGTTGCTGTCTCCCATATCAGAGCTCCGAGCGCTCCCAGGCACACCGCGGTACCCAGCAATGATATCCATTTGTTGCCGCCCGTCTTGTCTCTTAGGCGGAAGTCTGCTGCGTTTACGGCAGCGAATATCAAAAGGAACCCGGCGCTGCCCATGGTCGCGATGCTGTTGAGGTTAAACGCGTTCGCTATAATCAACGTCAGCACGGCCGTTATCAAGAGGCCATCCAGCGGACGCTTCCAGACCTTCTTCTCCAACCCGGCCGGCAGTTCCCCATCTTTTGCGATTATGTAACTGACCCTGGCGGTGCCGTAAAGTGTCGCATTGATGGCGGAGGCGGTTGACAGCATGGCGGCAGCGGCGATGAGTGCAAAACCTGCCTGGCCGAGAAAAGGCTTCGCAGCCTGTGCGAGGGCGAAGCCTTTCGCGCCAATGATCTGCGCAACGGGCAGGTTGCCTACCGTCACGAGCGCGACCAGGACGTAGAGGGCGATCACGAAGCCGACCGCCGAGTAATACGCTCGAGGAAGCGTCCTTTCCGGATTCTTGACATCCTTCGCAGTGTTGGCTATCAGTTCGAAGCCTTCGTAAGCTACGAAGATGATCATCCCTCCGGCTACGAGTGGTATGCCCGAGGGCCAGGTCGATGGGCTTAATCGCGGGGCCGAGATGCTGAAGAGCCCCACTCCAACAAAGACCACGAGGATGGCGAGCTTGAAAGCCACGACCGCTTCCTCGGCTCTGCCGACTATGACAGCGCCCAGGGCGTTCAGCGCCGCGAACCCGATGATGACGGCGCTCATCAGGACGTGTTTCATCAGGCCCTGGACGGACGCGGGAAAGAAACTGGCGCCGTAGCTCCCGAAGGCCGACGCGTAGAGAGAGAGCATCACAAGGTAACTTATCCACAGAAGCACGTTCATTCCTCCAGTGAACAAGTCGGTGCCGAAGCCCTGGTTCAGGAACTCGACGGTGCCACCCTGCGAAGGGAACCTCACGGAAAGCTTGACGTAGGAATAGCACGTGATAGCCGCTACGACTCCGGCGACAAGGAAAGCGATTGGTGTCGCCCCGCCGGCGAGTTCCACCGCGAGGCCGAGGACGGCGAAGATGCCGCCTCCGACCATTCCCCCGATGCCGATCGAAACGACCGACCAGTAACCCAGACGTCTCTCCGAGTCTTTCGCCAATACACCCCCTGAGACGGTATACACTGCTCCATTTTCTTCCGGGGGGTCGTGGTTCCTGCGGAAGGCTCGCTCAACGAGGCCTCCTCGATGCCCTCGAGGCGACCGATTCATGCCCCCGGCGAAGATGACAGGCGATTATCAATGGCACGTATTATTCGCTGGAAAACGCCCGGGCCCCTCGTCCATGCAGACTTATTTCCTACCCCAGGTCTTTCGCCCCCTCCGTTATCGCGTTGGCGATGATGAGCGCCTGGTTGCGGTCCTCCATGCGGTTGGCGTCCTCGAGGCTGGAACCGTTCAGCGCTGCGTTGAAGGCGTCCTTGGTCATGCGCAGGCCGAACTTGTTCTTTGAACACATCACCGCTGCCATGGCGCGCGCCGCGGGGAGCAGTTCCTCGCGGGTGACGACATGGTTGGCGAGCCCGACGCGGTAGGCCTCGTCGGCGGGAACCCTCTCTCCGGTCATGCACATCTCGGCTGCCATTCCCCAGCCCACTATCTTGGGCAGGAAGAACGAGGAGGAGAGGTCGGCTCCCCCGGTACCGATGTTAATGTACTGGGCGCAAGAAAAGTCTATTGGCACCGGGACAAACAGGAAAGTGTCTGTAATCAGGCAATGCTATAGACTGGACTCTGTTATCGATCCCAGACACGAATACAAAGAAGCTGTGACAAAGAACACGCTTGTCTATAGTAAGGCGTCCTGCACGGGAAAAGCCGTAAGAACACGGAGCCGGGGGGTTCATATGTGGCGATGTCGGACTACTCTCGTTCACGCTTCTGTCTTCGCACTGGCATTACTCGTCGCAGGCTGTGCGAACGGTGGCGGGCTGTCGAGCGACGTGCGCAGGGTCGTCAAAGCCCCCCTCTTCAAGAATTCACCGTGGGCGATACAGGTCGCGGACCTGGAGTCGGGTGAGGTCCTCGAATCTCTGAACCCCGATTGGATGCTGGACCCCGCGTCGACGACCAAGCTCTTCACGATCGCCGCGACCATGGACACACTGGGCAAGGACTACCGGTTCAAGACGCCGGTGGTCACGACCGGCGACGTAGACTCGACGGGGACCCTCGAGGGTGACCTCGTCCTGGTGGCGAGCGGGGACATCTCCCTGGGCGGGCGAACGCTTCCAGACGGCAAGATCGAGTACACGAACATGGACCATTGCGACGCAAACGCGCTGGGCAACTGCCAGCTCACGAAGACGGACCCGCTCGCAGGGCTGGACGACCTGGCCCGCCAGGTGGCGGCAAGCGGGGTCAAGAGCGTGCGGGGAGACATCATCATCGACACGAGTCTCTATGGCCCGGTGAAGCCGTTCAACCCGGACGCTGATTACGTGCTCTGGCCGATCATGGTCAACGACAACCTGATCGACATCATTGTTCAGCCGGGCGCACAGGGCGCCCCGGCCCAGGTCGACTACAGACCGAAATCGGCAGCCTACCGCGTTGAGAGTGCTGTCACGACCGGTGCCAAGGACAGCGAAGCTCAGCTTGAGATAACCAGCACCTCACCAGGTGTCATCAACGTGACAGGGCAGGTCCCCGAGGGGAACCAGGTGGTCAACACCTTCTCGTTAGACGACCCGCCCGCCTTCGCCAGGACGTGCTTCATCGAAGCGCTTGCCAGGGCAGGTGTGAGCGTATCGGCCCCGGCTACGGGCCCTAACCCTGTAACGGGCGCGAACTTCAACAAGCAGTCCGCCAGGCAGGTCGCCGTGCTCGAATCCCCTCCTTTCTCCGAATACGGGAAGCTCCTTATGAAAGTGAGTCACAATCCTGGAGCCGATACGTGCATCCTGTTGATGGCGGCGAAGAACGGGAAGAAGACGATGGCCGATGGGCTCGTGGTTGAGGGAGGATTCCTCAAGAAGGCCGGCGTGGAGTCGAAGGCGGTTGTGATCAACGATGGCCAGGGCAGTGCCGGGGCGGACTTCATCGCGCCATCCGCAACCATCGCGCTGCTCAGGTACATGAGCAAGCGATCCGATTTCAAAGAGTTCTTCGCAATGCTCCCTATTATGGGGGTCGATGGCACGCTCGCTACGCTCATGACCGATAGCCCCGTCAAGGGTAAGGCGCAGGCGAAGACAGGTACCCACGGCGGCCCGAACCAGGTGAACGAGGGCTTGTGGGTCTCCAGGGCCCTTGCCGGCTACATGACGGCGAAGAGCGGCAGAAAACTTGTCTACGATATCGTCGTCAGCAACGTACCCGCCGGCGGGATGAAGGACATGCAGTCCGTGAACGCTGAGCACGGCAAGATCCTGGAAGTGGTCTACGATAAGTACTGAGCAGATTGCTGGCTCTTACTTCTCGAAAATCCCGATTTCCTGATCTCTCCCTATCCCAGCTCCTTCGCACCCTCGGTTATGGCGTTGGCGATGATGAGGGCCTGGTTACGGTCCTCCATGCGGTTGGCGTCCTCGAGCGAAGAGCCGTTGAGCGCGGCGTTGAAGGCGTCCTTGGCCATACGCAGGCCGAACTTGTTCTTGGTGCACATGACCGCCGCCATCGCCCGGGCCGCGGGCAGCAGCTCCTCGCGGGTGACCACGTGGTTGGCCAGGCCGATCCGGTAGGCGTCCTGAGCGGGAACGCGCTTTCCTGTCATGCACATCTCGGCCGCCTTGCCCCAGCCTACGATCTTGGGCAGGAAGAACGAGGATGACAGGTCGGCCCCGCCGGTGCCTATGTATATTTACTGGGCGCAGAAGCTGATGTTGTAACCTCGTTGGAGCGCTCCTCGGGTCGGCTAACCGTGATAACATTAAGTACAAACATCGGCACCAGGTCAAAGATAGGTCCTCATGACTGAAAAAGAGCTATTAGCGAGTAGAAAAGACGAAATCAGGGCGATAGCCGAGAGGCACGGAGCACGTAGAATCCGTGTATTCGGCTCTGTCGCAAGAGGCGAGGCTCGACCTGACAGTGATGTCGATTTTCTTGTCGAGCTTGAAGAAGGACGAAGCCTCCTCGATCAAGCAGCATTGTTGGTCGACCTGCAAGACCTTCTCGGCATCCAGGTGGACGTCGTTTCAGAGGGTGGCATCAATCCCAGGATGCGGGACCGAATTCTCAAAGAGGCGGTGCCTCTTTGAAGAGCGACCGCGAGCGGCTTCTGGATATCAGCGAGGCGATCGAGCGTATCCAACGTTACAGCGAAAAAGGACGGGAGGGGTTCTCCGATGACGAACTGCTCCAGACCTGGGTGGTCCATCACCTTCAGATAATAGGGGAGGCAGTAGGTCGGCTTTCAGAGTCTTTGAAAGCTAAGCATCCCGAAGTCCCATGGCGCGAGATAGTGGCCATGAGGAATATCCTCGTGCATGATTACTTTGCAATCGATGCCGGTAAAGTCTGGAATGTTGTAGAGCAGAACCTGCCAGACCTCAAGGTCAAGATCGATTCAATCCTGAAATCGCTCTAATCTGAGTTACCCCAGCTCTTTTGCACCCTCGGTTATCGCGTTTGCGATGATGAGGGCCTGGTTGCGGTCCTCCATGCGGTTGGCGTCCTCGAGGGAAGAGCCGTTGAGGGCTGCGTTGAAGGCGTCCTTGGTCATGCGCAGGCCGAACTTGTTCTTGGAGCACATCACCTCGGCCATGGCGCGGGCTGCGGGCAGCAGTTCCTCGCGGGTCACGACCTGGTTGGCGAGCCCGATGCGGTAGGCGTCCCGGGCGAACACCCGCTCCCCGGTCATGCACATCTCCGCGGCCTTGCCCCACCCCACTATCTTGGGCAGGAAGAACGAGGACGAGAGGTCGGCGCCCCCGGTGCCTATGTTTATGTACTGGGCGCAGAAGAAGGCGTCCTCGCTTGCGAGCCTGACATCGGCTGATAGCGCGAAAGACAACCCCGCGCCCATAGCGGGTCCGTGGACGGCTGCGATGATTGGCTGCGGGCACGAGCGCATCAGGCGCATGAGGACCGAGAAGTGGATCTGGCCATCGAAGGTGCTCTCGGCGGTCGCCCCACCCGGGGGTGCGAACTCGGTGACGACCGCCTTCATGTCCAGTCCCGAGCAGAAGCCTTTGTCGCCGGCCCCGGTGACGATGATCACGCGCGTGTCGAAATCGCGCTGCCGTGCCTGCCAGAAATCATATAGCTCCTCGACCATCTGCTTGTTGATCGCGTTGACCACCTTCGGGCGGTTGTAGGTGAGGATGCCGACCTCGCCCTCGGTCTCGTATATCAGTGTCTCGTAGGTCATGGCGCGCCTCCCGTTTCCCAAAGGGTCTGGCCCAGCTGGACGACCGCGTTCTGGATTGCTTTGAAAGCTTATCCTAAAAACCGTCCGAGTGAAAAAATGGCGAAAAAGTGCCTGACCCTCCCTTGTTCAGTATAGACATATGGTCATTAGTGTACTATCGTCATTAATGGCAGTAGTTCGATAGTGACACACGGAGGTAACGAGATGCACAAAGAAGACAAAGACGCCGATTGCGGCTGCGGGGGCCACGAGGGACGGCACGCCCACCACGGCCACCACGGGATGGACGGCTGCCCCGGGGCGGGGTTCTCCAACCGCTTCATGAGGCCGTACATCCTCCTGCTCCTCGCGGAGAAGCCGGCACACGGGTACGAGCTGATGAGCCGGCTGTCGGACTTCGGGGTCGCATTGGGCAGCACCGACCCGTCCATCCTCTACCGGGTGCTCCGCATGATGGAGATGAGAGGGCTCACCTCATCCACGCTCGACCCGTCGGGCTCGGGGCCCGCGCGTAAGGTCTATCACTTGACGGACGAAGGCCACGAGGTTCTCAGCATGTGGGCGGCCCAGTTGCAGGAGACCTCGAGCGTCTTCGCGAAGTTCGCGGACAGGTACAAGAAGCTTTCCGCAAAGAAATGATCGGGGGACAGGTGAACGCTTCAATCCAGGTCAAGGAGCTGACGAAATACTTCGGGCAATTGCTGGCGGTGGACCACGTCTCGTTCGAGGTCGAGGAAGGAGAGATCTTCGGCTTCCTCGGGCCGAACGGCGCTGGCAAGACCACGACCCTGCGGATGCTCACCAACCTGACGCGGCCCAGCGAGGGAAGCGCGACCATACTCGGCATGGACACCGTGCGCGACTCGCTCAAGGTCAAAGCCGTTGTGGGCATCGTGCCCGAGGCGTCCAACGTCTTCCTCGAGTTGGACACGGTCGCCAACCTGACCTTCACCGGCGCTCTGTACGGGGTCTCCCGCAGAGATCGGGCCGTGCGCGCGGGGGAGCTGATCTCACTGTTCGGGCTGGAGGAGCACCGGGGCAAGAAAGCCATCGAGCTGAGCCTCGGGCTGCGCCGGCGCCTCACCATTGCGATGTCCATGATGCACGGCCCGAAGGTCATGTTCCTGGACGAGCCGACCTCCGGCCTCGACGTCGAGAGCTCGCGGCTCATCCGCGATATCATGCGCGACCTGCACGACGAGGGGGTCACCGTTTTCATCACCACCCACAACATGGAAGAGGCTAACCAGCTCTGCGAGCGGATCGCCGTCATAGACCGCGCGAAGCTCATCGCTATCGACACTCCCGAACGGCTGAAGCAGGCGGCCTCCGAAGCGCAGGCGGTCGAGGTAGCGTTTGACCGCGAGCTCAAGCACGACGAGGAAAGCGCTCTGTCGCGGTTGCCCTGCGTCAGCGAGGTGCGCGCCCTCGGGGACAAGTACCACCTGGTGGCTTCCGACCCGCCGTGCGTGCTCGGCGCCATCTACCCGTTCATGAACGAGCACGGGTTGAAGCCTGTGTCGCTCAACACCTTCGGCCCTTCGCTGGAGGACGTCTTCATCAAGCTCACCGCCTCCGAGGAGGTGGGCGCCCGTGGATGATGCCACCGCCGTCGCAAAGAGGTTCCCGGTGTGGGACGGTCTCAAGAAGTCCTGGGCCGTCTCCAGCAAGGACATGAAGATCTACTACTTCCAGCCCGCCGTGCTCATGTTCGGCCTCGTGTTCCCGGTAGCGATCTTCTTCGCGTTCATGATCGGGCGGAACGTGAAGGCCGTGAACCTGTTCCCGGGACTCATCGCTCTGACCCTCTTCTTCTCAACCACCACGGTGGCGCCTTTCAGCGTGCCGTGGGAGAAGATGAACCGCACCTTCGAGCGCCTGCTTTTCGCTCCGCTGTCGATGTCCGAGGCGGTGCTCGGCAAGGTCATGTCCGCGTTCGTGTTCGGGGTCGTCGTGTCGGTCTTCCCACTCTTGATCGGGTTGGTATTCTACGGCTCGACCATAACGTACTGGGGGGCGCTAATACTGGCATTCTTCCTCGGGAGCATCTGCATGTCCACCATGGGTATGCTGATATCGACGGTGAAAGCGGACACGCCTCCCAAGGTCATGATGGTGCTGAACGTGGTGCGCCTGCCTCTGATGTTCATAAGCGGGATCTTCATCGCAATACCGACGCTGCCACTGTACGGCCGGGTCCTGTCCTGGTTCAGCCCGGTGTCCTACTGCGCGGATCTCCTTTACAAGGGGCTCGGGTTCAAGACTTACTTCGGGGTGCTGGTGGACGTGCTGATGCTGGTAGCATTTACTGTAGCGATGTTTGCCTGGAGCGTGCTGAGGATGAGAGCCTGGAACCGCTAGGCAACGAGGACAGGAGACGGACATGCTGATCGAAGGATTTGAACTCGAGCTGGCGACCCCGGAATGCGACCTGGAATCCGCGGTCTACCAGGCGAAGGTGGAGGTGGCCGCCGACATGACCGAGGTCATGCCGTACCTGAACGCGAGCATCGAGAAGGGTGAATTCCTGCAGGACCCCCCGGTGCTGGTCTGGAAAGAGGGCGGGCACAAGTATGCGATGCGCCCGCACGAGATCGCCATCAGTAACATCCTCGAGCGGCGCGAGGCGAACGAACTGGCCGGTGCCATAGTCAGGAAGATCAACAAGGTCTGGGAGGACCGGGCGAACATCGAGCCGAGCTACGAGTCGTGGGAGAAGCCCAAAGTCCTCGAAGTGATGAAGCTCCTGCCCTGCACCAACTGCAAGGAGTGCGGCGTCCCGACGTGCATGGCCTTCGCCACCAGCCTGTCTGAGGGAAAGGCAGCCCTGGATGAGTGTCCCGCGCTCTCCGAAGACGATTACGCGGAGCAGTTGCAGGCGCTCCGCGACATGAGACTGTAACGCCGGCGTCCCGCCGGCACCGGCTTAGCGATCGAAGAGGCGGAACGGGTCGAAGTCGTGCTTCGACAGCCAGGCGAAGTAGCTGAATGCGGTAAGGTCCACGAGCGCCACGAGCCAGCACGGCGCGCCGCGTCCCTCCTCCTGGTCGAAGTGGTGATACCAGGGCACCGGAACGGTGGCACGCGGGTCACGCTTGATGGCCGCCCAGAATATCGCTGAAGACAGGTCCCAGGTGAAGCCACCCATCCCGCAGGCCGCGAGGAACCGCCGGTCCCTGCAGGCGAGCACAGCACCGACCGCGAGCATCGCCATGGCCAGGTAGCGGGCGCCGATCCGTTTGAAGAGGACCCACTCCCCGCCGGAGCGGTACTCCCCCGCCATCATCCCCGACCCCGTGAGGACCAGCAGCCATCCCAGAGAGGACCAGCCGTCCAGGCCTTTCCTGCGCAACCTGGACACCGCCGGCACCAGGCCTACCAGGAGCATCAAGACACCGACGAAACCGAGCGCCGGCACGCTTATCTCCCGCACCGCGGGGACCAGGTACGATACTTCTCCGGTCGGCATTATCAGGAGATACTGCTGGGCGGTCAGGGTGTCCCCCAGCTTCTTGAGGTGGCCCATCGCGGGCTCGATGAGCGCGAGCCCTACAACTATGTTGAGCGCGAAGAAGGGAGCGAACCTGCGCGCCACAACGGCACTTTCTATCCCGGGGTCTTCGGTCATCACAACCCGCCTTCTTGTTACTTCCAATGACGCCAGGTGCATTGCACTACTCGGCAGTAGAGTAACAGTGATTGGCGTTCGGAGTATAGACGCGCTGTTGCAACAGCAAATGCACCACTGGTGCCTGACCCCAGTGGTGCATTTTGAGTTCTTATCGTATCAGCAGGGACAGCCGGCCTTGCCGTGCTTCTTCCATTCCATCTTCTTGGCGCGCCAGCCCGGCGGCTTCGTGCCCTTGCCCATCATCTTGTGAGCGTGGTGTTGATGACCGCAGTGGCCGTGCGCGTGCTTGTGCATCATCTTCGGTCCCATCATCGGGCCCATCCACGGCGCGCCACCGTGCATCTGCCCCATCTTCATGTGCATCATCTTGTGCTTGCACATCACCAGGAATATCACGCCCAGGGGGACCATCATCTTCGCGATGTGCTCCCAGTCGTGTATTCGGTGGAACTTCACGCAGGAGCCCTTGATCTTTATGTAGCCGACGGGCTTGACCCCGCCCATGAACCCGTAACCTGAGCCCTGGCCTTTGGGTTTGCTCTCCTCGGCGGCTTCGCCTTCGGCCGGCGGCTCGGCGCTCTGCATCTCTTCTCCGCCACCCCCACCGCCGGACATCTTCACCCTGGCGACCGGGATTATCGTCACCTCGTCGTTGACCTTGATCGGCTCGCCGAAGGCGCGCTTTACCCCGAAACCTTTCTTCATGTGCCCCATGCCACCGTGCATGCCTCCATGCATTTCAGCGTTCTTCAAACCGTCCACCTCCCGTTGTAAATGTGCATCTTGTTTGTCGCAAGTCCTGACTTCGACGCGCTCACTGACTGTCCTCCGCGGGTGGGCAGCGAGAAGGAGATTTCAGTCTGTCGTTCAATAGAAATAGTGGAGCCAGGCGGAACTCTGTAATCCGAGAGTGGGATTGTTGTGGACGAAGATGTTACGAGCGCGCCGGAAACAGAACTTGATAATGCCGGACTTGAAGGTGAGCGTGCCGCGCCCGCGAAACCCGACCGTGTCGCGGCAGCGCTCCTGACCGCCTCCGGCATCGTGGTCCTGATCTCCGCGTTCCTGCCCTGGTTCGAGGGGTTCACGGGGTGGAACATCATGTCCGGCACTAACCTGTGGCCGCACCACAACGTCGCGTACACCAGCCGCGGCGGCCTGCTCGTCTTCACAGGTTTCTGGGCCATGCTGCTCGGGATACTCATCATCGCGGGCGGCCTGTTGCTCCTCGCGAGAGTCCGCGCGGGCGCTGCGGTCGCAGTCGTCGCTTCGCTGGTGGGCCTGACCTTCGCGGCGATAAGCGTCGTGACTCTCTCCAACCGGAACCTTAACGCCGGCGCGGGCCTCTATATATTTGGAGTGTTTTCTCTGGTGTCGGTCGTGCTCGGCGTTACGGCCGTATCCGACCGGGGGAATTACGGTTATTATCAAGGTAGCGATGTTGACGGGGGCCCGCCCCGGCCGGCAGGCTGACGGAGGCCTGAAACTGATGAAGAAGATGAAGACGTGGATCTCCTCGAGCTCGACGGTGAGGGTCTCACTGGTCGCGGCGAGCGCGTGCCTCATTCTCTGCCTGCTCGGCGTGGTCGGCTTCCTCTTCGTCCAGGACGCGACCAGGTGGGGCAAGTTCCCTCCCCACTCGAAGGTGGCGGGGGTCAGTGTCGCGGGCCTGAGCAAAGCCGACGCGGTGGCCAAGTGCCAGGCGGAGCTCAAGGAGGTCGAGAGCAAGCCCGTGACTCTCACACTGAACGGCGTCAACTACAGCTCCACGGCAGAAAACCTCGGACTGCATCTCAACTACCAGCAGATGGTGGACGAAGCGTACGACAGGGCGTGGTCGCCCAACGTCTTCGAGAGGATGTTCCGCTCCTTCGTGAACCGTCCCAGAACAGTGAACGAGCTCGTCCTCGCCGAGAACGACAACGCGCTGGTCGCTGCCTTCGTGAAATCGGTGAACGAGCAGGTGAACCAGCCCCCGCACGACGCTTACGTGGACGTGACCTCCGGCCTTCCGGTCATCGTGCCCGCGCGCGACGGTTACTCGGTCCCGGAGGCGACGATAAGGCAGGAAGTGCTCCAGGCGGAGAACTCATTGACGCGCACCGTCGCCATCAAGGCGCAGAGGACGCCGGCGGCATACAAGGACGACATCTTCGGCAAGCTCATCGTCGTCAACCTGTCGCAGCACATGCTCGTGCTGTACAACAGGCAGACGCCGACGGCGCAGTTCCCCATCGCCTGCGGCCAGCCGGCCTACCCGACTCCCGTGGGTCAGTGGCGCATCGTGGGCAAGCAGATGAACCCGACCTGGTACAACCCGCACGACGCGTGGTCAGCCTCCATGCCCGATACGATCGGACCAGGCTACAGCAACCCGCTGGGGCTCAGGGCGCTGCCGCTCAACGCCTCCGGGGTGCTCATCCACGGCACCTCCAACGACGGCAGCATCGGCACCTCCGCCTCGCACGGGTGCATGAGGATGCACATGCCGGACGTCATCAAGCTCTTTGACATGGTCGAGGTGGGAACGCCGGTCTACATCATCCGCGCGGCGGGCGACCCGGGGTTCAACGTGGCCGTTACTCCTTCGTGGCGTAAGCCCGGTGGGGACACGGGGCCGATCAACTACACCGGCGACTGATCAGCCGCAAGAGAGCGCAAGGTGCTCTTCCAGAGCCGCGACCGCCTCGGGCAGATCGCTCCTTCCAAACCCAACCCTGCAGTGGTCCGTCCCGAACTCGAAGACGGACGCCGGCAGCAGCAGCACGCCTGCGCCCTCGAGGACCTCGTCGCAGAACGTGTCCGCGTCGAGCCCCCCGAGTATGCGCGGAAAAGCGATGGTCCCGGCGGGTGGTCGGTCCCAGTAGAACACCTGGTCATGCTTCTCGAAGAACCCGTCGAGCGTGTCCAGGTTGGCGCGGATTATGCCGCGGTTGCGCTCGAGTATCTTCTCCTTCGAGCGGAGAGCGATGGTCGAGAGCACCTCGCTCGGCGCGCTGGAGCAGATGGTGGTGTAGTCCTTGAACTCCTGGAGGCGCTGGCGGAGCCCGGGGTCCTTCGTCACCAGCCAGCCGATCCTGACCCCGGCCATCCCGAACGCCTTGGACATCCCATATAGGCAGACCGCCCGGTCGTAGACGTCGCACGCGGACGGCAGCCGCGCACCATCCTCGAGCTCGAGGTGCCGGTACATCTCGTCGGAGAACAGGTAGGCGCCGCGCTCGCGCGCCACGTAGACGATGCGCTCGAAGTCCTCGAGGCAAGGCAGGAAGCCGGTCGGGTTGTTGGGGAAGTTGACCACGATGAGTTTTGTGTCGGGCCGTATGTGCTTCTGGAGCCAGGCGGGGTCGAAACGCCAGCCCTGGCCTTCATCGGCGGTCCACCGCTCGACCTCGCAGCCGATCGCGCGTGCGACCTCGTCGAGTGCCTGGTAGTCGGGGAAGCCGCAGATCACATGATCGCCTTTCTCGAGGATCGCGTTCATCGCGACGAAGATGCCCTCGACCGGCGAGCACACCAGCACCTCTGCGGGGTCGACGTCCGCGTACAGTCCGGCGATCTCTTCCCTCAGGTGCGGGGCGCCGAGCGACTCCGTGTAGCCCAGCTTGAGGTTATCCCACAGCTCCATCGAGTCGTCGTCGGCCATCTCGAGGAGCTCCGCCTGAGAGAGCGGCTCGCAGTCGGAGCTGCACAGCGTGTGACGCACGTTGAACTCGTGAGCGGCAAAGAACCTCTCGAGCTTGAACGGTCTCATGCGCATCGTCGGAGCCTCCGTGCAAAATAGGGGTCAAACCTTTTTCTTGCAGACGCAATTGCATCAATCAGTCTAGCACTGCCTTATTCGGTGCGCCCGCGCGCCCGCCTTTGTCGCGGCGAGGCAGGTGAGCTAGTCTATGGTGGGAAAACACAACGACTCTTTCAGGAGGCGACCATGGCTCTATATGTCTTCGAGGGAAGGAAGCCGAAGGTGGGCAAGACCGCATACGTGCACGACAAAGCTGTTGTCATCGGCAGGGTCACGATCGGAGAAGGGTGCTTCATCGGGGCGGGAGCGGTTCTGCGCGGTGACTGGGGCGAGATCGTTGTCGGCGACGGCTCGAACATCCAGGAGAACGCGGTTCTGCACGCGGGCCCC